>JAABUW010004962.1_pt1 | contig 17728 bp, 34 predicted proteins | sample 5560081 | NCBI WGS metagenome assembly JAABUW01 (sample SAMN10711882, study PRJNA513363) | rock metagenome | isolation source: Antarctica rocks | place: Antarctica: Victoria Land, Knobhead sud | reverse complement strand
TTTTTCCCAACAACACACCCCCCCCCCCCCCCCCCCCCCGGTGGACACCCTAGACTTCAACGGAATTCCTATTTTCGTTGCTTTGCCGCTGCAGTACCTGGCGGCGTTCGGCAACATTGCCAAGGCGGGCAACACGATGCTGCTGCCGGCATCGGCCAGCGACCCCGCGACCATGGTCGCCCAGGCACTGTCCATCTACGGTAACGTCAGCAAGTCGCAGCAGACGCCCAGCGGGTGCGTCCTCTTGTGTGTCTGACACAACAAGTCTCAGCCGCCCCTGAAGACTCTCCTCGCCTCAGCTTCAGCGCTGACCCGGCATGCACATTGTGTTGAGGGATTCTTTTATCCAAAACACTTCCTGTGGTGAAGTTTTGATGCTGTGCCAGTTTTGATTGTGCGTGCGAAATCCAAAAGGCGGTGATAAGAGCACGATCGAGGATAATGCCATGCTCTGACTCACAATTGCTCTCCTCTTGGCTGCAGGGACGGCTCTGGCAGCCCCAGTGGCGGCAAGGGCGGCGGCAGCGGCAGCAGCCAGCCGGCGCAGCAGCAGCAGCCGTCCCAGCAGCAGCAGCGGCCGCAGGCCTCCGCCAATGCCGGTAGCAGCAAGGCGGCACACGAGAGCCAGCGCAGGTCGGATGCCAGCCTCAGCAGCGGCGACGGGCGGTCGTCACCGGCTGTGGAGTTTGCCGATTCCATCACCCCATCGTTCAGCCTGCAACAGCGGCTCTAGGGTTTGGTTGGACGCCGGCCTCAGCAGCGGAGGCGCGCGGTCGTCACCCGCCGTCAAGTGTGCCGACTCCATCATTTCTTCTTTCAGGCTGCAGCAGCGGCTGTAGGGTTTGATGGACAGCAGCCCGACTCACTGACTCATATGTTGGGATGGCTCTCCGATTGAACCTTGCTTGGATGGGCGTGTTGGCTCTAGGATGATTGCACAATGTTTGCACATGAAAGAGCTGTGCGCCAGCACGCCAGCATAGCTGCCGCTGCTCGCTGTGTCGTGGTGGATTTGAATCGGCTTCATACTCCGAGTCAATACCTGGTCAGGTCAATGTTCCCATGTCAAAGGATTCCCTCGCTCTCTGCCCCCAGGGGCCCGTCCTCGACCTGCCTCTTCAGCACTTCAACTCTCAGAAGAAGAATGGAAATATTCAATCTCCATGCCTTAGACGCTGCAGCCTTCCAGTCACACATTGTGCATATTTCTCGGATCGGAATGCCGGAGACCGGGGTTTCAGACAGCCCGCATGGCGGCGCCGGCAGACGCGCCTGCCGGCTCAACCTGCCAACAGAACCTGCGCCATGGGTTTACTTGCTCAACCAGCCCAGCTAATGCTCGCATCCAGCGTGCACAGCACGGTGCTGCGGCTCTGCCGCGGCTACATGTTATGCACTATGCGCAAAATGCGTTTCACGATGAGTCTTTGGCAGTCGAACGGACGCGTTCAGCCTCGAGCGCGAACGCGGAAATACACCTCTGCGGCTCGTGACGCGCGCAGATGACGTGCTGCGAGAGGGGCGCGGCTCCGTCGTGCAGGCAGGGCGCTTCGGCGGCCGCGGCGCGGCAGTCAAGGTCGCCATCGGCGGCGTCGGCGACAGCAGCAACGAGGCCGCGGAGGCAGCTGCGTATTTGCGGCATGAGGCCGATATCTACCGAGCGGTGGCGCCGCTGCAGGGTGGGTTGCCCTTCCACCTTCCGAACATTAAGTTCATCCGCCGGCGGATCTGCGTTATGAGGTACAGAGCGATGCGGCCGCTGCAGATTGGCTCATTCTTCCATCATTCAACTTTGAGTTGGCGCCCTCGAATGTGCGGTACGAGGCCGGCATGCTGATCCACCCTGCACGACCATCTGCGCGTGCATGTAACGCACGCAGACTGGAGGAGTCGCGGCGCTTTCCTTATATCCTTTGCAGGCAGGGTGGTGCCGGAGTTCTACGGCATGGGCCTGGTCGAGGATGCCTGCGGCCCAGCGTTCCCTTTCATCGCGCTGCAGCGGTGCGCCATGTTCGTTGTTCGTTCTTGAGTGGAAACACAGCAAACTCAGTTGCGGTGCCGCTTTCTGGCGGCGCCTTCCATGGCAATACGTGGAAGGGCAACAGCGGCTCCGTCTTTTGTGACTCCCAACAACAGCTGACCTGTGGTCGCTCAGCTGTGCAAACTGGACCTGCAGCACACGCCGCTGTGGCGTGTGAAAACCCCACCGAGGAGGACGGCAGAGCGGCACAAAAGGCGCTGCGACTCATAAACCATCATGTGTGATGTCGCAAACTGTTGATGACACTCACTGAGCAGATGAGCCGATGCGACCCACCTCCCCCAAGCATGCCAACATGAATCAGTCAACCACCAGTCTGTCCCCTCGCCACACCAGCTGACGCATGCACGGCGGCACCGCCAGATCAGACAGGCAAGAAAAGTGCTGCCGGACAACGTCTGTCGCGGGACATTCCATCAGCACATGCTTCTCGTCCCAGACCGCGCCACTGTCACAAAATGTGCAGCAGCGGTCCTGCCTGTCTATCTTTGCAATACTGCCGGTCTCCACCGGCAACGAGTGCGATCCCAAGCGGAGCCTCTGAACAGCGCGCAACTGCGGCGCCGACAACTCCAGCTGCCAGAACTCGCCTCCCTGGGCCCAGCCAGGGCGCGAAAACCATGCTACGTATGTCGTCCACTTCACACCGCCTGACATTGCTGTCCTCGGTTTCATGTCCACAAAGGCCTGCTGCTCCAGCGTGGCCGCGGCAGCCGCCGCGGCTGTGATGGCACTCTCGTCCGCCACTGCCATCATGCTGCCATCAGCGCCTGTCAGCGCCATGCCATGCTGCTTCGCACATGCCAGCAGTCCAGCTGCCCAGTTCTGTATGTTGGCCTATTGCGCCGACGCAAGACGCATCCCCAGAACTCGCGTAAATATCAGAACGGCGGTGCATGCAGCGGCAAATTTCCAGCAACCAGCGCTCAGAATGCGCTTCGCACACACACATCAGGGACATTGTCAGCCATTTTCTCAGCATTCAAACGCTTTGGAACAGTCAGACGCTTGCCGACTCGTGCTGCGAGGTCATCTGAATCGAAATTCGCGAAGCACTGGCACAGCAATTCGGAGAAACGTGCGCCTAGCGAGCGTGGCGCATCGCACACGTCGCGGATTGTGACTGCATCCAACTGCTTGCCTCTATCGGGGGTTCTCAATGGTCCCGGCAACGAAAGCAACCGAAAGCTGACAGCTCACCGCATCAGGCGCCAGCCTGCAATCTGTTTCGGGTCTGGGTTTCGCCGCTGGAGCAGAGATTCCATCGCATCCACAGTTCTACACCGCGCTACCCTCTGGCATGCTTCCCCATGTGGTCTTGTGCTGTCCATGCATTGAAACCGTGTAAAGCAGCACCCCGATGTCGGCGCCGCCCGATATGCGGCCGCCAAAGGTCTTCCCACACTGCATCGTGTGGACGCCGATCCCCGTGATCACGTGGTTCATGCCGTTTGTGGGCCACATGGGCATCTGCGACAGCGCCGGCACCATCCACGACTTTGCAGGTGCCCGCTTTCAAGGCTGCGCGTGTCATCATCTTGCACATGGCTGCCGGAAACCCACCTGTATTGAATGCTTCTGACTCGCAGATACGTACATGCAGGTCCATACTTCATCAACCGCGGCGACCTGTTATTCGGCTCTCCCACAAGGTGCGCAGCATATGCACGCCCGGATGATGACGCTGGCCAAAACGCCATGATATTGCACCACAAGCAGACAAGCAGCATGAAATGCAACACTGCATCTCGGAACGTGCGTGCAGAAAGCACAACTGCTGTGCGCCAGGGGTTCTGAAGCGGGGAGGAACATTGGCCTCGCTTCCTGATTTTACCTGGCCTGACAGAATCACCTGTCGCCTTGTCGGGTGCCTGCAGCTGGGGCGCGCAGCGCGGCAGTGGGACGCACGCACGCACCTCAGCACATTGTTCGTGTTCATCTTGCCAGCGTTCTCATCACATTACCGCAGGTACCTGCAGCTGGACCCTTCGCGGGCGGCGGGGCAGTGGGACGCATGCCTGGCAAACACGCCTCGCTAGCATGAGCAGCACATGTACAACTTCTGCGGCGAGAGCTATATCGTCTTCTCTATATTCTCTCAGGTACATGCAACTGGACCCTGCGCGCGCAGCGGGCCAATGGGATGCGTGCTTAAAAGCCTACGCGAGAGTACGAGCAGCACATGTACAACTTCTGCGGCACGTAGCTTTACAACCTGCTCTGCCTTGCTCAGGTACCTGCAGCTTGAGCCTGCGCGCGCAGCGGGGCAGTGGGACGCATGCCTGGCGGACGCTACCCGCGAGTACGAGCAGCACATGTACAACTTTTGCGGCGACAACTGCCATTGCTATGTGGCGCTCTTCTTGAACGACGCCGGCTACGAGGGTTGCCGGTGCGCCGATGCACATTGCAGTCTGATCACTCTGCGACTTGAGTTGTGGGATGGGCCGCAGCAACATGTGCAGACTGACAGCGGCGTTGACAACCACATCAGCAGGCCTGCTGACACGCACTTTCCGCATCCATGCAGCAGCTATATCATGAACAAGCGAGGTCAAATCTAAACAGCTACCTGAAACTCCATCATGTGCCGCATGCCGTGGAATATGGTGCGCCTGGCGACACTCATGTTCTTCCGCGGCAAGCACAATGGACGTACCACAAGTCTGACACACAGCCCGTTCTCATTTCTGAATTGGCTTATCTGGTTTATATGTATTTTGAGTGCAGACCGTGGAACATGGTGCGCCTGGCAACGCTCATGTTTTTCCACGGCAAGCACGTCGGCGTGGGCGGCTTCCTGCGAACCTGGCTGCCCTTCTGGCTGCTGCTTGGCGGCGCGATAGCGCTCGCGGGCGCATTCGGCGGCAAGTGAAGATGTGAGCGCAACACCCTGAAGACGACCATGAAGTTGCCAGTGATACCTAAGGCGGCTTCCTGCGCACCAGGCTGCCCTCCTGGCTGCTACTCGGCGGCGCAATGGCCCTGGCGGGCGCTCTTGGCGGCAGTGAGGACGGAGGGACATCGAACGTGGCGGCGACGTCGTCAGCTGCATGATGTGATTTCCTGGCTGCCCGGCAGGCGCACATGGCGGCAAGTGGATGCGTGTGGAGTTGAAGCTGCAACGATGGTGCCGCCTGTGTTGTGCAATAGTTTGTGACTTGCTCGGGCACTCAGCTGAAATCTAGCAGGCATGCAAAGCTTGTGGAGCAGAAAATAGATTGACCATGTAGATGGACTGTGTTTGTTCAGATCAGGTTGAGGCAATGCAAAGGAATGTTGTTCATACCTAGTGCAAGATGAAACGTGTAGATTGTGCCACGTTTGGGACCGCAATAGCTAAGTGCGTCGTGATGCACAAGGTTGAAGAATTAAGGACCAACGGCAGTGTATGGTCATGATCGCTGCAGTGCATGATTGGTCAATACGGCTAGGTACTTGATTGTGATAGCGTGAGGTCGCTACATGTTGAGTAAGCGGCCATACGTGGATGATCGGGAATTGGGAATCGGGCGACCGTGCTGAAGTGTTTACAGATGATTCGGACTCCAACAACAGACAGGCGTGCACCCGCGCATCAGAACGCTTCTGCTGCTGGCCGTGCAGCGCTCAGATCCGTCTGCTGCTCTGGCCCTGCATTTCCAAAGGCACCAGCGGGCGCCCCCCCCTCCACCTCCGGGAGCGACGCCCATCGCTGCTGAGACCGTAGCCTGCGCATCAGCTCGTGTCGTCTGGACAAACTGCTCTGGGCCGCTGTGGGATGCTGCGGCTGAGTGTCCGCAGACCTTCAGAGAGGCTACTGCGCCATGGCCGCGGTCCCTGAGCGGCACCCGCCTCACCGGAGGCGGCGCGCCTCACGCTCCGACTCCATGAGCGTCAGGATGTCACCTGTAAAATTGTCGCGACAGGAACCGTTGATCAACAGCAAGGGCAGGCGGAATCGTGACCGCTGGAGATACGCAGGGAATCTGGAGTCGTGAGTGCTCCACAGGGGACTTGCGGCATGCACCGAGGCACAGGAGACAGGGCACAGTGGCCGCGTGCGTTGAAATGCGGGCGCGCACCTTCGCGGACGGGGCCCTTGACGTTGCGCATGATGAGGCGGTTCTGGTCGTCCAGGAACTTGACGCGCACCTGCGTGACCTGTGTGTTTTGACGTATGAAATTGTCAGAATGCTGCACACATCAAAATATTATTGCCGCAGAAGATAACGGCAGGGCACAGCGCGGAAACAGCCTGTACGAACGCCACTGCATGACGACATGCCCAGCATGACAAGTGCGCGCATCACTCTGCCTGCCACGCTGCATTGCTGACAGGTTAGGGCGGCCAGATGCCGGCAGAGGCTTGATTGCCGCTGCCTGTCACCGTTTTCGGGAGGACGGGCAAGATGTGCCCACCTGGCCACGTGAGCCGGTGCGGCCGATGACCTTCATGACGATGGCAAGCTTCACGGGGGTATCCTGCGCATTTGCAAAACGGCATCAGCCGCAGTACTGAGATGTGCTTGCGAACCGCCGGCGGGGGCGGTGACTGCTGTCCGGCTAGCTTCCTTGCCGCATGACTGCTGCCGTCCGCCGCCTAGCAGCCTCCCTGACTGTCTCACGGAAACCCCTGAACGCTGCCATCCCTCCTCCACCGCCGCAATTACGACTCGAGCTTAGAGCACTCGCTCCAGTGTGCTGCTGAAAACATGCTGGCCCCGACAAGTGCATGCCAGAGCACCAAGTCTGCTGCCGACACATACCAGCTGCTAATCACCATTGCGCTGACTGCTGCTGCTGCTGCTATCCAGGCGCTGCAGCTGCAGTCGCCAAACACCTGCCTGCCATCTGCAATTCTGAATGGTTCCCGACTGCCGCGCCACCCAGACGTCGCTGCGAGTGGCGAAGCTCAGCCAAATGCACGTCCCTCGCGCTGCTCGGTACCTCTCTGCCACGCTGCCCCTCTTCCCGAGACCCTGCTGAATGCCCGTCCTGACCGACCACTGACACGGCTGCTAGCTGGAGGAGGCTGCACAGCGGCAGCGACTCACCATGATGGCTCGACGCCTGAGGACGTGGGCAACAGGCGTCCCTGCTCGCAAGCTGCAAAGGGGCAAAACTTTTGCAGGCGCAGCGGCAAAATGCCGGCGTCCGCTAAACCCTGAAAGAGGCTCCAGCACTCGGCCGATTTTCCGCGATTTTCGCGCTGCCCGTGCATGCCTCATGAGTTTGTTTGTCCATCACGGCCCCGGGTTACAAAAGACCGCGTACTCTTCAGTTCTCAAAACGTGATCGAACTGCAAACTTGTGGGAGCGGCTGCGCCTTAATTAAACCTGCTTGCGGCTGCCACCGTTTTACGACGCCTTTGGCCAGCGACACCGCGACAAGAAGCTTCCATCGGCATACGAAACTGCTTCGTCATATAATTTGTGTGCATCTCCAGGCCGTCATGGCCCGTCAGGTACGACGTTTCTGGAAAGACTTGCATGCAGCCTCACAAGTAAGCACTACGATCGTCATCGAGCTGCTGGAGCGTTCTGCAAACGGAATGAAGGGTCTCGAACAGCCTGAATGTAATGATGCCCAGGGCACCGGGGCTAAGCGGACCAAGGCAGTCGGCGCACCCACTGCCGGCGGCACCCCGGCAGCCCGCGCAGCGCAGCAGTCGCCTGCAGGCGCGATTGCGACTGGCAGCGGCAAATTGAAGCAGCAGAGGCAGCAGCAGCTCGCGGCTGCCGCGCCGCAGCCGCAGCGCAAGCGGCAGAAGCAGAGCGCCAGCAAGGCGGCGGCGCCGCGGCAGCCGGTCGCGACCGCCGAGCCGGCGTCCTCAGATGACGACGTCGAGCTCAGCGACGTTGAGCTGAGCGATGACAGCGGCGAGGAAGCTCTGGACGTCGTGCCCGAGCGCCAGCCAGTGGCTGCGGCGCCAGCCGCAAATGGCGCCACGGCCAAGGCGGCCAAGCGCAAGCGGAAAGCGGCCGCCGTAACAGATGGCGTTGCCGACGCTGACGCCGACGTTGACGCCGCAGCTCCAAACGCCCTGGCCGCGGCGGGCCTGGAGACGGTGCCGTTGTCGGCGCTGCGCGCGGCAAATGCGGCAAATTCTGCTGGCGCCGGCGCCGCGGCGGGCGGCGAGGCGCCCTTCCGGAACAAGGAGAAGGTCCTGCTGCTCACATCGCGCGGCATCCCGCCCCGGTGCGTCTGCAACCGCCAGGCGCTATAGAATCTTGCTTTAGTTTGCATATCATGAGCAGGTCTCTGTCCCTGCTTGCCGGTCTGCGCTCCTGGCAACAATGGGAGCACACCAAGGTGGGCTGCAGCAATGAGAGCTGCAGCATGCTGCATCCGCAGAGCAGAGCACCGGTTTGGCTTCCTTGACACATGATGTCATCCGTTCGCAATCGTTGCCGTGGCCAGGCACCGGCACCTGATGCTGGGCCTGGGGCAGCTGCTACCAAAAGCGAATCAAAATGCGCGCAAATGCCGCTTTTGCAGTCTCCAGAACTGCTTTTGTAGTCTCCAGTATATCCTCAAAGCCTGATTTGTGCAGGCACCGCCACCTGATGCTGGACCTGGGGCAGCTGCTGCCGAACGCAAAGCGCGACTCCAAGCTGGACACGAAGTCAGACCGCGCCGTCATCAATGAGGCCGCCGAGCTGAAGGTCAGCTTCCCGGGATCCGGCATGCCAGCAGCTGTTGGCTGCCTTTGCTTCATCGTAGCGTGTCCTGAGCGCCTCCAAGACTGTCACAGCCTTCACAGCAGCAAGCACCAGACTGTACTGCCATCAGGTCATCAGGCATTGAATACACATGATGTGGCTGCGAGCATGGTGCCGCACCTTCGCAATGTTCCGATGTTCTGATTCACTTATGTTCATCAACACTCCCGCAGGGCTGCACGTCGGCGATGTTCTTCGAGGCGCGTAAGCGGCAGGATTGCTACCTGTGGCTGGCCAAAGTACCCGCTGGCCCCACCGCCAAGTTCCTCATCGTCAACGGTGCGCCATAACCAGCCTCCCTCTCTCTCTGCGCTTATGCTGTGCTAGAGCGCATGCGTCACTGAAATGTCATGTTGCGCCATGTTCCTTTGCTGCTCGGTGTGCTGGCAATTTACTACTGTCTCCACATGCAGTGCACACGATGGCGGAGCTGAAGCTGAGCGGCAACCACCTGAAGGGCTCCCGCCCCGTGCTCAGCTTCGACCAGGCGTGCATCCTGTCCTTGGACGTCCTGTTGATCTTAAACAACTGGGCTGGCGCACATATGTCAGTTGCCTTACACACATACTACGCCCCTGACGCTGCTCCTCGGCATGGTGCTGAAGCTACTGGAGTCTGTATCGATCCAGCTCAGCCCTGACACTCAGCGTACTGCAAGGTTGACCGCGATTGTGGCATGACTGCAGGCATTCGACAGCGCGCCGCACTGGCTGGTGCTGAAGGAGGTGCTGACGCACGTGTTCGCGACGCCCAAGCGGCACCACAAGAGCAAACCCTTCTTCGACCACGTGGTTTCCTTCTCCATCGCCGACGGCCGCATCTGGCTGCGCAACTACCAGGTGTGATTCTTCGTGCACCGACAGCATGGGTGCACTGCCAACACTCACAGAAGGTGACAGGTGTAGCGCCAGCAGCACGAACGTGTGTCCCACATTTCTTGGGCGTCGCACATCCTTGTTTGTACTCGCACAATTGGTCGAGAAGCTTGAGTGGCGGCCCCGCACTGCAGCTCTGTCACCGGGCAGGTGTGCCAGGCGGCGGGGAAGACGCGCGCGGGCGCGAACGTGACCAGCCTTGCGCAAAGAAGAAATGCAATGTTGAACTTTTGTGAGTCGCTGCTGCTGGTTCAACCTGCTGTTGCATTCGAGTACAGGTGTGCCAGGCTGCGGAGAAACCACGGGCGGGCGCGGACGCGACGAGCCTAGGTGATGGGGGTCATGAAAGCTCTCCACAGTTTTGCGCTCAGGCAGCCTCACTGACGATCATCGCACACTGATACAGGTGTGCCAGGCGGCAGAGAAGCCGCGGGCGGGTGTTGACGCGACCAGCCTGGTGGAGGTCGGCCCGCGCGCCTGCCTCAACCCCATCCTCATATTCTCCGGCGCCTTCGGCGGTGCGTGGCCCCGCCTCTTCTGGGAAATCAGCAAGCAGGACGTGGCTGGGGTCTGAGGAGGGCGCAACCTCGGCCATACAGGACTTTGGTGGATGGACAGTGCTCGGCCCTTTGCGAGGCGCTGGGGGATAGTCCACCCAGGATCATCGCCCGCGAGCGTTTGTGCTGTGCATGTGCATTGCATTTGCACCCCCACCTTTCCTTCAGCATTCTTGCCTGGCAAATTTGCAGTCTCGACGCCGTTTCTGCTGATGCCTGAAGGGCCGGTGATCTGGGAGAACCCGGGCTACGTGTCGCCCAACGACCTGCGCGCGGCGGAGAAGCGCAAGGCCGCCGGCAAGTACACGGGCAAGGTGCGCAGACAGAAACTGTTTGTTTGTTTGTTGACACATTTACATGATGTTGTTTGGCACGTGTTTAGTGCATCTTGATTTTGAGTGCTCACGTGTTTAGAGGCAGGACTGCAGCAGTGTTAGGATTAAAGCAGTTTCACATTACACATTCCAAATTGCATGATGCACTTGGACTGATGATGCTGTGCCCAATCTCGCAGGTGGCCAAGCGGCAGGCACGGCGCGTGCACGTGATGGAGAACAGCATTCCCAGGGGCGAGCTGGACGATGTGTTCAGGAAGTAGGGTTTGATGCCGGCGCCTTGCTGCCTGTCGATTGCAGCGGCAGCGTGAGGAGTCGTGCATCACATCATTCAGGAGTTGGCAGGACGATTGTGTCGATGTTGTCCTGCAGAGTGGCGACATTGAGCGTTGCTGCAACTGTTTTCACATGGCAGGCGGCAGAGTTTGTGATGCATCCGAACATTTACGTGCTGTCAAGCAATCGGGAAGGGAATGGTCAGAAAAGTTGCTGAAGACGATAGGGGATGCACCTGTCGCTGCCTCACCGGAAAATATATCATTTTCCGGCATTCATCTGTTTTCTTTGAATGTTGGACAAGAATGGCGGGACTTGCATGGAACAAAATGCAGACATCCATGCAGAGGCTCTTTCCCCAAACCAGTGGACACCACGTCATGGGCGGGTTACCACGCGCTTTAACGCGCAAAAGCAATGTGGAGGAGGCAGGTGAGTGCAGTGGTTCTTAACGAGGTTGGAAGCTGTGGATACCAACTCTTGAAGAGAGAAACCACGTGAGCACCTGTTGGTGCGTTGCTGACAATGACTAAACTACTGACCGACGCTGCTGAGCCTGACACTGGGACAATGGCTTCAAATTGCACGCCCAGCGACATCAAATGCTCGACTCCGGCCGCTCATATCGCTGCCCAGGGCCAGGTAGCACCTGAAACACGTGCAAATAATGCATGTGCGCCCCTGAAGACACTAGCGGACCAAGAATGTAGCCAGCGCACAGCCGTTTAGTGCGGCGCAATATCGAAATCATTCTGGAACCGGAAAGGGAAGAGTCTGTTCTGTATGTTCCTGTTGCTGCCCCGCCTGAACGCAGCACCGGCTGCACCTGGCCCCACAGCCAGAGCTGCTACTGTACATACACCAAAACTCCGAAGCGCGCAACACGAGCGCGTCTGCAGCTCTGTCTGCTTGGTGGGGCCGGCACATGCGGTCGTCGTTCGAGCGGGAGCGTCTTCCATTACAACCCGAGGGCGAAACCAGAAATGCCGGCTGCTGCTGCTGCAGCTTCCCTCTGTCTGTGCTGCCTGTCTGGGACGCCGCACCATCGCGCTGGCTGTCTGCCTGCTCCGTTCGCCGCCACCGGCCACGGCCGCCAGGGGTTTGAGAGGACCCTTTGACTGCGCAGCCCGGCTGCGCTTGCGCACGGCTCGCGGCTGACGGCGGCGGGCGGTTGCTGCTGTGGCTGGGGGGCGGTCACGGCCCTGGCTGCGTGCCGGGTGCCGCTCCCGACCCCCCTGCCATGTTCTGCCGTAGTTACGAACTGCTGTTGCGGCCGCCGCCACGCCAGGGGCGCTTTTGCGCCTTCCCGGACGCGGTTTCTGATGCGCTGCGAGGTGCGGTGTCGTGTGTGTTGTCTGCGCCGCTCGACCGCGAGCCGGGCCACGCCTGTTGAAGACAGGGCGGCTCCGGCGCGGCGGGAGGGCTTGTTGGCGGCGCTGCTGCCGCTGCTGCTCGCCTGGCTGGATAGCTGCGAATGGTGTGTTCTGTCTCTCCTGCCCGGTGCGGGGTGGCGGCGCTGCTGTCGCTGCTGCTCGCCTGACAGGATACTGCCGAAGGCTGTTGTGCTGTGCTGCAAGGGGGCGCCATCGCGCCCCTGGGACACTCTGCCCGCGCCTCTGGCTGCTGGGCCGTAGTATCTGCTGACATCATACTTCTGCTGCACAGGCGGCGCTGAGTGAAGCTGCTCGGGCCTGGCGCTCCTGCTGCTGGGCCACCGTCGGCGCTGGCGCCATGGCGAATCCCTGTGCTGGCGGCTCCGCTGGTGCTGCGAGCGGCTGCCAGCTGCTGCAGGTGGCATCTGGTCCAGCCCCCGAAGATGGGGGCCAGGACTGCAGGCGCGGTGCCAGCACACAAACCTTAAAAGCTTGCGGCCAGCGCCGCCGCTCGGGCGAAGTCGACGCCGGGCGGGGCGATGCCGCCATTGGGAGCAGGGGTACCCACCTGCAGGACGCACAGAGATTTCGTTCAGCAACAGAGGTAGCAATCAAGGGAAAGCACAGGTGATAAGGCCGCGGCAGATGACAGCATGACTGGCCATGCGAAATTGAAAGCGTTCTTTGAAGAGAGCATGCCACCCACCGCGGAACTGTTGTAGCTCCACAGTGCATGGACCAGATTTCAGGATCCAAAGTCTAGCAATGAGCTCTTGTCAGGATGACGTCCTCGTCGGTGCTGAAGGAGCGGCGGGCGGCCTCGAAGTTGTTGCAGCGAGTGTGACTTATTATAGTTCAGACGGTTTCAAGTTCAAAGGAGAGTGAGGAGCGCACCAGGATGATGTCCTCGTCGGTGCCGAAGGAGCGGCGGGCGGCCTCGAAAGTGTCGGCGGAGATGGTGAGGTGCTCCGCCTCGCCCGCCGGGTCTCGGATGACGTAGCGGTCCGTCTCGGGGCAGTAGCCTGCCACCACGATGTAGTGCCCTGCGTGCAGGGGATGCAAGGCGTCAGCTCAAGAGCGTGCCAATTGGGTTTCAGAGGGTACCAAGTGGCCGCCTCGGGGCAGTTGGCCGCCACCACGATGTAGCCTTCTGCACAAACATTGGTTGGGGTCAGTTTGGGTAATTGTATTAGGGAGCGCGCCGACATAGGCCAGCTCGCCGTAGGCAGAAGCGGCGTCGAGCGCCCAGAAACAAATGCTGGCATACAATTGTACTCTTTTCAACAAGATTTCGATGGACAGCAACAACAGAAGGCGCACCGATGTAGGCCGGCTCGCCGTAGGCAGAAGCAGCGTCGGGCGCCCAGAGGCACGCGCCGGCGCCGCCGAGCCTGACCTTGTCCACCAGTGCGAGCGCAAGGTAGCGCCCAGAGCACAGCGCCTCCTTGATCTCCCAGTCCTCCAGCGAGCGCTTGTGCACCGGGATGCCCGCCAGCGGGGCGTCCTGGTCACGAAGATACCCACACAACCCGTCAGGTGGAATGTTTTTTCAGGCTTCAACCCCCAGGAGATGGCACTACCAGGGAGATCACACGCCAGGGAGATCGCATACCAGGGAGATCGCCTGCCAGGGAAATCGGCTGCCTGATGCAGGGGGCAGGGCAGCAGGCAAGGCGGCACATGCAAGACAGTTCACGTTGCGGGTTTTAGACACAAAAGGTGGAAGTTGCGAGAGCGGAAGCGCACATTAAATAGCTGCTGCACGCGGGCCTCGTCCTCCGGCATGTTTTCGGCGTAGAAGGCCTCGGAGGAAAAGGCGGGGTTGGCGCCAAGGGTGATGGTGCAGAAGACCACCTCCATGCCGAAGCGCCGCAGCAGGTGCGCCAGGTCGATCGTCCAGATGCTGCAGACAGGAAGATGAAAGAAAAGGTGAGACAAGCCTGGTGTCATTGGGGTGGTCACGCCAGGAGCCCGGGAGAAAGCTTCCCAGGGGCTGCATGTCCTTTTTCACACGACGGAGTGGCATTGCAATCCGCAGGGTGTGACCTAGCAGGGATGAGATGACCGCCTGACGGTGCGAACCGCAACTGCTGCAGCAAGAGTGATGAGGATGGGAGCACTGAGTATCACGAGTCTGCATTGATTTTGGGTGCTTCGGCACGCGTCTCCGCTCCAGGTCCCACCGCCTTCCCGTGCCCACCCTGCACAGACATTTTGCTCAAGTGCGCTACAGCTATAAACATGGTGCAGTCGGCTCGGCCTGAAAAGACATCATGGCCATGTTCTGTAAACGTGATGTTGAGATGCGCAGCAACGAAGCCTGGCTCGTAATATATCATCTCTCATAGTGCCTCAGCTCTACAGGAAGGCTTTGCGATCGTCTGTGGTTGCATGTCTGCGTATCACGGGCCGGGGGGCAGCCATGCCCACACAAGCGGTGCGCCTGCTGCTTCCGGCCGGCACAGGCAGAGCGGGGCCCCGAGAGGAGACGCTGTGCCGGCCGCGCTTGCTGCCCGGCGGCAGGACTGCAGCCAGGCAGAGGCGGTGAGCCTGGTGCCTCCGCAGCAGTGTCGCCGCCGTGCAGGTCGGTGCAGACAAGGCATGGTTCATGCATGTTCATTGTTGTGTGACAACGCCACAGCGCAAGTCAACGGCGCAGGCCAACAGTGTCATGTGAGGCTTTGACAGGAAATTACTGGAACAAGTTTGCAAATCATCTAGCTTTACGAGAAGCGTGTCATCCTACCGTGGAGCTATCCAAGCAGAGTCTACGACGTGACACATATCGAAGTGAAGATTTTGAAAGAGTGCAGCGCTGAAATGCAAGCACACCTGGTGGTCGGGCAGTACTGGCGCAGGGTAGCTAGGTCCATACAGGCGGCCTTCGGCGCCGCAGCGCGCAGCACCATCAGTACGCATGCCAGGCCGCAGTCCCAGTTGAACTGCTGGTGGATGTGCGGAACGGCCGCCGCCTTGACTGCGCCGCCGTAGGGCGCGAGGGGCAGCTGCGGGCTGAGCTGCGGGCGGGAAGCCGCGAAGGGCGAGGCGAAGGCTGTGGGCGCCGGGAACTGTTTGCCGAGCCCCGGCAGGAAGAGGCTGAGGCCGCCGCTGGCGCTGCAGCTGGGGGCGCCGCGAGACACCACCAAACGCCTCAGTACCTTGTCTACTTTGTCTACCAATCGTGGCAGTAGTGGGCTGAAAAGCAGCTGGCGCCGACAGGCGGACTGCTGCCCTGCGTATTGCCCCATACCGGTTTTGCTAGGCTGAGCCCCCATCAACCATAACTAAATATGGCACTGTGCCTGTCAACAAAGGAAACGATGTGCTGTGGCAGCTGCACTACTGTCTCCACCACGACGAGCAACAGCTTCTGCGGCGTGCGCAGCTGCCAGCTGTGTGCCCCCTGAAAGCTGACGCCCCCATAATACAACAGCAAATACATCCAAACCCACAACAGCAGCTTGCACCCAGCACACAACACCCTGCACACAAAAAACACCTTCACAGCTCCACAAGTACTTGCAAAACCCGCCAAAATGTGCGTGTACCTTGTGTCTTTGCTGCAGAAGAGGGCCTGGCGGACCAGGTCCTGGGTCTTGAGGGCGCTGCTCCCAAAGGGCGCGCTGTAGGGGTCGCTCCCCTGGAGGAGCGTCGGCGCGCCATGGCGCTGCTGCACGAGCGCGAGGGCCTGCGCCACGGCCTGGCCGGCGGGGCACATCGCTGCCCGGAGGAGGCGGGGCGGCGGCTGAGCCGCCGCCCTTTAGGCCTGCGCCCAATTGGTGGGTTGCCGTACGCGTCAGGCCCCTTTCAAACTACCACCCTTCTCCAAACTGCACACCCTTCTCCAAACAACTATGCTGAAATTACTACACGGAAATCAAACAACAATGACAACAAGATCCAACACCAAACCACCCCCCCGCCACCCCCCACCAGCCCCGCATACCTGTGCTGTCCCACGCTGCCTGCCCCACTGATACCTGCCTCCCCCCGCGGTGCCGGCGGCTCACGTGCCGGCACAGCCCTCGCGCACAACAGCTGGCGGCTCCCCATGCGCCAAGGCAGCATGGATCCTCACAGCACAGGGTGGCAAAACAGCTGGCTGCTCCCCATGCAGCGTACGCATGGATCCTGACAGCGCAGAGTTGAGAGCCGGCAGCAATGGCGGACCTGCATCGCGAAGCAGCCGCCTATCGTGGCCGACGCGGCATAGGAGGGGGGAAGGCCCACATGCTGTACTGCGTCTGAATCCTCGACTACGTTCAGTGGCGGCGAGAGGTTCAGCAGATTCAGCAGCGGAATGGCCTGCCACCTGCACGCAGCAAAAATAGCGGACACGTCAGCCCTCAGGTGCCTCAGTGGATGGTGATTCAGCGCTTGGTAAAGACACCAACAAGAGCACCAGCAGCTCCCGCAGCAAGGCGCCCGCTGTGGTGGTTACCTGTTGCCGCAGTGAATGCTGGCGCCGGTAGTAGTCATGAAGGCGGTGCGTGTACTCCCGCTGGTAGTCGCAAGCTTCCGACGAAATATGGGCGCGGACATCTGGCACAAAAACGACATGTTGGCTGACAGCGTGGCGCGTGGGGAGCCTGGCTTTGCAGAGAATGGTTGCTGGTCGTGGACCTGCAGGGCAGGGGCAGGAGCACACGTCACTAACAGTCGCTCTAGACCAGGCAGCCACGCAGCTGAACTTGCGCGTCTGCACTTGGGCTGCCAACAGACGAGACATCAGCAGACCTATACAGGCTCGCTAGGCTGCCCCACACACCGCCAGGACCTGCCAGGCCGTCAGGCAGCCGGTTCAGACGGCTGCGAAAGCTGCGCAGGTGCAAGGCCTTTGACGCGCTTTTGCTGCGAGCCAAGCGCAGTGTTGACGCGGCAAGGGCGGCTTTTGGCAGCTGCAGATGAAAGGCTACCAACGCGCAAACAGCCGGCAGCTGCAGAAACAAGGCTGGCCTTCGACAGAGATGACGCATACAGCGGCTGCCGCCGGGCCAGTCGCTGCCTTGCGTCAGGCACTTGCCCGTTGCCCAAGTGCCCCGAGAGTCCCAAAACCGCGCATGACGCGAGCTCGGCGGCTGGCGTGGCCCCAGGCCCCTTTGCGCCTCCCCGATGCGGTCTAAGATACACAAGCTAACGTCTTGCCGGCGGGACTGTGCTACTGCAGCCCGCCGCGCCCCACAGCTCGCAAGGGACTTCGGGAGCGGATGTGAAGAACCCACCCGCCGTCGTAAGGGCGTGAGAGCTGGGAGACACCGCTGTGTGGAGTAGCAAGCGCTTGCCAGGGAAAGTCCAGTTGCCGGATGGCCACGGAGGCTGCTTGCGAGTTCAAGTGTGCCTAGCTTCACATCCCTTCTGCACTCCCTCCCCGGGTCTGCGACTAGAGTCACAACTGACTATTGGATTCCTTCAGGGTTTCGTGCACGGAGCCAAGGGTATGAGCAGTGTGGGCAGTGTAATTAATTCGTTATTAACAAAGGTTGTTATTAACATGTTATTAACAGATTCCAAACACAGGCCATGTTTGGAATTCGTTGTTATTAACACCCGCATGTGATTAATGCAT
>JAABUW010004961.1_pt1 | contig 17731 bp, 20 predicted proteins | sample 5560081 | NCBI WGS metagenome assembly JAABUW01 (sample SAMN10711882, study PRJNA513363) | rock metagenome | isolation source: Antarctica rocks | place: Antarctica: Victoria Land, Knobhead sud | reverse complement strand
CTGACACAGTTTCGGCCCCGCTGTCTAGTTGACGTACGTCGGTTCGTGGGGGTTGAAGGGGCGGGAAAACCGTCGTCAACCCCAGCGGCGGGCTCCTCGCCAAAGGCCATCCCGTCGGTGCGACCGGCGCCGCCCAGGCCGTCGAGATCGTATGGCAGCTGCGCGGTCAAGCCGAGGGCCGCCAAGTCGCCGGAGCAAGGTTCGGTCTCACTCACGCCACCGGCGGCGGAATGGCGGGCGTCGACCACGGCGCGTGCGCAATCCACATCTTCGAGCGCACGACAGCGGGGGCATCGACATGATGGAGGCGGGCGAGCCGCGCGCAACGGTCGTCGGGGTTCCCGACGAAGACCTGGATCCCGTGCTGGCGAGCTGGGCCTTCCCCGGCCTTGGGCAACGGCTCAGGAACTGCGACTTACTGGTCCTGCACGGCGGGCAGGATGTGTTGGTCACCGAGGAGCACCAACACGCGTTCCTTGACGTCGCGGACCCAGACCGATCCTCACTCGTGATCTGGACGGACTGCGGACACTGCTCGTACGAGCGGTACCAGCAGCGGGATGAGGTGATCTGGGCCTGGTTCAACCGGGCGCTGCGGTAGTCCTCAGGCATCCGTTTCCCCCACACCGCGAGCACAGGACGGCGCCCATGCATCCCCGACTGGTCCCGCGCCCACCCGGCGAGCTCATCGCCGCCCAGGCGTCGCTGTACGAGAAGATCACCGACGGGCAACGCGCGAGCGGCCCGCAAGTCTTTCCGTTGACCGACGAACAGGGTGCCCTCAACGGCCCCTTCGGCCCGCTGCTGCTCGCACCGGCGGTAGGCGAGGCGCTCCAGGAGCTCGGAGTCGCCCTGCGCTACCGCACCTCGCTAACGCCGCGCACGCGGGAGATGGTCATCCTCACGGTAGCTACCCACCACGACAGTGCGTTCGAGCGGTTCGCCCATGAGCCGGTCGGCCGCCAAGCCGGCCTCACCGACGAGGAGATCGACCGGCTGCGGGAGCCGCTGGCCTTGCACCCGGCCGACGCCCCAGAGGCGGCGACGGTCGCGGTGACCCGGCTGCTGCGCACCACCGGTGACTTGCCCGACGACGAGTACGACCCCGCCCGCCGGGTCCTCGGCGATGCAGCCATCGTGGAGGTCATTAGCCTAGTCGGCTACTACTCCCTGCTCGCCATGCTCATGCGCGTATACCGCATCGGCGTGCCAGGGGCTGGCACTGAGGAGCTCAGGTGAGCGCCCCGGACGCCAACAGCGCGACCGACCAACGCGCCTCGTCCCGCACTCTGTGGAAGGGCGCGCTTGTCCTGAGCCAGGACGAGGACCACGGTGAGCTGCGGGGCGACGTCCTGGTCGACGGCGACACGATCGTTTCGGTCGCCACGCACATCGATGCCGCCGACGCTGCAGTCGTCGATGTGCGTGACTTCGCTATGCTCCCCGGGTTCGTGGACACCCACCGGCACACGTGGCAGACCGCGCTGCGCGGGGTGACGGCGGGCAAAGAACTGGCCGAGTACCAAGCGCTGGTGCAACGCCGGTTCGGTCCTGCCTTCACCCCGGCGGACGTTTACGCGGGCAATGCCTTGGGTGCCCTTGGAGCACTGGACGCAGGCATCACCACGCTCTGCGACGAGTCGCATATCCAGAACAGCCCCCGGCACACGGACGCAGCGGTCGCTGCCCTCCGCGACACCGGCATCAGAGCGGTCTTCGACTACGGCTGGCCGTCGACCGAGTCTGCCGCGTGGATGACCAACAGCTCCCGCCTGCACCCGGACTACATCCGCGAACTGCACCGGGACCAGTTCGCCGGCCGACGCACGCACGGCTTGCTGAGCCTTCAGCTGATGGCTCGAGGACCGGCCTTCACGACGCCGGACGTTACCCAGCGCGACCTCGAGCTGGCGCGGGAACTCGACATCCGGGTGACCATGCACGTCAAGCGCGGTTCGATCGACGCCCTGGACTCGCTGGGCTTCCTAGACGACCGGCTGACTCTCATCCACTGTTCGAACAACGACGAGGACGAGCTGCGCAAGATCGTCGATGCCGGCGCCTTCGCCTCCGTCGCGGCCAACATCGAGTTGAACATGGTCGGCCTGGGTGCTCCTCCAGTGCGAACCTTCCACCGGCTGGGCATGCGCCCGAGCTTAAGCGTCGACGTCGAGACGACCGTCGGCACGGACATGTTCTCCGTAATGCGGGCAGCCTTGATTTCGCAGACGGCGGAAGAGGTGTATGGAGGACCAGTCGGTGGCCCGCGGGTGACGTCTCGGGACGTCCTGGCCATGGCGACGATCGAAGGTGCCCGTGCCGCCGGCCTGGGCCATGCGGTGGGCAGCATTACGCCGGGTAAGCAAGCGGACATGGTGCTGATCAAGCTGACGGATTTAAATCTGGTCGCAGCTCCGGACCCCGTGGGCGCCATCGTGGCGGCCGGGCACGCGGGCAACGTCGACACCGTGGTGGTCGCCGGACGGGTGGTGAAGCGGGGCGGTGGACTGCTGGACACCGATTTGGTCTCCCGCATCAGTGGGATGGCGGTGCGTTCGCGGGAACGGTTGACGCAGGAGACGGGCTGGTGATGCACCGGCCGCGAAAGACAGACCGCGCCAACTATCGCTGCGGAGTCCGCTCCACTGCCGGCGGCAGTCACAGTCGTGAGTGGCCGGCTGACGTAAAGAAAGGATCGGTCCGGCAACAGTCGGTAGTGGGTCAGTTTGAAGCGAGCGCGATGCCGGTGAGCTCCATCCCCGGCCAGTTCCCCGGCTATCGATAACTCATCGTTGATCGGGAGGAGCCCCTGCGACCGCAGACCTCCAGCCGCGCGACGTAGATGGTCGAATGGAGAACTCGCAGCTCACCGGATTGAGCGTCTACGCCTCCGGCACATACCCGGTCGAGCTCTTAGTCGGAAAGCGCATCAGCGGACGTCACCGGGTACCGCTGCGGGCTTCGGTGGAGATCTCCAAGGGTGAGGTCCGTTTCTACGTTGATCCGGAAGGGGTCGAGATCCTCCAAAACGACGCTGTCGATCACTGACCCGTCCTGCCAGTCATCGCGCAGCTTGGTGAGCCGCCCACGAGCATCGCGGTACACAACCAGCGAGCATGACCGGGATCCTTTCATCCGTACCCGAGCAAGATGAAACACCGCCGCCGCCAGTTGAGGAGGCCAACGCGTTGCACGCATGACGCGAGGGACACCCTCGCGGAGGAACACCGCCCGCGGTGGCTCTGCTGTCGCGCATGCCAATCCGCAAGCGACACAGCTGCGGGCGCCCTAGCAACCGGAGAATCCTCCGGCCTCCAGCGTTCCCGCGCACCCCCTTGCACGGTGTCTTACACTCCGGTTTGACCTGCGCGGATGCAACGGACGGGCGTCCGTAACCGGGACAGGCAAGTTGCTGGGGTGCTCGCCGAGGAGGTACCACGAGTATCTCTCCGGCCTCAGTCCCCGGCCGCCCAGCATCTGCCCGGTCTCGCCGATGTCTCGGCCGCGGACTAGTGCGGACGACGCGAGCAGGCCGTCCTCCTGGGTCACCGTCGGGGAGCGGTGGCGAGCATCGCGTATTGGGCGACGGCCACGGTGGGGCCAGACGCCCGCCCCGGCGGGAGCTCCCCGTGTGTCGCACGGCGGTCCTCGCGACGGCGATTAACGCGTCGGTGTAGCCCATCGTCTTATCCTGCGCCAGCGCTGCACCGCGAACAACCTCGGCCAATCGTCGCGAGCCCGTGCCGGATGCGGAGCGACCACTGGGCGCGGGCAGTGGTGCGATCTTAGAGCCGATGTGGGCCTCTAACGGTCAGGCCAGAGCCGCCACAGACGGGGGTTCAAGCTCGGGCGAGCGCGAATTTTTGAGGAATCGTGCGGTGTGCGTGGCTACCCGCTTGCCGAGGTGGCGGGCTGTGGACAGGTCGGCGGGGTGGACGCCTTCGGGGCCTTGGTCGTTCCAGGTTTGGGCGCCGGCACCAAGGTAGAAGCCGAGGCGGTTGTCGTCGTGCTCGCTGGCGATAGTGGTGTTCCAGCCGGGCATGAGGCCGAGGCTGATCCAGTGCATGCCGTGTTGTGCTGCGAGCAGCGACAGGTACTGCAGGGTGTGCAGCTTGTCGCCGCTCATTGATCCGGAGTTGGTGAATCCCGCGGCGATCTTGTCTAGCCAGGCGCGAGTCATCCACCGACCGGAGGTTGCTTCGGCGAAGGCATGGAACGCGCCGGAGGCGCTGCCCATGTAGGTGGGGGTGCCGAAGATGATGGCATCGCAGCTGTCGAGGGTCTGCCAGCCGGCGTCGGTGATGGTGGCGATGTCGATCATTTCCACGGTGGTGCCCGGGACGGACTCGACCCCGGCCGCGACGGCGTTGGCCAGTTCGCGGGTGTGTCCGTAGCCCGAGGTGAAGGCGATCCCGACGGTGGTGTGAGGCATGGGTGATCTTGCTCCGATCAGATAGGCGTCAAGCAGAGAGGTGGCAGGGCTGGAGTGAGGCTCGGGCCTCGCGGGCAGTGGAGGTTCCGGTCACGTCTGGGTAGCGGTCGCCGGTGACCTGGGCGGCGATGGGCTCGAGCTGCGCGAGCTCGTCGTCGGGGGGGGGGTGAGGTCGAGGGCGGCGAGGTTCTCTCGTAGGCGGGCTGGGTGTCGGGCGGCATAATCCGATAACAGTGTAACCACTAGAGGCGTATCGGCGTCAATGCCAATGTGACCAATAGTTTGTTACCATCGACACATGCGCAGCGAGCTTGCCGACGAGGCCATCGGCGAACGGCGGGACCAGCAGCAGGTGATCCTGCAGGCGGCGGCAGAGCTGTTGACCGAGCAGGGTCCGGCCGGCATCTCGACCCGCGCGGTCGCTGCGGCCGCGGGGGTGCAGACGCCGGCGTTGTATCGCCTTTTTGGGGACAAGGACGGCCTGCTCGACGCCCTGGCCAGCTACGGGTTCGAGAGCTACTTGGCCGAGAAGCGGGCACTCGAGCCCAGCGAGGACGCGATCGACGACATTCGGCGCGGCTGGGACATCCACGTCGAGTTCGGGCTCCGCTATCCTGCGTTCTACGCCCTGATGTACGGCAACCTGCGCCCCGGCCGCCGCCCAGCCGCCGCCCAAGAGAACAGCGAGATCCTGCGGCGCCTCCTCGAACGGGCCCGCCAACAGGGCCGGCTCCGTGTTCCGGTCGAGATGGCCGCCCGGGCCATCGAGGCATCGACCACCGGAGCCGTACTACTGTTGCTCGCCCAACCCGAGGGCGACCGAGACCCGGCTCCGCTCGCCCGTCTGTGCGACACGGTGATCGACTCAATCGTCAGCGACGCCGAACCGGGAGGTGACGTCCGAACGGGTATCGCCGGACGGGCCCTGGCACTGCTGGCCGCCCTCGGTGACGGCCCCGACGACGACCCGGTGGTGAGTGCGAGGTTCAGTGCTGCCGAGGCAGCGGTGCTACGGGAGTGGCTGAACACCTTGACCCGTTCGTCTCCGCCTGATCAGTGAGAGCGTTCGCGCGGTGCGACACGCGGCCAGCCGACCGACGCTCAGCCCTGGTCTGCGGGCAGGCGCGCTCAAGCGGCGCCGTGACCCGCTCGACATCGCGGGCAGGAACGCGACCGGTGAGGTCGCGGCAAATCGCCGCGGCGGCAACTACAAGCGAGACGACGAGCGGCTGCGGCGCCTCAGCGCCTACCTCTAGCAGTCCAGGATCCCTACGCGCGGTCCCACCACGTGGTCAGTCCTCCCGCTCGGTGAAGGACAAATACCGCCCGGTCAGATCTCGGCCGCGGCGAGGTCGGACCCCGCCGGACACGCACCCAGTCCAACCCACGCTGGCGGTAGGTCCCCGCCACCGCGGCAGCGTCAGTCATGAACTCACCCGCCTGCCACGCCGCCCAGAACGCTGGAACAGCTCAGCGACGAGCTTCTGCGAGAACCGCATCATCGACACCCTCATGACCTCGAGTGTTGTGACAACCGCAAGGACCCAGGGACCGTCATCCGGGTCGGGCTCCGTGCGGGGTCGCCGGGGCGTGGCTGGTGTTCGCGGGGCCCTGACCGTCTTGTCGTCATCGACACCACCGTCTCCCTGACCAGCGGGTACTGGCAGGACGCTGCCCTCAACACACTGTTCTGGTTGGCGTTCCTGCCCGGCGTCGCCGGCACCCGACCCTTCTCTCTCTCCAGGGGCGGTCGGTTCAGAACGTCCGGGTACGACCCAACCACCGGTCGCTGAGCAGCGCTGCTCGACCGCCCCCCAGCTCGTCTGCCCACGCACCGAGGTCCCCGTGGCACAACGGCACTGCAAGGCACAGTCGTCGTGCTGCAGGGGACTGAGCAGGCCGCCGCCGGCCTTACCGGTCTGCTCAGTCCTGCTCGGGTCGTAGTCGGATGATCCTGACCAGGGCGGCTGACGCGACGCCTTGGCGTGCTCCGGCCTCGGCTGCCCGCTCGCGGAGCATTTGCTCTGGGGTGCCGCCCACGGCGTCGAAGTACGTTGCGTGGGCGCGCAGGGAGGCCATGCCCCGGTCGAAGCAGTCGCTGATGTCGGCGGCGTGGGTGGGTTCGGCGTCGCCGACCAGCCCGATCCAGCGCACCCCGTTGAACGGCTCAAGCCCTCCGTTGCCTAGGTCTCGGTGCACCCACCGGTTGCCTGCGTCGCGCACCCCGTCGAGCAGCACAGCGGCGAGCGCGCGGTGGTCGGCCTGGTCGGGCACCCCACCCCAGCTCTGCGAGGCGGGAGCGACCACGACGTCGGGGCGGACTTGGCGCACGGCCCTCGCGATGGTGTGGCGCAAGGCCACCCCGGCCTCGAGCACACCGTCGGGCAGGCCGGCGAACACAACGTCGGACACCCCCACTTGGGCGGCGGCGTCCCGCTGCTCGCCCTCGCGCAGTGTCCCGGCCTGCTCGGGGTCGAGAGTGTCGATGCCCGCCTCGCCGCGGGTGAGCAGAAGGTAGGACACGCGGGTACCCCGGTCGGTCCACCGCGCGACGACGGACGCGACGCCGTACTCGAGGTCGTCGGGGTGCGCTGCGACGGCGAGCACCGTGGTGGCGTCGTCGGGGAGCGCGGGCAGCGGGTCGGTCACGCCGGCCATGATTCCACTGCCCGCACCGTCACCGGTAGCGACTGACATCCACTGGCTGAGGTGGTCCACCTGGTGAGGACCACCTCACGAGGGGCCTCCGCGACCGTCGGATCAATCACCGTCCTGCCCGTGCCCGACGGAGGTCCAGACCGGGCGCAGTATCGCGACACCGTTCCCTCTCAGCGATTCCCTGTCGAACGCCGACGCCGGAGCGACCGAGATCCCGCGACGTCGCCAGGGCGGGTTCCCCTGCGGGTCGTCCGACCAGGCTTGCCAGCACCTGGTCATCGATCCGCGCGGTCGTAGGCCTCCTGCGACGCAGACACGTCGCCCAAGTGCTCGATCGACCATTCCTGCAGCGCGCGGAGCGGCTCGAGGAGTGTGCGACCCGCGTCGGTGAGCGCGTACACCACGCGCACTGGCACCTCCGGGAACACTGTGCGGCGGACGAGCCCATCGCGCTCGAGCCCACGGAGAGTTTGGGTCAACATCTTCTGCGAGACGCCCTCGATACGGCGGCGTAGCTCTGAGAATCGCGCATCGCCCTCACTCAGGACCCCGACGACGAGCACCGTCCAACGGTCACCGATGCGATCCAGGAGACGACGCGTCGGGCAGTCGGCTTGATAGGGGTTACCGCGATACGCGGGCTCAGGTTGGGCGGTTACCACAAAGTGCCTACTTCCCCTCGGTGACAAGTTCTCTTATGGTAACCAAGGCGCACCGTTCGGAGCCACCCTTTCCAAGAAGGGCGTTCAATGTCTCGCATTTCCGTCATCGGCGGCACCGGCTACGCCGGATCCGCCATCGTCGCCGAGGCCGCCGCCCGCGGGCACGAGGTCACTGCGTTCAGTCGTTCGCTTCCGAAAGCGCAAGTCCCGAACGTCACCTACGCCCAGGGCGACGCGTCAGACGAGCCGACCCTCGCTGCGGTCATCGAGGGCGCGGATGTCGTGGTCGGCGCGCTCTCTCCGCGCGGGGCGCTGACCGAAAGCTTCCGCGATGTGTACCGCACCATCGCGCGGCTCGCCGATGCCGCGAACGTGCCTCTGTTTATCGTGGGCGGGTTCTCATCACTACGCCCGTCGCCTGGAGCGCCGCGCTACGTGACGGACCTCAGCGACATACCAGCGGAGAACCATGCCGAACCAACTGTGGGTGCAGCACTCGTCATCGACGACCTCCCCGCCACCCCAGCAACGCTCGACTGGGTGTTCGTGAGCCCGGCGGCAAAGTTTGGCTCGTGGGTTCCTGGCGTGCGACTCGGCCGCTACCGAGTCGGCGACGACGTCGCGGTCCAGCCCGAAGGCGAAGGGGGAATCTCCAGCGCAGATTACGCCCTCGGATTCGTCGACGTCATAGAACAGGGCAGCCACCACCGGGTGCACCTCAACCTTGGCTACTGAGCGGAAGAGTTGTCGTGGCTGGCCCCGCGCCCGCTGCTGTCGATGATGGCCAGCTACTGGTACCAGTTCGCGCACCTTTCGGTGACCCTGGCGGTGTTGGTGTGGTGCTGGCATCGGCGAGTATGAGACCGACCAAAACCGTGGGAGACCATCTGTTCGAGCGCCCGTGGCGCTGCCCTACGCCGCGAGCTCGGCCGGGTCGCTGTTATGGGTGAAGCCGGGATTCCAGCGGGCGAAGTCGGCGGCCAGGTCGTCGTTGAGGACCCGGGTGCGGACCTGCAGGAACAGATGGGCGCCCTGTGGTGACCAGCGCATCTGCTGCTTCTTGACCATGCGTTTGGACACCACCTGGTTGACGGTGGACTCGACGAACGAGGTGGAGATGGTCTCCCCCGCCCGGCGGCGTTCGCCGTAGTTGGGGATCCGGTCGGTGGTGGCGCGGATGTAGCTGTCGAACTCGAGCACCGCCTTGCCCAGCTTGAGCTGGGAATCGCTGGGCTCGGCGACGTCGAGGTCGAGTCCAGGTCGGCGATGATCTGCAAGGCCCGGAACACGTTGCCGTGCCACGAAACCACTTGAGCCGGGAGAGCTGCTTGCCCACCTCGGCGGCGACCTCCACCGGCGGAGCCGGCGGCAGGTCGGGATCTGGCGGCGGCGACCGGAGGCTCTTGGCCATGTTGGTCATGACGGTGATCCGCATGGTGACGTGGAACCAGTCGAGCAGGTGCTCGGAGTGCGGGTTGAGGTAGAGCGGCACATCCCGAATGTCCTCACCGCCATCGGTGAGGAACACCACGGACTGGTTGGCCTGCATGCCCTGCCCCCGTAGCACCTCGAACAGCCGCCGTTTCGGCTTGGTGTCGATCGTCTGCACGAACGCGAAGCACTTCGCGGGACCCTCGTCGGGCATGCTCTTGGCCGCGATCACCTCGAACCAGCCGTCGCGCCGCGAGGTCTGGGCACTGGAGTGGACGTAGCCGCCGTCCAGACCGACGGTCAGCGGCAGGTCCGGGCGGGGCAGCTGATCGAAGTCCCGCTGACAGCCCTGGGCGAACATGGACTGTTCGGGACCGAGCTCACCCTCCAACCGCCGGGCCACCGCGGTGACCTGGTCGCGGACCGCGCTGCCGTGCAGGGCCCGTCCCAGCGGCAGGACCTCACCGAGCAGGTGCCCGGCGAGGTCGAACGACATCACCGCGGCGAATCGGGCCTGCAGGTACACCAACTCCGGGGTACTACGCCCGGCCAGGATCGCGGTCAGCGGGCTGAAGGTGGCCGGCGCCTCGGGGGCATCGGCTCGACACGGGCAGGCCAGGAAGCGTGGGCTGTCGGGGTGCAGCGTCCCGAACAGGACACCCGGACGGTGATCGTCCGGGTGTCCTTGTGGCGGTAAGCCCGCCCGCACCGCGCGCAGCAGCGCTGCTCGGCCAGGGCCGCGGTGACCTGCGCGCAGACCACCGCCTCCTGGATCGAGGCGAGCAGCGCGTGGGCCTCGGCCAGGCTCAGCCCGACCGAGGCTTCGGTGAGCTGGTCGCGCTCCAGGACGAACACCTCACTGAACTCCTCCGTTGCCTCCTTTTCGTCCTCGGGGGCGGGGACGGCGCCGGTCTCGGCGGCGTCGACCTGGACCCGAACAGTGATCTTCATGGAGTGCCTTTCGTGCGCAGGGTGGGCAGGGTGCGGTTGAGCCCGGCCCGGTCGAAACGGTCGATCCCGCTCCAATACAGCAGCCCGGGCAACTCCTCGATCGCCTCGCCCAGCACCTCACGCACCGTGCTGGTCGGCGGCGCCGCCAGTAGTAGCCCGGTGAGCTCGGCCATCCGCACGGTGGTGGTCCACCGGCCATGTTCTTGGCGCAGCGCCAAGAAGGCCTCGGGTCCGCCGCAGTCCTGCGGGGGCGCGGTCCGGGCCCCGCCGCTGCACCACGGGTAACGACGCCGAGGGTGCGCCGCGGTGATGGCCTCAACGCGCAGGTCGTGACGCCAGCACTGCAGCGGGGAGAAGAAGTCGTAGGCGTAGGTGAACCGCTCCCGTTCCCGCAGACCAAGCCCGGCCAGACCAACCGCGCACGGCTCGGCCCACCCCAGCTCCGCGGAGCCGTAGTCCCGCCCATGCACGGTGAAGCGGTGCAGGCGCTCCCCGCTCCAGCCGAACGCGGTCTGGAGCACCTCGTGGAGGTCGGCGAGGGTGAGCGTGGCGGGGACCTCCAGCTGCCGCCAGATCATCGGGCTGATCCCGGACAGGATCACCCGCAGCCGGTAGACCGTCTCCGGTAGCGCACCCGCGACCATCCCGGCTTACGGCACCGTCTCCCTGGCTCATCGGTTTGCTTCGATAAGTATCATTACCACAGGAAAACATCTCCGGTTCCCGACGCCACCTGCCGTGGAGTGACAGCCCAGCGGCGCCCGACTCTACTGTTATCGCAGGAAACGGGGAAGGGGCGCGGCATGGCGAACTCGCCGATGGTCACGACCGTCGAGGATTTCCTCACCGACCTGACCCGAGCGGGCCGCTCGCCCAACACGGTGCGGGCCTACCGCAGTGACCTGGCCGACTTCGACCGGTTCTTCCCCGGGCCGATCGACCAGATCACCGCGGGCGTGCTGCGGGCCTACCTGAGCAGCCTCGCCGACAAGGCCCCCGCGACCCGGGCCCGACGCGAAGCCGCGCTGGCCTCGGTGTTGGCGTGGGCCTACCGGGCCGAGATGATCGAGGCGGATCCGATGACCCGCCTGGACCGCACCCGCCTGGCGGCCTCGTCGCCGCGCCCGGTGCCCACAGAGCAGGTCGAGGCCGTCCTACGGGCGATCCCCAAGACCCGCGACCGCGACCGGCTGCTGTTCGGGCTGCTCTACACCACCGGCATGCGGGTGGGTGAAGCCCTGTCCATCGAGATCGAGGATCTCGACCTGAGCCGCGACGATGAGCACGTCACCGTCGTGGGCAAGGGCAGGCGGCGGCGCACCGTGCTGCTGGACGACTCGGCGCTGGTGGCGCTGCTGCGGCGCTACCTCAAAACGCGTGGCTACCGGCACGGGTCCCTGTTCCGCGCGGAGAAGAACTACGCCGGCGGCCCGCTGCGGTATGCCTCCGTCCAGCAACTCTGGGCCAAGTACTGCGCGAAAGCCCACGTCACCGCCACGATTCATCAGCTTCGCCACGTCCACGCCACCGAACTGGTTAACGCCGGGGTGTCCCTGGAAACCATCCGACGCCGCCTCGGGCATGCCAACGCCCAAACCGTGCTCCGGTACGCCGACCAGCGCGACGCCACCGCGGACGCGGAGATCCGCACCTGGCGGCGCCGCAGCATCACCGGGCGCTCGAACAGTTGATCTCCCACGGTTTTGGTCGGTCTCGGCGAGTATGGGTAGCAGGTCCATCCGGTGCAAAACCAACGGCAGGCGGTGGCGGGCGGACGTCGCTGGTACCCAGCGCCCTTGCGGTCAATTTCGGTGAGGCCGCCGCGAGCGAGCGCCGCGCTCGACTGCCTGGACGCCGGGCTGCGCACGGTAGAACCGCGATTGTCGTGCGCCGTCGGCGTTTGCCACCTTCAGCGCGGTGTACGCCCACCCGCTCCTGCGCCGGGTGTCGGTGGCATCGCCATGCGACTTCGAAACGAGAGGCCCGCTGACCTTGACAGGTTACCGGTAACCTGTAACCTCTGTCGGAGCGTGTCGTCGAGCAGAGAAGGGGAACAACATGGCGTTGTCGGCCATCACGGATCCGCCGGGGCGGTTGACCGATGTGGTCCATCATCAGCTGCGGGCGGCGATCCTGGCCGGTGATCCGGCGCCGGGGCATCAACTGTCGGTCCCGCGCCTGGCCCGCGAGTTGGACGTCTCCCGGGGGTCGGTCCGGGAGGCGGTGCTCCAGCTGGTGGCGGATGGGTTAGCCGCGGAACGTCCCCGTAAGGGGGTTGTGGTGGTGACGCTCGGAGCAGCCGAAACCCGCCACATCCATCAAGTCCGTGAGGCGCTGGAGGGCTTCGCCGCTCGGTTGTGCGCCGAGGCGTCACCCGCGGGGCTGGCCGAGGAGCTGGACGCCGCTCTCGACGTTCAGGATGCTGCGATCCGGGGGGCTGATGGTCAAGGCTATGCCGACACCGACGCCCGGTTCCACTCGTTGCTGGCGCGGGCCTGCGGTAACCCGACGCTGGCGACGCTGATCGAGCGGCTGCATACCCAGATGCAGATTGCCTTGGTCCGGGTGGCCGAAGCGCCCGAGCACCGCCAGCACGGTCACGACGAACTGCACCACGTGTTGCAGGCCATCCGCCGGGCAGATCCCGACGGTGCGGAGGCCGCGATGCGCGCCCATATTCGCCGTACTCGGGCTGAGCTGGCTACTCGGATGCCAGGCGAGGACGCATGACAGGGCCAGAGGTGGTGGAATCGGCGGTGGCCGGCGAAGCTCTGTCCCTGGATAGTGTGCGGGCCGCGGCGCGGCAGATCGCCGGTGTGGCCCACCACACCCCGGTGATCACCTCCGCCACCGTGGACGCGATGACCGGGGCGCAGGTCGTGTTCAAGGCGGAAAATCTGCAACGCGCCGGCGCCTTCAAGTTCCGCGGCGCCTACACCAAAATCTCCACCCTGACCGCCGCCGAGCGGGCCCGCGGTGTGTGCACCTGGTCCTCGGGCAACCACGCCCAGGCCGTGGCCCTGGCCGCCACGCTGGTCGGCACCCACGCCACCGTGTTGATGCCCCACGATGCCCCGGCCGCCAAGCGGGCCGCCACCGAGGGCTACGGGGCCACCGTGGTCAGCTATGACCGCTACCACGAGGACCGTGAGGCGCTCGCCCGCGACCTCGCCGACGCGCATGGGCTGGTCCCGATACCGGCCTTCGACGACTGGCAGGTGATGGCCGGGCAAGGCACCACAGCGCTGGAATTGATCGAGGACGCCGGCCCGCTGGACACGCTGGTGGTGCCGCTCAGCGGAGGCGGCCTGATGGCCGGATGCGGCACCGCCGCCCGCGGGCTTCTTCCCGACGTCGAGCTGATCGGCGTCGAGCCCGCCGCCGGGGACGACACCCACCGCTCCCTGACCGCCGGGCACCGAATCCGGATCCCCGTTCCACACACCATCGCCGACGGCCAACAGGTCGAGATCCCCGGGGCGCTGACCTTCGCGATCAACCAACACCAGATCACGGACGTCCTCCTGGTCAGCGACGAGGCGATCCTCACCGCGATGCGGTTGCTGTTCGAGCGGCTCAAGCTCGTCGTCGAACCCTCCGGCGCCACCGCGCTCGCGGCGGTGCTGACCAATCCCACCCGCTTCACCGGCCGCCGCGTCGGTGTGGTGCTCTCCGGCGGCAACGTCGGAGTCGACCGCTTCACGGCCCTGATGAGCCCCCCTGAACAGGAGCAATCATGACGCACACGCAAGCCTCCCATCCGGTGCAGTTCGAGGCGGTCCTGTTCGACCTGCTCACCGCTGTCCTGGACTCCTGGACGCTGTGGAACACCGTGGCCGGTGACGTCGCCACCGGACGCCGGTGGCGCGAGGAGTATCTGCAGCTGACCTACGCCGCCGGCGCCTACAGTCCCTATGAGTCACTCGTCGCCGAGGCCGCCACCCGCCAAGGACTGGACCCCGCGTTGGCCGCCACTCTCGCCGAGAACTGGCAGGATCTGCAGCCCTGGCCAGAAGCACCCGCCGTGCTGGGTGAGCTGGACGCGAGCACCCGTATCGGTGTCGTCACGAACTGCTCGGAGCACCTCGGGCACCTCGCCGCCGCCCAGGTCGGGGTGCCCTTCGAGGTGATCACCACCGCCGAAGCCGCCGGCGCCTACAAACCCCGCCCCGAGCCCTACCAACACGCCCTGAACGCTCTCGGGCTCCCCGCCGAGCGGGTGCTGTTCGTGGCCGGTTCCCGCCACGACATTCCCGGCGCCGGGAATGTCGGCATGCCGGTGTGGTGGCACAACCGCATCGGTATGCCCCGTGAGCACGCAGCGGCCCCGGTGGCCGAACACACCTCACTGTCCCCGCTGCTGGGGTTCCTCGCCCATCAGGCACAGCCCGCGAACTAACCACACCAGGCCGTGCACCTCGGTGCGCCGCCCGCAGCTTTCTCGGAAAGGACCACCATGACCTCGACCCTGACCTACGCCCAAGCTCCCCATCCCTACTCACCGGCGGTGGCCGCAGGCGAACTCGTGTTCGTCTCCGGTCGCCTCGGCGTCCATGACGGTGCACTCGTGACCGGGGGGGTGCAAGCCGAAACGACCCAGGCCCTGCGCAACGCCGAAGCCGAACTCGCCGCCTACGGGCTGAACCTGCACCATGCCGTGAAGGCCACGATCTTCTTGGCCGACATCAACGACCTGCAGCTGTTCAACCACGCCTACATGGCCGCGGTCCCCGAGCCTCGACCGACGCGCTCGTGCGTCGCGGTGGCGGCGCTGCCCTTCGGCGCCCGTGTGGAGATCGAGATCATCGCCGCCCCCGGCCGTGGCAACCCCAACGGCGGATAGCCGCCCCATCACCCCGAACGGCGCACCGCCGTCCCGAACAACTCAGCAACCAGCGGTCAAGGGAACCCATCGTGGCTTCCTCATGTCCTGAGCTGCCTCACGAAAGGGTGTCATCGCATGGTTTCACCAACTGAGGAGTCCGCCTCCTCCCCGCGCGGAGTACGCGGCCGGCTCACCCACCACCACCTGGTGCCCCCGCTGTTTGCGCAGGTGATCATCGGCCTGGTCCTCGGCGTCGTCCTCGGCCTCGCAGCCCCCGGGATCAGTGAACACACCAAGGTGATCGGGGACGCGTTCATCCGACTCGTCCAGATGATCATCATCCCCTTGCTGTTTCCGCTCATCGTGCTGTCCATCGCCAAGATGGACTCCGCGAAAGCCATGGGACGACTCGCCGCCAAGAGCCTGCTCTACTTCGAGGTAGTGACCACCGTGATCCTCGTGATCACCGTGAGCCTGGCCGTCCTCACCAGGCTGGGCAAAGGCGCCGACATCCACTCCGCCGCAACCGGGAACACCGGGACCGTCCAGAAATCTTTGCCGCTGCAAAACATCTTCTTGGACATCATCCCCAGCAACATTGTCAGCGCCCTGAGCACAGGCAACTTGCTCGCGATGCTGTTCTTCGCCACCTTCTTCGGCCTGGCGCTGTCCCGGATCGGCGCCCAGGCCCGACCCGTGATCGACTTCCTCGACGGGGTCGCCGGCGCCATGTTCCAGGTCACCTCCTGGGTGGTGAAGTTCGCACCCCTGGCCGTCATCTCCTTCGTCGCCTACAACGCCGCGCACTACGGCTGGCAGCTACTGGTCAAGTTGGCGATCTTCGTGGTCGTCTTCTACGCCGGTGCCTTCGTCGTCCTGTTCGTCATCTTCCCGCTCGTCGCGCTCTTCTTCCGGGTGCCCTACTTCCCGATGTTGCAGGCGATCGGTGACCTGCTCCTGCTGGGTTTCGTCACCCGCAGCTCGGAGGTTGTGCTCGCGCCCCTGGTCAAACGGCTCGAGGAGTTCGGGGTGGGATCTCAAGTCGCGTCCTTCACCCTGCCGCTGGGCTACACGTTCAACGCCGACGGGGCGACCATGTACGAAGGCTTCGCTGTGGTGTTCATCGCCAACGCCTACGGCATCGAGCTGACCATTCCCCGCCTCATCACCACCATGCTGGTCCTCATGCTCCTCACCAAAGGCTTTGCCGGTGTTCCCTCGAGCTCGATCGTCATCTTGTTCTCGGCCTCGGCCGCGATCGGGCTGCCAGCAGAGGGAGTAGCGATCTTGCTCGCCGTCGACTTCGTCGTCGACATGGCCCGCACCGCGATCAACATCGCCGGCAACGGCTTGGCCTGCGTGGTGGTCGCCAAATCCGAAGGCATCTTCGGCCAACAACCGGTGCGCACCACGCCGACCGGCGAGGAACGCACGACGTCCCCGGCGCGGGTCGAGCTGGCGGCAGACAGATAGCCAGCGCCAAGCATCGCAGGTGACCAGGCGCATCGGCATAGCTCCCGTTATGCGTAATCAAGAGCAGTGGCGTGGTGCCGTTGGGAGGGCGGGTGTCGACCCGTGATGTGTTTTCCGACGCGGAGTTGGGGCGCCTGCGGGGGTTCCCGGAGATCAGCCGGGAGGAGTTGGTCAGGCACTTCACGCTGTCCGGGGCGGATGAGGCGTTCGTCCGGGCGAAGCGGCGACCGGGCACGGTGCTGGGGGTGGCGGTCCAACTGTGCACCCTGCCCTGGCTGGGGTTCGTGCCCGATGAACTGAGCGCGGCCCCAACGATCGCGGTGGCCCGGGTGGCCACCCAGCTCGGGGTCGATGCCGGCGAGCTGACCGGCTACGGGGAACGTGAGCAGACCCGCACCGACCACCTGCGGGAGGTGGTGGCCTATCTGGGATGGCGCAGCGCGGATCCGCGAACCCTCACCGAGGTGGACGAGTTCCTGCTGGCGCGGGCGATGGAACATGACGCACCCTCGTTACTGTTCCGGCTCGCCTGCGAGCAGCTGATCACCGCTCGGGTGGTGCGACCGGGTCCGGTGAAACTGCTGGAACGGGTCACCACGGCGCGGGCCCGCGCCGAACGGGAAACCTACGACCGGATCGCGCACCTGCTCACGGGCTGCTGGTGGTCGATCCGGAGATCGGCATGAGCACGCTGCGGTGGCTGGGTGATCGTCGCGACCGAACGCGAAGCGGCCTACGTGCTCGATGAGATCCTGGGCAATCAGGCTGACCTGCCGATCACCGAACACGCCACCGACACCCACGGCGCCAGCCTGCTCAACTTCGCGTTGTTCGACCTCGTGGCCCTGCAGCTGTCCCCCCGGATCCGGGACCTCGGCAAGATCACCCTCTACCGGTGCGGGACCCAGGCCACCGCCCTCGACAGCTACCCGCTGGTGGGTCCCCTGCTGACGCGGCGGGTCAACACCCAGCTCATTGCCGAGAACTGGGATGAAATCCTGTGGCTGGCAGCGAGCTGAAATACGGGCACGTCACCGCCTCGCTGATCGTGGGGAAACTGTCCCGCGCCGACCGGCAGAACACCCTCGCCGCCGCCCTGAAGGAATACGGGGCACTGCGCCGCACGGTCTACGCCGCCCGATATCTGTCCCGAGAGGACTACCGCCGCAAAATCTCCCACCAGCTCAACAAGGGCGAAAGCATCCACGCCCTGCGCCGCGACGTGTTCTACGCCCATGAAGGCGCCGTGCGCCGCCGGCACCTGCAACACCAGACCGAGCAGGCCTGGTGCCTCACCCT
>JAABUW010004955.1_pt1 | contig 17740 bp, 14 predicted proteins | sample 5560081 | NCBI WGS metagenome assembly JAABUW01 (sample SAMN10711882, study PRJNA513363) | rock metagenome | isolation source: Antarctica rocks | place: Antarctica: Victoria Land, Knobhead sud | reverse complement strand
GAACGCACTGCACCACCGCCAGGTCGCGGTTGGAGACCGCGGTGATCAGCAGCCGGCCCACGCCGGGCCAGCTGAACACGCTCTCGACCACCACGGCGCCGGCCATCAGGCTGCCGACCATGAAGCCGATCACGGTCACCGTCGGGATCGCCGCATTCGGCAGCGCGTGGCGTCGGATCACCGCGCCCCAGGGCACGCCGCGGGCGCTGGCGGTGCGGATATAGGGTTGACCCAGCACTTCGAGCATCGCCGAGCGGGTGAAGCGCGCCAGCACGCCGGCGCCGCCGAGCCCGAGCGTGATGACCGGCAGCACCCCGCTCTGCCACCCGGACTGCCCACCCGAGGGCAACCATCGCAACTGCACCGCGAACACCAGAACCAGCACCAGGCCGAGCACGAAGGACGGCACCGTGAACCCGGCCGTGGCGAAACTCATGGTCAGCCGGTCGATCCAGCTGTTGCGATGCAGCGCCGCATGCACCCCGGCCGGCACGCCGAGGCCGATCTTCAGCAGCAGCGCCGGGATGGTGATCGCCAGCGTCGCCGGGATGCGCTCGGCCACCAGCTCGATCGCCGGCCGGCCGTCCCGCATCGACTGCCCGAGATCGCCGTGTCCGAGCGCGGCGAAGTAGCGCAGGTATTGCACCAAGATCGGCTGATCGAGCCCCCAGGACTGCCGGAACGCGGCGATGGCTTCGGCAGGCGCGTCGGGCGACATGATGAGCAGCGCCGGGTCGCCGGAGAGGCGCAGCACGGCAAACGCGAACGTCACGACCAGCAGGATGGTCAGCAGGGCACGGCCGAAGCGGAGGGCAAGGAACCGGGCCACTTAAGAGTACCCTCGTCCATACGTCATGGCCCGGCTTGTCCGGGCCATCCACGCCTGCGTTGGGCGGAAAGAAGGCGTGAAGCCCCCGGACAAGCCGGAGGATGACGGTGTTTCGCGGGACCGGACCATCACGCCGGCAAGCCCCGCGGCGACAGGTCGACGTAGAACGACGCCGTACCGGGCCAGCGCAGCGTGCGGCGCGCAGCGGTGAAGGCGGCGTTCTGGTGCAGCACGATATAGGCGGGGTCCTCGCGCTCGCAGATCTGCAGCATGCGGGCGAACATGCGTTGCCGCGCCGCCATGTCGGTGCTGGCGGTCATCTCGCCGCACAGACGGTTCATCTCGGCGTTGCTCCACTCGCCGACCTGCTGCTGCGCCCCGTCCGGGCCTTCCTGGTTGACGATGGAGGACACCGGGTCGTCGAACGTCGCCGAGTTGGACCAGTCGCGTAAGGCCCGCTGCGGCGTCTTGGCCAGCACCTGCGACCAGTTCTCGTGCACCGAGAGCTGCACATTAAGCCCGACCTCGGCCCACATCGCCAGCAGCACCTGCGCCGTCGCCGTCTCGGCGACATAATAGTCGTTGCGGATCCGGTAGGGGATCGCCTCGCCCTTGTAGCCGGCCGCCGCGAGCAGCCGGCGCGCCTCGGCCGGGTCGGTCGGCGGCACGGTCCAGCCCGGCACCTGCATGGCCCCGTAGAAGCCGAACTGCAGCCCCGGCGGCACGGCGGTGCGCCCGGCCCAAAGGCTGTCGACGATCGCCCGCCCGTCGATCGCATGCGCCATCGCCAGCCGTACGCGCGGGTCGATCAACGCCGGATGGTGCCTGTCGAAATTGACGATACGGTGGTTGTTGACCGGCCCCCCGCGCACGTCGAAGCGCCCGGTCGCCTCGATCCCCGCGATCTGGTCCGGCAGGATGTCGCAGGCCAGGTCGTACTCGCCCGACAGCAGCCCGTTCACCCGTGCGGACGCCTCCGGCACCTCGAGAAAACGGAGCGAGCGGCAGGGCGGGCGGCCGCCCCAATACTCGTCATGCGCGTCAAGGATCAGCGAGACATCGGGCCGGAACGCGCGCAGCTTGTAGGGCCCGGTGCCGGACGGCGCGCGGGCGTAATCGACCCAGGGCGTGCGGAACGAGCGCGGGCTGACGATCTCGCTGCCGCCGGCCGAGAGCCGGCCCTCCATGGTGATGTCCGGGGTCTTGTTGACGAAGCGGACGGTCAGCGTCCCCGTCGCCTCGACCCGGTCGAGCTCGGGCCAGTGGCGGCGGGCGACGGCCACCACGTCCGGCGGCAGCGCCGGGCCGAACATGCGCTCGGGGCCGAAATTCCACGCCACGTCCGCGGCCGTCATGACGCTGCCGTCGTGGAAGCGCACGTTCGGGCGCAGATCGAGTTCGACGGTGCGGTCGTCGATGCGGCGCCAGGCGGTCGCCAGGCCCGGGACGCGGCCGAGGCCCTGCTCCTGGTCGCGCAGGATCGGCGTCTCCAGCATGGCCAGCAGATAGTGCTCGCTGGCGTTGGAGGATTGCTCGCGCAGCGGTTCGAGCGTGCCGGTGTTGGCGATCTTCTGTACTGCGATGGTGAGCGCGGGGCGCTGGTCCGCCTGCGCCAGCGCGGCACTCGGCAGGGCGGCGCCGGCGGCTATGAGCATGCGGCGGGAGATCATGCGGCGCGTCCCAAGCTGATTTCGTCTTGCGCCACATGGCAGGCGACCAGGCGTCCGTCGCGGCTGCGCGGCTTCAAATCCGGCGTCTCGACCCGGCAGCGGGCGACGACGAGCTGGCAGCGCGGATGGAACGGGCAGCCGGAGGGGCGCGCCGCCGGGTCGGGTGGATCGCCTTGCAGGACCGTGCGCTCGACCTTGCTGCCGGGGATCGCGGCGATCAGGGCGCGGGCATACGGATGCGCTGGATCGGCGAACACCGAATCGGGGTCGCCGCGCTCGACCACGCGGCCGAGATACATCACCGCGACCTCGTGGCTGACCTGGCGCACGATCCGCAGATCGTGGCTGATGAACAGCATGGCCAGGCCGCGGCGCGCCTGCAGCTCGACCAGCAAATTGACGATCTGCGCCTGGATCGAGACGTCCAGCGCCGAGACCGGCTCGTCGCAGACCAGCAGGTCCGGATCGGTCGCCAGCGCCCGGGCCAGCACCGCGCGCTGGCGCTGCCCGCCGGAGAGCGCATGCGGATAGCGGCTGCCATGGTCCTCGAGCAGGCCGACGTCGCGCAACAGGGCGCTCGCGCGGTCGCGCCGCTCGGCCGCCCCGCCCGCGCCATGGATCAGCAGCGGCTCGGCGATCTGCCGGACGATCGGCAGGCGGCGGTCGAGCGCGGCCAGCGGGTCCTGCGGCACCAGCTGCATGCGCGCGCGCAGCCGCCGCCACGCCTCGGTGTCCGGCGCCGGCATGGCCGCGCCGGCGAAGCGGACCGTGCCGGAATCGGGGCGCTCGAGGCCGAGGGCGAGGCGGCCGGTGGTGGACTTGCCGCAGCCGGATTCACCGACCACGCCCAGGGTGCGGCCAGCGTCGACGTCGAGGCTCACGCCGTCGACGGCGTGGACGAGGCGGCGGCGGCCGAGCCAGCCGCTGCGCATGGTGTAGGACCGGCTGACCTGGTCGAGCGCCAGCAGGCTCACGCCGCCTCGGCGCGGATGCAGGCGGCGCGGCGCGCGGGGCCGAGCCGGCGCAGCGCCGGCGTCTCGGCGTCGCATCCCGGCACGTGGCGCTCGCAACGCGGCGCGAAGGCGCAGCCGGGCGGCATGTCGGCCGGGTCGGGCACGCGGCCGGGGATGGCGAGCAACGGCCGGCGCGGCCCGCTGATCGGCGGCAGCGCGCCCAGCAGCCCGGTTGCGTAAGGATGCCGCGGGCGGGCGAACAGCTCGTCGGCGGGCGCCTCTTCGACGATCCGGCCGGCATACATGACCGCGACCCGCTCGCACATCTCGGCGACCACGCCGAGATCGTGACTGATCAGCACCAGCGCCATGCCGAGCTCGCGCCGCAGCTCGCGCAGCAGGTCCAAAATCTGCGCCTGGATGGTGACGTCGAGCGCAGTCGTCGGCTCGTCGGCGATCAGCAGCGCCGGGCGCCCGGCCAGTGCTGCGGCGATCATCACGCGCTGGTTCTGGCCGCCCGACATCTCGTGCGGATATCCGTCCATCCGCCCGCGCGCGCCGGGCAGCCCGACCTGCTCGAGCAGGCGCAGCGCCTCCGCCCGCGCCGCCGCCCCCGACAGGCCGCGATGCAGGCGGACCGCTTCGGCCACCTGCGTGCCGATGCGCTGCACCGGGTTGAGCGCGCTGCCCGGGTCCTGAAATATCATGGCGACCCGGCCGCCGCGCACTCGATCCAGCACGCGGGCCGGCGCCCCCAGCAGTTCCTGCCCATCGAGAACAACGCTGCCCGCGACCCACGCTGAGCGCGGCAGCAGCCCCAGGGCGGCAAGCCACGTCACCGACTTGCCACACCCGCTCTCGCCCACCAACCCGACCGCCTCGCCAGGCGCGACGGCCAGATCGATCCCGCGCAGCGCCGGGGTTGAGCCGAAGCTGACCGTCAGCCCTTCGATCGCGACGAGGTCGGGTGGCGTCATCCCGCCTGGGTTGCCCAGTTGGCGGCGCGGAAGTCCAGCGCGAAGGACGGCGCGGCCTTCCAGCCGGCGATCGACTTGGGCTTGGCGGTGAAGGTCGCGTTCTGGTGCAGCACGGTATAGGCCGGGTCCTCGCGCTCGCAGATCTGCAGCATGCGCGCGAAGATCGCGTGCCGGCGAGCGCGATCGGTGCTGGTCTCGAGCTCGTAAGACAGCGTGTTCATCTCGGCGTTGGTCCATTCGCCGTATTGCTGCTGCTCGCCGTTGGGGCCGTGTTGGCTGACGATGGAGGACACCGGGTCGTTGAACGGCGCCGAGTTCGACCAGTCGCGGATGCCGCGATCGGCACCGCGGGCCAGGATCTGGCTCCAGTTCTCCTTCATCCCGATCTCGACGTTGAGCCCGACCTGCTGCCACATCTCGACCAGCACCTGACCGTTGGCGACCTGGTTGGTGTAGTAGTTGTTGAGCAGGCGGTAGGGGATCGCGTCGCCCTTGTAGCCGGCCTGGCGCAGCAACTCGCGCGACTTCGCCGGGTCGAGCTCGGGCACCGTCCAGCCCTGGACGAACATCTGGCCGTAGAACGGCCATTGCAGCCCGGCCGGCACCACGGTGCGCCCGCTCCAGAGACTGTCGACGATGGTCTTGCGGTCGATCGCATGCGCCATCGCCAGCCGGACCCGCGGGTCGCGCAGGGTCGGGTGATTCATGTCGAACGTGGTCAGGCGGTGGTTCGGGATGGTGCCGCCCTGCACCTCGAAGCCGGCATGGCCCTCGATGGCGGCGATCTGGTCGGGCGGGATGTCACAGGCGAACTGGTATTGGCCGGTGAGCAGGCCGTTGATGCGGGCGCTGGTTTCCGGGACCTCGACGAGCTTAAGGGTGCGGATCGGCGGCCGGCCGCCCCAGTACTCGTCATGCGCGTCCATGGTCAGCGACACGTCGGGGCGGAACTCGCGCACCTTGTAGGGGCCGGTGCCGACCGGGGCGCGGGCGTAGTCGAGCCAGCTCGCGGCCTCCTCGAAGGCGCGGTGGCTAATGATCCCGCTGCCGCGGCAGGAGATGCGCCCCTCCATGGTGACGTCAGGCGTCGCGTTGACGAAGCGTACCTTATATCTGTCGACCGCCTCGACGTGATCCAGCGCGGGCCAGAGGCGGCGGCCGACCGGCGGCACCTCGCGCGGCAGGTCCTTGGTGCGGTTGGTCGTGACTTGCGAGCCGGACAGCGGCAGGGTCTTGCCCTGCGAGGTCGGGTGGGTGTCGCCGAACATGCGGCCGGGGCCGAAGCTGGCGACCACGTCCTCGGCGGTGAACGCGTCGCCGTTGTGCATCTTGACGCCCTGCCGCAAGTCGAGCTCGACCGTGCGGTCGTCGATCCGGCGCCACGCGGTCGCCAGACCCGGCTTCATCTGCAGCTGGCCCTGGTAGTCGAGATCGATCAGCCGCTCGACGAAGAAGGTCGATAGGCGGGTGCCGACGTTGGACTGCTCGCGCAGATCGTCCAGCGTGTTGCTGTTGCTGATCTTCTGCACCGCGACGGTGACGGTCGGGCGGCGGTCGGACTGCCCGATCGCCACGCGCGGGAGGGTTGCGGCGGCGGCCCCGGTCAGGAGGATGCGTCGGCGGGTCGTGTCCATTGGGGTGCCTCTTCTTGTGGCGTGCGGCGCTCGAGCCCAGCGGGCGTCGAGCGGTAATGCGTCAGCGTCCGGTCGGCATGGCGCATGCGCCAGCTGAGCATACGCTGGGCGTAGTGCTTGACGGTCTCGGCATGCGCCGGGTCGTCGGCCAGGTTGCGCATCTGATGCGGGTCGGCGCGCAGATCGAACAGCAGCGGCGGCAGGGCGGCGAAGTGGACGTATTTCCAGTCGTCGTCCTGGATCACGCACAGGCTGCTCTCGTCCATGCCGAGGCCGAGATCGCGTTCCGGGCGCGAATAATGGACATCGCGGAAGTCGTATTCGTAGTGCAGCGCGTCGCGCCAGGCGCGCGGCGGCGTGCTGCCGAGGAACGGCAGCAGGCTCATGCCGTCGCAGGTGCGCGGGATCTCGGCGCCGAGCCAGTCGAGCATGGTCGGCATCAGGTCGATCGATTCGGTGAACGCCGCCTCGGTCTGGCCGAAGCGGGGGTTGCGGTCGGCCTTGATGACGAGCGGGATGCGGAAGCTCTCGTCGAAATAGCCGACCTTGCCGAGCAGGTGATGGTCGCCGAGTTGCTCGCCGTGGTCGCTGGTGAAGATCACCATCGTGTCGTCCCACTGGCTGCTCTCGTCGAGGTAGGCGAGCACCTCGCCGATCCGGTCGTCGACCTCGGTCATCATGCCGTAATAGGTGGCGCGGAGCTGCTGCACGGTGGCCTCGTCCATCCCGGACGCCATGCCCTCGCCGCCCTGGAAGAATTTCCCCATCGCGGTGTGGTCGAGATACCATTGCAGCAACGGGTGCTGGCGCGCCTCGGCGGCCGGGCTTGCGGCGCGATGCGGCTTGGGCATGTCGGCCGCCGCGTACATCGCGTGATAGGGTGCCGAGGCGACGAACGGCGGGTGCGGCCGGTAGTAGCCGAGATGCAGGAAGAACGGCTTGCCGTTGCGGCCCTTGAGGTAGGTCAGCGCGCGCTCGGTGAAGAAGGCGCTGTCGCTGAGTTCGGCGGGGATGCGCGCGGGGTGGGTGGTGGCGCCGCGGACCGTCTCGTGGTCGGGCAGCCAGATGTCGTCGCGATGGGGCGGGAGCTTGTAGCCCTTCTGCGCCAGCCAGCCGAAATAGCCGTCATGCTCGGGCTCGAAGGCGCCGACCGAGCGGAACCCGTCCATGTTGTCGCCGAGCACGGTAAAGCGCGGATCGTTGGGCGAGGTGGTGCGCGGGTCCGGCACGGTGGTGGTGTAGCCGACCAGCGCCGGGTCATAGCCGGCGGAGCGCAGCGCGCGAGGCAGGGTGATGTGCCGGCTGTCGAGCGGAATGGTGTTCTGCACGGCGCGATGGTTCATCGCGTATTGCCCGGTGAGCAGGCTGGCGCGGGCAGGTCCGCACGGGACGGTGGTGGTCACGTGGTTACGAAAAGTAACCCCTTCGCGACAGATCCGGTCCAGGTTGGGGGTGTTGAGGTGCTGGCAGCCGAGCCAGGGGACGCAGTCGGCGCGCCATTGGTCGACAACGATGAGCAGGATGTTTTTCGCGGGCATCGGCCGGGCTTTTAGGGGCCGGGCGGTGTCGATCCCGTTGCGGATATGTTGCAGATTGATGAAGGCTCGTGCCACCCGGCGCGGGGCGGTCCGTCATCGGCTATGAACGCCCGCATGGATGAAGTCGAAGGCCTTTTCCCCATTCCGCTGCTCCGCTCGCGCGGCGTGTTCGACCCGGCCATCGTCGCCGAGCTGACCGCCGAGATCCGCGGCGTGTTCACGCAGCGCAATGCGCGGTCGGACAAGCTGTCGCACACGGAGATCGTGCGGCCGGACACTCATGCGCTGTATGGGCGGGTGGTCGAATTGGCGATGAGCCGGGTGGTGGAGTTCGGGCACCTGATGTTCGGTGACCGGCTCGGCTGGACGGTCAAGGAGATGTGGACCAACGTGCTGGAGCCCGGCGGCAGCCAGTCGATGCACGCCCACGCCAACAGCTTCGTCTCCGGCATCATCTATCTGACGCCGTCGCACCCTTCGTCGAACACGGTGTTCGTGCGCAACCCCGGCGGCACCGAGTTCACCTTCCGCCACAATACGAGCACGGCCGAGATCGGCCCGTTCAACGCCGGCAAGTATGTGACGCCCGAGATCGAGCCGGGCGACATGGTGCTGTTCCCGAGCTATCTGCTGCACGAGGTGCCGCGCAACCAGGGCGGGCAGCGTATCACCCTGGCGTTCAACGCGATCCCGGACCGGCTGGACAGCTGGGGCTACACGATCGGGCTGGCGCCATGAGGGCGCTCGTGCTGGCGGCGCTGCTTGGGGCCGGGGCTGCCTGGGCCGAAGAGATGCCGCGGTTGACCGGCACGGTGGTGGCGCCGGGTCATCGGGCGGCACTGTTCGTCGCCGGATCGGGCGTGGTGACGACGGTCGAAGAGGGCGAGAGCGTGGGCGGTTACGTGGTGCGCGCGATCGGTCCCGGCGGCGTGCAGCTCGAGCGCGACGGGAAGCGCGTGCTGCTGACGCCGGGTCGCGCGGAGGCGGTCGCGGCGCCGCCGGCGCCATCCGGGGTGACGTTCGGATTGGCGCTGCGGCCGCAGCCCCCGGTGGACGATTAACGGGCAGAGATGAACGGAACCTCTCCGAGTCGTGAAACTCCGTTAATAAATGTCATCGTTCTCCCACTACTTTGATGCGGTTAGGCGTGCGACGCAGCCTCAGTGCGTCACAGATGGATCACCGTAATGAAGACGAGTTTCGTGTTTGCAATCGCCGGATTGGCTCTGACGGTCGCCCCGGCCATGGTCACCCCGGCCCTGGCCGTGCCCACCACGCTGTGGGCGGTTGACGCCAGCGCGACCGGGTCAGGGGTCAGCAACCCGGCCTATGCCGAGCAGTTCTCGCTGACCGGCGCGCTGCTGCAGCGGGTCACGCTCGGCAGCGGCTTCAACCCGACCGGCATCGCCACCATCGGCAACACCGGCTACGTGACGTCGGACGCGGACGGGCTGCTGCGGACGTTCAACCTCAGCACCGGCGCCATCGGCGCGAGCTACACGACCGGGCAGAACGCCCTGGGCGCGCTGACCACAGACGGCACCTCGCTGTTCGCGTCGGACTTCACCGGCGGCAACCGGGCCTATCGCTTCTCGCTGACCGGCGCCCCGCTCGGCTCGGTGGTGCTCGGCAACTGCGGCAGCTACTGCAACGGGCTGGAATACGAGGCCGGCAGCCTGATCGCCGATCGCGGCCAGAACCAAGGCCCGTATGACCGCTACAGCACGACGGGCGCCCTGCAGGCGGCCAATTTGTTCAGCCTCGGCGACGGCGGCGCGCTGGCCTACAACCCCGACACAAGGACGCAATATGCAGCCGTGTCGGGCGGGACGGGCGGCGTGCAGACGTCGACCGGTGCGTTCATCGCCTTCGGCGGCACCATCCCGAACACCGGCTTCGGCACCGAGCGCTTCATCAACGACCTGGCGATCCAGGTTCCCGAGCCGACCACGCTGGCGCTGCTGGCGACCGGCCTGGGCATGCTCGGCCTGCGCCGCCGCCGCGGCTAAACCGACCCTCGCGTCGAAAGGGGGGCTGCTCCGTCCGGGGCAGCCCCCCTTTTCTATGGGTGGCGCAGCGTGGGGTGGCGCAGCGTGCCCAGCAACAAGGCGGCCTCGGGCCGGAACGGGGCCGCGTCCTGCACGGCGCGCAGGATCCGCGCGGCCGCATCGAGATCGCCGGCGTCGGCGCCGGGTCCGGAGAGGGATTGCGCCATCGACAGCAGCGGCCAGTAGGCCGGGTCGAAATCCGGGCTGAGACGCAGGGAATCGAGCAGGCCGGGGATGGCCGCGTTCATCAGGCCGCGCTCGTCCAACCCGTCCGGGACCGCAGCCCCGGCCTCGATGAAGCGGTCGCGCGCGCGCAGGTAGGCGGCGGTGCGGGCGGCGATGGCGCCGGTGCCTGGCCCGGCCGCCGCGGCGTGGAGCAGCTGGATCAGCAAGGCGCTGGGCGGTGCGGCCAACGCGTCGACATTGCGGCGCGCATCGAGTGCCACGAACGGGCGATCATCGGTGTTGGCCGGTCCCGGCCCGGCGAGGGCGGCGATCGTCTCGGCGCCGCCGACGAAGAGGCCTAACAAATCGAGCGGACGCTGCAGCCCGGTCCGGCGCAGCGCCGGTTGCGCGGCCGGGTCGGCCAGGCGGCGCTCGAGCCGGGCCGGGTCGAGCGGCAGGCCATCGGGGGCGCCGATCAGGGCCAGCATCGGCGTTTGCAGGCTGAAATGCGCCAACCACGCGGTCGCGTGCGGGAACACGGCCTGGAACGAGCGCAGGATCGCGTCCAGCGAAGCGCGGTCGAGTTGGTAGAGGGGCAGCCACTGGCAGAAGATCCCCGATGCGGCCAGGCGCGCCTTGACGGCGGCGAAATGCTCGACGGTGTAGAGCGCGCCGCTGCCGTCCAGCGCCGGGTGGAACAGATCGGCGACGATCACGTCGTAGCTGTCGCGGTCGGCGCGCACGAAGCGGCGCGCGTCGGCGGTCACGATCGGCGGCAGCTTGGGGGCACCCGGTTCGGCGAACCAGCCCAGCAGGTCGACCACTTCCGGCACGAGCTCGACGCCGATCGCGGAGATACCCGGGAGGGCGGCGGCGCCGGCCAGCGTGGCGCCGGTGCCGACGCCGAGGAACAGGGCACGATGCGGCGCCGGGTGCAGCAGCAGCGGGATCTGCGCCTGCCGCCAGTCCGAGCGCTGGGAGCTGGTGCCGCCCATGCGGAAATGGCCGTTGACCTCGAGGTAGCGGGTGGCGCCGGCGTCGGTCACGACGCTGGCCGTCGCGGTCGGGCCCTCGAGCGTCTGCAGCAGGGCGCCGCCCTCGGGCACGCGCACCAGCGGGGCGGCCGGGCGCAGCAGCAGCGCGAGCCCGGCCAGCGCGAGCGGCGCAGCCACGAGCCGCAGCGCGGGGCGCGCCGGCACGGCGATGAAGGCGAGGAAGCCCAGCCCGACCACCGCCACCGCACCGGCTGCGCCCGCGACGGGGATCAGCACCAGCGTCGTGAGCGGCGCGGCGGCGGCGGCGCCCAGCCCGTTGAGCGCGAGCGCCCATCCGAGCGAGCCGCTCTGGTCGCGGAACGCCTGCGCCAGGCAGCCGAACAGCGCGCCCATCACTGCCGAGGGCGCCAGGAACAGCAGGCCGGCGACGGCGAACTCCCATCCGAGCCCGCCGGGGCCCGCAGCGAGTGCGATCGGCCCCAGCACGGCGACCGAGAGCGCGGTCAGCAGGCATGCGGCGGACGAAGCGGCGAGCAGGGTGGCGATCGCGGCCGGGGTCGGCGGCCGTCTGCTGCGTTGCCAGAGCAGTCCGCCGAGGGCGGTGCCGAGCAGGTAGGCGCCGAGCAGGATCGCGAAGCTGTAGATCGTGTTCTGCAGCACCTGTGCGGCCAGTCGGATGACCAGCAGCTCGAGGGCGATGCCGAGCAGCCCGGTGCCGACCAGGGTGAGGCCGACGCGCAGGCCGGCCCGACCACTTCCGGTCACGGCAGCGGCACCCGGATGGCGGCAGGCCAGCGCGCCCAGCGCGCAGAACAGGTTGACGACGGCCAGGGCGGCGAGCGTGCCCGACAGGCCCCAGGCCGGCATCAGCAGGAACACGCAGGCGAAGCAGCCGGCCATGGCGCCAGCGGTATTCGCGCCGTAGAGCCCGGCGACGACCCGCCCGCCGTTCCAGGCGCCGACCAGCCGCTCGAGCGCGATCAGCGTGCCGCCCATGCAGGCGGTCGCCGGCAACAGCGCCAGGGCCGGCAGGCCGAAGCCCGCGAGCCACAGCAGCGCCTTGGGCGGCGTCGGGCCGATCGCGGCGGCGAGCAGGTCGCCGAGGGCGGGCAGCAGCCAGATGCTGGCCAGCGCCCAGGCCGCGATGGCGGTCTCGAGCGCGGCATAGGCCAGCCGCGGATCGCGCGCGGCGCGGATCGGCCGGTCGAGCAGGATTGCGCCGAGCGCCAGCCCGGCGAAGAAGCCGGTCACGACGCCGAGGACCGCCATCATCTCGGTGCCGAGGGCGGCGGCGAGCAGGCGGGTCCAGACGAGTTCGTAGGCCAGACCGGCGAAGCCGGAAGCGGCAACGATGGCGCCGAGAAGGGGCGCTTCGAAGGTCGCCGCGCGGGGCGGCGCGGTTAGGCTCAGCGGGGCGCCTGGACGCCGAGCGTTTCGCCGGGCCGCAGCACGTAGGGCCGGTTGGCGGCGATGTAGAGGGCGCGCTCGACGAAGTCGGTGCACTCGTCGGTCTCGCCGTTGTCGAGTTCGAGGCGGGCGGTGTCGAGCTCGTGCTCGGCGAAGCGGCGCGACAGGTCGCCCGCGGGCATCGCGTCGGTCAGTTGCGCGGCCGAGTCAATCGAGGCGCGGCATTCGTCGGCCTCGCTCGCGGTGGCCGGCATGGCCAGGAGGATGAAGGCGGCGGCAAGGGCGCGTAGGGACATGGACAACCTATAAAAGCAGCACGCGGCTCCAACTGGAGCCGCGTGCATTTCGCGTGGCGTGTTACTGGGCGGCGGTCTGGGCGGATGCCAGGCTGGCGGCCAGGTCGGCGTTCTTCTCGACCAGGAGCTTATCGGTGCCCGCGGGGCGGAAGAAGATCGGGTTGGCGTAGAACCAGAGGTTGGCATAGGCCTCGACGTCGTTGTCGACGCGGCGGGTGCCGGCCACCGTCGGCAGGTGCGCCGGGCAGGCCGGATCGCTGCAGACGACGTTGTCGATGAGCGTGTCGATGGTCGGGTTGCCCTGGCTATCGGTCACGTTCGGGGTGCCCGGCGGAATATTGGTGCCGCGGGCGCGGAGGTAGAACGGGCCGGTGGTCGGCGCGGTGAAGGTGGTGGTGAACTCGAGCCGGTAGCCGGCGGCGAGCGGGGTCAGCTTCATCTTCAGGTTCGAGCCCGCAGCCTGCGAGTTCGGGTTGTAGGCGGAGCTGAAGATGGCGGTCGAGGTGTTGTAGACCAGTGCCGCGCCGGCGACGCCGCTCTGGTTGACCGGCTGGCTGTAGCGCGGATCGGTCGGCGCGATGACGCCGGTGATGTTGCCGCGGATGAGGTCGACGTGGTCGAGGTCAGGCGCGTTGAGCGGCTGGCTGAGGCCGATCTGGGTCAGCAGCGGGTTGGCGAAGCTGTAGGGGCTGTTGTTCTTCTTCGGCACCACCATGCGCATCTCGACGGTGATCGTGTCGCCCGGGTTGTATTCGAGGGTCTGGCCCATGGTCTTGGTCACGCCGTTGACGCTGGCGCGGAAGGTGTAGTCGCCGCCGATCAGGTCGCCGGCGACGGAGAAGCTGTTGCCCGCCCGTATACCGTCGACCACGCTCTGGGCGCGGAAGGCGGTCTGGTTGGGGATGTAGAGGCGGCTGAACTCGCCGGGGAAGAAGTCTGCGGTGGTGGCGAGGTCGCGCGCGCCGAACACGCCGCGCTGGTGCCAGTCGGAGCTGATGAAGACGAAGCTGTTGCGGCCTTCGCCGAGCAGCCCGTCCCACAAGCCGCCGACCTTGGCGGTGTAGATGCCGCCGCCGCCATAGGCGCCGCCGCCGACGGCGTTGGAGCCGTAGGAGTGGTTGCTCTCGGCGAAGTGGCCGGGGCTCTCGATGCCGACGGCGACCGTCGGGCCGGCGTTGTTGAAGTCGCGGTAATGCTCGATGTTGTAGCCGTTGCTGCCGGCCGGGTTGAAGGCGCCGGCGCGCTCGCTGTGGGTCGGCACGTAGTAGCTGGTCAGCGGCGCGTTGGCCTGCAGCCAGGCGACGCTCTGGACCGACTTCTGGTGGCCGGCGATGCCGCTGTTGCTGAAGCTCTTGCCGGTCCAGATCTGGTTTCCGTTGGCGTCGACCGGGCCCTTGGTGTCGCCATCGGCGCGGTCCCAGCGGTATTCGAATTCGGCCATGCGGTTGGCGTTGCCGGTGCCGGTGGTCGGGAACTCGCCGTTCAGCACGGCGACGTCGGTGTGCTCGTGGCCGGGGACGATGGTCTCGAGACCCTCGAGGGCGACCTTCTTGTACTGCTGCGACTTCTGGATAATGATGGGGTATTCGACCTCGGCGATCGACTGCCAGCGATACATCGCCGCGCGCGGCGGCGGCGGGTTGGGCACGTCGCCCTTGAGCTGGGTGATGGTGATGCCCTGGATGGTCTGGCCGAGCGTGTCGGTCCAATACGTGGTGGTGTCGCCGGGCAGGTTGGCGCTGGTATCGCTGAAGCGGCAGTCGCGGTTGCCGGAGCCGCCGTGGTTGCCTTGGGTGAACCAGTCGATGTTGAAGTTCGGCACGCCGTTGGTGGTGCCGGAGCCGAGGCTGCGGTCGAGCGCGTAGCCGGTCGAGACCGAGCCGTCGGTGCACGTGTTGTGGTTGTGCATGTCGCCGGCGACGTAGGGCGAGTTCTTGATGAAGGGCTTGTTCGGCACCCAGCTCTGCGCCAGGGCCGGGGCGGCCAGGCTGAGCGACACCGTCGCGGCGCTGGTCAGCGCCAGCGCAAGTTTAGTCGATGACATTGGGATACTCCTGGAATGGGCGATCTTGCGTCCGCCTCTCCATTAACGTCCGTCCATGTTCGAGCGGAAGCGCGCGAGCGTAGACTTCAGGTGAAGTTTCGATGACGCCCAGCCGCAGCGGGTGACAGCGCCCGCCGCAGGCTGCATTGAGCGCCCGCAGGCCGCCATAGGGAACGCAGAATTGAGCCAGAACATTCACCCGATGGAAGCCGCACGCCCGCTCCCGAAGCTGTCGGGACGCGCGGTGTGGCGGTTCGTGCGCCGGGAGCCGCTGATCCACTTCATCGTACTGGCCGGGCTGATCTTCGGCGCCGACGCCATCCTGCATCCGCCGGACCGGAGCACGCGGGTGATCACGGTGACGCGGGCGATGCGCGAGGCGATGGCGACCAATTTCGACGAGGACCGGGAGCGCCGCGCGACGCCGGACGAGCTCAATCAGATGGTCGAGAACTGGGTGGCCAGTGAGATCCTGTATCGCGAAGGCAAGCTGCTCGGCGTCGACCGGGGCGACGAGAGCATCCGCGACCGGGTCGCCTTCAAGCTGCAGCTGATGATCTTCAGCCAGCTCGAGGCGCCGAACCCGAGCATCGACGAGTTGCGGGCGTGGTTCGAGGAGCACCACGACCGGTTCGACGAGCCGGAGCGGATCAGCTTCTATCTCAGCCCACCGGTCGAGGAGGCAAAGGCGCGGGCGGACCTGGCGGCGCTGCAGGCCGGGCAGGACCCGGAGGAGCTGCAGCGGACGACGCGGGCGATGATCGGCCGGCCGATCAGCAGCATCGGCCCGGTGTTCGGCGACGGGTTCCGCGACGCGCTGCTGGCCTTGCCGCTGGAGGCCTGGAGCGTGCTGCAATCGAGGGAGGGCTGGCACCTGGTCCGGTTCGACTCTCGCCGGCCCGGCGAGCGCGCCCGCTTCGAGGACGTGCACGACCAGGCGTTGCGGATCTACCAGGTCGAGGCGGTGCGGGGACGGGCCTGGGAGGCGGTCAAGCGGCTGCGGGCCAATTATACCGTTCGGTACGAATCGTGATCCGGTTCGTTCTCGCCGGCCTGCTCGCGCTGGCCGGGCTGCTCGGGCCGGCGCTGGCGCACGAGCCGGCGATGGGCGTGCTGGAGGTGCGCGAGGTTCGGCCGGGCAGCTACGTCGCGGGCTGGACGCTGGAGCCGACGATCGGCGGAGACAAGGTGCGCATCCGGTTTCCGGCGCAGTGCCGGTTCGCGCTGCCGAGCCTGGAGTGCGGGCCGGAGGGGCTGGTCGGCCGGGTGGGTGTCGATAATCTCGGCGCCAACATGTCGGCGGTGCTGCTGCGGGTGGTGCCGATCGGCGGCGAGCCGCGGAGCTACACGCTCACGAGCGGCAGCCCGGTGGTATCGATCCTGGCGATCGGCAGCCCGACTTGGCAGACCTGGCGCGAGGTCGGGGTGACGTACCTAAACGTGGGGATCGACCACATCCTGCTCGGCGTGGACCATCTGCTGTTCGTGCTGGGGCTGATCTTCGTGGTCGGCGGCGGCTGGCGGCTGGTCAAGACGATCACAGCGTTCACGGTCGGGCACAGCGCCTCGCTGGCGGCGGCGGCCTATGGCGTGCTGAACGTGCCGGAGGCGCCGCTGAATGCGTGCATCGCGCTGAGCATCGTGTTCGTGGGCGTCGAGATCGTGAAGCTGCATCAGGGGCAGCCGGGGCTGACGGCGCGCTATCCGTGGGCCATCGCGTTCACGTTCGGGCTGGTGCACGGGATCGGGTTTGCCAGCGCGTTGTCGGCGCTGGGGATCGAGCACGCGCTGCTGTTCCCGGCGCTGCTGTCGTTCAACGTGGGCGTGGAGATCGGCCAGCTCGCGTTCGTCGCGCTGGTGCTGCTGCTGCGCTGGGGTCATCGCCGGCTGGGGGCGACGCTTGGTGGCTGGGGCGAGGCGCTGCCGGGCTATGCGATCGGCACGGTGGCGATGTTCTGGTTCATGGGCCGCATGGTCCGCTTGTTGACGGTTGCTTGAGGCTGATGATGGTGCTGTTGCTTGTTCCCGTGCTGCTGCTGCTCGGCGTTCAGCCGGCCGGCGCACACATCATTGGCGCCCGGCTTGGCGATTTCTATGGCGGCGCGCTGCATCCGCTGACCGGGTTGGCGGACGTGATCCTGTGGTTGGCATTGGGGATGCTGGCGGGAATGCAGACGCGGCTGTGGTCGCGGTGGATGGTGGTGGCGTTCCCGGCCGGGCTGTTGGCCGGGTTCGCGATCGGGCTGTGGTCGGGCTGGACCGAGGACCGGATGAGCGTCGATGCGGCGCTGATGATCGCGCTGGGCGGGCTGACGGCGGCCGCGGTGCGCGTGCCGGGCCCGGTGCTGCTGGCGCTGGGGTTCGCGATCGCGGTGCTGCGGGGCGCGGCCAATGCGAGCGGGGTGGGGGCTGCGACGGATGTGACGCTGTTCGCCTGTGGGCTGACGGCGGCCGGGTATGCGGCGATGACGCTGACGGTGGCGCTGGTGTCGGCGTTCCGCCGGGCCGGGGACGGGTGGCGCGGCATCGCCATCCGGGCCGGCGGCAGTTGGATCGCGGCGATCGGGGTGATGATCGGCGGCTACGCGCTGTCGGTTTAGACCGGCTTACTGACCGGCTTACTGGGCGGGTCTGGCCAGGGGGGTCTATAGCGCCGGGCAGGCCCGAGCGCCTGCGGCAACGCCGGACATTGACAATGCGAAAAGCGTAGTGCTCGGGCCCGCCCGCCAGGATGGCGCTATCCGGACGCCCTGAGCCAGATGCTGGCGGTGGGGACGGGCGGCGGGAGCGGCAGGCGCTGCAGCCCGGCTTCGCGGTCGGCGCGGAAGCGGGCGCCACCGTAGATGGCCGCGGCGACGGCCGCCTCGTGGGCGACGGGCCTGGTCCGAGGCGTATAAGGGAACGGTCAATGCACGAAGTTGCGAACGTCCGTATGGACTTGCCAGGGACTGCGAAGGAAGCCAAATGACAAAACTCCCTACTGCGATCGGTCCCCCGGTGCGGCTTCCGGTCGGCAAGCGTGAGCTGGACGGGTTGATCGCGACGGACAAGGCAGAGCCATCCGCGGTGCGGACGTTCATGTGCCGCACGGTCGCGCGAGGGCGGTTCAGTCAGTTGAACTATATCCGCAACCTACCGCCGCAAGCCGTGGTCGAAGATGCGTCGCCGAGCCTCTCGAGCGAAA
>JAABUW010004951.1_pt1 | contig 17746 bp, 13 predicted proteins | sample 5560081 | NCBI WGS metagenome assembly JAABUW01 (sample SAMN10711882, study PRJNA513363) | rock metagenome | isolation source: Antarctica rocks | place: Antarctica: Victoria Land, Knobhead sud | reverse complement strand
ACCGCCTTGAGGAACCCCTGGAGAGTCTCCGGCGAGGTGGCCTGACGCGCCACGGGTGACGGCACGAACCCGAACTTCCTGGTCGTCCCCTCGAGCACGGCACGAGCACCGTGCGGAGCCGTGTCGATCGTGTGGGTCGGAAAATGGCGGTGATCCATGACGTGCCTCGCTCTTCTCTCGGCGTCGACCCCTATGATCGACAACATGGTTGACGATACAGTAAACGACGTTGACGATCAAGCGGCGCCGCCGGACGCCATCGGCTTCGTCCTGCCGCTGCTGCTCCTCGCCGGTTTCCGCCAGCTGGTCGACGACCTGCACGCAGAGCTCGCCCGGCGCGGGCACCCCGGGATGCGCCCGACCTACGGCTTCGCGATGCAGGCTGTCGGCGCCGGCGGAGCCACGGCGACCGAGGTCGGCCAGCGGTTGGGGATCTCCAAGCAGGCGGCCGGCAAGACGGTCGACCGGCTCGAGCTGCTCGGCTACGTGGCTCGCTCCGGCGACCCGCTCGACGCCCGGCGAAAGAGGGTGCGCCTCACCCCGCAGGGCCTCGAGGTGCTCGAGGCATCGGCGGAGATCTTCGACACCCTCCGCGGGCAGTGGGCGAAAACCCTTGGCGGGCAGCGGGTTCGAGCCCTGGAAGACGACCTGCGGCGCATGACTGGCGCGACCGGCATACCCCTCGATGTTGCGGGATGGCTCGGCGGCTGAGCCGGCCCGTCAGTCCTTGGTCGTGCGCCGCCGTCGGTGCAACCCACCCGAGCTGTTGCGGACCAGGCTGCGGGGAAGCACCTTGAGGGCTCCGACGAGCGCCTTGTACTGCGCTCCGGGGACCGAGACGACCCTGCCCCTGGCCACGTCGGCGAGACCCTCGCGGACGAGCTCGGCGGCGTCGAGCCACAAGAGCCCCGGCAGCCTCGACATGTCCAGCCGCGCGCGGTCGTGGAACTCCGTGCGGGTGAACCCCGGGCAGAGTGCGGTCACCGTGACGCCACTGCCGGCGAGCTCGCCGGCCAGCCCCTCGGAGAAGACCTTGACCCAGGACTTCGAGGCGGAGTAGGTGCCCATCGCCACGTAGGAGGCCACCGACGAGACGTTGACGATGGCGCCGTGGCCGCGCAGCCGCATCGCCCGGGCCGCCGCGTGGGACAGGACCATGACCGACCGACACAGCACGTCGAAGAGCTGCTCCTCGACCTCGACGTCGTTCTGGAGGAACGAGCGGCCCAGCGAGTAGCCGGCGTTGTTGACCAGCAGGTCGACCGGGCGGGCCTCGTCGGCGAGCCGCTCGGCGACCTTGCCCGTCTGCGCCCGGTCGCTGAGGTCGGCGACGAGGATCTCGGTGCGGACCTTGTAGGTGCGCTGGATCTCGTCGGAGACGTTCTCCAGGCGAGCCCGGTCGCGGGCCACGAGGATGACGTCGTGGCCCCGCTCGGCGAGCTGCCGGACGAACTCGTGCCCGATCCCCGCAGTGGCTCCGGTCACGAGTGCGGTGGTCATCGGCTCAGCGTAGGCGAGGCGGGACCGGACGGAGGCGGATGGGCGACACCCGCCCACGACGGCCAACGGGACGGTTGTCTACGCCGGGGTCCCTGACGGTGGCCCTGACCGAGTGACGCCGTCCGCGTCGCGACTGCCCGCGGACTGACCGGCTGCCGAGTCGTCGCGCCGTAGACCCATGCCCAGTGCCGCGGCAACGCCGAACAGGGCCGCGACGCCGCCACCGAGGAAGACGGTCTGGACCTGTACGAGGGCAGCGTCGAGCAGGGTCTGCGGGTCACCCTGGTCGGGCAGCCGGGCAACGGTCTCGTAGTAGCGGTGCAGGCCCACCGCGGTCAGCACGGCGAGGCCGGCGACCATGCCAACCATCCGCGCGACGACCACGAGGGCACTTGCCACGCCGTGGGCATCCTCGGGCGAGTCCGCAAGGGCTGCGGCGTTGACCGGTGCGAGGGACAGCCCCAGGCCCAGTCCGACACCGACGAGCACGAGCGTTGCGCTGCCCGAGGCCAGCGAGCCCTTTCCCCATCCGGCCATGACCAGCAGCCCGGCGCCGGCGACGGACAGCCCGAGCGCGGCGACGACGCCGTTGCCCAGCGCCCGCAGCGACCAGCCACCAAGCAGGGCCCCCACGGGCACCGCGACCAGGAAGCGGACGAGGACGAGTGCGGCGGTCGTCTGCGAGTCGGTCAACGTCAGCCGCGCGAGGATCGGGACGTCGACGAGGATCGCGACCAGGGCCGCGCCGACGAGGAGGCTGACCGTGACGGCGAAGACACCTCGACCGCGCAGCACCCCGCGGGGGATGAGGGGAGCCGCCGCCGTCCGGTGGCGCCAGGCGTAGAGCAGGAGCGCGACCGCGCCCACCGGCAGGAGCGCCTGACCCAGGGGGCCGACGACCTCATTCTCCGGGTCGGACGAGGAGAAGCTCAGCACAAGGGAGCCGAGGGACACCGCGACGAGGACGGCACCAAGCAGGTCGACGCGCAGGAAGACGGGTAGCCAGCGGTGCGCCGTGACGGCCGCTAGTGCAAGGAGGCCCACGAGGGTGGCCAGCCCGATCGGGGTGGCCACCCGCGAGCCACCGCTGAACGGGACGAACGGGACCCCCAGGGTGACGTCGGTGACGAGGCGGTCGGGCGCCCAGAGCGTCAGGACGCCCAAGCCGGCGACCAGCAGGCCCAGCGCCGCTCTGGAGGCTCGACCCGCTCGGGCCGCTCGGGCCGTCAGCGCCCCACGGCCTCGGGCGGCCCACGCCCCGCGGGCCGGGGCGCGGCGGACGAGAGCCCGCACCACGGCATACAGGCCGGTTCCGACGACGGCGTTGACCCAGAAGATCGTCCGCCACCCCGACACCGCGAGGATGGCGGCGCCGAGGAGCGGCCCGAGCACGGCCCCCAGCTCCTGCACCGCACCGACCACGCCGAGGGGGGCGCCGCGCCGCTCCGCCGGCCACCGGGCGGCGACCATGGCGAGCGTGGCCGGGACGAGCCCACCGCCGCCGACCCCCTGGATGAACCGGCCGGCCACGAGCACCGAAAGCTCGACTGCCAGCGCCGTGACGACCGAGCCGGCCACGAAGATGACGAGACAGCCCATGAGGACTCGCGAGTGCTCGAGCAGGTCGGCGAGGCGACCGATGAGCGGGAGCACGGCGATGTAGCCGAGGAGGAAGCCCGAGATGATCGGGGTCGCCTGCTGGAGCGACTCGATGCCGAGGCCGACGCCGGCCATCATGTCGGTCAGGGCGAGCACGACGACGTAGGTGTCCGCCGCGGCGAGCATGACGGCCGCCGAGGCGGCCACGAGCAGCGCTCTAGGGCTTGGTGATCTCAACCGGCTCGCCGTACCTGTCAAGGGTCAGGCTGTAGGTGGAGTCGACCCCGTTGTAGAACGGGCCGGTCAGCTCCACGGTCCGCAGCTCTCCCCCGGGGTCCGTCACGCCGTAGGCGGCCTTGAACGGCCTGGTCCGCTCCCCGACGGTGAGCAGGTCGGCAATCTTGGCTCCGGGGAGGGTGCCGGTGTAGCTCGTCAGGACCTCGTTGCCCTTGCGCGTCTGGGCACCCTTGACCGGGCCCTGCGTCGCGGTGAGCAACGAGGTGATGCCGGTGTCGGGCCTGAAGAGCGCGGCGGGGTCGGGGGCGCCCAGCGTCCTGGGGTCGACCTCGGTGTGGATCGACGTGAACGGCAGCTTGACATAGACCTTCCCGGCCACGGACACGACGTCGGTCGAGGCCTGGGTGCCGCCCAGCCTGACCTGGAAGGTCCCCTTGAACGCCGGGGCGTGGGTGCCGACGCCGTCCGCGCTGACCACCCCGCTCATCTGCTCCGGGAGGTCCTTGCCGGCCAGCGTGAGGTGGATGGACGTCGCGGCGTCGACCTTCGCCTTGGCGGCGGCGAGCGCCTCGGCGGCGGGACGCTCCGTCGGCCCCGGGGTCGGGCTGTCGCTCGTGCAGCCACCGACGGCAAGGGTGGCGAGCAGCGCCGCCCCAATGGCCTCGAGGGCCCTGTTCCGCATGCAGACGAGGCTAGCCCAGGTATGCCGGGGAGCCGGGTCGCCGACCCGGGCCACCGAGCGCTCGTCAGCCGGCCCCGAGACGCCCTTGTGCCCGGCAGCCGGGAGGACGAAGGTAGGCTCGTGGGCAAGGCAGCCAACCAGGGCAGCCACTCCTCGGCGCCCGTCCCCTCCGGGCCCGAGGCGGTGCGCAACGTCGTGCTCGTGGGGCCCGGGGGGGCTGGCAAGTCCACGCTGTTCGAGCACCTCATCGGTGCTCGGGTCCCCGGCCGGCGCCCACCGGACGACGAGCCGGCGCGATCGGTCGGACTGTCCGTCGCAGCGGTGGAGAGCAACGGGCTGACCGTCAACCTCATCGACACGCCTGGCTTTCCGGACTTCGTCGGCGAGCTGCGGGCCGGCCTGCGCGGCGCCGACGCGGCGATCTTCGTCATCTCGGCTGTTGACGGGATCGACGGGGCGACCGCCCTGCTGTGGCACGAGCTCGCGGCTGTCGGCGTGCCCCGTGCCATCGCGGTGAGCAAGCTCGACCTGCCCCGCTCCGACTACGACGAGACCATCGCCACCTGCCAGCGGGTCTTCGGTGACGCCCAGCCGCTCTACCTTCCGCTGCACGACGGGAGCCGGTCCGTCGTCGGCACGATGGGACTGCTCAGCCAGCAGGTCTTTGAGGGAGCCGCCGGCCAGCGGACGCCGCGCCCGGCCACCGGCGAGGAGGCGGCATCCATCGAGAGGCACCGGGGCGCCCTCATCGAGGCGCTCATCGAGGAGTCGGAGGACGACACCCTGCTCGACCGCTACTTCGCGGGCGAGGAGATCGACACCGCGACCCTCGTCGAGGACCTCCGGGCGGCCGTTGGCGCGGCCACGTTCTTTCCCGTCCTGCCGATCTCGCCCGCCGAGGGCGTCGGGCTCGAGGAGGTGTTCGAGCTCGTCGAGCAGTGCTTTCCCTCCCCGGCCGGCCGACCGCTCCCGGTCGTCTTCAGCCCGGCCGGCGCCACCCTCAGCGACGTCGCCTGCGACCCGGACGGCCCGCTCCTCGCCGAGGTGATCCGCACCACGAGCGACCCCTATGTCGGGAGGCTCTCCCTGGTCCGGGTCTTCTCCGGCACCCTTCGCCCCGATGAGGCCGTGCACGTCTCCGGGCACCTCGGCGAGTTCGTGGGCCATGCCCTCGAAGGGCACGCTGACCATGACGCGGAGGAGCGGGTGGGCCCCCTCGGGTCGCCGCTCGGTGAGGTGAGCCGTCCCAAGCAGCTCGCCGTCGCCGGAGACCTCGCCCTGGTCAGCAGGCTCAGCCACGCCGAGACCTCGGACACCCTGTCGTCGAAGGACCGGCCGGCCCTCGTCGCCCCGTGGGTGCTGCCCGAGCCCCTGCTCCCCGTGGCCGTCCATGCCCTGAGCACGACCGACGAGGACAAGCTGGCCGGCGCGCTCCAACGCCTTGTCGCCGAGGACGTGACCATGCGCCTGGAGCACAACGCCGAGACCCACCAGGTCATCCTCTGGACCATGGGACAGGCCCACATCGAGGAGCTGCTCGGGCGGCTCGAGCAACGCTACGGCGTCAAGGTGGAGGCCGAGCCGGTCCGCACGGCCCTGCGGGAGACCTTCGTCCGCAGGTGTAGCGTGCAGGGCCGGCACGTCAAGCAGTCGGGCGGCCACGGGCAGTATGCCGTGTGCCACCTCGAGGTCGAGCCGCTCGAGCGGGGTGCGGGTTTCGAGTTCGTCGACAAGGTGGTCGGCGGCTCGGTGCCGCGACGCTTCATCCCCTCGGTCGAGAAGGGGGCGAGAGCCCAGCTCGAGAAGGGCCTGCTGTCCGGCTATCCCGTCGTTGACGTGCGGGTGACGCTGACCGACGGCAAGGCGCACTCGGTCGACTCCTCGGACCTGGCGTTCCAGACCGCCGCCGCCCATGCGCTGAAGGAGGCGGCCAACGAGGCGACCGTCGCCCTGCTCGAGCCCATCGACTCCGTGGACATCACCGTGTCCGACGACTTCGTCGGGGCGGTGATGTCCGACCTGCGCGGCCGGCGCGGACACGTCCACGGGACGGAGCCGTCACCCGAGGCCGGGTGGACCGTCGTCCACTCGGAGGTCCCCCAGGCCGAGCTGTGCCGGTACGCGATCGACCTGCGCTCGGTCTCGCACGGCACCGGGACGTTCGCCCGGGCCCGGCTGCGCTACGACTACCTGCCCGCGGAGCTGGCCAAGCAGCAACGAGGTGGGGCCTGACCAGTCTGTGGGGACCATCGACCACGTCCCAGCGTGGTCACACCTCCCACGGCGGCGTCGGCCGGAACGGCCCGCCGGGGGGGTCGATGACCGGCACGTCTCGCTGCGGCCGGCACCTCGACGACAAGGTCACCGACGCCCACCGCCTCGGCGACGGCGTCGCGGATCGCGGCGGCCAGCTCTTCGGGCGTCACTGCGGTGACTGGAGGACGAGGGTGTCCGCCTCGCTGTCGCGGTCGACGACGGTGGTCCCACCGTCGCGGAGGTCGCCGGAGAGCAGCGCCCTCGCGAGACGGTCGCCGATCTCGCGCTGCACGAGCCGGCGCAGGGGACGGGCACCGTATGCCGGGTCGTAGCCCGTGAGCGCCAGCCACTCCCGGGCGGCGTCGGTCACCTCGAGGGAGATCCGCCGGTCGTGGAGCCGGGCGGCGAGCGCCTGGACCTGGAGGTCGACGATGTGGGCGAGGTCCTCGGTCGACAGCGGGTCGAAGATGACGACCTCGTCGAGCCGGTTGAGGAACTCCGGCTTGAAGGCCGCCCGGACCATGGACATGACAGCGTCCTTCTGGGCGCCCGGGTCCATCGTCGGGTCGACGAGGAACTGGGAGCCGAGGTTCGAGGTCATGACGAGGATGACGTTCCTGAAGTCGACGGTCCGGCCGTGGCCGTCGGTCACCCGGCCGTCGTCAAGCACCTGGAGGAGGATGTCGAAGGTCTCGGGGTGCGCCTTCTCGACCTCGTCGAGCAGGACGACGGAGTACGGGCGGCGGCGGACCGCCTCGGTGAGCTGACCGCCCTCCTCGTACCCGACGTACCCGGGGGGTGCACCGACGAGCCGCGCGACCGCGTGCCGCTCGGAGTACTCCGACATGTCGATCCGGACCATGGCCCGCTCGTCGTCGAAGAGGAAGTCAGCGAGCGACTTCGCGAGCTCGGTCTTGCCGACGCCGGTCGGGCCGAGGAAGAGAAAGGAGCCGGTCGGCCGGTCGGGGTCCGCGACCCCGGAACGGCTCCGGCGCACGGCGTCCGAGACGGCCCGGACCGCGTCGTGCTGGCCGATGAGGCGCGCCCCGAGGTGCTGCTCCATGTGGAGGAGCTTCTCGGTCTCGCCCTCCATCAGCCGGCCGGACGGGATGCCCGTCCACGCGGAGATGACGTCGGCGATGTCGTCGGCGCCGACCTCCTCCTTGACCATGGGCTGGGAGTCGCGGCCGGGCATGCTCGACTGCTCCTCGGCCGCCTGGGCCGTGGCAAGCTCTCTCTCCAGCAAGGGGATCCGGCCGTAAAGGAGGGCAGACGCCCCGGCGAGGTCGCCCTCTCGCTGAAGGCGCTCGGCCTGCCCCCGCAGGTCGTCGATCTGGGCCTTGAGATCACCGACCCGGTTGAGGCTGGCCTTCTCGGCCTCCCACCGCGCGGTGAGGGCGTCGAGCTGCTCGCTGCGGTCGGCGAGGTCGCGGCGCAGCTTCTCCAGCCGCTCTCGAGACGCGTCGTCGCTCTCCTTGGCCAGCGCCAGCTCCTCCATCTTCAGCCGGTCGACGGAGCGGCGCAGCTCGTCGACCTCCACCGGGCTGGAGTCGATCTCCATGCGAAGGCGGGACGCCGCCTCGTCAATGAGGTCGATGGCCTTGTCGGGCAGCTGCCGACCGCTGATGTAGCGGTCGGACAGGGAGGCGGCGGCCACCAGGGCGGCGTCGGCGATGGCGACCTTGTGGTGCGCCTCGTAGCGCTCCTTGAGCCCGCGCAGGATGCCGATGGTGTCCTCGACGGAGGGCTCGCCGACCAAGACCTGCTGAAAGCGGCGCTCGAGGGCGGCGTCCTTCTCGATGTGCTTGCGGTACTCGTCGAGGGTGGTGGCACCGACGAGGTGCAGCTCGCCCCGGGCGAGGAGCGGCTTGAGCATGTTGCCGGCATCCATGGCGCCCTCGCCGGTGGCTCCCGCTCCGACGACGGTGTGCAGCTCGTCGAGAAACGTGATGACCTGACCCTCGGAACCGGTGATCTCCTCCAGGACGGCCTTGAGCCGCTCCTCGAACTCACCCCGGTACTTGGCCCCGGCCACCATCGCGCCGAGGTCGAGACTGATCAGGCGCTTGCCGCGCAGGCTCTCCGGGACGTCGCCGGCGACGATGCGCTGGGCCAGGCCCTCGACGACCGCGGTCTTGCCGACACCGGGCTCGCCGATGAGGACCGGGTTGTTCTTCGTCCGGCGGCTGAGCACCTGGACGACCCGGCGGATCTCGGGGTCACGGCCGATGACCGGGTCGAGCCGGCCGTCGCGGGCGAGCTCGGTCAGGTCGGTGCCGTACTTCGTCAGCGCGTCGAAGGTCCCTTCCGGGTGCTCGGAGTCGACCTGGCGACCTCCGCGCAGCCGGGGGATGGCCGCCTCGACCGCCGGGGCATCCAGGCCGAAGACGCCGGTCCGGGCGAGAGCGAGCAGAAGGTGGTCGGTCGAGACGAAGGTGTCACCCATGGCGGCCATGAGCGACCGGGCGCTCTCGAGGACCGCCATCGTGGTGCGGGACAGCCCGGGGGCCGGGACGGACGAGCCGCTCACCGAGGGCAGGAGGGCGAGGGCCTTCTCGGCGGCCCGGGCGGCGACGGAGGTCGATGAGCCGGCCGCCTCGAGCAGCGCCGGGGTGGTGGAGTCGCCCTGCTGGGCCAGTGCCCTGAGCAGGTGGGCGGGCTCGGTGTGGGGGTGACCGCTGGCCGCCGCCTCGCGGACGGCGGCCGAGAGGGCGTCCTGGGCCTTGGTGGTCAGCTGCAGATCCATGTATGCCGCGTGCTCCTCTGGAGGGGGGTGTTTCCCGGTGTCGGACGGGAAGGCTTCAGCCCGGTCAACCTGATGGAGTTGAGTGTATTCCACTCAAGTCTGCTCGGAAGCCGCGGGCCGGCCCCCCAGACAACCGGCGTACAGTGCGAGACACGGTCCCCGAGCGGTGACGAGCAGCGTCGCCGCCGGCCGCCGCGCACGCTCTCCCTGGGCAGGTCCGCATGATCGCCACGCTTCTCCTCATCGTCGTCATCCTCGTCGTCCTCCTCCTCTTCCTGGCCGGAACAGCGGTGCGCGTCGTCCAGCAGTACGAGGAGGGAGTGGTCTTCCGCCTCGGCAAGGTCCAGGACCCGCCCCGCGCGCCGGGCCTGACCCTCCTCATCCCCTTCGCCGACCGGATGCTCAAGGTCAACCGCCAGGTCATGACGTTGAGCGTGCCCGCCCAGGACTGCATCACCCAGGACAACGTCTCCGTGCGGGTGGACGCGGTGGTCTACTTCCGGGTCGTCGACGCGGTCAAGGCCGTCGTCAACGTGCAGAACTACCAGTTCGCGATCTCGCAGCTGGCGCAGACCTCCCTGCGGTCGGTCATCGGCAAGGCGGAGCTCGACGACCTGCTGTCCAACCGCGAGAAGCTCGGCGCGGAGCTGACCGCGATCATCGACGCGCCGTCGGAGCTGCCGTGGGGCGTCAAGGTGGAGCGGGTCGAGGTCAAGGACGTCACGCTCCCGGAGTCCATGAAGCGCTCGATGTCCCGTCAGGCCGAGGCCGAGCGGGAGCGTCGCGCCCGGGTCATCTCGGCCGATGGCGAGTTCCAGGCCTCGAAGAAGCTCGCCCAGGCTGCGGCGACGATGTCGGCCGACCCGGCCGCCCTGCAGCTGCGCCTGCTCCAGACCGTGGCCGAGGTGGCCGCCGAGAAGAACAGCACGCTCGTCATGCCCTTCCCCGTGGAGCTGCTGCGCTTCCTCGAGCGGGCCACGGACCACCGCGTGCACGACCTCAAGCCGGGACTGCCGACGCCGGAGGAGCACGAGGAGCCCTGGCCGGCCGCGGACCGGGTCAGCGCCGATGCCCTGACCGACGAGCCAGGGATCGCCGGGGCGACCACCAACGGACACGTGCACACCGGGTAGGTCCGGCCGGCCCGTCAGGCCGTGCGGCCCGCGACCTCCAGGACGTATCCGGGGCGGTTGCTGATGATGGCCTCGACACCGAGCTCGAGGCACAGCCGGATGTCGTCGTCCGCGTCGACGGTCCAGACGAACACGTCGTGTCCGGCCCGGTGGTGGTTGGCGACCACCTCCGGGTGGGCTCGCAGGATCGCCACGTCCAGGCCGGCCGTGCCCACCCCGTCGGGCAGCGCCCCGCCGAGGGCCTGCTCGGGAGACGGAGCGCCGACGAGCAGCACCGTCGCGAGCTCCGGGCACAGCGCAGTCATCCGCGAGACCGCGGACTCCGAGAACGACATCATCCGGGCCCACGCCCCGCTGTCCTGGCGCGCGCCGGCGAGGTCGTAGTCCCGTAGCACCGCGGCAACCTCTTGCTCGACCTGCGCCCCGAACCGGTTCGGGTGCTTGGTCTCGATGGCCAGCCCGACCGGGCGGCCGGCGCCGAGGGCCAGCTCAGTGAGCTCACGGAGGGTCATCAGCTGACCGGTCTCGGGGTCACGGTCAGGAGCCGTGCCGTGCTTCCACCGCCCCCAGTCCACCGCCCGCAGCTGCTCCAGCGTCATCGTCGACGCCTCCGTGTCGGAGTCTCCGGTGCGCGCCAGCGTGGAGTCGTGCAGGCAGAACAGCTCACCGTCGGCCGACAACCGCACGTCACACTCGAAGCCGTCCGCCCCCTCGGTGAGCGCCAGTCGATAGGCACCGAGGGTGTGCTCGGCGATGGAGTGGGACGAGCCGCGGTGGGCGATCACGGCGGCCGGGGCTGCCGGGCAGGACTCGCCGGCCGGGGGCACTGTCGAGGAGGTCACCATCTGTTCCTAGCAGAGTGGACGGGTCCTGTCATTCTGCGGCGGGCGCGGCGACCACTCCTGCGGGCGCGGCGACGTCGCGACAGACAACGGGTTCGAGGTGCTGCGATCATGAGACGCCATGGCTGACCACTCAACCTCCTTCGACCCCGAGCAGCTGCGCTCCTTCCTCGCGGTCGCCCAGTCGCTCTCCTTCACCCAGGCCGCCGAACGGCTGGGGATCGGTCAGCCGACCGTGAGCCAGCACGTGCGCAAGCTGGAGGCGAGCGCCGGCCGCGCCCTCCTCCTGCGCGACACGCGCAGCGTGAGCCTGACCTCGGACGGCGAGGCGATGGCGGGCTTCGCCCGGGAGATCCTGGCCGCACAGGAGCAGGCCGTGGGATACTTCACCGGTTCCGGGCTCCGCGGGCGACTGCGCTTCGGCACGACCGACGACCTCGCCCTCACCCCGCTGCCGCGCATCCTGCGGCAGTTCCGCCAGCTCTACCCCCGCATCGACCTCGAGCTGACCGTCGCCCAGAACGAGGTGCTCCGCCGCCGGATCGACTCGGGCCACCTCGACGTCGCCTTCGTCAAGCAGGGCGCGGACGAGCCGGAGCGCCCGGACAGCACGCTGGTGCGCCGCGACCGTCTCGTGTGGGGCGCCGCCGAGCAACAGCGCCTCGACCCGGCCCTTCCGGTGCCCCTCGTCCTCTACCAGAACCCCAGCCTGAGCCGGTCGATCGCCGTCCAGGCTCTCGAACAGGCCGGGCGCGCGAGCCGGATCACCTGCACGGTCCGCGGCGTCAACGGGATCATCGCCGCCGTGCGGGCGGGTCTCGGGCTCGCGGTCTTCGCCCGCACCCTCATGCCGGGCGACCTCGTCGAGCCCGGGGCGTCCGCGCAGCTGCCGGTCCTTCCGCACATCGACCTGGTGCTGCTCACCGGCCCCCGCGCCGTCGCCGAGTCCGCGGCCGCGCTGCGGACGGCCATCCTCAGCAGCGGGGCGCCCCTCAAGACGACGACGGCCTGACGTACGCGCTTCGCGGCCGCGGGGGTGGACCGGACACCGCGGCTTGCCCGACACCCCGGGTCGGGGTGAGAGTGGGTCCCATGACGACGACACTTCGCGGCGCTCCCGAAGCCGCCACACGGGCCGCCCGGGCGGGTGGCCCCGAGGGAGTGCTCACCTCCGAACAGGTGACGTCGTTCGTCCGCGACCAGCTCGGCGCCCGTGACCTCGACGGCAGGAGCGTCTGCATCATCGTTCCCGACGCCACCCGCAGCTGCCCCCTGCCGCTGCTCCTCGGCGCGGTCCACGGCGCCCTCCACGGGCGCGCGAGCACCATGACCGTGATCGTCGCACTGGGCACCCATGCGGCCATGGGCAGCGAGGCCCTCGCGCTCCACCTCGGCTACCGCGAGGGAGCCCTCGAGTCGACCTATCCCGGCCTGACCGTCCTCAACCACGAGTGGTGGGACCCGGCCACCTTCGCTCACCTCGGGGTCATCCCGGCCAGCCGGGTCGAGGAGCTCTCGGAGGGCCGCCTGTGCCACGAGGTCCCGGTCCTGCTGAACAAGGCCGTCGTCGAGCACGACGTCGCCCTCGTCGTGGGTCCGGTCCTTCCCCACGAGGTGGTCGGCATGTCCGGCGGCAACAAGTACTTCTTCCCCGGTGTGGCTGGGCAGGAGATCATCGACATCTCGCACTGGCTGGGCGCGCTGATTACCTCGGCCGAGATCATCGGCACCACCGCGACGACGCCGGTCCGCGCGCTGATCGACGAGGGGGCCGCGCTGGTCCCCGCCGAGAAGCTCGCCTTATGCGTCGTCGGAGAGGCGGCCAGCGACGACCACGCCCTGCACTCCATCTCGTTCGGGGACACTCTCGCGTCCTGGGCCTCGGCGGCAGAGGTGTCGGCCGCGACGCACGTCACCTACCTCGACGCGCCGGTCCACCGGGTGCTCTCGCTCGTGCCGCCGATGTACGCGGACATCTGGACCGGCGCCAAGGGCTTCTACAAGCTCGAGCCGGTCGTCGCCGACGGCGGTGAGGTCATCCTCTACGCCCCGCACATCACACAGATCTCCGCCATGCACCCGGAGATCGCCGACATCGGCTACCACTGCCGCGACTACTTCGTGAAGCAGTGGGACCGGTTCAAGCACCTCCACTGGGGCGTCCTCGCGCACTCCACCCACCTGCGCGGAGTGGGCACCTACGACCCCGAGACCGGGGTGGAGGAGCTGCGCGTCCAGGTCACCCTCGCGACCGGCATACCCGAGGAGGTATGCCGGGCAGCAAACCTGGGCTACCTCGACCCCGACTCGGTCGACATCGACGCCCTCACCGCCGACCCGGACACCTTCGTCGTGCACCGCGCCGGAGAGGTCCTGTTCCGCCTGCGGCAGGATCAGGGGTCATGACCTCGGACCAGACGACCGCCGCCGTCCTGCGGTCCGACCCGGCGGGTCCCGGGATGGTCGAGGTGGTCGAGGAGCTGGCCGGGCTGCTGGCGGGAGTCGAGCGGCTCGGCGTCGCGTTCTCCGGCGGGGTGGACTCCTCGTTGCTCCTCGCCCTGGCCGTCGAGGTGCTCGGGGCCGAGCGGGTCGTCGCGGTCCTCGGCGTCTCTCCGAGCCTCGCAGCCGACGAACGGACGGCTGCGCACGACGTCGCCGCCTTCATCGGCGCCCCCGTCGTCGAGGTGGCGACCCACGAGGGGGACAACCCGGCATACCGGGCCAACGGTCCCGACCGGTGCTTCCACTGCAAGGACGAGCTCTTCACCCGGATCTCCGACGAGGTCGTTGCTGGCCACCGGCTCACCGCGGTCGCCTACGGCGAGAACGCGGACGACGCCCGCCGCCTGGACCGACCGGGCGCCCGCGCGGCGACGGAGCACGCGGTGCTGCGGCCGTTGGCCGACCTGGGGCTGACCAAGCAGGACGTCCGCCGCCTGGCCCGCGTGCTGGAGCTGCCCTGCGCCGACAAGCCGGCCGCACCCTGCCTCGCCTCACGGATCCCGCACTTCTCCCGGGTCGACCCGGCCAAGCTGGCCCAGGTCGAGGCCGCCGAGCACGCCCTTCGCGGCCTCGGGTTCCGCGACAGCCGGGTCCGCCACCACGGCGAGGTGGCGCGCGTCGAGCTGGTGGACGGCGACCTGGCCCGCGCGGTTGCCCCGGACGTCCGCGAGGGGATCGTCCGCGCGGTCCGGGCCGCGGGGTTCACCTTCGTCGCGCTCGACCTCGCCGGGATCCAGTCGGGGGCCTTCACCCTGCCGCTCGTCCAGGTCGCGCGTGGCTGACGCAGGCGCTTCGCTGCCGAGCTCGCTCGAGGGTCTCGCCGAGCTCGACCTCGACCGCACCGCCCGGCGGGGATATCCCGAGGCGGTCTACTGCGAGGGCAAGTCCGTCGAGCAGGTCCGGGCGATCGCCGCGGCCATCCGGGACTCGGGGCCGGACCGGGGTGCAGTGTCGGACCGGGGTGCAGTGTCGGACCGGGGCTCGGTGCCGGACCGGGGCTCGGTGCCGGACCGGGGCTCGGTGCCGGACCGGGGCTCGGTGCCGGACCGGGGCTCGGTGCCGGACCGGGGCTCGGTGTCGGACCGGGGTCCGGGAGCGGACCGAGCTCCTCGGGGAGCAACCCTCTTCACCCGGTGTTCCGGAGAGCACCTCGCCGTCCTGCGCGAGGAGCTGCCCGACGCCGCCGTCGACGAGGTCGCCCGGCTCGTGGCGTGGCCCCCCGAGCCCCCCGCGCCCACCGGCGGCCTCGTCCTCGTCGTCTGCGCCGGCACCTCCGACCTGCCCGTCGCACGGGAGGCGGTGCTCACCGCGACGCACCTGGGCCGGCGGACCGAGCTGCTCGTCGACGTCGGTGTCGCGGGACTGCACCGGGTGCTGCACCGGCTCGACCTGCTGCGCTCGGCCCGGGTCGTCGTCGTCGTCGCCGGTATGGACGGCGCCCTCGCCAGCGTCGTCGCGGGCCTCGTGGCCGCGCCCGTCGTGGCGGTGCCCACGTCCGTGGGCTACGGCGCCGCGTTCGGGGGACTCGCTCCGCTGCTGTCGATGCTCAACGCGTGCGCGCCCGGAGTCGGTGTCGTGAACATCGACAACGGCTACGGCGGCGGCCACCTCGCGGCCCAGATCGCCGCGCCCACCTGAGTGCCTGCTTCTGGGCACTCGTCAGCGGGCGCCGCGCAGTGCGCCGGGTAGCGGAGCGCCCTGCACCAGTCCATCGCGCACCCCGGCCCCAACCGCGGCCTCGAGCACGTCGCGCACCGGTCGGCCGAGCCGCTGTGCAGCCAGCGCCACGTCCGCGAACTCCGGTGTGGCGTGGGCGATCACGCCGCCGCGATGGGCCACCTTGACCCCGACGGGCATCCCGTCCACCAGCACGTCCACCCAGCCACGCCCCAGCGCCCAGCGACGGACCGGCAGCTCCCTGACCCCGATGGTGCTCGTGCAGTCGAGGACGAGGTCACGAAGTGCCTGGGCGGACTCCCCCCCGACCAGGACCGACAGGATGTGGGCGGGTCGTCCCTTCTTCATCAGGATCGGCACCAGCCACGCGTCGGCGGCCCCCGCCTCGAGGAGCGTGTCAAGGACGATGGGCCACACCCTCGGGTCGAGGTCGTCGACGTTGGCCTCGAGCAGGACCATGGCCGAGAGCTGGAGCAGGTCCTCCGTCGGGTCCTCGGCGGCCGGGCCGGCCCCCCCACCCGGACCAGCTGGGCCATCCGGACGAGCAGCCGTCCCCAGGACGAGGCGCACGACGTTGGGCCGGTCCGCCGGGTCTCGGGTCCCCGCGCCCACCCCGTGCCCGGTGACCCTCATGGTCGGCATCGACCCCTGCCGTGATGCGAGCGACACGACGACGGCGACACCCGTGGGAGTGGCCAGCTCGCCCCGGCCACCCTCGTGGACCGTCCAGCCGGACACCAGGCTGAGCACGGCGGGGACGGGGACCGGCAGCTGCCCGTGGGCGGTCCGGACGGCGCCGGACCCGAGCGCCAGCGAGCTGACGACGAGCTCGACGATCCCGAGTTCCACCATGCCCGCGCAGGCTCCGACGACGTCCGCAACAGAGTCCCAGGCGCCGACCTCGTGGAAGTGCACCTCGTCGGGCGGCACGCCGTGCACGCGTGCCTCGACCTCGGCCAGCCGTCCGAAGACGCGCAGGGCCAGACGCCCGACCTCGGGGTCGACGGCGCCAGCGGCGAGCCGGTCACGGATCTCGGCCCAGGGACGGTGCGGCTGGTCCGGAGCGAGCAGGTGGACGTCGACCTTCGTCGCCCGGACTCCCGCCCGCAGGACCTCGGACCGCACGAGCCGCACGGCGCGGGGGATTACCGCGTCGACGTGGCGCTGGATTTGCGCGAGGTCGGCCCCGGCGTCCACCAGGGCGCCGAGGAGCATGTCGCCCGACACTCCTGCCGTGACGTCGAGCCAGGCGGCGACGTCATGCTCTGGAGGTGGCGGGCTCACGCACCCACGCTAGGTCACGCGTGGCGGTCGACGCCTGCGTGACGCCCGACGATGCTCACCATCTCGGCCGGCCGGGCGGGGAACTCGAGCCGGACCTTGAGGCGCCCGGTGCGGGCGAGGTGTGACGCGAGGACGACCGCAGCCACGGCCGAGCAGGTGCCCGCCAGGGTGAGACCCGACCGGGCACCGAAGGTGTCGATGACCCAGCCGACGAGAGGTCCGCCCACGGCACCGCTGCCGAGGAACACGAGCAGGTAGACCGCGAGCACGCGCCCCCGCAGCCCGGGCGGTGTGGACAGCTGCACCATCGACTGGGCCGTGGTGATGAAGGAGAGTGCCGCCGCACCGAGCACGACGAGCAGCGGGACGAAGGTCAGGATCGTCGGGGCGAGCGCGCAGAGCAGCTCGGCCGCCGCGAGAGCGGCGGCGAAGCCCACGAGGCCGCGCAGGCGGGGGGCCCTGGGCTGCCGGGCCGACAGCACTGCGCCCATCATCGAGCCCAGGGCCAGCGACGAGCTCAGCAGCCCGTAGCCGGCCGACCCCGACTGGAAGACGGACTTAGCGAACGAGGCGAGCGTCACCGGGAGGCTCAGGGTGAACATCCCGATCACGCCGACCAGAGCCACCGGCCACCGCACCGTCACGGTGTCGCGCACATAGCGGATCGCCGGTCGCAGCTCCCGCGCCGTCCCGTCCTGACGCGCCGGCGTCCCCCGCCGGATCCGGGACAGCGCGATCAGGGCGCCGCCGTAGCTCAGCCCGTTGAGCAGGAAGGCGTAGCCACTTCCGACGCCGCTGATGAGCAGGCCGCTCAGGGCCGGGCCCACCATCGCACCCAGCTGGAACGTCGACGAGACCATGCTGACCGCGCTGCGGAGCTGGTGTGCTGGCGCGAGCTCGGTCACGAAGGACTGACGGGTGGGGTTGTCGACGGCGATCGCCACGCCGAGGAGCACGGCGACCACGTCGACGTGCCAGACCTGGACCTGTCCGACCAGGGTCAGTGCGGCGAGCACCAAGGCCAGCAGGCCCATCGCCGTCATCGTCACGGACAGGACCGCCCGCTTGGGAAACCGGTCGGCGATGACCCCGCCACCCAGCCCGAGGACGAGGGTGGGGAGGAACTGGCACATCGTCGTGATGCCCACGGCGGTAGGGGAGTTCGTCAGGGTGAGGACGAGCCAGTCCTGCGCGATGCGCTGGACCCACCCACCCGTCGAGGTGATGAAGACGCCGATGACGTAGAAGCGGAAGTGCGCCTGGCCGAGGGAGGCAAACGCCGTCCGGA
>JAABUW010004944.1_pt1 | contig 17764 bp, 33 predicted proteins | sample 5560081 | NCBI WGS metagenome assembly JAABUW01 (sample SAMN10711882, study PRJNA513363) | rock metagenome | isolation source: Antarctica rocks | place: Antarctica: Victoria Land, Knobhead sud | reverse complement strand
AGACTTAATCCGCAGCCATTCCACACGCTTGCTAAGGTGTGCATGCCTTGTTGCCTTCGATGCCGCTGGCCTCTTCAAACCGACACCCACATGGCTGGTGCTGACGACCATCAAGACTGTTCTGCCGCTCCAAAAACCTCTGTTCACATGTCCAATGCCATTTCGTGCAGGAGCTGTTTCCGGGCAACTTCAAACCGACGCCGGCGCACTACTTTATGCGGCTGTTGCACGAGAAGGGGCTGCTGCTACGATGCTTCACGCAGAACATCGATTCGCTTGAAAAGCAGGCAGGCTTGCCGAGCGAGGCAATCGTTGCAGCGCACGGCAACTTTGACAGTGCGTTTTCTGATATCGCTCCTGCCGGCCAGTTCTGCGGTGCACGCTATCATGATTGAGCACATTGCAGCGGCCATGCCACAGGCAATAATGGACGTTGTGTCTGGCGCACAGGTGCACATTGCTTGAAGTGCAAGCAGGCGCACACGACAGAGTATGTCAAGGCAGCCGTCATGGCTGACGAGATCTGCCGCTGCGACTCGTGCGGCGGCCTCGTGAAGCCAGACATCGTGTTCTTCGGGTGAGGGCTGCCGCCTGACTGGACTGTGACCCTTGCTGTGTCCCTATCAGTCTACCATCGCCCGCATCGTGACTGCCGTCGTCATGATGTGACTTCGTCTTGCCAGTCTTGCCAGCCTTGCCAGATCCTGATGTATTGATGTGCCGATAATTGCAGGGAGTCGCTGCCGTCGCGGTTTTTCAAGCGGCGGTCGGCCGACATGCCGCAGGCCGACCTGCTGATCACCATGGGCACATCGCTCGTGGTGCACCCGTTCGCGTCGCTCATAGGTGCGCGTCGGCGGCTCCTGCCGGTAACCGCCTTGCGCCCATTATCCTTGGTGCCTCAATGGCGCTGCATGCATATGACTGTGCACAGCGGAACATGCACACTGCAGGTTAAGCGTGTCTACGCTTGGCAGTGCATGTTGTGCGTGAGCCTGGCTGCTGCCGCCGCTGTCCTAAAAATGAAGCTGCCACTCGTGCTAGCAGACGATGTGGGGAAGGAGTGCCCGCGGCTGCTCATCAACCGGGAAAAGGTGGGCGCCGCAGAGGCGTGGTCCACCCGCAGCGGCTTCCTGTTCGACCGGCCGGGCGACAACTTCAGGGACGCCGCCCACATCGGCGATGCCGACGACGGCGTCCTGCGCCTCTGCGAGCACCTGGGCTGGGCCAACGAGCTGCGGGCGCTGATGGATGCCGCCTGAACATTTTGAAACCGCGAAGCTTGCGGCGCGCAGCAGGGAGCGGCGGCGGAAGGTGTATACTGATTCGTTGATGCTGGAGAACACTGTACACTAGACCGCCACATTAATTTGAACTGGATAGGCGGCTTGGAAAAGATGCATTTTGCAGGGTGTTGAGGACGGCGCCGTGACATGGCCGGTTGTAAGACGTTGGCTGCTACATTGTTGATGACGGGGCTGCTTGCAGCAGCTGGGGCCAAGTTTGCTGCAGCTCTCTGGGACAGTTGAGGTGGAGGGTTTTGAAAACTGCCTCTCGGCGGATGAGCTGTACTCTGGCAAGGCTCTGTACGGTCAATGCACATTTGCGTACGGCTCGCGTCCGCGCCTGACTATCTGTGCTTGAAAAGGGCTGCGACATGATGTGATGGCGCATGCGTTGCCGGCATCGGGCCAGAAGCGCGTGCGCAGCAGTGGGACAAGTTTTGCGCAGCATGCGCGTCGAATATTTGCGGGACTGGCCCCCGGGAGGCCAAGCGCTGATACATACATCGAGGTGTGGCAAACAGTGCACTGTAGCATTTGCTGAGGGGATCGCTTCACGCAGCCGTGACGAAGGAATCCCTATGTGTGCAGGGGAAGGAGCTGGGCCGTGGTCGAAGCAGCAGTTTGCTGGCAAATTCATTCCTTTGAACCAGGTGCGAGCTGCCTGTCCTTGGATCGTTGCCCAGCAGATGTTTGCCGTCTGGATGCGCGGCACGGCGTGAAGTTAGACTCTGTGAGCGCTGCAGATCACTGAGGACGTAGAAAGGGAGATTTTGAACCACAGGCTGCTCGACCATGAGAACATCATCCGCTTTATCGAGGTGGGCGCCTGGTTCGTAGTGCCTGTACTGGCAGGCGCCTGCTGCCGCAGCAGCGCGGTCGTGAATGCGGCATTGTGTGCCAAAGCCTGGCAGCAATGCGCAAGAGGTCTGCACGCCACGTTACAAACCGACGCTAAAGCAACTCTGTACAAATCAACGGTTGCCCAGCAACACGGCGGCATTCTCACCGCTCGCACCTGCCGGTGACGCAGCCAAACAGCAAAACTCACCTGCCAGTGACGCTGCAACATTGTCACTGCAGCATTGTCACTGCAGCACTGTCGTCGCAGGTGTACACCACGGAGAAGGACCTGGTGTTGGTGATGGAGCTGGCGTCGCAGGGCGAGCTGTTTGGCGAGCTGGACAACGGGCCGCTACCCGAGGTTTCCGTCCGCGCGGTACTCAGCCAGGCCAAGGGCAGCCATTAACCTATCAACAGCCTCAACCGTCCCCTTGACCCTGCCGCGCGGCACGAGGCGCGATGGCGTCTGTACTGTAGGCGAGGGCACATTCAAGGGGATCAAAATCATTGCTGGGAGCATTTGTATTGTGCGCTTAATCTGCGCTTGACGCATGTATATGTGATTGCTCCGACATTTTGTCGAATAACATCAAGTTAGGCGCTGCAGGGCACGCATGACGCTTCATGGCGCTTCATCAGTTCTTGAAAGATCTGGTTCCAGGTTCCCACCAGCTGCCGCTCACGACACGCTGATCAAAGATCATGTTCGCACTTGGCACAGACCTGCGTTCGCTCTCGCAGTCTACCTCTAGTGAATCCAAGCTTCACTTGCTGAAAGTAGTGGTGCATACAATTCGCAGTCTGCTGCCAGCAAGCAAAATGTCTAGCACAAGATCACATTGGCATTGCTGAGCTGTTGCACCGGCGATCAACTTGCAGCGTTTACGTCGAGCGTGGCAGAAATCATTTGAGTGATCTATTGTGACATCTCAAAACGGCATTGACGTCATAAGCCCAGTAGAAGGGCCTCCCACAATGGAGCACTCGGACGCCGCGAACCCATCAGATGTCACCTCGCAGGCGTGGAGCCAGGCCAAGTCCACTGTGGGCAAGGTCAGTCCTTCAGACCGTCCACGCAGGCGGTCATAACGCGGCAGCATCGAGCTGCGCCGAATACATGCAACTGCGCATCTGCCCCCATGCTGGCGGCGCATGCCGCGAGTTGCACTAAGAGCTGTCTCATTGAACATTGCACGTCATGAGGACCTCCCTGGCGGATCTCTGAGCCTGAGCAAACGTGCAGGCCATCAACTACAGCAGCCGGCTGGAGGGCTTTGCCACTCAGCACTGGAGCTCCAGCCAGAACAAGCAAGTGCGCGAGGAGGATATTGAGGCTGCCGCCGACGAGCCGCTGCTGGGTTTCCTTCCCGCCAAGTACGCAGCAAGACACGCTGCATGATCCCCCCGCACTGAAGCACGGTCGCAGATGCTCGTGCTGCTCATCCGAACCAGCCTGCAAAGCCGCGGAACCCGGAAGCCAGCGTGCCACTGCAGTACGTGCAGCCTCTGATGGATCAGTGCCTGACACGAGGACGTGTCTCACAGGCACCAGCGGTCGATCTTCGGCCTGCCCATGCTGCAGCCGCACAGCATGCTGGCGGAGCTGGGAACCATCCTCACAATTTTGACAGGCATGATCCCCAGCTGCCACGCACTCACACGCAGCATGTCGGTCTGCTGACTTCAAGAATTCAACTTGTCTCCTCCCTGCATGTATGATATGACGTGTAACATGTCTCCTCCCTGCATGTATTATATATACTGTGTTTGCGGGTACCAAAACCATCGCATTCCTCACCAAGACCCATCGCACACCCCCTGGAATGACCCAGTTGCTCCTCGCAGATATGACGTACACTGCGTTTGCCGTTCCAATAAGTATAGCTTTCTTTACGAACGCTTCCAAGTGGAGTCTAATGTCAACATGGGACGTCGTTGCTGGTGCGCAGCATGTGGCTTTGTGCTGGCGTGAGGTACCGGCAGATTGCCAAGTCGATGCATCTAGGCAGTGCGGTCATCTGAAATCTGAGCCTGCGCAACGCGCCTCAAAAGTTTTGACTGTATTCTGTAGGTGCTGTGTTTTTGCTCAACGTCATCCAGAACCTGCAGACAGGCGAGCCCTTCCGACTGCATTGTTAGCCTTGCACGCCGCTGGCACCCTGCCTTACAAGATTACGGTGAACGCCATGTGTTCCTCGATTGTCAAAAGTTGGCCTTCCTTGTTCCCTCAGGCATAGTTGTGCGCTACAACCTTCAGCGCCGAGTGGTGATGGATGGAAGGATCGTGGCCCGCTACTACTTCATGGAGGGCAGCATGGCCGCAGACGTGCTCTCGACGCTGCCAGCGATAGTGCAGGTTGGCATTTATGACCCTCTCTTCCTCGGCTTTCAAGCTTTCTGCCCTCCTTTCTTACTTAGAACACGGTTGTACGCGCTGCATTAGCCCTCTCACGCCTGCTCGGTTTCCGCGTGCCTCATTGCAGGTCGCAAGTGCATGTGCTGCATCATTCTGATGCAAGCGACATGCTTCTTGGTGTGCCTGATGCAGACACTGAGTTTGTTTCACGTCTTTGGGACGCCGCGTGGCGGCCTCTTCCGGGCGCTGCTGGCGCTGCGCTGGCTGCGAATGCTTCGCCTGGTGCTGTTCTTGCGGGTGGGTGACAGAGCATCTCGCGATGCACGCTGTCCTGCCGCTGCACATTTCAACAGCTCTGATTACAGCCAAGAGGGGCCGCCGATCACCAGTGATGACCGTCCTGCAGGCGCAGTTTGTGGCGAGCCTGCTGGGGCGGCTTGGGCGGCAGGTTCTGGCGTGGCGGGTGCCGCTGACGTCGCTGTTCCTCGTGGACATCCTGTGAGTCTTGACCGACCTGAACTGCAGGCCCCTTTGCGGCAGCTCCGATTGCTTAATCTTGATCAATCGCGGCAAAGCTGCTCATGTGTCGCCTGTGCTCCTGCTACCCATGTACATCAGCCTTTTAAAGACCTGTCAGAAGATGATGCCTCCTTCCCTCAAGTGCAGGTACTGCGGCATGGTACTGACGAACGTGCTGGGAATGGCGTGGCTGTTCACCGCCCAATGCGAGGGCCTGGAGAACAGCTGGCTCGCTGACGTGGGTAAGTTGCAGAATGCCATCTGCCCCTGCGGATTTAGCTGGCTTTGGGGGCTGCGCCGCCAGCATGCCCCTGCCAGAGATTCGGCTTGGGTTCTTGCCCACTCAGATGGCATGTAGTGTGCATCGTGAGCGAGCAACGGCGCCTGCAAGTCGCTTGATTGTAACTCTGCGTGCACTGCGGCGCGAAGGCGGCCAGGACCTCGCCATCGCGCGGCCGGTGGATCAATATTTTGCCAGCGTCCTCTTCGCTATGGCGACGATGTCGACGGTCGGGTGAGTGGCCGGCCACACTGCTGAAGCAGCGGCGTTCCGAGCGGCCTGACTCAACAGATGGTGGCTGTCGTCATGTGAGTGTGCAACGAGACGGCATCACAGAAATGCAGAGCTTAAATAACACCTATCATTACGGCACTGCAGGTATGGAGACATCAGAGCGCGCACTACACCGGAGAGAGCCGTCGTGCTGCTCATCATGCTGGTGAGCTGCCTGCTGCCTGTCTTGTGGGGTGACCACGTCCCATGGACCGTGCACTAGCTGTGTAAGCGCAGCATTGCAGTGCTTGAACCATATCTCGTGAGATGCCATTGTGCGTGACGCACAGGTGGGGGTCCTCTTCTTCGGGTTCGTCATCTCAGCACTGGGCCGGTTGCTGGAGGTGCGGGGCATGCTGCAAGGTTACTTCCTGGAACCATCGCAACTGACTCTCAATGCCCAGCAGTTGTATCTAGATAGAATGCTGGTCGTTCAGCATGCTCTTCCTCCCATCGGCAGATGTCCAGTCCGGAGGCGCGGCGAGCGGTGCTCTTCAGGGACAAAATCAACAAGGTGCGGCTCGCAATTCCCACACCTACATGTCTTGCACTGTCCAACTCCCCGTCTGACATGCATCGCGATCGTCTTGCCTCTGTACTTTGACGCCTGCAAAGCTACCCGGCATTGACTCAACAGAACAGGCCTCTCAAATTTGCAGGTGGACGCCTGGATGAGCTACCGGCAGCTGCCCGGCAAGCTGCGCACCGACATTACAGGATACTACGCCAACAGCTGGGTGCCGCAGGCTGAGATCCACGAGGCCAAGCTGTTTGAGGAGCTGCCGGCCTTCCTGCGCGGCCAGGTGCTCGGAATTTGGCTGCAGCCGTCTTCCAGCCGTGAATCTCTATCATATTGCATTTCTATCGTACTGCGCCTGCTGCTCATGTGTTTGCTACGAAGAGTATGTGCCGCACCTCTCATTTCTGGATTGCACGCTTCAGGTCGCCGGGCATCTGTTGCACGAGGTGCTGGACTCGACGGGCTGGCTGGAGGTGCGCTGGCGCCGCCCAGACTCGTTCCTTCTTCTTTGGACATTGGCCAGCTGCGCAAGTGGCCAAAGAACGACCTACTGCCGCCTTGTCGGCATGCACCCTGACATCTGAGTGAAACTCAGTGCGCCCCAAGAAGACAGAGGGCTGCTGATCACTGGATTGAGAATTGCTGCACTTGCCGGTTTGCGCAGGCGCTGCCGGAGACGGAGCGGTGGCGCCTGGCGTCCATCCTCCACCCGCAGCAGCTGCTGCCGGGCCACGACCTCTGCCAGGCCAGCAACCAGACCACAACAGCTTGCGGCAATGTGACTGTTGTCCATGCTGGAAAATGGATCGACAGCAGCATAGACCGTTGCGCTGTCGAATCATGACAGTTCTGCGACTTTACCAACCGCCGCTGTGCCGGGCGCAGGAGGGCGAGCCCACGGGGTGCCTGTGGCTGCTGCAGGAGGGGCAGCTGCTGGCCATCAAGCACGCGGTGCAGTGGAAGCGCCTCAAGGCCCCCGCCCTCGTGGGTGAGCTGCTGCGCTGCCCTCGTGGCGGTCTTTCTCAAATGCCGCTGAGAAGCTTGCGCATGAACAGCTTCCTGCCGCTCGTAGAATTGCAGGAACGCCTAGGGGATGTGTAAATTCCCTATAGAATGTCGGCGTACTATGGCACCTGATTCAGCATTAGATCACTACCAGGCAATGCCAACTGTGGGCTGGCATCAAGTCCGAGCCGGAATCCAGCGGTACAGGCTGAAACGTGAAACGTGAAACGGCCCAAATCTATAAACTGCAGGCGAGGAGGCGCTGCTGGCGGGCAGCGGGCGCGAGGCGCCGCTGAGGCCATGCGCCTGCACCGCCATCTTATTTGAATTCTGAGAGGCCATGTTGCGCTGCAGGGGAGGAAGAGCTGCTGGCAGGAAACGGCTGGGAGGCGCCTCTGCGGCCGTGCACCTTGGCATTGCCTTGCAGTCAGACAGCGCCCATGAACAACTTCGTCGCACTGCGCAGGGGAGGAAGCGTTGCTGGCGGGAATCGGGCGGGAGGCACCGCTGCGGCCGTGTGCCTACCGCGCAGTTGGCGGCTGCACGCTGTGGGCGCTACAGGTGTCGGAGCTGCAGCCGCTGCTGCGCACCTTTCCCGAGCTGCATGGCCGCCTCACCGCCGCGGTGCACGACAGGTGTGCAGCCTACATAGGGCAGCAGGATGCAGTGGTGAAACTGTTGCTGCGGTGCACGACAGTGGATGGTGTGTGCGGCGCTGCGACGGAGCTGAGGGGTGTTGACAGCAGACTGCTTGCATGAGGAGTTCGGGACAACGGCGCGCTGTGGCCCTCGTACAGTAGTTTCTGCACTGCTTCTGCGGCGCAGGCCAAGTTGAACTGATGTGAATTGAACCTTCCTTGCGACTTCACGCTCTCGGGGCCGAACCCTCCTGCAGGCACAGCCCGCGACTGCGGCGGTCCCTGGACCTGACCAGTATCAGCGGCAGCGGCGTCCGGCGGGCTGCACCTGGCAGAGCCACCGGGCGGCCGCCGCAGGACAACGCCAGCGGCATGTCCGACGACAGCGATGGCAGCACCTGATCAGCGCCCGTGCCCGGAGATCGGAACAGCAGGGAGCAAGTCGGCATTGCGATATTGCCAGGACGCGGCGGGCATTGATCAACAGGGATGACGCAGGATTGAGCGCTGAGGTGTTGGAAACTGTGAATCGACAGATTCTATGGAGGAGCAAGCTGCTACACCATGCAAAATGTAGAGCGTGTGGATGTCAGGAGCAGTTTGGTGTGCTGTGCCATGCCCGCCACAGATTTGCTCAGCGGTGATTTGAGCTGCTGGGTTGACACTGACGACGACTACTGTCGGAGATTTGATCTGGAAGCCTCCCGCTTGCATTAGTCAAGCCTCCAACTTGCATTAGTCGCCCGTGCATTAGTTGACGCTTTGCTTGCGCGTGTCATCTTCACTGCTGCTGAAACGCCAGCAGCTGCTCGGCGGTGCTTGGTGCATCATTGGCGGTTGCAGGCTTTTGTGTCCGGCGGCAAGTTGGAATCTTCTCGACACCCTCATTGTCGCCTTTCCGGATGAAGAACGAGATGAAAGACGAGTCCAACACAAGCGGCCCTGCAGAGCAGGTGAACACACAAATGAAGATGAGGCAGCCTGCTACTGAATGACAACTTCAAGCATGAAGTGGCATGCCACCACCATCCCTCCTCTACCCATGTTTCATTTACTGATGGAGTCTCGTTTACTGATCGACTTGGCATGCAGGCCAAGAAGCAGCTGGAGCAGACCAACCAGGAGCTGCGGACAGCAAAGGACAGACTGCAAGCGGCAAACGATGCCGCAGACACAAAGGACGAAGAGTTTTCTGCCCTCGACAGCCAGCTACAGGTACATCTGCCTTAGTTTCAAGACCGCAAGTCTTCAGAGTGTTTTGCTGTGCATGATGCACACTGTGGCTGCTGTGCTGTGCACAGCAGCATTGGTGCGAGCGGACATGTGAACAACTAAAGCGTCCATTCGCTACGGTTGATTACAGGCGAAGGTCGCAGAAATACGGGAGCTAAGCGCAGCTGTCAGGGAGAAGTCAGAAGATGTGCGCGCGCAGACCAAGCAGCTTCAAGTCGTCGCCGCCGCCATGTCGCAGGTACCGGTCGGACTCGCTATTAGTCCGCATCTCGTCTTGCGCTGTTATCTCTTTGTTTTTGCTATTGAATGACTCTGCACCGCCCTGTCTGGAGCAGTCTGCGCGCTGGCAAGTGATTGCACTCGCTGAGCTGCTGGATCTCACGGAGCTGCGCCTCTACTGCACCTGCAGATGGAAAGCAAGGCGGACTTCACAGAAGCGATGGGCGGCCTGCAGCAGCAGACGGGCGCGGCGGCTGCGGCGCAGACGGCGCTGGAAATCCGGGCCGCCCCTCTCAAGGCGCTGAACTCGGACCTGAACTCGGTGCTGGAGGCAAGCCGGCGCGTCGCCGCGGAGATCCTGGAGGTGAGCTGGGTTGCAGCTGCACCTGTGATGTAAGCCCTGTGCCTTAATGCTGCATGTGCTAGACTGCTTCCACTCTGTTTTATTTTGTCAGCTGGCCTAGGTGGCGGCACTGCTCATGGCGCTCGGTGTTGGGCTCCAGTCGGTCCTGGTCAGCTTCAATTGAGGGACTGCAAAGTGGCGAGCACGTCGTCGGACAGGACTGAGGCGATCACACTGAATGACTGACAGCTGCAAACGAAGCACAGCTGTATCTAGGGGTCTACAACTTTTCTGAGGTGTCTGTTCAACGATTTCAAGCTAGGAGCTCCTACCAGCTCCCCTGTGTGGCTGCATGTGCAGGAGCGCACAGCGGCCCGCGAGGAACTGCAGCGCATCCGAGACCTTGAGCGCAAGGTACAGCAGCTGGCAGCCATCGCCAGTGCCGGTGAAGGCGGCTAGCAGGGGCAGCGGCAGCGGCGGGCTCAGCGGCACCGCCGGAGGGCAGCCATGAGCAGGCAGCATCACCCGCCTGACCCACTCTGGCGGCTTGCTTCGAGAGGTTGCACAGCTCTAGCTAGAGCTGTGCAATTCGAGAAGTTGCACAGCTCTAGCTATAGCGACACACTCGGCTGGTCAGGCCCTGCAGGGCTCAGCTGATAGGGGCAGCAGGAGCACAGGAGACGATGTGCGGGTATGTGCACGGTCAGATGCCGGAACCATGCTCCGTTTTGACGGCTGAGCAGTAGCATTTTCATCGACGAGCCAGAATGGATGATCATGAATTCTTGATTTATTTTGCGTAGCATCGTCAGCACGTTTGAGCAAAACAGTGCAAACCGAAATGAAGCGCCGTGCCCAGGCGGCAACGCTGTGCCGCCACGGACGACGCTTTAAGACTGCCGCTGTGCCGTAGGTATGCCGTCCACTGAGAGCGCAAAGAAGGAATAAATAGAGGCTGCAAGGCCTCCACTGCACCGACAGCACGCACTTTACATCCACACTATCGTGCTGAGCAGTGCTGTCGCAGTCTTGAGTGTGAGCATTGATGAGTGTGAGCGCTCCGGCGTGATTGCCAAGACTGCAGGGTCACTCACAGGTGGCGAGCGCTGAGCACCTACGCGAGCTTTCAGTCTGCATTGTTTTGGAGTCAGCGTCAAGTCTGGGAGCAGTCCGGACTTGCAAAGCAGCAGCAGCTCCTGTCGATTCTACTTGGACCGCCAGATGCTTATTCGGCGGTGTTGATATTCAGTTAGTTGAGCTGCTGAAAGCTGGTGATGACGTTTCGAGATGATGCTGTTCAGGACCGTCTCGCTGCTCTCTTCCCTGTTACACAAGTTCTTGCACGCTTGACGGGCTGCATTCGTGATCCGCATGACCTGCTGTTGAAACGCCAGCAGCTACTCAGCGGTGCTTGGGGAATCACTGCCAGAGGGCTCTGTGCTGGCCAGCACAGAGCCATGGTTGGACTGAAATCTAAGGACATTCACGACAAGTCTCGACCTAGATCTACGTCGAGCTCTACAGCTCTAGAGAGCTCTAGAGCTTGCCCTTGTCGCAATCCCGATGAGAGAGGAACCTGCTGGCACAAGCGGCCCTGCCATCAGAATCAAAGACCCTGTCACGAGCGGCAGTGCAGAGCATAGCAGTCAACTGACCTGACACCCGCCAGCATGGAGGCCTGCAAGATATGTCAGATACATTCTAATCATCGATTCAATATGCAGGCCAGGCAGCAGCTGGCACAGTGCAGTGAGGAGCCGCTAGCAGTAGAGACCAGGGCGCAAGTGGCAAAACATGTTGCGGACGCAAATATGATTTCACCAGCAGCTCAGGCCACGCAACATTCTGGATGCCAAGGTAAATGCTCACTGCTGCCTGATGGCAATGTGCGCACCAATGCACCAAGCGAACACCGCCTCAATTGCGGGTCGACATATTGCTCCGCAGGCAAAGACAGTGGAGATACGGAAACAGTGTGACACTGCAGAGGAGGATGCGGCGAACCTGACAGCATTGACACAGCAGAGGGTAAACGTCGCCATGCTGTCACCGTCAGTGTGCCTGTCCTGCTTCCCAGTTGTTGGTGTATGTTCACTACTGCCCATAACAAGACACAACCTTGCAGCCGCATTGGCCTGTCACTCCTGCTGCGTTCGAACCTCCCCGGTATATGTCCGCATACAATGTTCTGGCAGCTGAACATGAGCCATGCGCTTGCTTAATGGCTGGCTGCATGTGAACAGCAGCGGGAATGTCACAGATGCAGATGAGAAAGTCACTGTTGCGGCACGTGTGCGAGATGAAGGCAGCGACGGCGGCAATTCGAGCTGAAACAGGCACGCTCAAAACAAACGGCGTCGGCCTGCAGGCGGCTGACACTGGAGCGCCTTGCCGCTGAGATCCATGAGGTGATGTGCTTTAACCATCGCGCCAGTCGTGTTGCATGCTAGTCAGATAGTTGTAACGCATGAATTCACTTGCCGAACATGCACCTTGATCATGCTTTCTGTCCAGTCGGGACACTTCATTCGTGCACGAGGATTCGTTCACGAGGAAAGGCGCGCAGTCGCAGGGCAAGAATGCAGCGCTAATGCAATGATTGATTGAGCGGCTGCAGGAGCGCGTTGTGACCTGCAAGGCATGGGATCGCATCGTGGAGCTACGCCGACAGATGCAGCAGCTGGCAGCCATCGCCGGCACCGAAGGAGATGGTCGGGCGGCAGCGGCAGAGGCGTCACGGGAGGACAGCCATAAGCAGCACTAGGCAGAATGACCAGTGCGACGATCTCTCCTGGCGGCTCGCCGCATGAAGGTGCACTAAGCTCTCGTGGCGCTCAGCTGGTCAGAGGCGCCAGCAGCATGGGAGACTTGTTGCGTGCGGCATGGATGTCAGCTGCAGGAACACGCCCTTTCGTGATGGCTGAGCAGCAGGTCCAGCAGCTATCTAGTGATATGCTTCATTCTTTGCTCGGTCGGCGTGACATGCCATCCGAGCAATCGACAGACAGGGGATTCCGATGCAGCGCCGCGCACAAGCAGCTAGCGCTGTGCCGCACGAAGGCCGCTTGCGTTGACCATAGCCAATGGCCAGGGCAGTCGTATAATGCTGCATACTTACAAGTTCATCTCGTTTTCAATGCCTCCGCCACAGTCGTCTGGCGGACAGATGAACTTCATAGACTCCATTCTTGTCGCCATCGCGTCGCGTCCAGGCGTCTGTCTTGGTTAACGACACATCAAATGCTGCCACATGGCGTGTGCTGGAAGATGATAATACCATTGATGACATGATTTCTGGGACGGTGATTCAGGTGTTCCAGACTGCGGTGAACTGCCTTGACATACTCACACTCTGTGTTACGGTCGAGCTTGGAGATATTGTTTCGCTTTGCAGTGCCGGAAAAGCGGCGGTACATTCGGTGGCAATCGCAGGGTCGTTGACGGCAGAGACTAACAGCACGCAGGGAGGCTACACACTTTGAGCATGGCAAACAGAAGCTGTTCCTCGGCCTGAGACTGGCTCGAGCACCTGCTCGCATCATGAACGAAACGCTGAAGCCTGGCTGCGCTGCGGAGGTGGCCACATTTTTGTTCGCATGTATTATGCGCCGCTGCACTGCATGTGAAGCCAGCCACTTCAGCGCTCTGGAATCTGCCAGGAATTCGTCATAACGAGCAATGCCTCCGATGATGCATGAGTTGACATGCACCGCCATGCAGGGTGCCGCACTCATGCAGGTCGTTGAGCAGTTGGCGCAGCGCAACAAGGAGCTGCAGGCGGCAAGCGCAAAATTGCAGGCGACCTGCGCGGCTGTGGAGGCAAAGGCGACAGACGTCGCCGCACTGAACACCCAGCTCCAGGCGTGCTGCCTGGTCACAGGATGTGACTCGCTCCCTGGATTGATAATGAGCTCCTGCGGTGCGCCTCCTGCTCGCCATTCGCCTGTGGGCAAATCAAGTTCGAGCAGGTATGCATGCATACAAAGGTCTCATCTGACATGCTTTCAGGGAAAGGCCGCAGAGGTCGAGGAGCTGAGTGCGGCCGTGAAGGAGCAGGCTGCAGATGTGCATGCCATGAATGCGCAGGCAAGTGCACCGATGCTGTTGCAGTTGTGCGTGCAAGGCCTCACTGAAAGTGCTCGCCCCCGGCGCTGTGGAGGCGTCAACATTCGTGTGCATGATTCGACGCCCAGGTGAATGTGCTGCTGGATGATGGTAGAGTTGCAGCTGAGCCTTGACAGTGACTATGCGAACCAGACTGTGTCTTAAATGCGCAGATCCAAGTCAACGCCGCCATGTCCCAGCTGTCGGTGAGGACCTGTGATGCACATCGCAAGTGCTGCACTCTTGCTTTACGAAGCACAGTACCAACAGTCGTAACGATGCACATTCAGCCCTGCGACAAGCTCTCGTTCCGCAGCCTGCTGAGTCAGTTTCAGACAGGTTGCCACAGTAGCTGGGCCTGAGAGGCCGCGCGTGTGTCGACGCTGCAGGTGAACAGCAGGGCGGAGGTCGTAGACGCAAACGGCACGCTGCAGCAGCACGTGGGCGTGATCGCCGTGGCGGCGACGGCGATTCAGATCCAGACGGACCGCCTGAGGGATCTGCACGCCGACATGCAGTCGATGGCTGAGCACGTCCACCGCGTCAGCGCTGAGGTGATCAAGGTGAGTCTGTTTCAGGCGATAGCTTTGCAGATGTCTTACGTAACCAAAACAGCTCAGTGCTGGCGGACATGTCCGCCAGTGCTGTACAGCTCAGGGAGCTGCGCGCCGAAATGCAGTCAATGGCAGAGCGCGTCCAGCGCCTCAGCGCTGCGGGGTCTAGGTGAGGCGGGCAGCCTGATTGAATCGCTGTCTTTGCGCTTGCGCTCGTGCCGTTCTGCCTGGAGGATCGTGCAAAATCAGACGGTGTCGGCCACTTCATGCTGCTTGCAATGCAGTGAACCTTCTGCACAGGGCTTTCCTCCTCCGTGAGGGGGTGCAATGGCACGGACCTCGTGGTCCTACTGCTTCGGCCGTTGTTGGCTCCAACCTTTGGGAAGCTTTGCGGGATGATCTCGTGCAGGAGCGCGCGGAGGTCAGCGCAGAGCTGAAGCGCATCCAGGACCTGAGCTGGCAGGTGCAGCAGCTGGCGGCGGTTGCAGCCACTCGCGGCGCCTATCAAAATGAAGCAGCGGCGGCGGCGGCTGCTGACGTGCAGCCGGAGCCAGAGCACAGTGACAAGGGGGCAGCATGATGAGCTGCGTCATATACTATTGCTGTGAGTGGCAGACACGAAGACCTCTGAATGTGACGTCATGTACGACCTCGCGTGATGCTCCGATGTGTGAGCGAGGCAAATCACACCAGAGTATGATGTCTGCTGTCGTACTGCCGAGGAAGTCTCGCATTCACGTCCTCCTGGACTCGGAACTAGAAACGCGCCTGAGTCTCACGCGCGCTTTTCAAGTCGCAACGCCTCATCAGCAAAGGGCTTCTGCAAATTCAACTGCTCAAGCAGCAGCTGTGAATCTACCGGGCAGCAGATAGCCGGCCAGCAGACTAAGGCTCGGACTTCGCTCAGAAACACCCACGACCGTCCGCAGACGAACGCGGTCACCATCAGCAGGTGCCAGGCAGTAGCGGCTGACGATTTTCGCTTCAGCCCATCAATCCAAGCAGCTGTCGTCTTTTGTGCTCGAGTTGCCGTCACGCCGCAGCACCTTGTCGGTTTAAACTGGCCTTGCCTTTCATGTCAGATTATGCCCTGCCAGCATGCGCTCTGGGTCCCGGCTGATGCGGTTCCGGGTCTCAGTCTTGTGTTCTTGCGGCAAGGTCAAAGGGGCAAGCGTCAGCTGACGAGCCTGATGGCAGGGTATCCTCGACTCCAGCGTGCACACCACCACAACTTGGATGCGAGCGAGGTGCACAGCCTTGCCGGGGCGAGGCCTCCAAGTAGTTGTCAGCCCATGTCCGCAGAATGGTGGGTCCACAGCGCATATTGAGGAGCATCGGCGCATAGTTTGTTGGCACCCTAACTCTTTCATGCCTGAAGTGGAGCCTTGCAGACCGGCGGCGTTCCCCTCCGCCCACACCAAGTGGATGTCGAGGCTAAATTCCAACAGCATCTTGATAACACTTTCAAGGTGTCACACCTGTATGAGGCGCTCAATCCAGAGCTCCACGAGGTTGGCGATGGCGCCGTGCGCTAGCTCCATGCTGCGGAGGTGGCAGACCGCCACGTGCAGGTTGAGCGTGCACATACGGGGCGGCAGGTGCTGCAGGCAGACAGATGTAGATCAGTGACGATGTTGGTGCAAGATATCGGTGAGATAGTATTCATGCATGGAGGGCCATCCCAGCCGGTTGCAGGTTGCCTAATGGTGCAGATGCCCGGCACAGTACCCGCTGCGACAGAGCAAGCAGCATTGCACCAACAGCAGCCGTGTCAACGTTCCCGATTGTTGCCGCTCGTGCCCCGGATGCAAGGGGCGGCACGGGACCAGCGGCATCCGAGCCGGGCATTGGCACAGCCAGCATTGGGTCTCCGAAAGCTCGTCTCTGTTGTTTTTACTCTGGCAGGATTTAGCGCGTGCTAAATCCTGCGTGCGGTAGCGCCCAACGGTGGCGCTGCTGGCGCGCATGTAGTAAACAACGGCGTTGCGCAGCAGCTCCCACAGGCTCCACAGGAAGTCGCCAATCACCTGCGTTGAGTCATGATCGGGTTTCTGATGTGTGGTGATGATACAAAACTGAATGCTGGGCTGGAAGCGTCATGCGCGCACGTCTGCGTCGGCAATGCCCAGCGTCTCGGCTGAGGCTGCTTGAAGCCAGAAAAGCAGGCGTAGATGTGGAACAAACAGGCGAGCTGAGGGAAACAAAATCCCTCAGCGAGCGAGATCAGCGAACCAAAATCAAAAGCTTACTTTGCGGGGCGCCACATAAAGGCTGAATGTTTCCGTCCAGTGCATGAGGTCCTCAGACACCATGCTCCCCAGCAGCTTAGTGATGTCCCTGTCAAGCACATCAACAACAAGTGAGCATGCGGAAGCACGAGTCTGGAGGCGCAAACGTATGCATTCTGTCGTCATCGCAGCCGCAAGAACAGTGAGGACTATGCCTGTGCAGGAGCAGCCGACGAGCGCAAGTGCATCCATATCGTGCACGGTAAGCTGTCAGGGAGCATTCTGCAAAAGGCCTACTTGCACTGCCGCCCAAAGTCGGATGTGACGGAAATGTGCCCGGCCCGCCGCCGCATCTCGCGCCGCGCAGCATTCGACAGCGTATACTCCGCCTCTGGCTCGTTGCGCGGTGGCTGTGAATCCAGAGACAAAGGAGATCTGCATCTGCTGGAAGACATGACGCACATTGCTTCACAGGGCCTTCCCCCGGGAGCTGTCCAGCAGATCGTGCAGATGCACCTTGTGCATGGGATTTACGCAATCTTGCAGCATCACAAACTGGCTGGTGCTCGAGCACAGCACACAGGACCGAGTAACCTGGGACAGCACAACACAAGGTCATGCGCCGAGCTGGCATCGCACCCGCGTGAGCACCATCTCCCAGAAGGACTTCACCAGCCCAAGCGGCATCAGGTGCGCAGGAGGCAGCAGGAAGAAGGTCCTGAAGTCGATGTAGTCCAGCGCCGCGAAGGCAGGCAAGCCATGGCAGCCCACCATGTTGGCGTCCACCAGCTCCTCCTCCACCAGCTTTGCACGCACCTCCCAATCCCTGCGGCAGATGCAAATGTGAGCTTGCTATTGCGTTTTCTGCGCCGCCCGACATCGAAGAGGAAGCTCCTCCCCAGTCTGGAGGGAAGCACATAGCGAGGGGCAAGACATCTGGACAGCCTGCGGTGCCGGCACACACATGCCGGCGGCGCTGCCCGCCCAAAATGCTCAAGCAGGCTTGCGGGTCCGGAAAACCAAGAATTGCATGTTCTTTTGGTTGCAGTCGCCATCGGCCCCGGCTGCTCAGACTATGCTGTATGGCGAGTCTGCCTAAGCGACACCCGTTGGGGATCCCATGCACAACTCCCGCATCATCAAGGAGCTGCCGCCCAACCCCTCCTTGAAGTGGTTGTACCCCAGGTCCAGGTATATGGCATCCACCAAGATGTCGTGCATCTTCTCCCTCACCCATGACCCACAGATCGCATAGGTGTGCGAAAATTACAAGCTAATTTCACCACAGGGTGGCCCGCAGTCTGCGTTATCAACGAGCAGGCGTACTCCTGCGCGCCCATGGGTGCGATCTTGATGCACACCATCA
>JAABUW010004943.1_pt1 | contig 17768 bp, 11 predicted proteins | sample 5560081 | NCBI WGS metagenome assembly JAABUW01 (sample SAMN10711882, study PRJNA513363) | rock metagenome | isolation source: Antarctica rocks | place: Antarctica: Victoria Land, Knobhead sud | reverse complement strand
GCTGGAGCTTCGCAGGAAACAAGCGGCAACAAGCGCAAGGTTGCTGATGAAGAAGACAGCGGCGAAAGACCTCCGGCCAAGCAGAGAAGGACAGAATCATCTGCCTTCAAGAAGCCCACAAGCTTACTGGAGCTCAAAGAGTCTGTCAGCTTCTTGTTGGAGGGGTCTCACGGCGGCACGGCGGCGGGCCCTACAATTCTCGACGTCAGCTCAGACGATGAATATGGCGAGGCTGACTTTGATGAGGGCGACGACGATGCTGAGGAGGAAGCAGAGCAAACGCGGCAAAACGACGGGTGCTTCGCGCCGAACCCCACCAGCTTTGAAGCGAAGGCAATGCCACCACCCCGTCTTCCGGCTTCACAGCGCCGTGTTGCCGCTAAACCTGCGGTTGTCGATCGACTGTCCATGAAGCGAGCCTCTAGCAGTGGCTCCGAAAGTGCTCACAGTCGCACGGCATGGGCAGCGACGCCAGCATCAGGAGGCTTCAAGGTACCATCTCTGTTGCGTCGGGCTACGACGAATACTGCAACTCTAGCGAACGACAGGGGTGTCACCACGCCGAACTTGTCGAGGGAGAACAGCGGAGTGAAGATGGGCGGCAGCAAGAAGTCTTCGCTTGCGTACCAGGCCAGGGCGGAGGAGAGGAAGGCCATTGTTGATGCGAGCGCGAAGAGGAGGGAGGAGAATACTGCGAGGATAGCGCAGATGCGGCGAAACAGCAACGCGCTTAGCCATGGGCTCAGTGGGCGGTTTGAATAAGTAGGGTGTCTGGTGTCGAAGAGTAGCTCAAGTAAGCAGACAATCGTTTCACAATATGAATGCTTCCACGACAAGTTGTCGACTGAATTAGTGGAATAGGCTTATGAAGCTGAACACCTTCGCGAGATCGGATGATCAACGACCGTTGGACCTGTTATACAGCCACACAGCGAATGCATACTTCTCCTCTGATCTCCATCTCCATCCGGGGATCGACATCCTCTGGTTGATCACTTTAATTGACGTCAATTCTCCACTACCGAGTCGGCTATGAGGCTCAAGATCACACGATACGCTCTTCCAGCTGCCATGAACAGAGTCTGTTGGCCGGAGATCCGATTGTGTTTGGATGATCTGGATAGTGTCAGCCATGCCGCCTCTGCAGTGCACCGACTACATGTAAGAGAACCTTTCACCCGTTTTCCATACTTTCATTGTCTTTGGTCTTTTGGCTTCGTTCTTGGCCGAGGAGGACTCATCGAAATCATGGCGTTGTCACATAGAGGATTCATTGCTTCGAGCACCAAGATGAGCGGCAAAGCTTTACAGGTCGGAGGCAAGTTAACATTTGAGTGATGGGTTGTTCGATGCTAGGAGTATCGGCAGGGAACAACAAATACTGCGCCATGCGCCGTGCCTGTGACCTAGGCTCACGCATCGACACGGTAACAAGGCGAGCTCGAGTTGCTGACCGATCTTCCAGTATGCTTCGCCGCTTCGAGTGGCTTCTTTCTGCTCGGATACGACGGTAAGCCATTCCCTCAAGAACCGCTGAGCTCATTGACTAAACTTTGCTATGCAGAGGGTGTTATGTCCGGCATCATCACCGAACCTATCTTCTTGAAGACCTTCCCTCAGATGGAGCAGAACAACAAGTCTGGGGCGATCCAGGCACTGGTGGTTGCCATAGACGAGATTGGGTGCCTCATTGGTGCCCTGGGTATTGTTGGGTACGGTGACAAACTCGGCCGAAGAAGGGCTATATTGACAGGAGCCGGAATCATGATCGTCGGTGCCATTCTGCAGACCGCGTCTACGGGTAAGCAGACCATCTTGGTCGCCGTTGGCAACTCGCTGCTTCGTCGATGGATATTGGTTGATCACCGGGATCCTGCCAGGTATTGCTATGATGATTGTTGGACGAATCGTGACGGTAAGCTGGTGTTCTTCCCCGCTTACTATCACAAACTCACCACTGCCTGCAGGGCATCGGCAACGGCATGAACACAAGCACGATACCAGTCTGGCAATCAGAGGTAGCTCCACCACACATTCGCGGCTTCTTGGTTCTGTTCGAAGGAGCCTTGATTACGGCCGGTATCATGCTCTCATATTGGCTCAACTACGGCTTTTGTTTCATCACCGACATGGGCTCGTTCCAGAGGAGGTACGCGGCGCCCGTTCGTGTCCATAGATAGTACAGCTGACGCCGTCTCAAGATTTCCAATCGGGTTCCAGATCATATTCGCCATTATACTGATCGCAGGTGTCCTTGCGTTCCCGGAATCACCGCGCTGGCTAATGAAGCATGGGTATCGGGAGACTGCGGCAGAGTTGATGGCACGATTCCACGAAACAACGCCAGATGACGAACAGGTGAAGGCCGACATCGCCGAGATCGATAAGATCAACGCACTCACGGAAGGCTCCAAGCTGTCCTGGAAGGAGTTCCTCAGCAATGGCAAAGAAATGAACCTATGGCGGACTGGAGTAGCTTGTGCTTCTCAGGCCTGTCAACAAATCAGTGGTATAAATCTAGTCACCTATTACGCTACCACTGTGTTCGGTGAGCAACCCAAGAAGAATCTCGTCGGCATGACTGACGAACCACCTCAGAGACCAATTTACAATTCAACGGAACTCTGTCCCGGTTTTTGACTGCGTGGCTCGGCACTGAGTACTTCATCTCCGCGTGCGTTGCGCTTTTCATCGTGAGTCCACGTCGGCACATGCCAGATTGTCAAGCAGCAAGCTGAGATCCGACTCTGTGGTATTAGGTCGACCGGCTCGGAAGAAGAAAGCTCATGATGATTGGCGCCGCCGGAATGGGGATCTCAATGCTCGTGATGGGCACTTCGCTCTCTTTCGCCACAAAAGAGTACACAACGCCGGCTATTGCTGCAACCGTCTTTATCTTTGTATACAACACGTTCTTCGCCCTTGGCTGGCTTGGGGTAACGTGGGTACGTGGGCCAGAGCATTCGACGACTTCGCCAGGATGTGCTGACCTCTCTTGCAGCTGTACCCTGCCGAAGTGACTCCCATCAGGAACCGTGCAGAAGCGAACGGCTTCTCAACCAGTACAAATTGGATTTTCAACTATGCTGTAAGTTGTAGAGACCGGGTACTTGTAGCGGTTCTGACGTTCGCCGGGTGGTCCAACTCGCACCGATCATGATCAACAAGATCAGCTGGAAGACATTCTTCGTGTTCATGTGCTTCAACTTCGCCTTCATTCCGATTGTCTATTTCTGCTTTCCTGAGACCAATGGCCACAAGCTCGAGAAGCTGGATGCAATATTTGCGGAGGCCTATGAGAAGAAGCAGAACCCCGTGTTCACCGAGAAGCGTCACAGGAAGCATGGTGGTAAGTTGGACGTCGAGGGCGAAGCAGAAGACCAGGCAGGTTCCGAGGGCGATGAGAAGGTCGGAAGGATGGACAGTACCTTCGAGGCGGACGAACACAAGGAGGTTGCTTGATAGGAGATAACAGCAGATACTGACGATGACCGTTGTCCGAGCAGTCATGGTAATATTGCCAGATCTTGGAAATGTCTTTCACCCCATCTTTGAGCCGGATATGGCATCAATACATGTATACTCGAGTGGTCATTGTTTCAGACCCGCGCCAGTCTGGCAAATGAGGTCGGAAAAGGCTCATATGCACGGGCCACGCGTTTTGTCACAAGCATCTATTGGCCAGCTTCACTTCCCTTCCTCCTGTCCATCACATCATCATCAATCTCCATCATGTTTCCCTCCAGAGTCCAGGGGATGAACGCCGACGGGCAAGTGGGTCAGGTATCGTCGCCTTCCACGCGTCAAGCTTTCCAATAAGCACAGGCACGCCGATAAGCACGCCGTAGTGTCAGATCTAGGAGATGAAACGCCAACGCATGTGCCTCACCTCCTCCAATCCTTGCAATACAGCAGACCAATACATTAAGGTACTGCGTTTCCCTTCCTGATCTGCGGCTCGAACCTTCCATTTCGTCTCTCCTTTGTCCGCAGAAAAAAAGCAGCATGGGCGAACACTCGAGGTACTTTCGAAATGAGTCTCTCACCCAATGTAGCATCAGCAGGACGATTCATCGGACACCGTCGAGGCCGCAGTTCTGCAGTCGATATCCGGATCTCAGACCTGAGCGAACCGCAGGAAAAGACCATTGAGAGCACTCGACCACTTCTAGAAGACGAGAAATTCGAACGACTACCAAGATTAAGACCACGAAATAACACTGTTCTTGCTGTGTTTTGGATCACGTCTCTGGTGTTGACCGCATTCTTGACGCACTTTACCACGAGGCTGTATCACAGCCAACCGGGCAAGGAGTTCGCGACTGGCTTTTCGACGGAGTTGCGTAGGTACTACCCAGAGATCGCCAATATATCGTCTGTTAGCTAAGGCGACAACAGGCGCAGCGCGGCTGGCGATCGAGGTCCACGAGCAGCAATTCTACGGTAGTCTCGACTTCAACGGGCATCATGGTTTCGTACCACTCGGGTCTCCCAGCCTGAAGTTCATAGGCTCGGGTCCTGAGGTAGATGCAGCCTGGGAGGACCTTGCGAGAGATCGTTACTTTCTCTTATCTGACGATGAGGCCCGAGAGGCATACGGTGCAGATCCAGGGCAGTACTGGAATGTGCATCATGGCGGTTACGTAGCCGGGCTCGATGTTCTACACTCCCTCCACTGCGTCAACCATTTGCGGATGTCACTTTATCCGAAGATCTACCCTCAAGATCCCGTCGACGGCACTATGCAGTAAGTCGTATCGATGTGGAATCCACTATCAAGAAGCCGATCCTGCGGCGACGATGTGACCGTTGTTGGTCTTGAGCTGACAGTTCGCAGTCAGGCACACTGCATCGATCATATGAGACAACTTTTGATGTGCAATGCCGACTTGACACCAGTACCGACTCAATATTTCCCGGGTCTGCAAAGGAACTACATCAACTCGTCACGACCACACACATGCCGCGACTTCACAAAAGTCCGGGCATGGGCTTCGGACAGATTCAACGGCAGTACTGCTGTGAAACCTAGAAACCGCGATGGTACTCCGAGACAAGATTTTTATGCACCATGGTCGCCTTGACTCGTTTGACATAGGCTATGCTTATTGCCGAGCCTCTTTGCTGGTTGTTTGCCTTGAAGGGCATCTGTCGTTCGTACTATACACAAAAGAGATATGTACAGCTCATCCAATCGAAACCCCAAAGCTCCTCGCTAGCTGCGCTATATCCAACAAACATTTATATCCTGAAATGACTGCCAGCATTAAATGTCGACTATGGCATGTCGATGTAAGTCGTCTTTCGCGGGGTCCTCCTCATGCTGCTAAAGAAGCCACCGACGCTTCTCTTCTCAGCTTTCTTCTTCGCCTTCTCATCTTTTGCGGAAGGGCGAACCGTTCTGCCAACGAACGGGGCAGGAGCGCTGTCTTCTTCGTCTGGTCCTGAGGACTTGAAGAAGTCTGCGAGGTCTTGAATATTTGAGTTGGCGGCGACGTCTTTCGTACCTCCTCGAGGCATCATCTTCGGCGGCTTTGCTTGTCGGCCTGAAGACACCGACTGTGCCGAACTGTTTAGCACTGAAGGCGCCATCGAGCGTACCCTCGGATCTGCTGAGTTCTGCTGGCCATTGGTGCTAGTCGATGTCATTCTGCTAAGGGCGTCTCTCGCTTGCGGGCTGTTGACGTCGAGGAGCGGGCGAGGCGCAGTATTTGTGGGTGGCGCATTGTTGTTCAAGAAGTCAACCAGGCTCTCTCCTCGGCTTGACTTGGGTGGAGTGGCGAACCAGTCGTCATCATCATCATTGAGGAAATCCATATTGTAGGGATCCTTGTTGCGATTTCGCTTCCGTGTCGGTTCGTTCTCTTGAGAAACGCCACTTGCGGAGTTGTTTTCATAGGGTGTGGCCAATCTCGGCTGCTGATTGTTGCGAACAGGCTGCACAGCTTGGCTTCCATTACCGACGCCGTTGAGTAGTGCTGACCGAGAGTTGACAGACGTCCGCTGTGAAGATCGCATGGAGGGGGTCTTCAGACTTGCTGAATTCGCGGGCTGTCTCACGTCAGAAGAACGTTCGGTGCTGGTCCTGTCCGTGAGATCTCTGAGCTGATCGGAGTCCATGGTGGTCCTGAACGGTGCCACCGACCGAGAGATGCGGTGTTGGCCGTACTGGTCTGGCCCCGTACGGATGAAGTCGATGAGTTCTGATGAGCCGGCTGTGATAGCTTTGGCAGGGCGTGGCTGCATGCTTTGCTTTGGTTGCAGCGTAATAGGAGGGACAGGCGGAACTTCTGGGGCACCATCATTGAGGGTATTGCTCCGCGATCGATCGCCCGTGGGTGACGATGAGCGTGACGCGGAAGCGCCGTGAATGTGCGCAGAGCGCAGGGAATGAAGCGAAGTCTGAGACGCATTCGCCAGAAGTGGGACGACCGGCTTCTCCTTCTGTGGCCCGGTTGATCGGATGAAATCAGCAAAGTCGCGGGTCGAATTGGTCAAGACTCTGGGTTCCCGAGCCATCAGTCCGCTCTTTCGGTGTGTACTGGCATTCCTTGGTGAAGGTTTGCTGATCGAACGGCGCCTCGACTGCTGGTCTTCGTCCTCGACTGCTCCTGCTGTGGTGTAGGTGGGTGTTGCTTGTTTCGACGCTTGGCTCCTACCTATGCGGCCATCCGATGTCGTAGAAATGGATGTCGCGTCCATCTCGACTGGCGGCTGCCGCGATTGTGGGTGTGGAGCAGAACTCCATGGCTGCTTCAATGTCAGTTTCTCAATAGCACGTGCATGGACGATTTCACTTCACTTACAGCATCGTCACGAACGGTGTCAGGGGTCAACGTATACTTCACTGTATCGGCTCCCTGCAGAAACATGTCGAAGTCTTCCGGACCACGTATTGAGGCACTTGTCATCACATGTAAGCTCTCAGAATCACCCACAGGCCGAGGAGACTTGGGCGCTTTGGGTGACTTTGGTTCATTGCCCTTGGAGCCGCTCATCTTCTGGCCGAGGCCTTTCGAGCTTCGCGCACGTTGTGGCACAGCGATATTCTTCTCGACATCCGCAGTGAGAGACTGTCGATGTGGCGCTTTCTCGACTGCTAGTGGTTGTTGAGCACCATTTGCCAAGTTGGCACGATTAGAAACATTCGACGGCGATCGTTGAGCTGACGCTTGAGTCTGATCAGTCTTGGACGTCAAATCCGGCAACTGCCGTTGCGTAGTACTCGGCGAAGTTGGCTGCTTGATCGTTGGACTATCGAGCGCCTCCTCCGGCGGCGTATTCTCAAGGACTAATCTGGTAGGTCGTTTCGGCGCCTCCCTTGCTTGTTGTGCCTCACTCATGCGAGGGATAACATTAGAGGGCACATCTGCCGTCCACGCGACACCAATACCATCGTCCGGACCCTCTTCCTCTGAAATGGAGCCCGCACCGTCACTCACGGTTTCGGGCGCCAGAAAGGATGGCTCCTCGGTTTGCGGTGACTGCTGACCTGATGCTGGACCAGAGGGACTATTGACTATCATCATGGCTTTGATGTCGATCAAGCTCTTGCGTCTGTCAAGCTCCTCTATTTCCTGATCCGAATAAGACCGCTGGGGCTGATGTTCTGTCGAGGCCAGCAGACTTCCACTAGGATTCTGCTCCTCTTCCGAAAAGTTCGAATGGCCAAGATTGTCCGTCAGACCCACGCCATGTGGCGACGTGCTCCTGGACTGCGTCACGCTGGAGGCGGAAGGCTGCGATTCGGTGGCCGTCCCAGTGAGCGCACCGACGACGGCAGCCGCAGCTCCTACCACGACAGTGGCGACCGAAGCACCACCAACCATCAACGGGAATGATTCGCTTCCCTCCTTGTGGTCAAGACCTCTACTCTGAACTGGCATCTCTCCCGATTCCTCCTCGCTCAGTGGTGGTGGAGACGATTGAGCCTGTGGGTCCTCTTGACCATCTGGTTCTCTGGCGGCATCACTCAGGACGGATGCCTCTAAAGCGGTACCATCTACATCGGCCCGGCCATATGTCGGGGGAATTTGCGTTCGCACGGGCGTAGGCTGGGACATTGATCGCATTCTTGTCAACTTCGGCGTACCATGGTTCTTTGACGAGCTTGAAGACTCCTTTGGTCCTGTGAAGGCAGCCCTAAGCCGGTGAAACAGAGGTTCAGTGAGACTAAGTCTTCTGGCTGGTGTAGCCTCCTCGGCGGTGCGATCAGCTGCGTCTGGCTCGTCTGGCTCGTCTGGGTCTCTCGCTAATCCTGGAACTTCGATCTCGTCGAGGTCTCTCTTCGCATCACCCATAGGCAAGGTCATCAGACTTCCAAGCAAGTCTCCAGAATATGGTTCATCAGTTCCTGGTCGTTCTTCTCCATCGACGTCTGGATCAGCTGCCAGGCCGGGTACCACAATCTCATCAATGTCCTTCGTATTGTCGCCTATTGGAAGCGGTATGTTTGCTGCCAGAACGTGCTCGTGGTATTCCATATCAGCAACATCGTCCTTCTGATCTCGAGAAGCTGGCCGCGACTCGGTCATGACAGAACCTTCATGGGCTGTACCGAAGCTACTGCGACGATGACTGAGAGCGCTGACCATGGTGTCACGACTTATCGGATTGTTAGAACCCGATGAGCGATACGTCGGTGTCCCGTTTGCGGCGGCATTGTTACGCAAAGCTTTGCGCCACGTGCGCCAGAGTCGCCCAAGAGTGGAGTTCAGTGCAATCTTCTCCACGTCGTACTCCTCTACCACGAGGACGTCGGATCGCTCGACATTCGTGGCCCCTGCTAAACGCTCTGTGCGACTTTGACGGCGCGCGCGGTTGTACGATGCTTTTCCGGCCACCTGGAGTGTCTGCTCGGCGATGAACTCGAGCACCGAGGTGAGGAAGATCGCAGCGGCCCACGACACCAATCCGCTGGACTGCGAGAAGCGTCGCTCGTTGCCCTGAAACAGTTCCTCGTCTTTGACATAGCGCTGCTCGTCTTCATCCTCCATTTCGCCCAAGCGCATATACACCATCACCCGTAATCGTGTGCGCTTCCATACGAGCTCAAGATCCCAGTGCCGGTTTTCCTCTGCTGTTTTGTGCTTCTTGTCTTCCTCCTCATCGTCCCCACCAGCAAGCAGCTCTGCCAGCTCTTCTTCCGCGCTCGTGATCGCATCTCGCGCTAACCTGTGCTTCAACACCTCGGTCACAGCAGGCCTCAACGCAAGCAAGCTTGTTGATCTAGCAGTCGACAAGAAGCTGTACAAAAGCTGGTCCAGAAAGGTGTTGACCAGTGCCAATGCTCCTTCGCTGAAGCGCACATCGTCTTTGTTCAGCTTCTCGTCGTCTTCATCTTCACTCGACGAGTGTCTCTTTGCCGATAAATGTTCGCTGACCACCTGTGATGCACCAAACGGTGCAACATACTGCGCTTTTGGATTGACGTTCGTCGGATTGCTCGGGAAGTACGAGGTCAGGCCAGAGACCGTCGAGAAGCGATCGCTGTCGAAGCTGGTTCTCCTGGACATCATTGGCGAGACAGGCGTTGTCTGGTCCTCTTCTTGATCAGCGTGCCCTGCCAACTGCTCCAGACTGGACTTCGTAAGTCTCGCCGGAGATGTCCATGGAGGCGACAAGGCTGTCTGCAAAGGAGGAGGACGAGTCTTGTCATGGACATATTGTTGGACCACTCCCGCCATGGTCGCCATGCAATCGGCGGCTTCCCTGGGCACCTGCAGTAGTCGCGGAGAAAGGCGACAAGGGTGTCTAATTCGCCTTCATCTATCCGACCAGTATGATGCGAGACATGCGCTGCCCGTATACGGAAGATACCAACATCCTTAACGAGATCTTGAGAAATATAAGGACGCCGATCTCTGGTCAGGGACCACCGACGCAGTGGTTATTACACTTTAGCTAGAACGAATGCTATCCTTTCCGATGCATGCGGGCTCAGCTCGGACCAGATTAGTTGAAGAGCTCTTGTCATGCAAACGATAACACATCCGTGAAACATGCGGAGATTGGGAAGAAAGTGGTTGCAAAGGTTTTGGAGATGCTTTGCCCTGATGACCCCATTGACCCTGTAGCTCTTCGACTTCAATCGTACTTCTAGCAAACAGAAGAATGTCCAAACGTTCTCCGCAGAGGTGCTCGTTCGGGAGTGGCAGCACGCCGGCTCAACTCGATCCGGCTCCGCATCCCGCTTGGTGAAATTAGTGTAGGATGGCGCACTTGCACGTTCTCGCAAACTTCCGAAAGCCAATCGTTCGCAAGCGACACCACCTTGTGCTGCTATCTGCTCGTGCACTTGTAGAACGTGGTAGAGCACTGCATGCACACTCGGCACCGCATCCTTGTGTCCTCGGCGTTGTGCGACACTGTCCACCTTGATGGATACCAAGTTCTCGGACTGGAGATGAGACAATCTAGCGTTGAAGCTTGCTCCGCTTCCGTTGCACGCTTCTTGACTCGACCCAGCTCGGCATGTAATAACCCGGTTCGACAAGGTGATCAGCAGAGGCACAACCTTGGTGGACGTGGAGTGGGTCGGGAGCGTGGATCCGTAATGATATCTGTACTCTGCTCCGTAGTCCGCACATGATTGAGATGGAATAGGGCAAGATATTTTACCACGTGAAGTCGCGATTTCCTTGGCAACTCAAACGCGGGGCGCGTGTTTGGTTTAGGAAGTTACGAACATCATTTGCTCTTCTACGTCAAAGCAACATACGTATCTTCTGAATGGCTCCTCTAATACAGAATGGCTCTACACCTCCACCAAGCTCAGTACCTCAGTCCAAGCCGCGAGATGTTCAATATCGCAAAGCCCGGCCATTACCTGTAACATTGCTGGACTCCTGCTCCATCTGGTTCGAAGAGCTGCTCTTATCGCAAGCATTCTCCCTCCTCAGCAGTGCACTGACTTCAGGGACTGGAGCTTCCGTCGAGGCTTTTATACCACCACATCAGCATCTAGCTCTCGCAGCAACACTTGTAGTACATCCTAGTGTCACGACAAGGACAACGTCCCAAGACAAACATGTAGCTGCAGATGACGCGCTCCGGTATCTACGACATGTAAACAGTCTTCTCGGTGCACAGGAGTCTGGACTCGACAAAGCGTTCCAATTCAGCAGTGCTTCTAGTCCGTCTCGTGGTAAAGGCAGGCGAAACAGGATATCCGATATAGCTGGCGATGAGGACGACGATCAGCAGGGACGATTAAGTCTCTCTTATGCTGGCAAGGAGTCCTTATGGAACACCGCAGAGGATTTCTGGAGCGTAGTAGGCTGGGCTTTCAACTGCTCGGTCCCACATCGCCCACGATGGGAACGGTGGAAACTCTGGCTCGGACTCATGCTCGATGTTATTCAGGACGACTTTGAAAACAGGTTACCGGAGGCTGAGAAGACTTACGCGGTCACTCAGAGTACTGGTGCTGCTCAATCGGTGTTAAAAGATAGCATGATCGCGCAGTACTTGCTGCCGATTGGCGAGAGCCGGAGCAACAAGCGCAGGCTAATGCGTGCGGTGCTCGCGGACGGGACGCAGAAGAGTCTTGCCGAGTTTGGGGAGGTGTGGAAGCATGAGACGAAGGCTCCGAAGCAGAAGCAGGCTGAACGACCTGGGAAGCGCAGGAAGCTGGATCTCGACAACGGCGAGTTTGGCGACTACTTTGATGAATCGGACGAGGATAGTCTTGCGAGCTCGGTACGACGGTCGAGGTCGGGTACTGCTGTTCCAAGCGCACGGCACAGCCGAGCAGCCTCGGACGATAATGGCAACGATGAGGACGAGCTGAGTGGTTCGAAAGCCTTAGCTGTCTCAACGTCCGTAACGAGTATCGACACTTTAGGCGGCATCGAATCACTCCACCTCCGGCAGCGGATTATGGCGCTGCTCACACTCTTCTGCTCGAAGAATCCAGACGCTTTTCTGGACACAGAGGAACTCTTCGACCTATATACAGAATTCTTACGACCATTACCACTCGCCATGTTCCAACAATTCGTGCTTCCAGCGACACCATGGCTAGGACCGAACAGCCAGGCTTCACTCAATCAGATGCTGCTCCGTCCACTACTGGTCACGACTGCGCCGGCATACAACGAGAACGCGCTGACGCAGAAGGAGTTCGAGTCGTGCTATGCTCCTTATGCGGCCAATAACACGAGCTCCACGGACAATGCGAAGGTTGGCTTGTTGATTGAGAGTTTGCTTCGATTACTGTGGAGCTCGAACGCGTTGCAAGTCACGCCTGCGCTGCGAATGGCTGTGGAGCAGGGAATTGCTGCAAGAAAGGACAAAGCTGCATTTGACGGCAGGAAGAAAGTTGGTGGCAGGATCAAGGTGGATGAAGAGGCGATGTCTGTGATGGAGTGTTCGGCGGAGAGGATGATTACTGTGCTTGATATGGCTGGATGAAGCCTTGCTATCAGACACCATCCGCGAATAGCTCTCACGATATGTTACACAATATACATACTCCTCGATCGACCTACCAGCTGTACCACTGCTGCTTCGTCTGGATCGGCCGATCAGGCAAATGCACCCACACATTATCCAACTTCTGCCGTCTCCGCTTCGCCTCCCGCTCCTCAAACTCCCTAACCCGCGTCGACTCCTCCTTCAACAACAAGCTAATACTCGTCCACGGGGTCCTCATAATGAACACACGTCCTCTCGCTCGATAATCAGGCAGCGTACCATACGGTCCTCGCCCAACCCATGCCTGATCAATGTAAATCTCACTCCGGTCCTCAACAAGATGCCTCTTCCCATCCTTCAACTGTACCTCCACCGCCTTCTCCTTCCTCTTCGTCTGCGCAACCAAGTCCATCGTCCCACTCACCTCGACCGGACTCTCACTACCAGCTTCCCCGTCCAACCCACCCAACCCCATCCCCCTCATCACAACCGCCTCGTCCCGCGCGAACTCCAATTGCTTCAACACTTCCGCCGCAACTTTCTTCTTACTAAACCGCATCTGGCTGATCGCGTCCTCAATCCTCTTTCCTTGGATCTGCCGCGCCAACGCGCCGAGCTTCTTCACGCTCGTTTTCAAATTATGGCTCTTGGTCAGATGTTCCCGTTCCGTCCTTTTCACGAACTCCTCTTTCGTCAATCGCCCGCCTTTCCGAACCATCTGGATCACTTTCTTCCGCTCGAACCTTTCTCTGGCGTTGGGGTTGGGATCGGTGATGCTGAGCGTGGTTCGCGGGTCGCGGGTGAGTTTATTGGGTTCGGCGTCGTCGTCAGAGGCCACTTTGGTGGATGTTGCGGCCTGGACTTGGGCGCGGCGGTCGTCTTCGAAGATTGAGGAGGCGGAGAGGTCGCCGGCTATGTCTTCGGGTCGGGGTTGCTTGGGGGCAGAGGACGGGATGGTTGGGTTTTCGCGGAGGAATTTCTCGAGGACCGGGTTGGGGCGGGTTGACGGGGCGGGGGGTTTGTCATCGTCCGCTGCCCGACGGGGCGAGATGATAAAAGAGCGGGTTTGATGGGTATGTGTCCTGATGGGAAGTGATGAGGCATTGGAGTAGAGACCTGTGGCTGGTTAGCGATCTCCTCGCTCAAAGCAATTGTGTAGACTGAGCTCACCTCTAGACGCGAGGCGCCATGATGGGGCTGATGCGCTCATTGAGATGGCGGTCGTGATGGTAGTACCACTGACGGGGTGGATATGGGTGCTTCAATGCCGCACTTGCAGTCGTAGTTGACTTGCCAAGGAAACATCGGGTGTGGCTTGTGGCTTAACGGTATCGGGCGAACACCCGAGATCTCGAGAAGTCTAATTCTATAAACATGGACATGAACAATCACTTGAGTGTCGCTTTGGTGGCTTCAGAAGGCTGTGTTGCTGGCGGAACAACGGATACATAGGCGAATGGATATCGACTATCAACTGTATACTTCGAGATGGTGGATGTCGTGTCCAAAGACGATTATGTTATGACATTTGAATGGAAGCACCGGCGCATCTAGACTCGAAGGAGGTGGACCGCGAGCGAACTCACTTCCGGCCAGCAACCTCGTCTCCTGCCTGTGCGTCCACGTCGACGGCGTGCTGTCTGTAGTCTATGAGCGACTCTAATCCGGCTTCACCTTCACCTTGCTTGACTTTGGGCGTGTCGGGCTTTGGTCAAGGTTAGAAGGTGGTGTTTGTTGCATGGCTTGAAACGCGGAGCCTCAGGACCCTGACGGAAATTGCGCCGCATGTAAGAAGCTGCTAGACGGCGTTCTAGAAGATATGGACATCAACGACCTGCTCTCGCCCAGTGAATCGCCGGCCACACCTGGAGAAGCATCGCCGGCACCCACCCCACCACCTCCGAGAGCACGGCCAACGGGTGGCAAACGAACGACCTCCGGCCTGAGCCACGAACTGCGACAAACACCTGAAGGTGTCACATCAAATCCATCCTCGCGTCCGTCATCAGCCTACGACTCTCCCGGTAGAACCCAGCGCGCTTTCCCAACGCAGTCTGCCTTGATCTCTGCCGTGCCGAGCTTCCGATCATATCAACCGTCCACCAGCAACTCGTCTTCCGCCCTCAACTCGCCCACCCGCCATGTTCATCCGCCCAGTCAACAGCGACCTGTAGTCGCGCATCGAGGCTCCTCCACCCCGCAGATGGAAACGCTGACCGGTCAGTAATTATCCCTCAGAGAGCTTTCTGACAACTTCAAGAGTGTTTCATCACTGATATCGCTCCTTCCAGATTTGGCATATATGCAACAACGCCACCAACTCGTGCGTGCCTCGTCTTCAAACGGCATACCCCGCTCCACTGCCCAAAACAACCAACAGTCTCCTTCGTTCGTCAACCCGAACGCCAGTGCCCGTCCTGCCGCCTTCCGGAACTCATCGGGTCAGTCCCTCGCAGACATCACCATGGCGGAAGCACCATCCTCGACGCCACCACCTCGTAGCTTCGAGAGTTTTGAGAGCAGTGCCCTCTCTGACACTGACTCAGCCACGGTCACTGAACTTCTCAAACATCTCAACGACAACTCGTGGGCCTACGAGTCGCACGTTCAGCTCATTGGCCTTCTTCACAAAGGATTTGTGGCGCATGTCTACCCATCTGCCGAAAGTGACGAGTCGAGCTTACGGGATCCGAAAGCATCCAGCTTGATCATGGAATTGAGGCAGGCGCGCGAAGCGATGAAAAGTCGATTCGCTGTTGGCGCGGATGTGTGGGTGGAATGGCTTTCTGATGAGATGCTCTTGGCTTCCTCGTGGGAGGAGCGCACGAATCTGGCCGAGCTATTCGAGAAAGCTGTAGAGAGCGAACCGGCATCAGTCAAGCTATGGCGGATGTGGGTCGACTGGATATCGGCTAGTTATGCTGCTTGCAACGATTTCGAAGGCGCGGATCAGAGTCAGTGGACCGACGAGGACAAGGAGATCTGTCGGGAGCTGTTCACGCGCGAGATGATCGTCGACATTCTGGAGAAAGGTCAAGCGGCAACTCAGTGGCAAATAGATGGAAGCCGGATGCTGTGGGATCGGTACGCGGAGCTTTTCCAAGAAAACTTCCCAGAGTCGCCGACTGGCAAGGACGTGGATCAACTGTTCAATCTGTTCGTCAAGCGATTGCAAACACCACACATTAGCTGGGACGAGACTGCTCAAGCTTTCTGGCCGATAGTGTCTAGACACCGCGGCAACGACTGGGAGGCAGTGATGCGAGATGTGAATGAGTTATCTGCGCCGGCAAAGCGAGCGGCAGCACTGCGCGAGGAACAGGAACATCATCTTGTACGAGCAGTTCAGAGCGGCGATCAAGCCGCTGTGTGCAATGCCTTCTCGCAGTACCTGGATTTCGAGAAGAAACTCGCAAAGAAGACCAAGAAGCAGCCAGGACCATTCGATGCTCACCTCAGATGTGCGGTGTATGAGCGAGCCATGCTGCGCTTCCCTACTTACTCGGACTGGTGGTTAGAATACGTGGACTATGTCATTACCGCCAACGCTCCGGTCTCGGCCACATCATTGCTCGAACGAGCCGTCAACCACTGTCCCTGGTCTGGAGATCTCTGGGCAAGGTGGATCTTGCAGTGCGATGTCGAGGGCATGTCGCGGGAGCATATCGAGAAGATCAAGCATCGTGCGACGAACTCGGGATTACTTGACGTTGGTGGTATGGAGGAGCTGGTCAAAGTTCTGATCCAGTGGTGCAGCTACCTACGCAGGCACGCTTTCAGGCCCAATTGTTCGGAAGACGATCTCGACACTGCTGAGGTCGGCATCACTATGGCGCTTGAAGACATCCAGCAGGCAGGGACCAAGATCTATGGCAACGACTTCAACGGCGACCCCGTTTATCGCTTGGAGAGGATCCAGATCAAGTTCCTGTCGGAAGCACGCCGCGTCGAAGAGGCCCGTACGATCTACAGAGCACTTGCGGCCAAACAAAAGAATTCCGCCGAGTTCTGGACAACGTACTACCATTGGGAGCTATGGTTGTGGGCTTTCGACAGGATGAGTGATAAGTATCGCGTTGAGACTGTGAACAATGGCCCGGACAAAGCAACCGCGGTGGCGCAGCAAGCGCTGTCCCAACGGGCTCTGGACGAACCTGAGAAGATTTTGAGCATGTACTTGAACCACTTTCAGCAACATGAGTCAGGCGAGAAGCTACGAGCGGCGCTTGTGCAGTCGAGAGAGTTTTCGAAGGGTTTGGCGATTCGCAGGGCGAAGGAGGCCGAAGAAGCAGCGGCACAGCAGGCTGCTTACCAAGTTCCACCAACCACAGTCACGGACGGCACTTCGGCGCAGGGTGGAGAGAAGAGGAAGAGGGAGGAAGACTCGTTACCAAATGGTCATGGCGATAAGAAGGCGAAGACTGCAAACGGGGATCTACCTGCCACCGAGTCTGGAGAAGCTTCTGGGTCTGCTTCTGCGCAGATCAAGCGAGACCGGGAGAACAACACTATTACGGTCAAGAATCTGCCTGTTAATGTACAAGAACTGGACGTCAAGAAATTTTTCAGGGGCGTTGGTACCATCGTGGCTATCACAATACTCCCGGAAAAGGATGCGGAGACTCCAATGGCAATCGTCGAGTTCGAGAGCCACGAGGATGTGCTGACCGCGAAGATACGAAACGGCAGAGAGCTTAACGGCAACGAAGTGCGCATCCACGGCGGCAGCCAAAGCACACTCTATGTCACGAACTACCCGCCCGAGTACGACGAATCATCCATCCGGAAGCTCTTCGAGAGTTACGGTGACATCGTCAGCGTCCGTTTGCCATCACTCAAATTTGAGAACCGGAGACGCTTCTGCTACGTCCAGTTCCTTACTACAGAGATGGCTAAAGCAGCAGAGACAGCCATGGACGGCAAGATGCTCGATGGCAACCACAAGCTGTTGGCGAAGATCTCTGACCCGGATGCGAAGAAGCAACGATCCGGCCCACAAGCCGAAGGCCGAGAGCTATTCGTAAAGAACATTGAGCGCTCTGCGTCTGACGATGAGATCAAGACGTTCTTCGAGCAGTACGGGACTATCGTGAGCATGAACGCGCTGAAGCTGGTTAACGGTAAACGCACTGGAACAGCTTTCATTGTCTTCTCCAGCAACGACGAAACTACTGCCGCTCTTGAAGCGAACAACAAACCCTTCCGCGACCGCATTCTCCACGTCGAGCTCGCTTCAGCGAAAGGGCGAGCAGACCCACGAGAGCGAGCGCGAAAAGAGGATGTCATAATCAAGCAAGGTGGCGCATCCGCCTCCCCCGAACCCGACGCTCTGAACGGCCGCCGTGGCTCAG
>JAABUW010004941.1_pt1 | contig 17772 bp, 14 predicted proteins | sample 5560081 | NCBI WGS metagenome assembly JAABUW01 (sample SAMN10711882, study PRJNA513363) | rock metagenome | isolation source: Antarctica rocks | place: Antarctica: Victoria Land, Knobhead sud | reverse complement strand
ACACTCACCCGGCCAAAGAGCGCTAGACAACCTCGCCATAGTAGAGGTACCATTCGCTTGATCCCATCACGTTCTCTTTGGGTTGCCCATGGCCGGTCCGTTTCTAATGCGCCATGACTATCCTGTCCTGCTACCGTTCGGTCGTTGTCAGCATGTGAACTTGCGTCATTTCCGGCGTCGTCTTCCCTACTGAATTCACCTGGCATGGAAGATTGTGGCCGCTTCGGAGCTAGTTCGTCCGCTAAAGCAGATGTTGCCCGTCTTTTCGAGTTCTGTGCGCGAGAGCTCGCATCATTAAGGGATGCGACAAATCCATTTATAGCGACGTGAGTCCTCGAGGGCTGGCCGTTCTTACTTGCTGCCGAAGTGGCGGCATCGACTGCTGGTGACGGATCGTTAAGCCTCAAAAATTGCTGCCACATTCGCGATACCTCTCGGTAAATGTTGAGAAGTGAAGGTTGAAGTCGGTCTGGGAAGGCGCCGTCAATTCTATATCGAGCTCCTCTCTCGTAGGGTCGATGTCTACTTTGCCACGCAAACCCTACGCCTAGTGAAGCCTCGCTAGACTTGTCGTTATACTGGTCAAAAGGTCTGCTAATGGACTTGACGTGCTTCTCGGTGATGGCAATAGTGATCTGCCGGAACAGACGACAGCCGATCGGAAAGCCGAGAGCCTTTTGAGTGTACTGTTAAAGCACTTTCGTAAGCTCCGCGGTCTTGCATGGCTCAGCTGGATTAACAACGGAAGGGAACAATAGAGGGCTATTAATGTCGGATCCAAGGCATGTGCGTTCAAGCATACAGCAAAACGGGCGGATGTAAGTAAGCTCTTGGTACATGATCCGCGAAGTGTCCTTATCGAGGAATCTCAATATATAGAACTCCTTATTAGTGGTACGCCGAGCCTTGTTGACTTGACTAATGACGGCGATCGTATTTGCGTAGATGCATACGCCTCGACGAGCATCCGGGGTATTGCGATGCGTGACAGCTAACAGATTAGTTCCGCGCGGTGTTGACCCGCCGTGGAGATAGATGAGAAGCATGTTCAGTCTCTGAAGTTCGCGGTAGAGACTGACATACTGCCGGACCGCAGCGTGGTTCCAGCCGTTGTCGGTCATTAGGCTATCGTTGGTCGCTAGGCAAGCAATCCTTAAAAGCTCGAGGTAATCATCGGAAAGACCATTGGCCGGATTCGACACAAACGAATAGCCAGCTTGGATGTTAGAGAGGGTATCTTTGACCTCCGACCAGTAACAGGGCGGATTCTAGCCGTACATTAAACGGTCGCAACACCACCGCGCCCGCTCTAGTACGAAACGGCCTATACTCCGGAATTCGGTCATCGTCATCGATTGATTCTCCTATGAAATGACCTGGCCATCTTCACTCTAGTTCACTCGGAACGACGGCCCTTCGGAAAGTGAAAGAGACCGCCCGTACGCACGTAGACTGAACAACTCGTCTAAGGGAGCAGGCGACCCTAGGCACATTTTCTCTATTCGCATCTGCTTGAATTTGTCGAGCTGGCCGCCGGTAGGTCGAGCAGGCCATCTAAGGGTCGGATGGGCGAAGCGAGGAAGGGTAGACTCTAGGAGAATGAGGCGCATGCAATAAATCAGGCCAGAGAGTTGAGGGGTATAGTTAAGCGGCCGCGCAAATGTGGTTCCGTCGGGTGATATACCTAGCACGTAAGTGAAGTACACAAGAAGTGTCGAGCTCGGCTTTCCTTCATCATATTCCTCCGTAGCTAGAAAATGGACAAAGCCAAGGATCGGCTCGGTGAGTGTCGCGTCCAAGCCTTTTGCTATATCCGTTGGTGTTGTAGTTTTCTGTGGTAGATGGTCGTCCTCGCAGGGCTCACTACCGGATTGAAATGCGTCATCTGCATCAGAACAGTACTCGTCTGGTAGATCGGAATCAACAGTGCTATTGTCGGACTCGTCGGCGTCGTCATCATCACTGATCGGCCTGATTGCAAGGCTCTGCGAATGCAGGCGTTGCGGTCGACTCCTTGACGATGTTCGCTGGTGAGAGACTCCTTCACCATCGAGGCAGGTGTCCAACGACTCCTGGGCATGACGGTCATTCTCATCCTCGGAATCTTTAGGCCGTCGACTCTCGTAATACCACACCTGCTCCAGTGCTTGGCACTGCCGACGGTTGAGCGATCTCAGTAGATGTTTTTCTCCTGAAAGCTCTTTCGATCGCCAGAAGCGCACGCAGAAACAGACACATCTTTTCAGGAGCCCTAGATACTTTCTCTCAGATGACGGACGGCCAGTCAGTATAAAAGGCGCTTTGTAAGGCCGGTTAGGGTAGAAGCTACGAAGCCAACACCGAACGAACACGCTCGTGTGTTTAGCTGTATCTTTGCATCGCTCGAATGCCGCATCTAAGGCGAACAGCAGTTGAGATAGTCTTACCTCATCCGTCGCAGGACTGCGAACCTCTCGGCCGTCGCAATGACCTAAGCACAAGCCTCGAGGGTTGTAGGTGTTGGGAAGCTTGGTCATCGCCGCCAGGAGCGCACGATTCTCACCATCGAACAACTCTTTCCATCCAGTCCGGTCCATCCAGTTGCTTATCAAGGTCATGTCAGTGCCACCCACATCTATGACCATTTCAGCTCGTCGCTTACGAACATGGGCCTCCTCTTGACTATGTATGCGCTCGAGAAGGACACGACGTGGTAGTGATGCGTCGTTCACCCTGGACACGGCACTTGGGAGCTAGATGATCCAAAACCTAGAAGATCCATTCTTTGTCCAGGACTGGAAAAACACCTGCTCCTGTTGATCCACGGTCTGGAACCCTGCGATGCTATGTTCGCCTTTCTTGTGCCGTTGGAAAAGTTCGCGACTGGTTGTCCGCTCGTTGGAGATCTTACAACAAAATCCAGAACGAATATCTAGATGAGGGTGCGGCAAGCATTGGTCGTTCCTCGTCCGGACTACATTCGGATCCGCCAAATCAAACTGACGGATCAAGCGCAACAGATGAGCTCGCTTCCACCGGGGGACGTCGTGCTTCCCCGGATGCTGAGAGACAGACTTTGGCGCCAGAGCATGTTTGCAAATTCGACATATAATCACGAGTTCTGGTGAATTCAGATGCAAATGGAGCGGTTCGAGCTCTTCGTTGGCTGGCGATGTCGGAGGTTCGATCCATGAACGACGTTGGTGGTAAATTCTAAAGCCAAGGGAGCAGCGATCAGAAATCTGCCCGAAGATCTCGAGGGGCGCATCGCCGAAACATAATGTGTTCCAAGCGAGAAACAATTACCGCACGGACGGTACACGGACAGCGCACAGATAGCGCACAGATGGCTCTGGGGCCCGACCATGGAAACACGTCGTGTTCCGCATGGCAATAAATGCCGTAGGTACAATCGTGGGTCAATTGAAGGCACAGACACCATACTTTTTTGCGCAAGCAAGTATGATCAAACTAGGGTTACATTTGTGTGGTAACCCTAGCCTCCACCAAAAAAGGATACCATACTTGTACGTCGGAACATGGATAGGCTTTTCGGTGTGTCCATGGCCAAGACGGTGCACAGAAATTGGAACGGTGTTGTGAGAACGTTCCACCACGGGATTCGGGCTTCTAGCATAGTTCCTGATGCTGCCAGAGCTGCCCTTCCCAATGTGAGGACCGAATCTGCACGATCTTTAGCGTCCGTCAAGCTCATCAGCCACAGGCGACGATATATGGCGAAAGCCAGGTCAGCCTTCAGCATGGTGATGAACGAAGACATTGATTGAAGTTCCTCGATCTTGGTGAGAGCCGCGCTAAGCGCTGCTGGCGGGTCTGGTTCTCTTTCTCTGTCCACGTAATCGTTCGGCAGTAGATCAGCAAGCTCCACCAGCTGATGCGAGAAGCCATTGTTGTCAGCTGCGAACCGCTTCGTTGTTACAACGTCGAAGTTGACTCGCGAGCGGCCGTACTCAAACGAGAAGATAACTTTTAGAGCCCTGGCCATCTAGAATAGTCGCCGTCTGATCTTGGCCAGCTTGTGATCTCCAGTCGGAGCAGCAGGATCGACAACAGCTATTGTCTGCATTTCTTTGTGAAGACCACAGGCTTCCACCTGATGCATGGCAACCGAGCTGGCGACCCAAGCGGAATGAGGCCGGGACATCAGCCGTAAATATAGCGTACGTAAAATCCAGCCAAAGACACTATTCGAAGTTGGCGGGCGGACCATGCTTCTCTTGTCCAGCACTTTCTTCGCATGGACCACGAAGTCCTCTTCGCTGTGATGAGGATTTGGGGAGAAGAACGAGCCAAGTGCCGCTGTGCCAAGGATAACGGCGTCGATCTCGTTGTCACCATGTGGTGCTGCAAGGCGAGCTGATGCTTGCTCTATGAAGTCGGACTCGTCGAGGAGACCTATCTCCGGCTTGACCGTTGTGAAGTAGGCTTTGGCCAGGTGTTGCATGTCCGCCCAGGTGAGTATTGAAGTGATTTCGGTCAAAGGGTCAGGATGCTCACGGCGAATACCTAAGTACCAGGCGAAACTATGCAGGCGTGGGATATTCTCGGATTCCAGGTCCATACCCAAGATGCGTGGGAATGCAATCGCTGAGTTGGCTCTCACGAAACGCGTTTTGCTAGGGTCAAGAATGCCACGGTGATGGAATCGTGCACCAGGAGCCGTGAGTGGATGTGCTTGGAGCTGTAATACGTTCGGCTGGGTGTCGCCAACGGGTGCTGTAGGCGGTGGCTCTTGAGCAACATCTCCATTTTGGTGTATGGACCCTCGCTTAGATGAGATATACTCGCATTGATATTCGTAACGGACACAGGTCGCACATGGCACTTTGCCGTCGCTAGAAGCAAGTCAGCTGAGGTGTAGGGCATTGCATGCACGGCTGCAGACTGACACTCTGCATGTCCGAGACTGCGAAGGGAAGTGATTGTTACGTACCATTTGCGTTTGCGCTGTCTACATGGAGCACAAGCAGCACGTGATCGTTGTCTCCCGCCTTGATCGTGCCCGTCGTCGTCGTGCCCGTCGTCGTCGTGCTCCTCGTCTAGGCTCACAGAGCGCTTGGGGTTCGCGTGGCCGTTCGCCATATTGAGAGCTACCGAAGGACAGCGTATAGCGGGTATTGCGGACTCATGTAGGTAGATGGAGACGGAAGGAAGCGGGAGTCGTTGGGTATACAACCAAGTTTCGAACACGCGTTGGTGCACTTACACCTCGCGCTTACTCATCTCAGCTGCATTCAAGCTGTGCGGGTGAGTCGCTTGTAAATCACGCCACCATTCTTGGAGGTTGGATGAATGGAGGAAGTCGGTGTAACACGGATCTGCAGCAAGGCGTTCCCATTTCTTTCGCACCAGCCTGTGAAGCGACCTCCTGTAAAAATTTCGTCGACAGTTATGACATTGTGGGACTGGAACGGAGTCACTCGCCACTTCTTCGCGATTTCGAACTGTTGGTGAGTGCATTGGAAGTCTGATAGGAGTTCTTGGTAAAGGTAGATCATTTGTTCGACCTCATGGGGTCCCATGACTTAGGTTCGAATACAGATACCGCTAACGGACAAACAATAAAACGCCTCGACCTTTTTGTTATGTGTACACGTTCATCATTCATGATATCTCCGCTCAACTCCAGGATCAACTCCCGGACCAACTCGTGCTCGCCGTGCTGGCCGCCGCAGAATACCTCGGGCTCGGGCTCTCGAACTTGAAATATCGAAGCAGTGGTGTACTCATGGGAGACTCCATGGGTGTCATAGGCCTTGAGATGTTTGCAGCCATCTGTGCTGCAGTCAGCTCGGGCGGCTGAAGAGCCATCTGCCGCGTGCGCGACAAGTATCGCGGACTCTGCTGTTTGCCGATCCAGAGCAGCTGTTCGTGTTCGCGAAGGTAACGCTCCTCAGAGAAACTGCTGAGGACGTTGGCGCGGCCGATCATGCCAAGTTTCCGCCGCTGTTCGGTCTTGTCGTACATTCTCTTAGTGATTGCTTTGACTTCCTCTTGGGTGGGGTGCAGCGAGAGCTTGGGCGGCTCGAAACCTGGCTCGTCTTCAGCGTACTTGGCCCAGTCACCCAGCAGCGCAAGCACCTCGATCTGTGCCTTGGCTAGAGACAGGGCGTCGTTCGGGGCGATACATTCGCTGAACTTCGTCCAAGTCTTCGAGTCCGTGACGACTCGGAAAGAGGCGCCAACATCAGTGCACACAACCGGAACACCGGTCAGAGCGGCCTCACCCATGGCAAGTGGGAGACCTTCCGAGATGGACGAGTTGAGGAAGAGCCATGACTCCTCCAGCACCTTGGCTGGACTGCCCAGGCCGCGCAAAATCACATGGTCTCGAAGACCTTTGGAAGCAAGGATCTCTTTGCATTCCACGGAGTACGCCGGCGCCTTCTCCATATCACCGTAGATATCAAGCTGGTAGTCCGGAAATCCCCACTGGTGGGTGATGATGTCGGCTGCCAGGATAGCGCTCTTGATATCTTTGACGAAGCGCACGTGCGATAACATGGTGACGGTAGGGATGGTCGACTTGATCTTCTCAATTGGCTTGTACCTCCCAGGGTCCGTGATTCCATTCACGACTGGGTCGATCTTGCGCGCGAAAGCTCGGCGGTGTTGCAAGGCGCCTTCTTGAGTGCCGTGTTCCACTTCCCAGCCGGGATTAAAGAAGTCAGCGCAAGGCAGCACGACATCCGCGTAATGCAAGACGAGAACAGATGTCATCTGAGAGAGCTGCATGAGCGAGGAGCAGACGAAAGGTGAGTCAAACGACATGGCGGATGAGAGGAAGACTGTGACCTCTCGCCAGCTGATGCAGTGATCCCAAACGTGGAGTGAGCAATTGCGGCGGAGTTTGCAGAGCACACCGTAAGATGCACCCGCGAAGTGATGGGAGGCCTGAAAGACGTCTGGAATGCGTTCAGGTACTGGCAAGCTCATGACAAACAGGTAGCGATGCCACATGTCCAGTGCAGTGTCCATGTGCAGGAGAGTTGGCCGTTCCGCGTCCAGCCACTCGGACATTGGCCTGGCGTTGGTGACATCTTCGGCAAGCCAAAGTTCACGCCATCTCTGCTTGACGACGTCGCTCATCCAGACGCGGCCCCAGTGACGATCGGCAGCGAAGTAGGAATTGAGATCAAGCAGGGCTTGCGAGGCCTCTTCGACGTGAGAGCGGTCGAACTTGATGGCTCGTGCACATTTTACCAAGCTCTCCAGAATTGGTAGGAAATTGGTCTCAATGTCCTCGTTGCTGACGTTGTGGAGGCGTTGCTGGACCGCGGAGTCGCGATAGTCCTGGAATACGCCGTGTGTCGGCGTGAGGAAGTCCATGCCCCAGAGTGGCAGCACCGACAGCGATTGTACATTCTTTTCGATCTGGAACTTGGGTATGCCATAGTCGTTGGCGTTCTCGGCAACCACATGCCAGCGGATGGTCTCGAGGTTGTTGACCAGATCCCGTCTGCATGCGCTTACTCCGCCGCCCTCGTTCGGCCAAGTGCCGGTATCGTGAGCGAGTACGTGCAAGACATCGTCTGCGTCTCGAATCTGGGTCTCTTGGCGACGAGTGTTGATCTTGGAGTCGCCACCCTGCCCGAAGTTCACCAGATCGGAGTACTTGTATGCCAGAGAGCACCAACTGCTTACGTCAGGATCGATGTCCGCTCTGGCCATGAAGACATCGGCGTTCCGCTCCACGTAGGCTCCAGCGGACTCCAGAAGTCCCATGTCACGGTTCCTCCAGTATGGTCGCAGCAGCTTCTCAGAGCGCAAGCTGTCCTCGTCTAGCCATCTCACCGTGATTGCGTCCATGTCCTTTCCTTGTTTCCAGGAGCGCCAGAGATGTGTCCTGGCCATGGACGTTGACACTGGCCAGTGTACCCTGTTCATCCGAAGAGCCCGGGAAATGATGCTGCTTCCAGGAGAGGTGAAGAGCAGCAGAGGATCCTCTCTGCGGAAACTGCAGTCTTTGGGCTTTTTCAAGACACCAAACCAGTCGTGCAAGATCATGTCCGGTGTATCAACAGGTTCGCCGTTGAGTGTGGTGTCGATGGTCGGATGGGAGCGATGATCGTAAGTCCAGCGGCTGTTGTAAGCCTTGTCCCCTTCTACGAATGTCGCCTCTGTGACTTTAGTGTACGGAAGCCAGGTGTCGAGGCGCTCGAAGTGGCCAAGTGGTGGGAAACACCACGCCACGGCGATCTTGACATGAGCCAGCTCGAAGTGCGCGCGGAGAAGCTCATCGTCGAACTTGGCATGCTTGCGGTAGGAGAATTGGAAACGAACAAGATTTCCTTTCTCAAAGTAGCTTCCGGACGCAATGTAGCCGCGGTCGTCATACTGGACGACTTCTCCCTCTTTCGGACCCCGAACGCAGCGTCTTTGTATTGGGATACGTGTTCCTGATGGCATGGGATACTCATACTCGAAGACATTCGAGATGGCCTCTTTCGCGTACTCCTCTTTCTTGCGCAAAAGAAGTTGTTGTCCGTAATGACCAACGAACATGAGCTTGCTGTTGTCCTCTGGCTGTGTCTTGTGGCCGCCTGAGTAGAAGTGGAACTGGAACGGGCCCGAATGTCGTGCATTGAATATGGACACACCGGGGGAGGCACGCAAGAATCCTGTAAATGTCCCAAGGATGCCGTCTAAGGTGACTCTGCTTTTGCCCATGACAACGGCAGTACCCTGCATCTCTCTGCACAGCGCTTGCACTTTCGGCCGACGGTAGAAGAGAAACCAGGGGACGATGAGTCGCTAAAGAAGTGAAGGGTAAAAGGGTCAGCAGCGTCTCGACGATAGAAGGAGGCTTAAAGGATCTCGGAGCACCGCATGCCACCACCATGGTTAGTGCGGTCTTGGGGAACCCTTTTGCCCATCAGTTCTTACCTGGAGGGTCCGGCAAAGCTGCCAGAAGCTGATGAGCAGGACTTTGGATACAGCCCGAAAAGCCACGTTCTGCTCGTTAAGGGCGTAGTCAAGTTCTCTTTGAAGGTCTGGGTCTGCGACGGACGCCACGACGAAGAACTTAACTGCGAATCGCAGTCCTTGTACTGTCCTCAGGAAGGGCCGCGCAAGCTTCGCAAACAGCTTCTCGCGTGACTTCTCCAACACACGAGACTGAGAAGCACCAGGAAGTTTTTCGTAGTCGGAGATATCCGCCAGGCCTTTGGTCCCGAGCTCTGCTTGCAGATCGTGTGCGAAGTCTTTTGCGAGGAGGGCCAGGTGGGCTCCGACGTTGCAACGGGCAATGTGTTGTTTGACGATGTCCGTATCCGTGAGCTGCAGAGATTTCTTCGACTCCAAAGCGCACATTGATCGGGATTGCAGACGCACCCATTGAGACTGATCGTCGTTGATTCCGCATGGCTCTTCACAGCATCTTCTGATCAAGAACTGTCTGACGGGCTTCGGGAGTTGGTCCCACTCGAGGTCTGCGTCCACGCCGAGAAGGAGATAGCGAAGGAAAGCCCGCTCGCCAGTGCGAATCGTTCTGGCGCGTTCCGCAGGAGACCACTCGATGTGGTGCTTCAGACTCCATGGAACAGAAAGACTGCTGCTCGATTGCGGAGTGACCATCAGCTCAGATAGAAGGCTTTGATCGTACGAGAGGCCGAGCCTGGCTTGACTCGCGGCCTGAATGATGGCCTCTGCAACAATCTGGCTGGTCGTGCTGACATCAGTCAACCGCTTCTGCGGGTGGTGCGGTTCGGGTCCAACAAAGACAAGGACGTGCAAGACACCTCCGTAGTCCTGGGAGATAGTTGTCAATAAAGGATCCTCAGCGAAGATAGCGCGCGCGGGGACCAGCTCGACCTTCAGCTCGCCGTTATGCCACATCCGGGAAGCAATCTCTACCATTTGAGTTCCGAGCGGGAATGCTGCTTGGGTGGCGCCTGACTTTGCGCCTCTCGTGCGCGCGGAGAGGATGCGCGTTGCCTCAATACCAGGAGGCGCCGCTGGAGTGACGTGGAGCCTCTCTTCTTCTGCCACCTTCATGGCTTTGGCGAAGATCGATGACAGTGTTCTCTGGGAGAGTTCGGGACTGGCCCACAGCGAACCAGAGTAGTAGAACCTTTTCTGGTCGTTCTTCGTACCGACAGAGCCGTGTTTCCTACGGCGGAAGTAAGGCAACCTTATCCTTGCTGTGCCTATCGACAACAGCGCTGTAGTCCACGTTGCAGCCGCTAAACCAATGACACCGCTGAATTCCAGGACAGTTTCTCGTCGTAGAATCAAACCTGTCATTAGGCCTACGACAGCCCCTGCCATGAGGTCTCCCATTGCTAGAGCTCCGGTGAAGATTCTGTTGTACTGATACCATAAAAGGCCAGTGTAGGCACCGACATAGGCAAGGAACATGATAGTCGCCTTCTCATCTCCTTCGAACGTCCAAAGCAAGGCCGTCATAAGTGCAATGCCCCAGATGTGAGAGAAGAAGAACTTTGCAAAATTCGACCAGTACACCTTACGTCTCGCATTGACGTCGATGACGGCGACCTCGTTGAGGTGTTCCAAAGAGTCGATTCGTGTCGTTGTTTTCCTGTTTGCGATTGGCCAGAGCGGTGTTGCGACAGCGTCAAGACACACAGCGGCTATCAAGTAGTATGAGAGACCAAAACCGACTGAGAGCCGGTATCGAGAACTGTCTGCGGCTGAGAGACCGACCAACGCACCTCCGGAAAGAAGTGCGACCCATTTGTCCATCAGCGCCACCACGAAGTAGAGCACACCACACCAGACTTCAGGACCACTCTCACGCCAATGGATGAAGGCGTTGTGTAGTTTGAGACCCTTCTGAATGTCCTTGAGCGTATCGACGGCCGCCTTGACTTGTAAGTTCCAGGTCGGGCTATACGGGTATGGCATCTTGGTGCGGGAGTACTTGCAGTACCAGTCCATCAGTAGCAATGTACTATCGTGGCCCACGGCGATCGTCTTGACGAATGTGTCAACTGTAGATTTCTGCCAAGGCAAGCGGTGGCGCTCTTTCTGCATCTCGACCATCAACGCGGTTCGCGGTAGTGGTGTGGCAGCCAGATCAACCCCGGGGAGCTCGGTGGTCTTGTTCCTAGCCGTGGAGAAACGCTCGAACCAGTGGACAAGCTCTGTATCGCTGACAATCGGGACCTGATTGTACCAGCAGTGCCATTCCGCAAACACACCGCGAGCTGCGTACATTAAAGTGACCAGGAATCCGGAGAGGACGATGGGGTAGACGATGATGTCGTGGCCAGCGAAGGAAGTTACGATCGGCGAGATGAGCAAGATTGGGATGCACAAGACCACGGACGTTCTCCCAGACTGAAACTTGAAACCGGGGAATTGGTAGACTGCGAGTGTAGCCAGCATCGTCAGGTATGTCGAGAGAGCGAAGAAGTAGAACAGGAAGATGAAGCCAGCGTAGAAGCCTTTGATGCCACCCAAGACCAGGAGTGCTCCGATCCCGACGATGAGGGATATGGCGAGACCAGCTATCAGGCGAGTGAGGACGAACAAGTTCATGGCCGGGAATGTCATGCAGTGCAAATAGTAGCTCCCGCCGTGACCAACCCACGTACCAATGCCACCAACTAGCAGGAGTCCGATCATGAGACCTGCCGTAGCTATGGTCTTCTCGACTTCCGCCATGAAGGTGCTCAAGTAGAGCCCTCGGCCGACCAGCGTGAGGAGAAGAATGTCCACCAATGCTGGGACAGCGAAAATGCCCAGGAAGGTGAGCCGATAGTGCCACGGCAAGCCTTGAGATTCAGCGGTAAAATTCGGGTCTTCGTCAGTATTCATCGAAGCATAAGCTGTTGGCAGCTCGGTGAACTTGTCGTCTCGGCCTGGAGGCTGGTTTTGATGGTAGTATGTCCAGTACTTGGTCTGCAGAACCCTTCCCACGGCCTCGGGAGTCATGTCCAGATACGCTTCGCATTGTGCGCCGAGTGCGAACATCTCGGCGAAGCAGGCAGCTTGATCAGGATGTGAGTTCGGCATCGGGTTTCGGTCGAGAATCTCGAGGTATATCTCGTCGACAGCGAGCTTGCGGAAAGCACAAAAGACGGACAGTGTGAAGATGTCAATTGTGGCATCGATGGAGTCTTTTTGTACCACGCTCTTGAGGACTGTTGCGATGTTGTCGAGATGGTGCTGTTCGTTGCGCATGAGGATCCCTGGAAGCCGCGAATCGAGCTCATGGAAGATGTTCACCGCAGCGGCAGCTGACGGCACAGCTCTTGCGCCCTGCTCGCGAAGCCATTCCAGGCGGACCTCAATAAGCTCTTTGGCAGATATCTTGCCTTGCAGATATTGTTCGGTGCTTAGGTGTCTCGCTTGAACGAGCGATGGAACATCGAGAAGCTGGCTTTTACAGCATGTTGCAACTCTGGCTTCCATGGTTTTCCTAACAATGCTGCCAGCGCGCTTGAGGCGTTGTAGCAACAGAAGGCTCTCTGCCGGAGTGAGCTTCTCGATATCCTGCCCCAGTCTTTTCGGGAGATTCCATTTGTCGTCCCAAGCGGAGGTGTCATGCGCGAGAGCACACTCAGCCTCAAAACATGCTCGTCGAGAGAAGTCGCGGCTGGATAGGAAGGTGTGCAGCAAGGTGGAAGTCCGGTCGGCGGTTTTGGCGGAGAGGAAGATGTCCATGTACGAGCCGACGTCGTTTCCATCGAACAGACCCCAAAACTGGTTGTCGGATCCATTGTGGAACCCAGACTGTAACCCGATCCACACCCGTAGTTTGGTCCGCTTTTCTTCGTCCTCGCTGGTGTCTTCGAGGAGTTCCAACAGTTCATTGATGGCAGGAACCAGACGGTCTCTGGGTGCCAAGGCGTCGTACATGCTTCGTAGCGAGCTTGCCATCTCTTTGACTTCCGCAGCCGGGATCTGGTGAAGCATCTTGAGGTCGCGCAGCCGTCTTTGTCCTTCGACGAGACCATCGAAGTCGAGTGATGTGCATTGAAGGCCGATCTGGAAGCAGCCCATTCCGGTGAAGCTCTCTCCGGTGGAAGAATAGGACAGAACGTCTGTCTGTCGGGTAGTATGACCTTGAGGCCAATCAAAGTCGCCATTAAGTTGTGCAGGCTCGCGAACTCGAGTAGGATCATTGACAGGGACGTTCGATTCCAAGCGCTTCGACAGATCGGGCACGACAGTGTCCAAGCTCTGCAGCATGTTTCCAGATCCATCAACACCCTGTGTGATTCGTTCGTTTGCCCTCCAGATCCCTTGCGCCGCCATGATCTCGGTCTTCTTCAGCCACATAAGAGCGCCGAGGGGCTCATTCGGATGCGTCTTCTTAATGGCAATTTCGGCATCGCTCAGTGCAGCTTTTGGGCCAATCCAAGCCAAAGCAGAGTTGTACCTGCAGACAGATGGGCAGAAGAGTTAGCATATGTCTTCGACAATCTAGGGGTTTGCCCATCAGTATCGTACCGAGACCAGTTGTAGCTTCGCTTCAGCACGGCGTGCGTCAGCTCCACGCCATCTTCCAGTACCTCCAGCATCATGAAAGACAGCCCACCCAGCCATGCATGCTTCGCCAGCGCACGTTGTGCTCGTCTCATCGCCGTCATCTGGAAGTAGTCGCACACCGTACCGTTGGCGTTAATCGTAGCGTTGCGACAAACGAGACCATTGACCAGTTCAAGCTGAATTAGGTTACTGTCGTCCTCCGACATGTAGTCTGGTGGTGCGAGCTCGAGATATACGTCAACGTTCAGCCGCTTTAGGCTTTGGAGTAATGGATTGAGTCGGACTGACGGAAGCTGAACAGTCCAATTGGCCAACAACACGCCTGAAAATGGTGACGAAGCCTCCGATTTGAGCTTGAAGTCTTCCGTCAAGCGTCGAACTATCTCAGAAAGCAACGTGAAAGCGTCCGCCGGTTTGGTGCTGTTGCGAGTGCAATCGAACTGCGAGACGTCCAGACGACCAACGACGTGAGTCGAGCTGGACTCCGCAGCAGCCTCCACAACGCCAGGCTGGTATGGATCCAGAACGATCAGATCCCACTCGGAGAGCAGTCTTGTTTGGTTTGGGTTTCGGAATTCCCATGGTGGGTTAGCAATGCTACCCAGGTATACCCCAAAGGATGCCGGTTTCTTAGACAGAGGGATGCTCTGCGGTAACAGTCTGCTGGTCTCTTGCGGTAGCTGTGCCAAAAAGTCTACGACAGCGGTCGGAGGGATCTTGGACTGTTCATCTCTCCTTCTCTTCCGGAACTTTCGCAGCTTGCGAGCTACAACGAACGAGACGTGGGCGGTACCGAGCAGGGTGCAAACGAGAACCACAATGGCAAGAGTCTGGGAAGTAGCGAAGCGTGTCAGCGTCGTTGTGGTGGTTATCATTGGGCTTAAACAACTGACCAAGCTCCACCAATGCTGTATCATTCTCGACCATCCTACTGCCTCCAACCCCAGGCTTTCTACCCTCCTGGAAGACATGCTCGCCGAGCGTTGTGTTCTCCTGGCAGGATGACAGTCACTTGGTAGCAGTCGAGGGGGCTTGTTCAACGTTCAAGCGACGAAGTGCACTCCCGAGTACTGCGTCAGAGTAGAAGAAGACTGCTGCCATTAAACATGAGTAAGAAAATGTAGGAAAGCAATATGCTATGCAAGAAAATCAATGATGCTGTTGGCAAGGAACGCAGCAGTTGACAGCAAAGTCGATCAGCAGAGAATTGTCATAAGAGAGGTATAACCTTCGAGAAAATCACGACAGTCTGCCTTACGCACAGAAACGAGGTAGTAGTGCGATCTACCGTGCAGCATGATGCGCTGCCCCACCAGCACGGCACGTCCTTGAACGGGACTGCTCATGCTGCCTCCCGCCACCAGAAGACCTGACTGAGGGTTTCCGGAGAACCAGAGTCACGCTTTGGTCATCGCCGGAGATCTGCAGCATCAGAAGCAGACCGAGTCTGCGCGAGATCCCAGCACGGCTGCAGCCCATGCTTCCCGCGCTGTCGAGTCGTGAGGCTCCAAAGCCAGGGGCTCCAAAGCCAGGGGTAGGCGAAGATCCGGGCATCGGGATGCGTCTTCTCTCCATATGGCGTCTCTTGGCCACGTTTGGTGGCTCCATCACATTGGGCGTGCGCAGAAGCAGGAGACGGTCTCCGGCAGCGCTGTTTTCTAGCGCAAGATCCACATCGGGTTATTGCAGGGGCCCACTTCAACCGTTCCAGGCTTCCAGCGACCTGGAAGTTGGAACACCCTGGAGCTGATCGAAGCTAAAGACACGGCTAAAAAAAGCATAAAATATAGGCAGAAAAGCTCGACGGCGATATTTCTAGTGAGCCCCTACCACTTCCCTAGCGGCTCGGCGGCGAGTCGATGAAACTACGGCCACTACCCGCTTCCCTGCAAGCATGTCGAGGGGAGCAGACGTGTTGTACTGCGTGCGACACCTGTGGTTTCGAACTGGGCGCATATGGAAGCGCCAGGAGAACTTCTGAAGCGAGCGAAGCGGCGGCACAAGAGATGTTGTATCTCTACGGCTGTGCTCGCCGCCATTGTCGTCGTGCTGATCATCGCCATTCCATGCGCAGTGTTGCTTCCGAAGCAGAAGAAGCCAATGCATCCGGCGACCATACTACTACCTCTCTATATCTATCCGTCTTCGGGACGATGGGAACCGTTGTCTGCTGCGTAAGTCAGCCATCTCGTCTGATAGCTACCAGAGACACTGATGAACTTCTCCTGGATATAGCGTTGAACGCTACGGCGATGTCAACTTCACAGTCATCATCAACCCCTTGTCTGGACCCGGGAATTCTGCCACTCCTGGAAACGAATATCCCTCCGCCATACGGCGTCTCAACTCAGCTCCAAATGTCCAGACAGTCGGCTACGTCCGGACTGGATACACTGATAGAAACATCAACGATGTTGTGGACGACGTCGCCACCTACTCTGGTTGGAGCAAAGTTGACAGCGGCTTGTCCGTGAGCGGCATCTTCTTCGACGAGACACCCCACGACTTCTCCCGGCGTAAACAACAATTTTTGATCACGGCCAACGAAGCAGTCAAGAACGCTACTGGTCTGCGAGAGCCGAAGCTGGTACGTTGTCACCTGCAACCACCAAGATCCGAGACTCTTAATATACTAACCATTTTATGCCATAGATCATCCACAACCCTGGCACCATACCTGATGCTCGCCTGAACGACCCTTTGACCGACGTCACTGTTGTGTTTGAGAGTTCATTCGACCAATATCAGGAGCTCGAGGAAGATCTCCAATCGCTGCCCGGAGATCGATCCTCCCGTAGTATTATGGTGCACTCTTTGCCCTCTGGGAAGAGTGTAGACTCTGTACTGCAGAGCATGAGTCGGACAGCGCAATACTTGTACTTGACGACCGCTGATCAAGGCTACTACGAGCATTTTAGCGATAGCTGGGACAAGGTCGTGCAGATTATGGGGCTATGAAGTCGATGCGTGGACTTTTGAACGCCTCTGTATAAGATATGTTGTATAATACCTCAATCTTGTTGTACTCGATACTGTACGTTATACATCTATGATCAAACAATATCTTTATGTATATGGCAAGCTATTTATTTCGTCATCCGGCCCCGCAACCACTGATGTTTGATCAATCAAGAGAAATTGTAGCTCCTGTCATACTAGGATGTGATTCCCGTTGATTCTCACACGGAATCCTCGCAGGATGAAGTTCTTCTCCCGGCTGATCTCCAGAAGGACGGCTCACAATATGATGCCACCAACTACCATTGTCGTCCCGTTATACATGTACCCATCGACTGAACAAACATACGAACCTCTATACTTGGCGTAAGTCTAGATCAATACTCGCTGTCCCAGCCTATCGACTGACCGTCTCTCATCTCCAGCATTAGAGTACATGCAGGCGATGAATAAGGAAGTACAGACAGCTGTCGGAATTCAAGAGACAACGCTGGTGAGTTCAGCGCAGAGAAACGTGATACAGCACCAATCCGAGGCGAACAGCGAGATCTCCCATCTGCGCATCGCTGATGATCGTCCCACCGATCCCGTCATCGGGGTTGTGTCCGTCACCGTGTGCCATGGCAGTGACTCGAGGGGTTAGGAAAGACCGAGCTCAACCGCATCTGGAGTGAGACATGGTCTTACGCACTCAGGCGTCTGCACGATCTTGGCCGGGATGACATCGCTGCCCCTCGCTCGGCGGTTTTAGTCGCAGTCCGTGGCCCGTGGTCCTGACGTTCTGGAGGAAGCGCGGCAGAAGACGAGGTGGAGTCGAAGGTTTTGCGCGAGATCGCCCGGCCGAACCCCAATCTCCACAGCACAACCAGGTTGCTGGCTCAACGGACGCGGCTAGAAGGATACGCTAACCCCGAAGCACAACGCCCCCTCCAAGTTGGCGGCTCTGCCATCTGCATCTCTGTGGACTGTGTGTCCTGGGTAGTGGCTCGGCGGCAAGGAGTCGAGGTCGGGAATGCTCCATTTTCACCTTTACGGCTCGTTCGAGTATCTGAAGATGTGAGTCTGCGGCGTGTCTAAGGTGCCTGTCGTGCATTCGCAACTGACGTAGATGGAAGCGCCTCAGAAGCTCCAGCGACGAGCCCAACGGCGAAGCAAGAGGACCAGGATTTGCATCGGAGTTGTGGCCATCATCATCGTCATACTCCCCAATGCCATAACGTGCGCGCTGCTTCTATCTGAGTCTACGAGACTGATGAATCCGGTCACCATCCTGCTGCCTCTCTACACCTATCCCACGAAAAATGCCTGGGAGCCATTGTTCAATGCGTACGTTCCGAGAGCATCCACTTGCAGCAA
>JAABUW010004939.1_pt1 | contig 17775 bp, 30 predicted proteins | sample 5560081 | NCBI WGS metagenome assembly JAABUW01 (sample SAMN10711882, study PRJNA513363) | rock metagenome | isolation source: Antarctica rocks | place: Antarctica: Victoria Land, Knobhead sud | reverse complement strand
CGGCGTCACTGGAACCTTTTTAATTTCAGCGGACCCTTTTTATCGATAGCTTTCTTACCAGTGAGTGCGCACCTTCATATGAAATGGGTCCAGTGACGCCCCTGTATGAGAGTCGTCACCGCAACCTTCCTATCGATAGCTTTCTTACCAGAGAGTGCGCCGCTTGTAAGAAAGCTGAAATTAAAAAGGGTCCAGTGACGCCCCTTGTAAGAAAGCTGAATTTAGAAAGGGTACAGTGACGCCCCTGCAAGAGAGTCGTCACTGGAACCCTTCTATCTTACACGTTCTTACAAAGCGCAAAGTTGCTCTTTTTCTTACGTGCACAGAGTCGTCACTACAAGCTTTCTATTTCAAACTTGCAGGTCATCACCAACCCGGACTGCTGGATTGTGCGGTTGGACGTTGACGAGCTGTTAAATACAGGGGGCTTGATGCTCAGGTCGGCGCACCCTTTCCCTGCCATGTCTGCAGGCGCCGTTGACGCTGCAGCAAGAACGCATCAGTCAGTGTGTGTCTGAATGCAGCTTGCGGTGCGCTTCGCCATCGTTCACTCCTGAACACCAGCCAGCAGGAAACCTGGTTTGTCATTGTCTGTTTTGTTGGGTTTTCTTGCAGGGAGGTGATCAGCCAGGCGGAGCGGGAAAATGCGACCTTCGTGGAGGGCTCCCTGGTGGACCGGCTGGCGCCGAGCGGCATCCTGCGCCGCGTGCTGCCCGCGCCGCACATCCTGCAGCAGTTCCCGGTGGAGTGCCTGGTGGTGGAGAACTTCGCCGGCCCGCGCGAGCGCGTCATCGCCTTCAAGGTGGGCGCTCCGTCTTGACCGAGCACAGACGCGCAGGCAGAAGAGCTTGTCGACCTCAATCCGCTATATTCGATCATCTAGCGCACTCGGGAACGTGTCCAAACATTCTCAATGTCCCTGCTTCAACCATCCTCGGAAAAGGCTCGAAAAGGCTCCCATCCGGGCCAGCGGCAGCACTCCGAAAGGCACCCGCTAGCCCAGTGCACTGTGCCAGCGTGCCACCGCGCCGAGAATGTCAGCCCCTGACCTGCACCTTGCGGCGCCGCAGGCGTTTCTGCGCACGGACGACGAGAACCACAGGGTGGTGCAGCCGCGGCACGCGCGTGCCTACTTCAGCGCGTGCAAGGAGTCGGCGTCGATGCCCGTCGACGCCGGCGTCTACAAGGATTGCTTCGGAGCGGATGGCGCTGAGCCCGCCAAGCTGGAGGGCCACTTCCACCTCACGCCCTATGCGCACTTCCCCTCCAGGTGGACTTGACTATATTCGATGATGACACGTTAGCCCCAGGGCCTCCAGGCGGTGCGCCAAGCTGACAGGCCGCTCCCACCCGATGTCCTTTGAGCACTTGCCCTGCACCTTCGGACCCCTCTGCCTTGAGAAATTTCAGCAGCCAGCCTTGCCACATGCCTGCACTTCCTACTGAGAAAGGTTGCTTTCAGCGCCGCAGGCAGGCTGGCGCCAGCCAAGCTGGCTGCACACCTTGTCCTGCACAAGCATGTAAATTGTCTCTGGCTGATTGCCTGCAGGTACAACAGCCCGGCGTGGAAGCCGGCGTATGTCGGGGACCAGCCCTGGCGGGCTCAGAGCTCCACTAAGCTCTACTCCGTGTGGCACATCAAGTGGCACTCCGGCCTGGTCACCAACCTGCGCGACCGCGCCGCGTGGTACAGGTGAGCTGCATTCCTCTCTCTTTTCAGAGCTGTAGACTGCGTGTAAGCTCAGCTCGTCTGGAATGCATCAACTTGGCAATGTCACATCTGTGCCTGCACCAGCAGAACGATGTGGAGGACTTCCGAAGGCTGAATTGACTCCACTGCAAACGCAGGGGCGACTGCAACTATGAGGAGCAGACGATGCAGCGGTGCACGCCCCGGCATGCGGACTGGCGGCAGGCCATCGAGGCGTTCTACATGGTGGCTGGCAGCAGCGGCGCCGTCGAGCCGATGGTGCCGTGCAAGAATGGAACAGTCTCCCTGACCGCTGCCGGCTCGGTGTAGCGTGGTTGCTCACTTTTGGGATGCTCACTTTAGAGGCGTGTCTCACGGTCACGGTGTCTGAGGCGCTGCTGGGCATTTCCCAGTTAGTTGACAAAGCGTGCACATTTTGTTGTTAAGGTTGCATTTGCGCGTGCGCCATTCCACGTGCGGCGTCGCTGATACCTGTGGTTGCAACTGAAGAACTGCGGTAAAGATCAGCTCCTGGGACGCTGTAACGACGCAAATCGCAAGCAAACTGCATAACTACAAGATGTTGCACCACTGCAGCCACTATCTGAATGGGAATTCAATTGGGGGCTTCCCTAGTTCCCTCACATTCGGTCATGTTTGGCCGAATGGGGAGCACTTGTGCAGTGCCATTGCGCATTTCCTGCGTCCCTCATCACGTTCATCGTCTTGTGCAATAGATTCAGTTGATTTGGTGCGAAGGCGCTGCGCGGCAGACAGTCGGCCAGTCCCTTCGCGGTGTGGTTGGTTCCGAAAAAATGGCAACAGTTGAAGAACTTCTCGACGATCTGCTGACCAGCAGTGACGACGAGGTGAGGAAAGAGCATTTCTAGTTGATTTCAGGCTGAAAGCGATGGAAAGGTGGTCCAAACACGGTGCTTAAATCAACATGGATCATGGCGCACAGGGCAGCGCCGGACCAGTGCAACCAGCCAGTGCAATCGCTGATGCGCTTGACGAAGGTGATTGGCTTCCTGGGTCCTCCTGCCTGTAAGCTGATAGCGTGATGCAACAGATGCGGTACTGGTGCGTAACGTTCTGACCGCCCTTGTTCCATGTTTCATGCAGGCGACGATGCACGCATCGGCGATGCCAATGCGGCCGCGGCGCCAGCTGCTGCAGCGGGACCGCCTGACAGCACGCAGCTGGGCGGTGCAGAGCCAGCGCAGTCCGACGGTGTTTCAGATGCCGTCGCGGCGGACAGCTTCGCGCCAGAACCGGCGGCACATGAGCGGCCAGGCGACTTTCGCAGCCTCAGCTCGGTGACAGCAGACCCGGCAGCAAAAAATTCAGCAGCAGGCACTGCGGCTGCCGCTGTGGCCCCAGCCGCTGTGTCGCATGCAGATGCAGAGCCAGAGCACGACACCTCCAGCTCTCCCGCCTGGGCATCATTCCAGCAGGATGCCGCGCCAGCACACCAGACTTCGTGGCAGATGGCAGCATCCTCAGACGAGGCGCAGCCCCACGAGGACGCCGGTGCAGACGGCTCGCCTCTGGAGACGGCTGCACCGCAGCAGCAGGCTGCCAGCATTGCCGCGCCGGCAGCTGCTGATCTGCACGATGACGGCCGCACTGCCAGCGCCTCCGCTGCCAGCGCCAAACAGCCTGCGGACGCGCAGCCCGCCACATCTCAGCAGCCTGATGGGTCTGCCTTTTCGATAGAGCTGCCGCCCAGCCTAGCACCAGCAGCGTCTCCAGTGACCAATGCAGCGCCACATTCAGCCGAGCCGCTGCTGCAGGCGTCAGGGGAGGCGCATGCGGCGCAGGCGCCCAGCCCTCCTGGCAGTACCCATCAAGCAGGCCAACCCGGCACAGCAGCAGATGCGTCGGCTGACGCGCCGCCGGGCGGCTCGGGGGCGCCTGCGGATGCGGTGCCTGCAAACACGGCGACGCTGGATGCGGGTCCTGCTGCGGCAGCTGGCGCCGAGGCAATGCAGCACCTGCCTGGGCTCTACAGCCGCTCCGTCAGCCCCGGGCAGCAGCGCGAGCCAGCAGCAGCTGAGGACAGGATGCCGCAGCCAGGTAAATCCTGTGGGGCACAGGAAGGCTTGCTGTTGTGGTTTGTGTGAGGAGGCCGATGTGCATACGCTGCCGTGATGACGATGTCTGGCGGAACACCCTTGTGCTGCAAGCACAGAGTGACGAACTCCAGCGCTGCAAAATGAAGAAAAGGTAATTGGTGCCTGCAGAGTCTCCAGGCAGCCTTGGGGGAGGCCTCAGCGACTTCAGCGACGAGGAGGGCGAGCCTGTTCCGGCTGCTGGCATTGGCGGCGCCGGTTTGGGTGAGCCTCTGCCAGCCTGCGCAGATGCCATAACCAGAGCGCCATTCTTGAGTCAGATAGCATGCCAAAAACCCTGCAAAAACCAGTGCAGTGCGGGCTCGGACATGTGGGCTCGGATTCATTCAGGTGAGAACCCTTCCCCACTCGACATTTCCTCACGGCTCACACCGAGGGGCCATCGTGACATTCGGCTCGCTGCTGCCTTGCAGAGCCTGACAATGTCAGGGTTGCCGCTGCGGCGGACGAGGCTTCGGAGCTGTCTTCGCTGGGCAGCCTCGGCAGCATGGGCCTCGACGACGGCGACGTCGGCTTGCCGGCACCCATTGGTGAGATCAATGAGAGATGCACGGCCACGATTGCGCACTTCGTTCCAAGGCCGCAGTGTGTTGGCAGCTGCATGCTGAAGCGCACTGCTGGACTCACCATACCCAACAATGCGCAGTTTTAAATTTCAAATTCAGCCGAGTCTGCCCTGACACGCCTGCCTGAATGGCAGGATTCATGTGCTGCAGGCCCGCCAGCGCAGCAGGTGCTGCCGGAGCGGCCGCTGTCGGCTGCCGGCTCGCTGTCATCGCTGAGCTCGCTGTCTGCACCCTCTGAAGACGGGCTGGACACCAGCAGCCCGCTCGGCGCAGCGGCAGATCAGTCGCTTGCGGCGGCGGCGGCGGTAGCGGCGGCGGCTCCGCCTGCAGAGCCTGCGGTCCCAGCAGATGCGCAGCGGCAGCAGGATGCGAGTGATGCCGAGCACAGGCCGCCGGCCGTGCCGCCAGGCATGCAGCGCATCCCAGACGGCACGGCAAAGCACGAGGCGCCAGCAGACCCCTTTGCGCCATCGCCGCCGCTGCAGCAGCCGCAAGCAGCAGCACCTGCGCAGCACGACACGCCGACGGCGCACCAGGCCTGGGACGCGGCCGACAGCCCGATGTCGCCGCGGGCGCTGCCAGACGCGATCGCCCAGCAGAACGGCGGCGCCGACGCAGGCGCAGGTGGACAGAGCTCAGCCGCAGCAGCCAGCGAGGCGATGGGTGCACTGCTACAGCCTGAGCAGCTGAGCCAGCCTCGCGTGCAGCAGGCGCATGAGGTGGCGCTGGCGCGGGCAGAGGCGCTGGAGCGCAACCTGCTCTCAGGTGAACATGTCGGCCTCTTGAATGAATTGCCAAACAGCATCCACAGCTCAGGCTGCATTCGCTGCACCTGCCTGCCACAGGGTTTTCTACTTTCTACACACACCGGAAGTGCAGTCACATGTCACATGCATTCGCTCCACATCCCAGCTGGAGAGTTTCTTGACCGTACACCCCTGCTCACATGGTCTCTGAAAGCCAAACACACGGCGTTTTGCCTGGCTGCAGGGCCGCAGCAGCCGAAGGCTGTCGACGACGCCAGCCGGCGGGCGGGCCTGCAGGCACGTATCGCCGCCGCAACGACCATCAGCTGGCCGGCCGGCGGGCACGCCGACCACAACGGCGCCATCGTCGGCGGCAGCGTGCTGCTCCGCGTCGACCGGGCGACCGCCCTCGACAGCCACGCAACGGAGCAGCAGCGCAAGGTGGCTGCACATTGCCAAGTCCGTACGTCAGCTGCTCATGCCATCGTGTCTAAGGCAGTTGCCCTTTGATCATGTGCATCTGAGTTGTCCGGGCGACTGCCCTCGACGGCCATGCTGCAGTGCAGCTGCGCAAGGTTGCTGCAGCTGCACGCTCACGTCCTTGTGTCAGCCGGGGTTCGCGCCCCACAATCATGTGCGGTTCATCGCAGTCTGGCGTTGGGCATGCATCTCACTGCAGCAACACTTGTGGGACACGGGCGCAATGCCTTCCACTCGCCCTGGACAAGCTGTGCATGTTGCAGTCGGGCCTTCCAGCTCTGGTTGAGATCTGCACCTGCCGTCGCCGCCGCAGGTGCCCGGCGTCAGGACGGCGGTGGCGTCGCTGCACGGCTTCATCGCGGTTGGCATGTCCTCCGGCGTCGTCAGCCTGCAGATGCCGTGGTCGGCGGCCGCGCCCGACAGCAACACCACCAGGTGAGGCTGTTCCTGTGTCCGACAAGTCGCCCTCATGGCGAGGCTCGTGTCGGCTCGCATGGCTGGCTCACACGATGAAAGCTGCCCGCCAGCCCGGTGCATGCACCTGGTGCATAGACAGACTGCTGCAATGCTATACTCAGTGCAGTTGAGTCTGTTGTCTGGCATGATGGGCATTGAGCATTGAGCACTCTGCTGTAAACCCTCAACCTTAACCCCTCTTCCATGCCGCAGGTCCACGCAGGTGATGATGCTGGGGGAGGCGCGGCCCGGGGAGGAGGCGGCGGTGTCAGCGCTGGCGTTCAACGCGGCGGGCAGCATGCTGCTGGCGGCGCATGTCAATGGCGACGTCGTGCTGTGGGAGTGGCACCGCACCGCCTGGGAAGCCGTCAAGGTTATCCGAGGTCAGCTCGGAAGCATGATTTCGTCACAATCCGGGATGTGGAGTGCGCTACAAGCATGTTTTGGAAAATTGGGGCCATGAAAGAAATGGATGGGCCTGCATTCAAAGGCATTCCACAGCCCCTCCAACAGGCTGCATCGTCTGACGCTGCACTGGAAACGCGTTAATGGCCAGCTGAGCAGTTTCTTGTGCCGGAATTCGCAGACGCGCATGTGTCGGCAGTGTCGGCTTGCGTCTTCCTGGACGGCCCCTCGCTGACGGCGCTGACGGCAGACGTGCGGGGCCGCTTGGTGTACCACAACGTCTCGGCATACGTCAGCCTGATGGGTGCGGCTCACGACCTTCCCGTTTCCCGTATCTGTGCCAGCAGAGTCGCTGCAAAAACAGCAAAACAGAATGGATACTCTCCCTCTACTGTGTCTCTCTTGCCATGGTGCTTCATTAGCAATAACATTGCGCCTCGCTGATGCCAGGACTCAGCCACCAGACTTTGTGTTGGTACCCTATATGTGCAGGCCGCCTCACGAAGGGCGCGGCGCCGGTGGTGCTGCTGGATGGCCGCTCCCTGGGCCCCATCTGCACGCTGACCACGCTGACCAGCATGCAGCCCGCGGTGGCCCAGGTGGACTATTCGTACTGCATGACCGCCCGCACAGTGGCGCATTCGCGACTGCTGACCTCATACCAGCAAGTGATTTCACCTCACAAGTTGTTGGCAGCCTTCACAACTCCCTGGCTGTTTTGTTGCCCGTGTCGGCGTCTTGCTGCGTGGCTGGTGCTGCGTGGTTGGTGCACAAGTTTGAGTCAATGGGACTAATCAAATCAATGCTGGCGCAGGAGCCAGCGGCCGGCGAGCCGCTGGTGCTGGTCGGCGGCCCGAGGGCGATCTACGTGTGCAGCGTGGCGCCGGAGGGGCGGCTGTCCATCCTGCAGACGATTGCGCGGCCGCCGGACGCGCCGCAGGGCTGCCTACCGTACGTGTCCTGGCACCTCAAGCCGCAGAAGCCCGCCGCCCAAGGTGCATGCTGCCTGCGCTTTGTGTCCCTGCGTTTTCAAGCGATATGCGGATGCAGCAACCTTTTTTGGGTGACGATGATCGTGGCTGGGCGATCTGCAGGAGCCTCTGAACTTCTCCGGTGTTTGATTCTGATAAGCATTGGCGAGTATGATTAGGTTGCAACAGTAAAACTGGTGGGGCGTGCAGGCACCGCTAAGAATTTCGTTGTGGCGGCCCTGGCCATGGCCTGGGACAGCCGCATCGTGCTGGTGGATGTGCCGGTGCGGGCAGCCCCGCCCCTGCAGGTGGGCCGACCTCCTCTGTGCATGTGATCTCTGATGTATGCACCCAGATGTCATCAAAACAGATGTCATCAAGCTGTGGATTGCAAGCCTGGTCCTCTGTGACTGCACTGCAAACAGAAAATGGTGGCACCGCTCTAGAGCTGGTTTCCAGGCTGGAGAGCTGGGCGGCAAGGCACCTCGGTAAGTATGGTGTGAATATGTGAAAGAAAGTGTATCCCTGACCTGTTGCATTGCCGCGGCCGCAGGGCCGGGCGCCGCATGCTGCCGGCGGCGGCGAGAACACCCTGCTGCATTACGGTATTGATCTACGAATTCATTATCCCTGACCTGATGTAATGTCGCGGCCGCAGGGCCGGGCGCCAGATTCCCGCGGCGGCGGCGGCGGCGGCGAGGACACACTGTTGCGCTCCGTCATGGGCTTGCGTGCCAAGCTGCCCGACGCCGCCGGGCTCGGTGGCGGCGGCGCGTCCGGCGACGCGGCGGCCGCCGCGGCGCTGCCGCCGCCGCTGCCGCCGGCGCAGATGGTGCATATGTGGACCGCTGCAGCGCCCGTGGCGGGCCTCGCGTGGCTCGCGGCCCGGCGGCTGGCGGTCGTGACCGCCGACGCGGCAGGCGCCACGCTACGCCTGTACTCCGGGCCAGGTACATGTGCCAGCTGTCTGCTCAGGGAATGTGAGTTTCAACGCCTCCGCATGTTTTGCCATTGTTGTGTGACCAGGGCGTGGTCAAGTCGGGCAGCTGCTGCTTGCAGCATTGACCATGATGTGTTGATGGCCCATCACTCCATGACTTAGTTGCTCAGCAGCGAGCTGCGAGAAGCATGACGGCCCATGACTTGCCGTGCTGCTGCCGGATTGCAGACCAGGCGCTGGAGACGGCGCAGCTGCAGGAGCCGCTGGCAGGGCGGAAAACGGCCTTTGGACCCAGCGCCGCCCCTCAGATGGTGTTCCACAGCGCGCTGTCAGCCCGCGGCGGCCGCGTCTGCCTGCTGTGCCCCTCAGGTGCGTCCACACCACAAGGACCTAGTTTCTTTGGCAGAGATTGTAAGCTTGCATCGCCTGCACACCTGCACCCACGCCGCCATCTGCCAGTGGGTCCCAGCAAAGACTCACTTGCCTCACCTGTCTGAACGTCATGATGTTGTTTCAGCATGCTTGGTAAGCGCAGGTGTGCGGCTGGCGCGGCAGATGGCGTGGCCGGAACGCGTCGGCACGCTGTGCACGCTGGGGCTGTGGCCCCTCGCTCTCCACCTGGCGCTGCAGGTGACCAGCGACTCTCGAATACATGATCCTCAGGATAAAGGTCCAAAAAAGCAGGTAATAACAGCCCGCTGGGCTGTGACCTCTCTCTCTCGACCTGGTGCTGCAGGTGACCAGCGCTGCTCCGTCTTGTCAAACAGTCGCGGGTGCAGAGCATATGTGGCTGCAGACTGGAGGACAAACTTCAATATGATGCTCGCCTGCTCGGCACCTCGTAGAGTGGTGGCACTGTCGAAACTTCTCCACAGATTTGACATCAAGCGTGTTTCCGATTCGGTCCTGTGCATGCCTGCAGTGGCACGCGGCTGCCACTGCGGAGGGCGCCGCGGCTGCCGCGCAGGCGGCGGGCGGCCTGATGAAGGCGCTGCAGGGGCACGTGGACAGCGTGCTCGCGGCAGGCTCGCTGCCGGACGCCCACCCCGCCACCACAGCCGAACAGGTGCTTGTCAGCATCCGGACAGCATCCGGATGGCATTTGGATGGCATCTGGACTTGTTCCTGGGCAATTTTTGGTAGTCAGTAGTGATCGCACTCAAATCAGGCAGGTGGTTTCATCATTCATAGAGTCCTCCCGGGTCCTCAGCCTGACAGCAGGACTGCTGTGTCCTGCGCCACCTTGACGCCGACGCACTGCAGGATCACGGATGGTCTATGCGAGTCGCGCCGCCAGCCCTGTTCCAGCCGCTCGACTGCACAGAGCTGTACAGAGAGCCTGCATACAGCTCTTGCCTAGATTGAAAAGAAATGTAAAAGGGTTTCGAGTGGTGCTTTTTCGTCATGCAGCTGGAGGTGGCGGCGGGGGTGGCCATCCAGGCGTGCGTGCTGGCGGGGCGGCCGGAAGTGCTGTGGGGTGACGTGTTCCCGCGCTTCCAGGCGTACGACGCCGCCGACACCTTCCTGGCGCAGCTGCAGCCCGCCATCCTGACCGACGAGGTGCCCAGCCCCGCGCCCGAGGTCGTCCAGGTGCGTTTCGGCTTCTGCCATTTGGTGTTTTGCTTTTGCTTGGTAGCATGTTGTTGTTCACTCAAGAGCATGTGCCCGCGACGCTTGCAATAATTGCGAGGGCCATCCTGCTCCTCCCTTGAGGTCTTCTACATGAGAGCAGACTCGAATTAAGAGAACCAGTGTCCCTTGCAGAGCACGTGCCCTCCGGATCAATAGAAGTGCCCTCTGCAAGGGTGACTTGTAGCTGTTGTGCCGCTGCGTGAGGTGCTGGAACGTGGTATCACATGGGTCTCGACAGTCAAACACGATAGGAGGTAGTGTCACATAGCTGCTGGAGTGGTTTGCCGTGTCCTGTGTCACACTTTGCTGCTCCACTGCTGTGACACAAAGCCCCAAACTGACGATGGCGGTGTGGTGCGCAGGCGCTGGTGGAGTACTGCGCGGTGCGGGGGCGGCCGGAGCAGGTGGAGCGCTGCGTGCTGCACATGAACATCGCCTCCCTCGACTTCAGCCAGGTGCGCCGGGCGGCATAGGGGCCGGGTGTGCGTGGACATGCTCTCCTACTCCACGGGGCGGTAGCAGAGGGTTTTCCAAAATTTGGACTTTTAACGCACCAAATTTGGTTTGCCCATTGCACTGAGGTGGCATCCAGGTCTCTTCTCGCATGGCGCAGGTGGTGAAGCTGTGCCGCAAGCACCGTCTGTACAGCGCACTCATCTACATCCTGACGCGGGGGCTGGACGACTTCGTCGCCCCCGCCGTGGAGCTGCTTCTTGCCCTGGCCGACACTGCCAAAACGCCGGCGCTGGCCGGCGGCGCCGGTGCAGATGAGCAGGCGACCGCGGCGCACGCCGCCGGCTTTAAGCTGCTGGTGTACCTGCGGTGCTGCCTGCGGCAGCAGGGCTTCCCGCCGGGCGCCGGGCCGCTGCCGCTGGGCAAGGCCAGCATCGTCAAGGCCGGCGTGCTGGGTGCGCTCATGTTCACTGTATCCAACTTCAAACTCCAACTGGCACGGTGCCCCGGCGCCCATTCGTGCGCCAGGGTGCAGCTGCATTGGCACGCCACTCAGCAGCTGAAACAACAGTTCAGACTGCGGCATCTTCGCCTCTGCGTCTGCCTGCAGGGCTGCTGCTGTACGCGACGCCGGCGACGATGCTGCGCATGTGGCGGAGCCTGGGCGGCGGGCTCACCAGCATCTCGCCCGAGCAGCTGGATCAGGCACTGCCAGGTCTGCCCTGTGCCGCCGCAAGGTCACTGGGAAGCTGCGCCTGCCTGACTGTCGGGAAATGCTCCCACGGCACTCTAGCTGGCAGCCTGGCGTAGTTTGGATCGACTGTGTTGTCGAGGGCTATGCCACTATTCTCATCAGTGTGGCAATGGTGACAATGCCGCCGCGGCACGCAGTGCATGAAGAGGGGTTGCTACCTCGATTGTGCAGGCCCGCATGCGGCGCTGCGGCGAGTCGTGGCTGTGGATCCGGCGGCGGCGCTGTCGGTGCTGCAAGAGGGCCTGGTAGGGTGGGATGCCCTTGACTCCGATTTGCTGGAGGCCGCAGCCTCGTGCGTCGTGGCACCGCCGGCGGGCGCCCCCGCCCGCTCCGCCACACAGGTGCTGTGGCTGAGTCGTGCCGCCTCCTCCAGTGCAACTTGCACGCGCGAGCGGCATGTGCAATACCGTGGCACAATGCTGCCAAGACATGGCCTTGCTTGGGCCACGGGTTTGATCGCTTGGAAGGGGTAGCGGAGGGCCGCATGGCATCCACCTGCATTGATGCGTTGTGTGCTCCTTCTTGTCTGTGTTGTGTTGCAGAAGCATCTATCTGACGCACACATGCTGCTTTCGTTGTCATAGGCGGTGGTGGACGCGGTGGCTGCGCTGCTGGATGCTGGAGCCTTCGAGCCGCCGCCTCCCGCCTCGCTGCTGGACGAGGACGCTGCCGACGCCGGCGGTGGCGGCCAGACAGCTTGGGCGCTGGACTTTCTGGCGACGCACCTGGGCGATGGGCGCGCCACCGCCTCGCCGGCCACCGTCATGCAGGTGTCAGCGCTCGTCTGGTTGGACATACGCTCTTGATTTTGGAGTGGGCGCGGGATTCAACGCATGTTGCTGAAATCCCGATCGTCTTCGAAGGAGTCTTGCAACTGTAAACGGTGTTTCATGGGGGGGTATCTCATGGGGCGATTGGGATACCCCAGTGGGGTATCCCGGTGGGGCACCCCAAAAATGGGATACCTGCAGGACTGCTGTCGAGGCCGCAGCGCCCGATTCCCATGTCCTTCAAGCTGTCACAGGTGTATCCCTGATGTTCAAGTAGGTCCCAGTCGTCCGTCTGCAAAGCAAGTGTTACCCATGACTGCTGTCTCGCAGGTCCTGGGCTACCTGGCGGCGGGGCCGTGGCTTCCTGGACACGCGGCGCCGCCGGCGGAGCTGCGGGAGCAGCGCTTCATCAATGTCGTCAAGCACGCCAGCACGCACACGCCCGATGGCGCTGCCCGCCTCGGGTGAGCCCATTTAGCTGCGGCACCATCTCATCGTCTTCCACTTCGCACTCCTCTATGCTTGTGAAATACACCGGCAATGTGCCCGATGCCAGGGGTCACTCGCGGCAGCGGACACGATCTTCATGCCCGGCCCAGCTGCGGCAGGCGTATGTCTGTGCTTGCTACAACTGCCCTGCTGCTTGCCTCGCAGACTCCCGACAAGCCGTGCAGACAGAAAATGAGAGCACTATCCAAACAAGCACGAAACACGTGTGTGGGTGACCGACTGTTGCCCAGCTGCAGGCGGGAGGAGATGGCGCGGGTGGGGGCGCTGGCGCTGGGCGCGGACTTTCTTCAAGCGGAGGCGGAGACGCTGCACCAGGCCGGCGACTATGAGGGCGCCATCAATCGCCTGCTGCGCTCCCCCAGGCGCGGCAAAAGCCCGTGCAGGCCTTTAGTGCCGACATGTGTGCTGCTGCGTTTTGACTCCAAAGCGCATGTGGAGCTGCTCGTGAATCAGCTGAACATTGTCACCAGGATGGCTTCCACACGATTTCGTAAACCCCTTTGGCGCTGTATTTGCCGAGACTCATGTTGTATGTCCTACCTGCAGGGGCGCCGAAGGGGCGGTGCGGTACATCGAGGACATGCTACATGACACCGGCATGGGCTCGCCACGGCACGCAGGCGCCTTCCGCACAGCCGTCCTGCAGGTGGGACAACACGGAGGTCATTCTGGCTCATTGTGGAACGCCTGAAGCTGCTTGGCGAAGCTGTCGGTGCTTGACTTGGTGCCGGTTGTCATCAACAGCTTCCACAGTCGGCGGCAGTGCGCTGTGCCAACGCTCGTCGGCTTTGTTGATGCAGGCAATGCCGCGGCTGACAGCAGCAGACGCGGCGGCGGCGGCGGGCCTGGTTCTGCGGCGCATGCCGCGGGAGCACGCTGCCATCGTGCATTCCCTGAGCTCGCAGCCGGAGCTGCAGTTCCGGTACCTCAAAGTGAGTGTGCACCCTCCAAGTTGCCAATGGCAGGCCAACCTTCAGCACGTAAGTACTGACAGCAGTTGCAGCATGCAGTTCTACAGCTGCAACCAACTGCATGCTGCACCCTCTCATGATTAATCGCCAATGACTTCTTGAAACAGCAATGTTGCGCTCGCACCCTGCAGGGCGCACTGGAGGTGGCGCAGAGCGGCGACGCCAAGGGCGCAGGCCGCCCGGCGTCGCAGGCGCTGGCGGCGCTGGATGCGGGCACCGCCGGCGACAGTGCGGGCGGAGCGGCGGCGGTGCACAGGGCGCTCATGGCGCAGGAGGGCTGCTGCGAGCTGTACGTGCGGCTGCTGTGCCAGTACGAGCCACGCGCCGTGCTGCCCTTCCTGCAGTCCCACACCTCCTACAGGTGAAACTCGACGAACACCCCTTGTGGGTTCCAAGAGGGAGCACATTCCTCGTTCAATATGCGAACATGTGGCTCCCCTTCCTGCAATCATCCCTCCTGCAGGTCCGCATCTTTCGGATTCCACTGCTCCCTCCGTCTCGTTCTCTGTCGTGTGGCTGCAGCTGGGCTCAATGTCGGTGCTAAGGCATTGCACCTTGCACCAGCGCCCCAGCGGAGCCATGGCATTCGGGATAGACAACCCACCTTCCATCGCTGCATGCACACTCTCAAATGCTGAACTTCATGCGAGCAACTGTTTTGTCGGACTGCCGTCTCCTTTTTCCATAGCGCCGACTCGATTCGCATATCGCGCACAGGGTGTGCATTGAGTGGTGCCGGGCGGCGGACTTATTTTTTTTGCCCTCACGCCCAAACCAGCTGTTTGGTGCCGCAGGGTCAACGCGTGCATCGAGTGGTGCCGGGAGGCGGGCGTGGCTGACGCAGAGGCCTACCTGCTGGAGCACTACCTGGGCGACTATGCCGCAGCGCTGCAAATCTGCCTGGCTCAGGTGGACAGGTGCGCCGCCCACAGCCTTCTCGCACCGAGCGCGTCATAAAGGTCGCTCTGCCATCGCTGGGTGGTGTCTTGCGTCTTCCAGAGTCTTGCGTCGTTCAAGATTGGCATGACTGCACTGACTGGGGGTGTCGCTAGTGGCGAGATGCGATGACAGAACTTGCTGCGCTGTGCCTTGCGTGCCGACATTTCATGCTGTGCCACCTTGCCAGGTGCAACCGGCAGCTCGTGGAGGCGGCGAAGGCCGGTCGGGTGGTGCTGGCGCCCACGGCACGGCAGCGCAGCGGCTCGGTGGACGCCGGCGGCGCGTTGTTTCACGGCAGCGGCTCCCGCCCCGGGCTGCACCCCTCCAGCAGGTGTGCACTGGAAACATTGCCCGCAGCGCACGCCCACAAGCATCGTTCCTGCTAGCACCCTTTGCCGTCACAGGCTTTGCCTGCTGCCACTTTGCAAGTCAGCTCTGCAGATGGCTTGGTCATGCTAGGGTGCGCAACAGGCTGCCCGCTCCGTTGCTGATTCTCTCTCGCTGATGCATCCAAGTCTGCTGCACACTTGCGCTGCGCCCAGTTGCGACTCCAAAGCTAGCTCATGTCTTCCCTGCAGGAGCTTGCGGTCAGGCAGCGACCCAGCAGACGCGGAGGTGGCGGCGGCAGTGGCGGCGCGCCAGGCAGCGGTGGACCTGTGCCAGCGCTGCGCCCTGGACGCTTCGGCAGACCTCAAGGCGGAGGACCTTTGGTTTCCGTTCCTCCAGGTATGAAACATTGTTGCATTGAGATGGCATTCATCGCAACGGCATCCTTCAGGTCTTGGAATGGCTTCTAGTTTACCAGCTGGAGGCACCAAACACTTGTGCTTTGCTTGCGTCTGACGATGCTACCATCCGGTCGTGGCCTGTCGCGGGCCTGTCGCGTTGACAAGCAGAGAAGAGTTGTTCAGGGCGATCTGGCTCCAGCCATGCCTTGTCCACGAATCTTGTGGTTATATTGGTTCTCGTGCGCCTGCAGTGCTATATCCAGCAGCTGCAGGACCTGAGGCAGGACGAGAAGCAGCTGCCGGAGCAGCCGCCGTCGCCGGCGCGCAGCTTCAGTCCCACCGCGGCGGCGGCGGCGCTGCCGCGGCTGCGCAGCATCGGCCAGCCGCCCAGCCCCGCCGCCTTTGCCCGCGCAGGTGCGTCGAATGCCTGCTGTTTCAGGCTTCACACAAAGGTCGCTCACTACTTTTGTTGCAGACGAGGCGAAGGGGAACCCTGCGCAACCTGCACATCTGTCCGTGCGCAACATGAGTCCCTGCGATGCTGCAGGCAGCCTGACGCAGCCGGGCGACGGCAGCGAGCTGTGGGAGCAGCTGCGGGCGCTGCAGGCGCTGTTCACCTCCTTCATGGAGGTCATCATCTCCCAGATGGCCGGGTGCGCCCATGGCGGCTTCTCGCCAAATCCGTGTGACAGAACCTGCGGCGGATGCTCTCCAGCCTCCCTTGTTCTAGCATCCTTGTCCCAGCCGCCTTGTTCCAGCAATGTCCCAGCAACGCTTGCAGCAAATATCAAGTTCCCTGCTGCCAATGTGTGGCAAAAGTCCATGCAGTGTTTTCCGATCGTTCTCCGACATTCTCTGGCGCCAGCGCCTTCTTGCCGTTTGCCGCTTATTGCTCCTGCCGGAGCCCTTTCACAGGCCAGTAGGCCTACCTGGGCATGATGTGATTCCTTCCTTCCTTCCTTCCTGCAGGTACATCCCGCTGCAGGCGATCGGCGACCGGCTGCTGGCGCAGCTGGAGGTGCAGCGCTGGGGCGAGTGCCGCGGGACACTGACAGGGCTGCTGGGCGCCTACGCCTACGAGGCCGGCATCCTGGCAGCCGCGGCGCGCCTGCTGTGCGGCGACGCCGCCCGCGACCTCGCCGCCGCCTACCGCAGCCGCACGCGCGGACGCCCCGCTGTGCCCTTGGCGCGCGCCGCCAGTCCCGCTGGTGCCGGTTCCGCTGGTGCTGGTGCCGGTGCAGCTCCCCATTCGGCGGCCGCAGACGGGCACCCTGCGGCGGCCAGCTCTACAGAAATCGGCGGGCCGTCAGCGGCCGGCCTGTCGCCCGGGCCGGCGGGCAGCGGGCCGGCGCCTCGCGCCGGGTCGTCGGCCGCGGGCGGCGCACGCGGCGGCAGCGGCGGCAAAGGCGGCGCGCCACCGGGCCGCATGCAGGCGGGCGCCAGCGCGCCGGGCGCAGATGCAGCAGCAAGCGGCGGTGGCAGCCGGCAGGAGCACTCCATGGTGGCGAAGCTGCGGCTGCTGGATCTGTTCGACACCCGGGCGGCGGTGGCGGCGGCGCCCAGAGCCCGCACCAGAACGCGCTAGATTGCCGCAGCAGTTGGTTGAGGTTCAGTCGCAGGCACAGTGTATAAAATCGGTAGCAAGACATCGAGTGCCCCGGCGCGGTCGTCACTAAAAACGTCCGTGTCGCCAGGCGCTACACGATCTGCACTCAGGTAAGGTTGAGTAGCATTCTGTGGAAGTTTCATATTCAGTTGGCAGCTGACGCAGTGGCGTGCCCATCAAGGGTTTTGACTCACGCCTGTGCGCTGTTGAGCAGCGGCGTGTGCCTGGCTGATAGTCGTTTGAGAGAAATGTGTGAAAGTTTGACCGTTCACTGGTCAAAGTTCACTGGTCAAAGTTCTGCATGGAGGTGCATGGAGGTGGCATGGTTATCTCAGGTTGTTGCCAAGTTTTAATATTCCCCCGCTGAAGGCGGGAGACTGTTATTAAGGTTTTGCCGTCGACGTTCCGATGGCCAGGGTCATTACCGGAAGGCCCAACTCCGCAGCCGCTGCCGCACCTCGGCCGCTGCGCCTGGCAGCGTGGCTACAGCAGACCCTCATTACGCCTTTGCTGCTGCAAGTGGCAGAGGTGGCCGGCTGCTGTTCCGCGCAGCCTGGATTTTCGATTGGCCGGAAGTCACAGCGCAATGTGGCTAAACGCTCCCCCCCCCCAAAAAAAAGTTTCCCACCCTGTTTCCCGCCAGACAGGGAAGCACCCGTGCTTGCAGCCTACTGCAATACCAGCCGTGACACGAGCGTAGCAGCTAGGCGCAGCAGTCCTGGGCTGGGCTACGCTGCGCCGGTAGACAGTCGAGCTGCTTCCGGGGCGAGGTTGTGACTAGCACTTTGCGATCGTCCAGCGCGCAGGAGCTGTGCTTTCAGCTGCAGCTGCTCGCACAGCCGTCAGAGCAATGTACAGAAGCCTAATTCACGGCCTGTTACCTGTGTCAAGCTCGCCGATTCTGACAGCCAGTTTGCTGCAATCGTGAGTCGAGAGGCCTCCTGCAGCCGGTATTTGTGCTTTTCTGGACCTGCTGAAACCGCTGCAGTAGCGTCTGGCATACAGCATCTGCTTTAAGCTGCA
>JAABUW010004936.1_pt1 | contig 17787 bp, 17 predicted proteins | sample 5560081 | NCBI WGS metagenome assembly JAABUW01 (sample SAMN10711882, study PRJNA513363) | rock metagenome | isolation source: Antarctica rocks | place: Antarctica: Victoria Land, Knobhead sud | reverse complement strand
GATTCGAAGCGAACTTTGAATGAATCTTCATTGTCGATGACAATTTCAGTCAATATGCATGTTCAATCTTGATCAGAATCTTGAAAGATTCTAGCATTTTATCATCTAGTTTCTTTGATGATCTTGCAATCGTAATGTTTCTGAAATCTAGAAACATCATGTCATTTATCTTGTAAATCATTTTCTTTCGATGCTTGTCAATCTGTTTCTTCATGATGACTCTGATTCTTGCTAATGCTTGTTTGATCAACGCTAGTAATCATTTCATATGTTCGAATATATTCTCTGCTTTATCTGCTTCAATTCTTGCTTGAATGATTTCATATTCAATTGAATTTGAATTGAAGCTCATGTGAGAGTGAAAGTTCTTATTCAGAAAGAACGTTGACTGTTCAATTAATGACGAAATAGCGTTGTTATCGACAAATTCAGTTATAGATAATCAGATGAATCAATCATCTTGCATATATGAGCAATAGCTTCGTAGATATCATTTCACATTCTGATTCGCTCTTTTCGTTTGATCATTAATTTGCAAATAATAGTCTGTGAATAGTTTCATCTTGATGTTGAGTCTTAGACATAAAGACTTTCAGACAATCAATATGAATTGTGAATCACAATTGAACATTATTGATCTTGATAGTTCATGAGCTCTGAAGACTCATATCAACAGTAGCTTAACTGTTTGTTCTGCGAAGATTTCTTCGTCATCTGATCAACACGATATATAATGTCGTTTCTTAAACAATCGATCTATGACTGTCAGAATCGCGTTGTTTTCATCACTTTTTGATAGATCAATAATGAAGTCTAATGATATGTTCTGTCATTGCTGCTCAAGTATGAGCAATGACTTCAGTAATTTATTGATTCAATCTCTCGATGCTTTTGATCTACGACAAACGTAACAGTTTTGAATGTAACGCTTGATCATCATTCTCATCTTCGATCAGCAATATGATCATCTCAGCAAGTTCAACGTTTAATTCATGTCAGAATGATCATTGATTGAAAGATCATATGCTTCTCTTATCAATCAAATGATTATTGACTGAAAAATTCATAGTTTATCATCTTTTCAGAGTACTTCATCAAGTACTTTGCAATTGTCTAGATCAATATCTTGACAAGTTCTTCTGTTTTGTTTCATGATTATTTGAATATTAAAGCACAGTTGATTCGTTCAATTTTTGACTATAATCTGATTCTAAATAGAAATCATTTCTTCGATTGAATTTTAATTAACTTTCAATTTGAGTTTCGAATCTGAATCAGATTCTGAGTCAGATCTTGATCAGCTTTCTGATCATCTTCTTGATTAGCTTCTATTGACTGCAATTCAAACTTGCTTTCTGACAACAGCATCTGATGCTGATATAGCTTTCAATCATTATTTGCTTCAATCAACTTGACGTCTGACATTCTGATCAGCACGTTGACTTTCAGATTCTGTTTTTCTGACTGATATATGATCTTGAAGTTATATTCAAATAACTTCTCAGCTCATTTAGTCTGTCGTCTGATCAGTTCTTTGATCGTCATGAAGTACTTTAAATTCAGATGATCAATGAAGATCTTGATCAAAATATCTGTACATTTCAATTCAGAGCATCAATGCTTCAAGCAGCAAATAATGATCAGCAGTTTCTTGTCATAGATCTTGTAGTTGCATTTTGCAAGAATCATGTTCTTGCTGTAGAAGATCACTGAATGTAGAATGTCTTCATCGTCATATTGAGACAATACTTTGTCGTTGACATAGTTCAAGAAGTCAGTTTTCAGAATAACTTTTCTGATCAAGTTAAAATGCTTTAGAATGAGAGCTATCATTACTTGTTGCTTCAATTTTTCAAAGATTGTCTGACAGATCTCTGTTCATTCAAAGAAATGATCTTTTCAAGTCAACTTTATCATGAATCAAATGATCTTTGAGAAGTTCTTTATGAATCATCGATAGAAATTGCAGAAGTCAATGAAGATCTGCACATGAGTCAACAATTGCAACACTTTTCAGTTTCAAATCACATCTACTTTTCAAGAATTCATTCGCAGATCATTGATGAATATCAGTAGTTTAAGAAATGAGATTTTCTGAATCTTGAATTCACACTTGTCAATGTTTATCTGCAGATCGACTTCACGAAGCTTGTCTAGCACTTCTTTCACATGAGTTCTATGTTTTTTCAAGATCTTACTATAGATGAGAATATCATTCAAGTATGTCTGACAAAACTTGTGCAGACAGTCAAACAATACATCATTGATATAATGCTGAAAGAACGTGAGTTCATTGATTAATTCAAAGAGCATTACTTTATACTTATAGACATTGAAGAAAGTAACAAAAGTAGTTAAATTCTCGCTTTCTGAACTCATGTGCAGTTTATTGAACGTGACAATAATGTTAAGTTGAGTTAGATACTTACTGTCTTGAATTCGAGCGAGTACTTCGTTTATCAAGAATATTGAATAACGATCTCTTTTGATCAGAGCATTCAGTTTTTAATAATTCATGCAAAAGTAAAGACTATCATCTTTCTTTTTGATAAATAGTATTGACGAAGCGAAGAAAGCTTTGCTGAGTGTAATAAACTTTTTTTTCAAGTTTTCTTCTAAATACTTCTTGATTTTCTGCAACTTGTAGCTTGACATGAAATACAATCGACTTCTAAAGAATTGACTCTCATCTTCTAATTCAATCTTGTGATCATATAATCAATGCAAGAGCAACTGCGTTGTCTTTTCTCTATTGAAGACATCTAGAAAGTCGTGATAGACTATCGAAAGCTTCTTCTTCAGTTCACTCAGTGACATAGCAAAGATCACTTCATTTAGTTTCATGAAATCTTCAACTGAGCTAAGCGCTTTGTTGATTTCACTAATGATCAAGAAGAAGATTTTGATCTTCTTATTCTTGACTAAAGTTTAATACACAACGACTTTGATCATGACAATATTAACAAACTCTTCTTTCTCTGATAATTGAATGAGTCGAGATTGATCAAGATCAACTTAAGTGCTTGACTTCACTAAGAATAATGATTCAATGAATCGAACAAATTCAATGAACTGATTCACTAGTTTCTGATTCGTAAGTCGCTTCAAAATAATAGTCAACGTAACAATTGAGTTCAAGTTTCTTTATTTCATTTTGCAGATCTCGCTTGACTCAAATCTGTGAAATGCTGATTGATTGCTTGCTTTCAAAACAACAGATTTCAATGTTTAAATCTTCAACAATGATATTAATTGATCATTTGCAAAATTTACCAAAATTTGATTTCTTTTCAATCAAAGATTTTCAATGATTATTTTGTGCTGATCTAAACAAGTTATCAATAAAAGCATCATTTCATTCTTGTGTTCTTGTATCATGATCGATGTATACAGAGCATATGTAATCGACTTTTGATCAGAAGTTTCATCATACAATTGAATCAACTTTGATTTTGACAACGATATTGACTGAATATCAAAGTGTTCACATAGCTTTGACATCAAAGATTCATCAATGAAAGTCATGTCAGTGACTTCAGTATTTATCAAAGCGAAGAATCTGAATATCTTTTCTAGACTATTCAAAATGACGTCAACAGTGAATGACTTGAAATCAAATGAATCATCAGACATGCTGATGAAACAGAATATGAGTATATCACTCTCAATCACTACTTTGACGAAAGCAGATCATTTTTTGAATTCGCTGCAATTTCATGCATCTGAGCTGACTTAAGACAGTTGCATGCTCTATGTTCTGACTTCTTGCATTTGAAGCAAAGTTCTTTTTTAAACAACTTCTCTCTAGCAGAATCAACGTTTGATATTCTGAGTTTCTTTCATGCAGAAATTGAAGCTGAGATTGCGATAGTGATCATCATCAAGATGTTAGCGATAAAGCGAGCGACTTAAGTCGTTAATGTCTTGAAAGCTGATTAAGCATTCAATTTCGTCAATTGAACGTCAACTTGCATGCAGATGTCAACGAATTCATTCAAATTCATAGTTCGTTCGTTGATCATGACTCGCTGAAGATCTGAGCTAATCTTATGCTGAAGATCATTTAGTAAAGTTTCATTATTGTACTTTAGTTTTGCACTAAGTCTCTGAAATTTCATTCAAAATTCATGAAAGAAGATCTTGTTTTGATACAGCTTCAAAAACTGTCGTTGAGTCATGTGATGTTGATTGAGATTGTTGTACATCTTATTTATGATCAACAGTATCTCTTTTGCTTCAAGAAATGAGTTCATGATTTTGTTTCTCATTCTGAGTGCTATGTGTTTGATCGTCGTTTCACTGACTCGACTTTTCACATATGCAATCTTCATTTCTTCAATAGAAAAATGATTCTTGTTCATCTTCAACTTGTTTCGCATTTGAAACAATCAATTATTCACATCTTGTCTTGAATCTTTGAACAGAGATGAGTCAGATAGCTTGATTGACTTCGAGAATCAATCTTTTGAAATCAAAGTGCTTAGTCAACTTAATGTTGCTTCTAGATGATGTATAATCACGTTCTTTTTCTTCATTTCTTTCTGTAAACGCGTTCAAACAGCATTCAACATTGTCTGCGTAGCTTTCAACTTGATGTTGATAGCTTTCAATTTGATGTTAATCTTGTTGATGTTATTCAACATCTGAATCATGTCATTGTGAATCTCAATTTCGATGTCATGCTGTTGACATATGTACTTAATAAACGCAACAAGATTGTCTGCTTCATGAGTGCTTATTCAAGCATTCAATTCAGTGCTGATGCTGATCTTGATCATTTCATGATCAAAAAGCAACGCGTTCGTGTTCTTTTCTTCTGTATTTAATGACGCATTCGTGTTTTCTTCTTCTGATGCTGTTCAATTCTGTGACAGAAGTGATTCTCTTTCAGCATTTTGAAGTTTGTAGCAAGTAATGCTTACTGATTCTAATTCTGTGCTTCTAGTCATTGTGTGAGTAGAAAATTGCTGATTGAAATTCAACTGAAATTTCTGATTTCAGTTCTAGAACAACATGTTCATGTTCTTCTGTTGTTCTGTTCTGATGATGAGTTCAGTAAAGAGTTAGTCTAAAGCAATATGTTCATGTTCTTCTGTTCTGTTCTAGAAATTTCTTGATTTTTAATGAGTCTTCTGAACTCGATTTTTGAATTTCGATTCTGATTCAAGTTTGAGTGATGTAGCTTGTTTTTATATCGTTTACACGTCGATAGCAAGATTGATGAGCTTTGAACTAATGTTATGAGTCTGCATAAAGCGAATCATATGAGTGTATTCTAACTAGAAGTTCAAAGCTGAAGAAGAAAGAAGATGCAACACGTCGTAAGTTTTACTCACGAAGACACGCTAGATCGCTAGCGTGTTAACATCAGCTCTATACTAGTTTATGATAGTCTGACATGATCTATGTTAAACTAACTTAAAGTGCACAATTGTAACACAAATGTATCTCTTTCTTTAAAAAGATCTTCTGAGCAACGTGTCAAAGCATTCAACTTATCATCAATCTTGTTGAAATGATAAGCAATGCAATAGTTGAATCTAGACAGAAACTCACTTCAACGAGCTTGATGACAACTCAACTGCTTAGTTGACATGAAATACTCAAGATTTTTGTGATTCGTGATCATCTCGACAGAGTAGATAAAGTCTTCAAGCTCTGATCATCATTTCTTGAAAGCGCAAACAATGATCATGAGTTCTTTATCGTAGATCTTGTAGTTACACTCAACTGAGTTATGCTTCTTTGAAAAGTAAGCAACTGAATGAAAAATCTCATTCTCATTGTATTGAAAGAGAATGTTTTCAAACACATAGTTTGAAACATTGATTTCTATCACAATCTTGTGATCTGAATTATAGTGATGAAGAATAATCTTGAAAGTGAAGACTTTTTTAAGAATGTTGAATGCAATCTGACATTTCTGAAATCAGACAAAGAGTACATCTTTTCTGATGAGACGAGTGAGCGAAGTAGCTATTCTACTATAGTCATAGATGAATCTTCTATAGAAGTTCGCGAAATCTAGAAAACTTTGAACGTCTTTAACGTTGATCAAAATGAATCAGTTGATAATGATGTTTATCTTAAAAGAGTTCATCTTAATCTCTTCAATGATGATTATCAATTCTAAATATGAAACTTGAGTGATGTGAAACTTGCATTTAATTATATTCATCTGAAGATCTGCTTCTTGCAGCTTTTGCAAAATGAGCTTGACATAAATTTCGTGCTCAAGTTTATTATTGAAATAAATCAAGATGTCATTCAGATAAGCTGTATAAAACTTATTTAGATGTTTACAAAGAGTATTGTTAATATACTTCTGAAATGAGACAGACTCATTACATAAATCAAAGAGCATGACTAAATACTTGAATAATTCAAATTGAGTGCAAAAGACAATGAGAGTTTCATCTTCTTCTTTGATTCAAAGTCAATTGAACGCAGAAATGATATTCAGCTTGATAAAGATTTTAGCTCGACTTAAATGATTCAGTGTTTCTGAGATCAGAAACAGAAAATATTGATTCTTAACTGTGATAGCATTCAGATCTTGATAGTTCATGCAGAAGCAAAGTTCTTCTTCAAGTTTCTTGATAAAGAAAACAGAGATAATCATTTGAAAGCGACTGACTTGAATGAACTCTTTGCTCAAATTTTCATTCAGATAACAACGAAGTGTGAGAACGCATTTCATTGACTATGAATGATGTGTATCTGCAAGACTAGCTCGCGAGATTAGATTAAAGAGATTAGCGAGTGAATAAAGATAACAACTTGACAAAAGATGAAAACTCTGCAAGCTTTTGCTTTTGTTTCTTAGCAATTAGTTCTATCATCAATAGAGTGCTATCTTATTATCTTCTACTACGCAGTTTCACGTAAAGAGATCTTGTCGCCTTACAGTTCTAATTGCTTTGTTTGCATGAAGCTGCTCAGTAAAAGATGTTAAATGTGCAACGACTCATCAGAAGTTGCATGATCAAAAGAAGCAGTAACTTCTTTCATACTGATAATTTGTCGTTTCATCAGAACAGATTTGAGAATCATGCATTCAAACATGCAGATGAGAAGTTCAAGTTGCAAGAATCTAATGAACAGACAAATTCTATCTCTTGATGATTAGCAAGCGAAGTATGCAAGCAGTTAAAGAATCTGAAGACACAGAACATACTGCTTGTCTTACAACTTCATGTATCAAAACTTGAGCAAGAAACTCAATCAATTTCTGATCATCGATGACAATATAGTGATGATCACTATCAAAGTGATGCATGCAAGCATGCTAATTGATCTTACAAGTCTAGAGAGCAAAGCATTACAAACTACAACTTCTTGATGTTCTGACTGCAAAATTGCAAAGACTTCATAGTTGCAACATCATTTGATTTCATCACGAAAAAGAAGAAGCTGCAATGATTTATGTCATACTTGTCAGAGAAGTCTTGCAATCAGTGATGAGATCATGTGATGAGCATGTGCAATTGTGATGAAATACTCGACTGAAAGTACTACATTGAATACTTGCATGCTAAACTTAGCAATTTTGAAATTCGCAACTTTCAAACAAAATGTTGACTTGAGACTGCAAAGCAGCGAGTTAATCAAAGCATCATGAATTTCGAGCAATATTTTATCAGATTGTACGCAAATCTGAACTATCATATATTCAACAAGACTTGCATGATGTACTTGCAAATAAAGATTAACAAAATCATCATGAATGAGTTTCTTCACATCTCATACATCTCTATCAATTATGTCAATCTGCTAAAGCATCTTATAAACATTGACTTGCATTTGCAAAACATTGACGCATTGTCGAAGTTACATTTGCAGCAAAGTAAGAGTGTAACATTTCAAAAGAGTTTTCAATTCTTGCATGAAAAGATGAAGTTTATCATTGCAACGAAGAATTTTAAGTTCTTTGCTTCAAGCACGCAGTTTAAAGACGATGCAACACTCAAGTTCAGTAAGTTTAAGCAAGATGTTGCTTCATTCAATCTTACGTGCTGATCATGCAAGAAGATGAAACATAAAATCAATAATTTGATGTATTTCAACTATGCATTCAGATAAGAGACTTGCAATCAGAGCAAAGATACGAAAAAAGAGAAAGTCTGATATTCATCATCAAGTCATTAAATATAACTATGAAAAGATGATTGTCATATGCACTGATGATATCAGTATTGACAAATGTCTCTGAGAGAGTGCGTGAAGCTCACTGTCTTATTGACTCTGAAGTTGAGCAAAATTTTATATTGCAATCATGAAGTAATTCTGCAGAAACATCTGTGTTGTTTGTAAAGAAGTTGAACGAAAGTCTTCATCTATGTCTGAACTATCATGATCTCAATGAAATAACAGTAAAGAACAATTACTCATTATCTCTACTGTCTGAGACGCTGAATCGCTTTGCTCATGCAAAACACTTTATCAAAATTGATATTTGCAACGTTTATTATTGCATTTGAATTCGCAAGAATGATGAATGAAAAATGACTTTTCATACATGCTATGATCAGTTTGAGTATCAGATGATGCTTTTTGAACTGATAAATGCTTTTGCGATCTTTCAGTTTTATGTAAATCACGCGCTTAAGTCATTCATGAATATTTACTGCATGATATATTTAAATGATGTCTTAGTATACTTTGAGACGAAAGAGCAGCATTGAAAGCATGTGCATAAGATTCTTTGCACACTACTGAAATATTAACTGTATGTCAAGCTGTCAAAATGCACTTTCAATCATAGTAAAGTTATCTTTCTGAAGTTCGTGATAAAATGAAGAAATATTCAGATGAAACAGTTTCATATTGACGCAATCACTAACTGATTTAAGTTCAAGTCTGCAAAGAACATTTTTGTATTCTTGAAATTTGTGAGATTTTATCAATGATTTATAAAAGAGTTCTTTCAAATCATCACGCTCTTAACAAATTTAATCAAGAGTGCAAAGAAGAGAGCAATGCATTCATTCTTTGCAATGACATTGAAAGCAAGAGAAGCTTTTGAAAGATTGAAAGCAATCTTTGTCAATGCTCTCATTTTAAAACACTACGATTGAGATGCAGATCTTTGCATAAAGATCGATGCATCAAATCGCGAAGTCGAAAACATGCTTAGTCAGAAGAGCAAGACTGATCAATGACATCTCATTGCATACTATAGTTATAAGTTCAAAGAAGCTGAAGTACAATGAAACATGCATGACAAAGAGCTGTACGCTATAGTTCTTGATTTTAAGAACTGACAACATTATCTTCAGAGTAGCAAGCGATTCATATGTGTGATAACAGATCACAATAATCTTCATTACTTTATGATGATAAAGAAGCTCAATGTACAACAAATGTGCTGAACTGAGAAATTAGCTGCGTTTGACTTTCATATAGAATATCACAGAGACAAATTAAACTTTGCAAATGCATCATCAAGAAGACTCAACATAATGAAATTGAATGATAGCAAGAAAAATAATAATTATTTTCTATTTACTCTGTGAAACAAACTTTGCAATCAGAAATGTCAATCTGAGCTGCTAAAGAATAAAGAAGTTTTGACAGCAATCAAACTTGCAGCATTGATGATGCAACTGAATGACATAGTCATTGCAGATACTTAAGTCATGTGATTGAATGAGAAAGTACTCATCAGATCTTGCAGAATTCTAGACACTGCGTTGTTTCAACTTTTGATTCATCAGATTATGAAGTCGAAGAGATTTTATTTGAAGATGAGTGAATCAATGATTGCGTGACTGCTGAAGTTACAACAAAGAGATTTCTTTGTTGCAAATGAGAAGTGATGTCAACGATTCACATTTAGAAAGAATGAGCTTTCAAAATGAAGTATGAAGAATGATGAACTGCTACGTTGTGATCTTGCAGTTTATGTACTCAATGACTCTGCTACAAGAAATGAGATTCTGTGTATGAATCATGATGATTTCGAAGTAGATCATTTCACACATATTCATATCAAGACTGTAATAAGAAGAAAATATTACTGATTGAAAATGCTCAAAGAGATGATGAAATATGTTTGCATTTGTTCAGACTGTCAGTGAGTGCAAGTGCATCATCATAAGTTCTATGAGAAGCTGACATTTATATTGTCAGAAAGTGTGAATTCATTTCACATGATGATCATGAATTTCATAACAGACATGCTCTCTGCAAAGAATTTGTACATCGAAAAAACAAGTGATGTTATATTGATAATGATAAATAAGTTGATCAAGCATGCAATTTATATTTCGATGATCAAAGATTTGAACGTCAAGAAACTTGCAAATCTGCTATGATGAAAATTCGTATCTCAACATGAAATGATGTGAAGCATTATATTGAATTGAGACTCACTGTTTATCAATCATTTCTGAATCACTCTATGTTGACATCTTGAAGCGAAGCGAAAGTTAAGCACTGCATTTCATTTGCAAATCAATGATCAAATAGAAAGACAGAATCAGATGCTTGAGCACTATCTGCAAGTGTATTTCAATTACAAGATGAATAACTGATCAGAGCTTTTATCAATGACGATGTTTGCATATAACAACAGCATACATGCTAGTATTGAAAAAACTTCACATGAGCTTCTAAAGAAATACATTGCAAGCTTCGCAGAAACATCTGAGAACAAAGCTTTAAAGAGAAAAACATTCTTGATTATGAAGTGAGCAGAATGACTACGAAGTATCAGAGAACATTTAATGAGACTATGAAAGCAAATAGCAGAGCAGCAAGCAAAGTATTATAATGCTCATCATAAAGCTGCAAGCTTTCAGATGAAAGACAAAGTGCTTCTGCAAAGCATAAACATTTGTACACTTTGTTCAAAGAAGAAGATTGATCACAGACAATTGAGATCATTCAGAATATTAAAGAAGATCAACATGCAAGCATATAAGCTTGAACTATCTGAGAAATATGATGCAATTTACTTGATTTTTCATGTTTTTTTATTGAAACTCTGACACTCATGTGATGAGAATTCAAAGTCGCAGATCATTCTTGTAAAAGAGAAAGAGAAATGAAAGATAAAGAAGATACTTGATCAGTGAATCAAGAAAGAAAAGATTAAGTATTTAGTTCAATGAGCTGATTCATCTCTTTATAAAAACTTCTGAAAATCAATGAAAAATCTTAGCAATGCAAAGAAAATCATTGAGAACTATGAGACAGAAAGACAGATACATCAGTTGATTGTAAAGAAGTCAAAGAGAAAAAAGAGAGACAGATCACGTAAGAATCACGATTGAGAAAGTATCAAAAGCGCAAAGACGCAAGTTTAAGAAGTTGATATTAAACTACAATTACAAAATTTCATGCAACATATGTTTTCTAAAAAAGAAGATGATGAACGTCGTGAAAGAACGAAGAAAAGAAGCAATTAATGATCGCAAGCGAGAACATTGAAGTGAAGAAGAAAGCTATTTATTCATCAGCGAATCTCATCATGCATTGCTTACTTCAGTTGACATTTACAAGACGAAGACGAAGCGATGTGATGACAACAAGAAGTGACAAGAACAAGAAAGACGAGAGTCTTTACTCAACTGTTAGATACAATCTTACATGATTGAGAGAAAAGTCACTCACTCTCTCATTGTCAAAGACGAAGAGTGAGACAAGTCTCAATGCAAACGTTGAGATAATGATTCATCGCTTGCGCAGCACAATGCATTGACAGCTGAAGATGATGTGAAGCTGAGTTCATCATGCAATCGTGCTTTCTCATGAAGCAGTGCTTGCATTTGCGAGCATGCTCAATGAGAACACGACACATGTGAATCGTCGCTGCGCTCAGATGATGAACGCAGCGACAGCATCAGATCATCTGATCACTACAATTTATCATGCATCAGCAATTATTGAAACATGCAAAGATAAATATGTATATCAAGAATCATAAGCTCAATCTTCAACGCAGAAGATGCGAAAGAAGCAAAAGAAGCAAACATGACAGACGTTGCAGCAACAATGACACGACAAGAAATATACATTTCAAGAAAATGAGCAGACTTCGCAAGCATGTTAGCATGATCTCAGTGAGCGCGAATGCTGCTACTTATCATGATGATGATGATGATGATGATGTTAATACTGCTATGTCATTCACATTAGCTCATGAGCTGACTTGCATCACAACAACGCTGCAACGAAAGAAGCTCATATCATGAGCTGCAAGCTATGCAAGATATGCATAGCAAATTTCATGCTTCGTCAGTTTGAAAGAACAGTACTCATGAAAGAGTATGCTGAGACGAGACAAGAAGAAAAGAAAGAAAGAAAGAAAGCAAAGCTGAAGAGTTGATATCAACAATCTCGCACTAGCTCTGTTTATGCTTGTTAGCATGATTAACTCACGACACTTCTACACAGATGCTAAAGTGCTGAAGAAGTCATGATTACACTATCAGCTACAAGAAGACAATACGATGCTATGAAGATTCAGAGATCAAGTCTTTAAGAGAAAATGCAGTTGTGAAAATGCATCTCATCAACTATGAACAATGCATGTCTGCAAGACTAGCTCATGAGATTAGATCAAAGAAACTAGCGAGTCAATAAAGATAATGACTTGACAGAAGATGAAAACTCTGCAAGCTTTTGCTTTCGTTTCTTAGCAATTAATTCTATCATCAATAGAGTGCTATCTTATTATCTTTTACTATACAGTTTCACGTAAAAAGATCTTGTCATCTCACATAAAGTTCTAGAATTTCATCACAACTCATGTTGTACAAAGCAAAGACTGAAAGTTGAGCATCTTCTTTAAAATGTATGACATGATCATGAACTTAATGCAAAGACAAAATATCAACGTTCTTCTTGAAAAAGACATTTAAAAACTTGAAATATCTGAACAATAAAATTGTGACTGAATTGACGTTCTTACTTTGTTGATAGACTTCAAGATCTTCTTGTGTTGTAAATGCAGTCAAATGAAATTTCTTTTTCATTTGATGAAGATTCAGACAATGATTTTTATCATACATACTGTCTTGAGAGTGAGATGAGAACTGAGCAAGAGTTGAACTGTTTTTTGAATAAACAGTCAAAGTTTTGTGACGCGATTTTGACTCATCAGAATCTGAACTAAAAGACGAGATTAATTCAAGATTCAAGAAAACATTGATTTTCTTTAAAGTGATGCTAAACACTTCAATGTCTTTGACATGAGCAGCATGATCAAAGCTTCAAGCTTTCAACTCAACTATGTCAAGTTGTATAAAAGATTGATTGAATTGATCTGCTTGAAAAACAACAGAAGTTTTAAAGAGAAAAGAATTTCAACACTTGATTTTTAATGAGTATTCTTTTTGAATGACTTGAAGAATACAATTAGAAACTTCTTGTTTCAGATGAGAAACAAGATTAAATGAGATTTGTTTCTTGTGAACGAGCTAAGTATCAGTTGACTTTTCATGAGTGAATGAAAAGTTATATTGCTTCTTGTGAGCAAACGAGAAACTGAGTTACTTCTTGCAAGTGAATTGAAAACTGAATTGCTTCTTGTGAGTAAACTGAAAACTGAGTTGCTTCTTTCAAGTGAATGAGAAACTAGATTGCTTCTTGCGAGTGAACTGAAAACTGAGTTGCTTCTTTCAAGTGAATGAAAAACTAGATTGCTTCTTGCAAGCGAACTGAGTGCTGAATTGCTTCTTGTGAGCAATCTGTAGACTGAATTGCTTCTTGTGAGTAATCTGTAAACTGAATTGCTTCTTATAAATAATTCGTGAACTGAGTTACTTCTTGTGAGTGAATTGAGAGCGAGACTGAGAGAAAGTTACTTTGTTAACTTCAAACGAGAAATTTTCTTCTTGTTGATTAAGATCATAGATCTTGACAAAGAATGAGTAACAATGATTAAGACAAAAGAAGAAAGACAAGATGAGAATATTGTGTTCAAAATTGACATCAATGACGTGATGATGAAGTCATGACAGACTTATGATGATGAGATACTGATTTAATTCAATGACATAAAAGAATAGTCTTTTGATGTGTTCATCAAGAATCATTGTGATTTCAATGATATAAGTAATGTCATCAATTAAAGCGACTTGATCATCAAATTCTTAAAGTCTGCGAGAGTGAATTAATGAATGCAAGGAAAAATGATGTTGTTGCGCGAAGAATTTATTCATAAAGACATAAACAAAGACTTCACTATTAATCAGAGCGAAAGTGAGAACTTTAGATTGAGCTTGACGTAGAATACAAAATACTATCATGTAACTATCTTTGAATGTCAAATTGAATTCAAAGAGTTTCAAGACAGATTTAGCAGAAAACTTTCTATATGATTGAAGTGAGAGTGAAAAGATTGAGACTAGTAAACAAAATGATATGTATACAGATCTCTGAGCATGACTTAGCTCAGAAATTAAACTTTTTTTGCAAACAGCGAGATTTCTTTATTTATACTGACAACGTCACTATCATAGACGTTCATGATATGCAGAGTGAAAAGCTTCTTATTTGAACATTCTTTAGCAATTTTGCTTGAATGTTGCAATTTGCAGTAGTAGCACAGCTTTCACTTGTTGCAGATTTTCTTGATCTCAGAAATGATCAGAGTCTTATCTTGAACAATGATAATGACAAAACTTAGATTCATTGACTCATCAAGAGATGAGAGAGAAAGAGATGAAGATACTGTTGAAACAACAGTCACAAAGATGATGATCTTTAAACTCAAAGAGTTACTAGTTAATGCAAAGATGCTCTTGACTTTGATAAACGAAACAATGATGAAGACGAAGCGAGATTGATGATGTTTAAGCTGCTGAAACTCTTTGTTGATGTTAAAGAATGCTTGAATTCATTGATGAAAGATAAATGATTGAGTTTCATCAAGATTTTGTCAGAAGAAGATGATGACTTAAGTGAAATAATTAACATTGCGTTTCAAACAGTCAATCAATGAGAAATCTTTCATCAAAGAATATTCTTTCTTTTGATAAAAGAGATTGTAGTAGTTGACAAAGCTATTCATGTCTTGCTTCAGAGTTTCACGAAGATATAAATGAGCATCTTCTGTCTTGAAAAAGTTGTCACAGCAATGATGCAGCTTGTGTTATTAATTTGCAAAGATGAAAATGATACAAAGATCATTGACTCAATATTGATTCATTAAATTGTGAATCTTTTTATCTATGATGAATTGTGACTCGACATAGATGATCTTGACTCGATGAGAGAAGTAACAATCATTGTTCACGTTCATGCATTGTATCAGACTCTGCTTTCATGCATTTAATCAATCTTTGTCTCTCTCATATTTAAATATGTTGAGAAGCTTCTTGAATCTAGAAGCGATGAAGACAGCGACAGAGTTTGCAGAGAAGTGAACAATAAAAAGAGATTGATTGTTCAAGATTTGTGCAACAATCTGAGTTATCATCATGAGAGACTGAGAATTCAACTCTATATAGACTGAAGAACTGAAAATGATGAACGAAAATGAAATGATAACATCATGTTGTCGAACTTGATTTTGAAGCTTTTGCATTGCGCGAAAGATCTCAACTGAATTTTCAATCATACTTTAAGTGAACTTTTCAACAGCACGCTCATCATCAATCAAGAAATTGTAAGATAACTTCATTTAAGTGAAAGAATAACTAAACGAGATTTCAATGTATGAAAATGTTGCAGAAAGTGTAAATCTTTCGTAATGTCAGAAACTGAGCTAAACTAAAAATACTATTAATATAAAAGACTGATATTATTATTACTTTGATAGAATTTAAATACAAGACAATACATCAGATAATGTATAAGATGAAAGACAAAGAATGAAAGAAAAGAATGAAAGCTTGACTTTTATATACATGAATTGAGCAGAATCAAGACTAGACAGTAGTTTTATTAACTTAAGATTGCAAAAGTTCATGCACATGACTGAAATAATTGAAACAGAATTGCTGAGACTAAATTAAGATGATGATGATTAAATTAATGACTTGATTCATTGAATTGCAAAATAGATTCAATGAATTGAGATTATCTAAAATATCAAGAATTTATGTTTTAAATCAAGTTGATGATCTGACATCATGATAATTCAATAGTTCAAGAAGTCAGCATCTTGTAACATTTTTGATCGCAGATGTGATCAGTTCAAACAATGCATGAGTACATGCTTCATCATTTGATGACTTTATTTACAGTTACATTGCGAACTATTTATGTCTGAGATGTTTCTAAAATGCAGATAAACATTCAGATCTATGCGTTTGATTCTGATATGCATTGCAAGAATGCTTTCTGCTTTCTGAAGATCATCACACATCTTTATCATCTTATTGCTCAGATGCAATCTTTGTGCTGAAATTGCATTAATGTTTGCGACGCGTTCTCTTTACTTTTCTCATCGTTGATTTTATTGATCTTTGTGATACTGCGCTATTGCGATGCTATTGCTTGTTGAAATCATTATGAAGAAGAAAATGCATCGTCTGCATCTCAATTGTATCTTCGCATCTTCTTGAATGAAGACATTCAGAAGTACTATTTTCTTGATGATGAATAAACAAGAAATGATGCGATTAACTTTCATCAAATGAGCATGTATTAGTTTGCATGCTTGTCTGATCTTTTGCGTTTGATTGTTGATTCAACTGTGTAGCATGATCTTGTTCTGTAGCATGTTCAAATAAACATGTAGCAAGCTTGTGTATGTTTCTGTCTCTAGAGTTTCAATGCTTACTTTTTTGAATACTTCTGCTACGTGATGCAGAGTCTAATTCTGAAGTGTTTTTAATTTGCATTCTTTGCTCAACAGTTCATCTTTCTTGTCATGCTGATGTCAAACTGATGCTTTGAATGCAATTTCTGATTTCACTACTGCTGAGTATACTTGTCTCACTTTTGTGAAGATAACTTCTCATGTGAAGATTTCAAGATGACTAAGTGTCAGCATTCTTGTGACGTGATTCATCTTTATTTGTCAAAGATGCGCATCTTATTGCAGTTTCATGTTCAGTTGCATCTTTAAAACTCATACGTCTGATTTCGATTTAATAATTGAGCTTTCTATTTGTATGCTAATCATCATGTTGAATCTCTTCGATTTTCTAATGAAATGTGTAAGCTCATACTTTTCTGATGCGAACGTTGCATCATGAGTGCAAACTCATTTCATGCAGATGTCATGTATTTTGCTCAGTGTTTTGCAAATTTCTTTCATGAATCTGTTGTAGACTAGAATGTTAATATCATTTATGAAGTCAAGCACTTCGATTTTATTTCTCAATGCTTCGCATTTTTTGATTAAACTTGCATTGAAGAATAGAAAGAAAATCAATGAAATGAGAAATCTTTGCAATATGTCTGCGTTTATCTCGTGCATGTTGCTCATTTGTTCATTGAATATTAGCAATGTCTTTCGATCTTTTAGAAAGCTGCGTGTTCATTCAATTATGTAGCTTGATGTTCTTTTCATCTTCAGCATATGCAGAAGTCTGATGTGTGAGACTTAATCAAACGCTTCGACGACGTCTAGACTTAACATGAATGTTACATATTTGATTTTGCAATCTCATACTGTGTGAACTTGATTTATCAGTAAATTTAACGTTGAGATCATAAATCACTTGCGTCTTGCTCTCATTTAAGCATTAAATAGCATGTGATGAATCTCAACTATATCACTCAGTCTTTTGATCATGATTGACTTCAGAGCTTTGCTCATGATATCAAGCAAAGCAATGAATCAATACGTCTTTGAATCAATATAGTTGCTTTTCTTTGATTTGCATA
>JAABUW010004926.1_pt1 | contig 17813 bp, 22 predicted proteins | sample 5560081 | NCBI WGS metagenome assembly JAABUW01 (sample SAMN10711882, study PRJNA513363) | rock metagenome | isolation source: Antarctica rocks | place: Antarctica: Victoria Land, Knobhead sud | reverse complement strand
TCGAATCGAACGATGGCCAAACAAATGCCATCGACTCGGCAACGATTTACAGCCATGTGATTGGCTACCGACCTAGTCACTGGGCGTAAGCCTCAATATAAACAAGTGGCAAACATTTGATACTGTACTCGTAATGGGCTTGTACAACTGCTATTTTAGATACGAGTCACGATCGGAAAAACATATGCTACCGAAAAGGAATTGTATTGCCAGGGGTACCTAATGCTCTATAACTGATGCTGGATAAATAATGCTGTACAAAAATCACTTTTCATTCCGTGCCATTCCAAACGCGAAAGCGCCGGGACCGACAACACGCCTCCCCGAATCAGTTGGAAAGGCCAGTGAGGCCGCGGATCTTCGAGTACTCGGAAAGCTCCTCCTCGGTAGGACGAGCCGCCACCCCGGAGCAACGGATCGGATCTTGGTGCGAACGACGACGGAGGGTAAATCGATGCATCGCCGACCCGGCATCTAGGATCTCGTAGCTGGTGATCTTGTAGACGCCGTCGTATCGGAGGCCCTTGGAGGGGCGGTAGTTGTTGTCTTTGGCCAAGGTCGCCGAACGCAGAACACGAACGTCCTTCGCCTCCTCGTGGGCTTTCTTCAACATCTTCGTCCCCGCCGAAGCTTCTCCACCCGCACCCGACGTCCCACAGTACTTGACCATGTTGCCCTCGTCGACGTCAGAGTAACCGCCTCCGCCAAGGACAATCGAGTATGCCCACTTGCCCGGCTGGCCATGGATTCCTCCTTCAAGCTCACCGTGAGCTCCGTCCCTCATCGCACAGATCTGCAAAGGCCACCATTGCCCATTGACGAGGTTTCCCGTGCCGGTGTAATTACAGGATTTTTTGCCAGAGTAGCCTGCCTCAAAGTTGCGGGACGTGAAGTTGTTGCCTTTGGCGTTCTTGCCCTTTTTAGTATCAATCCCACGCAAGAGATGCGGGTCCAGAACTCCGTTACGCCATTTCCGATAGAGTCCTAGAGCGTCGGAACGGATGTCGCAAGGATACCCAACAGTTTCGTCCTCGATTATGGAATCGAGGCCCTTGTCCTCTAGGACCTTCGATTTGCGAAGGAGAACGCCAGACACAAAGTCATAAGTCTCCATATCGTGGATTCGCTTACGCAGTTTCTCGAACAACGGCGCTAGGTTTTCCCCAATCCGTGCACCAGTCTCGCAGTTTTGGATGAGGATCAAGATAAACTGGAGAGTTCCCAAGTCTGAGCGACTGAATGACTCGTGCATATTAATGCTATCATACCAACTGCCGGTGTTGTTCGTGGTACGCGTTGCAACCAGTTGCCTTGATAGACGTCAGCTTCTATTTTATACTTGTGCGTGACTGAGAACTAAGCATCAAGACTTACGTGGTAAGAGGGGTTGATTTCTTTAGCGGAGTTTTCTTTGCAGGCGCAAACGGACGCGGCTGGGGCTGCGCTGTTGGCTGTTGAGAACTAGAGGACCCGGCAGCGTTGATGCCCATGGAGATATTCTTTCTCTTGATGCGACGTGTGGAAAGGCTGGATTCATGCTCATCGTCTTCGTCTTGAGAGGAAAGCAGGTCCTCTTCGACTTGCGTTGGTGATGAAGGTGCTTGATTCGGATGTTTCCTCTTTCGGCTTGCTGTTAGTCCAGCATACGGATTCTTATTCGTTACACTTGGCTCAGGCTCAGGCTCGTCTACGGCAGGAAGATCTAGGAGGGAGACAGCAGCGTCTGCTACTTTTTCCTTCTTGATCCTGATCGTGGCGGGGATAGGTGTTGAGACAATATTCGATTCCGCGTTGATCTCAGGCTCGGACTTGATCTGAGGCTTCGTCGTGCCACCACCGGTCCAACGCATGATGGCATCCGCCTTCGCAGCATCCATACGAGCTTGGAACGGAGAGACGTGCTTGTCTGTCATAGCTGGAAGCGTGCTTGTACGTGGTCGTTGGATGGTAGATGGGTTAAGAAGGTGGTTCGGTGAGGCCTGCGCGCGATAAACAAAAGCGTCACGCTCGGCTGTTGCGTCCGTTCCAGAATAGGAAAGGCTCGAGTGTCAAGAGCGGGGTAAGCGCGCCCTCGATCGTAGAATCAATCGCTCTGGTCATCGAGGATTCACTTGGCTGGAAACATTCCCCCCCGGCTGCATTTTCTACGCTTTACTATTCCTTTTCCCTGATATCACCCACGCTCATATGAATCCCTAGGCAAGGAATGGGACTCGCCTTCCTCGCCCCAGCTCCAGCCACAGTAGTCCTAGATAGAAAACCCTTTACTGGCAAGCCTCTTCCATTGCCCCGCGAACAATGCGTTCATAAATCCTAACTGATACCACATGTCACGGATCGGCAGCGGCACGGCCCGTCCCGTTCCCGCCGCGCCAATCGCGGTAGTGAGGTCAATGTGAGGCCTATTGTTCGCTGGAACATTAAAAACTGTGAACCCTAAGGTAGTGACTGACTTGGTTATCTACATGACTATTGCGACGAGTGGAGTGAGGGTTTGATGGGTTGGGTTACTAGGTGGGTATACTGTCGAGATTGATCCGGAACGGTCTTCTACACTTGGAAGCTCAAGGTGATGACATGGTCAGGTATGGCAGATTAGCTTTGTGTCTACACCTGTTATCATACCCCATCGCGACCTGGCTGAACACTTCAGATGAGTGGATTTTCGTGTGCTGTGAATGGCATGTGGAAAGAAATCTCTTCCTTTTGGCCGGTCGATGTGGAGAAGAGTTCCGCTGTTCTTGCTGGAAATTGCTCGTTTTGCTGTATAGAGTTAGGTTGGTCACTTCTTTAGTTCTGAGGTATTCTTGCTAGGGTTTCTCTATGTGGAAACGCTGTTTGTAAAACAAGAATTCTTTTGAAGAATTTTCTTACTGAGGTTTCTTCGCTTGAAGATTCTGTCTGTGAAATGGGTTTTTTTTCCAAAGAAGATTTCTACTAAGGTTTCTTATGTGAAGATTCAATCTGTGAGACGGCTTATTTCTTCTCAAATGTCCGCTTGTTTATTTTTCATCTGTAGAGTTTTTCTGAAACACTTTCTTGAGTGTGTGCTAATATCTTCTTTACTCGTAATAGTCATTCAACTGAGAATGCATTCATCGCTCGTAAAGATTTTCTTTGTAGTGCTCAGAGTCTTTTATACGTAGAAGTCTTGGACTAGGTAACGTGACAGTGTGAACTATAACGTATGTATTAGATAGGGCTAATAACTAAGAAGGCATAGAGGCATCGTGAGGGCGTCGTGTATATAGAGCATTCTACTATTTACGTTACTATGTTATCATGGTAGGATTGCCATTACATAGATATGGCGTATCTGATACACCGGTGTACTGCCATCGAGCATGATACCCTTTCAATGTATCTTTATTTCATCTGAATATTCTCTTTTCTCTGAGAATATTCGTCTAACGCTTTTCTAGCTGGTGATCTTGCCTGCGAAACGACTTCCCGCTTGCTTGTTTTCCAACTGCAAAGTCTTCTAGAAAATACTCTTGTGTGTGTGTCAAGATCTTCTTTACTCGTAGTAGTCGTTCAGCTGAGGATGCGTGCACTGTTCCTGGAGATCTTCTTCCCAAAATGACATGTTCCCGTTTGTAACCCTTCTGAAAGTCGTTTTTCCGGAATAGATTTCCCGGGGACTATTTCAGTTCCATTCGGGCCAAGCACTCAACTACGGGCATTTTTGCCTGTCACCAACCTGCGCGTGGTCAATAACTAAAGCCGTATAGTAGCTACCTACTATGAGATTTTCTAAGTCGTCATGTGGCTGAGAACATGTCTGAGGAAGATTTGCTGATTTCGCCGCCTTTTTGTATGAGATCTCCTCAATGCTTCAGTTCGCTATCCTCTCGTAGCAACCGCTTATTGTGTATTAAACTGAACATTGAATTTGTTGTACTTGAAGTCTATCTATATTGGTTTCATAAGTATTCGTCGGTAACGATCAGTATGTCAGTCAAGATTACTGCTCGTATTCTGAAATTCTTATTCAATATTTCTTCGATTCATTGACTGTGCTGTTCAAGAAGTCAAGCCGCAGAGGATCCAAGTCTTCAGCGGCAGTGCAGTCATAGATCAGGCGTGTGGAGAAAGACGAGTGTTAGATATGCGTAAAGAGAGAATAAAGCGAAAGTGAGAACAGAAGATAATCGAAGAGGATATCTCAGAGCCGTCAGCTTTCGTCTCGTCGACGGCAAGATTCAGAAAGAAGAAGGATAAAAAGAACGAGAAGAACATTTGACAGTTGATTGAAATCTTTGAATTATTGATGTCGCCTCTCAGACGTGAAAGAACTAGATTCAAAAAAAAAAACAGTGGTAGTAGTAGATAGTGAAAAATTGAAAAATCCAGACAAAGTGTTCCTCAATCACACAGCATCGAAATAAGTCGATTTGATCAAATCAGTAGGATGGAAGCTTGAATATGCCACATGGTCGGCGGAGGCAGGCAAAAATTCCTGTGGGTGAGTGAGTGCCTGTTCGGAATGGAACTGAAACTCTTCTCCCTAAGATGGCCGCCAAAAGCCGACCTCTAGACTAAGGTTGCAGTCTTCTTGTTATAGCTGTATGTCTCAGATATATTTTCCTTCTGGAAATTCCTTTTGAAGAACGGAGATGTCTGATTCACTATATATTACTAATTTGAAGCCAAAGCATGATCATATAAAATGCTGGAGACTCTTGATGTATAGAGAAGAATCGAAAATTGAGCAGACGGATCGAGATTTCGAGAACAACGATTATATCCTCGAGCACCACATGGAGGTCTTGTCGGTCTGAGCTTTAGTTCCCAGATCCTGTCGAGATGGAGAAATGGCCGCTTGAATATTAGGTGTTGAGATGAGGTGGTGGTAGAGCAATAGATAACGCGACTGACCATTATGTGGTCAGAATCGTCGGCAGCGGCTGATCATGCAGCTTGTGCAGCGATCAGCAACACGGGATTGTGCATATGGAAAAGCAACAATAGGACCTGAACGAGATTCAGAGCATTATCACAGTAGAGGCGTTGCAGTTGCTGTAGAGTAGTCAATTTTCCTTGTGCGATCATCCCTTCTAACTTGGAAACCATAGCAGAAATTTAGTCAAAGACAAGAAGTAGCACCTAGAATACTTAAAATCCATCGTACGAAAGCTAAGATGGGCATCAGACTTGGCCCTTAGAAGACGAATAGTGAGTTACAACCGCAATGTATATTTCAATCCTGCCTTTTGATGCTGAGATATCTATACAGCTATGCTTCTTCATGGGTAGAGTTTTCTTCCACCTAAGCAGCAGTCTTCATCTCAAAGATAATGTTGGGATTAGGGGTTGGGTATGTCCGCCTTACATTCTAGGGCTGATGCCCGCTATTGGAGTTTTCGCCTACTGTAGATAGCCTTCTAACAACAGCAACAACCGATGTATCAATTGTTTGCCGGGAGTACTTAATTATAGTAGGTTCGATTCCTAACGGCGCTGGTACAATGGTGTTGTGGTTTTGTTCTTTTCTTCAATACGCCCCTTTATGACCTCGTGTTCAAACAGATAACAAATCTGCGTAGAGCACGGCGTAGGCCTTTTTAACCCCAAATCCCGACCAACCTCTTCCCATCTCTTCCCCTTGTCTTTCTACCATCGCCTTCCCATCTCATTTCGTCAAAAAGCAGCGAATATATGCACTTGTCGTTCTCATGATGACACTAATATTCACAAGGTTTTCCCAGCGGGGGCATTTCAAATTTTGTCCTGTCTTTCTCGTGCAATTGCACGATTGCTTTCGTCCTTCATGTATAAGAAGAGAAGGCTCTACAATGCCGGGAAATTCCATCTAAATCACAGATCTATGCTTTCATCACGCCCACTCCCCCATCAACCCTTCCACCGCCAGTCCCGCTCGGGACAGCTACCTCTCCAGGGGGGAATCAACTACTTCCCTTAACTAACCGCGCCACTTCTCTATCTCCACAATCCCCACCCTCCTCCTCCCACCCTTAACTTTTTTCACCCTCCTGCTCACCCTCTGGCTCTACAAGTCCCTCATGCTCATGCTCATCCTCTTCCAATCCAAAATCCTCTACATGCCCTCGATACCACCATTTTCGCGCTTTGAGAAAATTACCGACTACGCTGCGCTGTGCCGGCCTGTGGTGTGGCGCGAGAAGACGACTATGGCTGATGATGGGTTCGAGGTGGCGGTTGCGGCTGGGAGTGTTGTGGATGAGGATGGGGATAGTAGAGGAGAGGAGCGGAAGCGGGAGGGAGGAGGGTGCTCGTTCTCTATTTCCAAGGGCATTAACCCCCTCTCTTCTCCTCTAAACCCCTCACAACCCATCTAGCAAAAAACCTAAAACAACGGCTCCTCCCTCCCCCCCCCGCTTCCCCGCCCTCTCCTCCATCCTCAAATTCCCCCACGACCCTCTCCCACAGCCCCACATACGCCCTCCTCGCCCTCTCCTACCGCGGCTACTGGACGTCCCGCGGCCGTCTCTTCCAACCCTTCCTCGAACACCACGCCGCATCCTTGCTCAACCACATCCGGAGGGCTGTGGTGGAGATTATGAAGGGAGTTGGTGATGGTGCTGGGAGGGAGAGATGATTTGGGATTTTTGGGGTGGACTGGTGGTGGGAGTATTTAGGAACTTTATGATACTAGGCTGGGGATTTATCGGGAAACGAAACGAATTGGAAAGATCTGGAAGGCCAGAAATGAGGTAATATCATCGGTTCTACAGCTGTTCTACAGTATTTACCTAGCTTTGGCCTTTAGAACTCTGAGAGCCGTGAGAGATTTGAGAGCCCGGAGCCGTGAGAGCCGTGAGAGACTCGAAAGACCTGAGAGACCTGAGAGCCCTGAGAGACCTGAGAGCCCTGAGAGACCTGAGAGCCCTGAGAGACCTGAGAGCCCTGAGAGACCTGAGAGACCTGAGAGCCGTGAGAAACCTGAGAGCCTTCATAGTCTCGAGAGCCCTGAGCGCCACCCCGCCCCAAAGCGACCACATTCCTCAACGTCCCAAACGCGAGTACATCCGCAATCCTACTCGTCCCCGCCAAAAGCATGCACAACCGATCCAAACCGCACCCCCACCCCCCCGTGGGCGGCAATCCCCACTCCAGCGCCTCGAGGTAATTCTCATTGATGTCGCCTGCGTTCCCGTCATCCTTCCACGACAGCTGCTGCACGAATTTCCGGCGCTGCTCGAAAGGCGAGTTTTCTTCTTCGTACATATTGGCGATTTCGATGCCATACACGAAGAGTTCAGCTCGGGCGGCGACGCGCTGGCCGTTGGCGGGGTGGATGAAGGATTTGGAGAGAGGGGAGAGGCATTCGGGGTGGTTGGTTATGAATGTGGGGCGGCGGATGTCCCGCTCTAGATAAATGGAGCTTAGCCTGTCCAGGAGGCGGGGCAGTGTTGGTTTTGCTGGTTGGAGTATATTTAGATCTTGGAAGAGCTGAAGGATTCCGCGCTCAGCATCCGGGGACGAAAGGTCGGGTAGTCTTCGCTTGATTTCGGTCTGAGCGGGTGAATCGAGGGTAGGCGGTACGTAGGCTATGGCCGCCTCAAGCGCTGGGATGAAATCTAAACGGTTAAAGGGGGTTCTTAGGTCCCATGATCTAAGCTTCAAGGATCTGTATTGCTGCGAGACTCTGGTTTTTGCAAATTCATATAGCTGGGTGACCAATTTTTCTGTCATGTCAATAAGCTCTTCTACGTCCGCGTAAGTCCGGTAGAACTCGCATGTTGTGAATTCTGGGTTATGGTTCAAGTCAACGCCTAGGCTTATCAGCATTCGAATACGACTCTCCAAAGGAGAGACTCGCCTTCATTCCGGAAACAAGAACCAATTTCGAACACGCGGTCGAATCCTCCTAATATCATTCGCTTGAGCCATAGTTCAGGGGCAGTCCGCATCACTATATGACGGTCTGGAAACTCTAGACCAAACGTCTCAAAGGGTTTCGCGATAGCGCCACCAGCTGCGGCTGCAAGTATGGGCGTCTGCACTTCCGTGTGTCCTTCATCTTGCAGGAATTGGCGCACGGATTGGATAATATCCGAGCGTAACCGAATAGTATGTGCGGACTTTGGATTTACCAGAAAATCGACGTGTCGATTGCGAATCCTGGTTTCTTCATTATGGAGATCCGCAGGAAGATGGTGTAGGCATGGCGACAAGAGCTGAGGAAGCTCTGTAACTAGTACGGAGAGTCCGCCTCTCCGCGTCTTATGCGGCATGCCTTTAAAGCCTATTCTACAATGAGAAATCCAGGACCTAAGCCGAGAGGTTGCTAAATCTTACTGAAAACATCTCCCCTTCGCATGGAGCGAACGAACTTATTGAAGTCTTCTGGATCTGAATTCTCCTTTTTGATTCTGCTAAAGTCGCAGACACCCTGCACAGAGTGTCCTTCCTGAGCAAAATTGACAAATACAAGCTTCGAGCCTGCCATCCGAAACGCTTGAATCCTTCCTGAGAGCATGAGCAGGTCGCTTCATATCAATGTTCCCTCCTCTCATAACATACCACGAATTATGGCTACCTCTCCTTCCTGCGACTCGTCCGGTTTCAGGGAATCATAGCGCTTTATGAAAGCTTTGCAATCTATAGCGCCATTGTGAGGCTTCACGCGAGGGTAAAGCTGGCTGGGAATAGCGTCGAGCTGCTTTAAACGCCTTTCAACATCTCCAGCTTTTTGCTGAACCGTAAGGATCTCATGATCTTCCAGCAGCGGTTGGAGAGCGCTGTAGAAGCGGAGATGAGCCGCACGCGCTGCCGTTGAGACTGGCTGGAAACGGGGCCGGAGGCAGGGGCTTAGGAATCGCAAGCTGGTGCTCATACTGTATGGAATTAGCCACTGCTGGAATTCAAGGACCAGCTGTATGGAGAAAATGCAATGATGTATTTCAGACATGAGTATTATGACCATTCGCTTGCAGAGCAAGCGTCATTCGCAACGGTTCTAATGTTGTAATTCTTCCTGCAAAGCATATAGAGATATGTAATACAGAAAGCGCGTGACTTACTTGAGCTCATCAACGTCTCGTTCTCCAACCTCATCGAGCAGTGAAGAATTATGGACGAATAAGCTAAAAAGGTAAAACTTTTCTGGCAAGGAAGCACCGGAGCGCCGACAAATGCGCATGAAGTGCTACAGCTCACCGTACAAGCTCCCAATGCCTGCGTATTGAAATCTTGTAGACATCGGCTTTATTGAAACTACAAACTGCTCAACAAACGCCCAAGTTCAGAAGTGCAGACCGATTGGAGCCCACCTATCCGTCACCATGTCCTATCTCTTTGGCGCCGGCCGCCCCCAACCCACCTCGGCGGAAAAACTCGCCGCCGCAGAAACAGAAGTCGAGATGGTCTCCGACATGCTCAACCGGTACCTTCCCTTACTCCAACAAGCCCCTAATCCCTCTGATTTCCTCTTCTACCCTCCTCCTGCAATTTCAACTAACATCTCCCCATCCAGCCTCATCCAATCCTGCACTAAGAAATGTATACCTCCCGACTACCGCGAACCCGATCTCAACAAGGGGGAATCCGTTTGCCTGGATCGATGCGTGTCGAAGTTCTTTGATGTGAACATGAAGGTTAGCGAGAAAATGCAGGGTGAGGCGGCGATGAAGCAGGGGGGTGGGGGTATGGGGTTTGGGATGTGAGGGGTGGAAACTTTGGAAGCGGCAATTAGGGAAGGAAGATTCCACGGCAAAGATTATTGCCGGTGATGGGCTATGTGGCACAATGCCCGCATTATGTGGTACTCGGCATCACAAAGCCTGTAGGTGTTGGTTGTGGCAACTCCCGGCTTCATGGGAGCGATTTGTACGATGTTAGGATAGTCTTCGTCGTGACCGCAGGTCTACATGTCCATCACCAATGGACTTGTAATAAGCTTCAAGAGGTGTCTCTGACGGCTCTAACATTTTGGAGTTTGTACAATATACTAATGCTATATACCGAAGAAGCCAACACGCAATCGCCCCTGGGTATCAATATAAACGGAAGGGAAAAGATCCGACAAACACCAAAGCTTATCACTGCCTTATTGGAACCACTGAAGCTTGGGAATCAATGACCACCACCACCCTGACGTATTATTCTCCTCGCTAAGCTCTTCCGCCCTGGTCTCAATCTGTAGGACTTGACGCTCGAACTCAGCCACTGCAATCTCCACGTCTTCTACTTTCGATTGTAGAGCACCCAGCTCGTACTCAAGTTTAGCACCCTGAACGTCAATGTCCTTGACGGTCTCGGTCAACGACGTTCGTTCTTCCGCCAAAAGACCATCCAAGGCTTCCCGAAGCGCGTTGTACTCCTCTAGTTTTTGATGGTACACAATATCCAATTCTTCATGGTCTCTGTCACCTTGTTTGTCAAGGCCCTCAACCATATCCACCCTGTTTTTGACCCACGACGCACACTGAATTTCTAGTCTTTGCAGGCGCTGTTTCATGATCTGTGCATCGGAAGCTAAGCTGCTCTCCAATTTCAAAGCATTATCGGGGTTCTTGTTCGTATTAACCGCGCCGAAATTGGCCAGATATCCATCGTCTCCGAGTGTTAGAGTTTCAATAACAGCACTGAATGAGAGATGCCGAGGAAAGCGGTATCCGGAGTAGCTATTCGTAGACCCAATTTTGTCCATTGGAAGACTTGCTGTCCTCTGTAGTAACGGTTGTGACTTGGGTAACGCTCCTGGAAGGGTCCCGCAAGGAACCATATTTGGTTTGCCATCTCGAGGCTCTTTATCATCCGCCAGCTTCTCGACAGCGAATGGCCTCAGATCATTTAGATCTGTCCTTAAATTCTCCTCGTCCATATTCAATCGACTTACTTCTGTTCCTGCTGACTGTGGAATTGTCCGAGGCAGATCCTCGTTCTCTGGCTGAGCCAAGGTTTGGCTTTCAAGACTTGAGGTCGATCGACCAAATACATCCCCAGAGTCGGATCCATATATCGTATTGCTGGGAATACTCTTGAGATACATTGGATCATCTAGAAGACCACTGTCACGACGTGATCCAGGTATTGATGCCGATATGGCCGACTCCGGGACTCTAGTAATTTCGTCGCTATCTCGAAAATGCCTTTCCTTGAAGCTTTCGCCGTCTGACGCAACATTACCGTCTTTCGAAGGTCTTTGATGATGGCCCCGTAAACCAGATTTGCCCACTGCATCTTTGATGATTCCACCCAACCCACTTCGGGCATCAGTCATTTTGTCCGTCACACTTTTCAAGACAGTCCGCCGCAGGGCTTGATCTTTGTCTGTGGGTTCGATGCTTGCTTGAGAACCATGCGACGGCTGGGTATAGAAGCGGTCAGACAGACCGTACCTTGGATGGTCATCGACTACAGAACCCCTTTTTGTACTTGACCAAACATAACCTCCTTGCTGATCATTGCTGAAAACCATACCTTCATCACCACCAAGATCCTTGAAAACATCGGAATTCGGATGCTTCAGAGGCTTGCCATACCACAGCCATTTCGATCGTTCACCGGATAGCAGATGGATGAAGGTTTCAATGTCGAGCGTCTCTATCTCTGCAATTCCAGCTTTGTCCCGTGAACCAGCCATACCAAGTGCTAAGGCCTCACCTTTACCGCTCAACTCGGCTACGGTCGATTTGACTGCTCGGGGGACAGTCCATGTTTCACCACTAGCGGCTTTTGCAGTGACCCTGTGTAGACGGTCAACGGTTTTTTGATCAAGTCTGCGTGTTCTCGGTAGCTTTTGCGACTTTTGGAAATATGATATGCCTCTTTTTGTGCTCACTAAGTCAAAAACATCTTTTGCGACAGGGGTGCCGTATGCATGGAGCCTATTGCGTGCACCCAACAGTACACCGAGCAGCGCCGCAACTGTAGTAGGCCCAAGAATGCCGTCACTAGGCTCAATATTGAAGAACTCAGTCCCAAACTCAGCCCACCAGTCATTAATTGCTTTCTCGGTCACATCACACAGTAGGCCGTCCACATACTCAGGAGCAAGCTTGCCGAAGAGCAACAGAGCTACCTGGCAAAGCTTGACCAGCTCAATCACTGCGCTGTATAATGGGATCTTCTCGCTGGTGCGGTAAAGCTGATTGAATTTAGCTTGAGTAGCCCCTACCGGTGGAGCTAAGTTGAGGCCTGCTCGACCTGAACATCCCATGCGCTTCAAATTTTCATTGACAATAAAATCCTCTCTGTGCTTTCTAACGTCGCCATCGGGGACCGCAATGACTGTTAGTGATGATGGAAATCCGCTAAGGTTTGTCACCATCATTATCCCAAGAGGGGTCTGTCTTCTTCGCGCATGATATTGGGTAATTGCTTTGAAATATACGCGCAGGCGCGGTGACCAAGCTGCTTCATCAGTTGAAACACTCAATACATCAACAAGCACAATGTGCTGTTCTAGTCCAGTGTATGTAGTAATCAAGAACGTTGGATGTACTCTAGAACATGCCCACTGTTCTACTATGTAGAGTTCATATCCGTGAAGCCGGCGCCGCCGAGCCAGGACCATGGTAGAAGGGTCTTCTTCTAAATACCTGAAAGCTGCCGGATCTGTAAATACGAGGCGCTGATGTTGTTGGCGATTTCCATTATCATGTGTTTCAGCTGTAGGAGAGGTAGCAGGTGAATGCCATGTATCATCCTGGGCATTGGCACCACCATCTTCGCCGCTCACGCCGTCTATTGGAGACATTCAGGCCAAATTTACCAAGGCTTCAAGAACTCGCAATTCCGTTGAGGAGCAAATGAAAGCCTTTTCTCGTTATTCCGTACTATCGTAAGATTCGTATCGCTCGAAATGAGTTCTGATCGGTATGCTGGTCCATTGTATGGGCATGACCTCTGTAGTCTGGATGCCTTGCTTTCTCAAATGCCCTCGTCATCGGATCCTATTCCATTCGGGATCTTAGAAATTGAGGGGACTGGTTAGTAAACACTTACTGTGTTTTTGTGATATCCTTTTTGTAGGGACTTGTTCTTATTAGGCTTGAAGTTGTCGTCGTCGATGCCGGGGGCAAAGTCGGTCCGTAAAAGGCCGAGGCGGGCCTTATGACCTACCTTTCCATTGCCTACCTACCTTGCCTCCTCTTAAGATGAATAGCTTCTTTCTTTACTACCGTCCTTCGCACCTCCTATCCGGAGAGCATGGAAGTACAACACTGCGGTATAGAGTACAATACAGAGCCATGACCCCTTGAAGAAGTCTTCTGGGCCCTCTGAAGCCCGACTTAAACCAATACCAGCTTCATCCGGTTCTCTATACCGCCCGACTTACGTAGCCTATAAACATGGAGTCACTTTTGGAGGAGCATGAGCGGCTTGTGGAGAGTGCGAACCTCTCAAATAGCTTGCAAGATGTCCAGAGTACCATCGAAATTCTGATCGAAGCGAGGGATGCTATAAAAGCCAGTAGGTTTAGGATCATTGCTCTCTCCTCATGGTGTAGCTTGTGCTAGTTTCTCTGACCTCATCTAGATCCTACGAACGACTTTGCCAATAAAAGTCTTGCGCACCTCCAAAACACCGTCAAGGAGTCGTTCGAAGATATTAACGAAGATTTGAAGGCAATCTATAAGGGGATTGGGAATTACACCAAAGCGTTGGAAAAGGTTATACATCCCACGTGTGCTGGCTTTGTAATTGCATCTGACGTTCTCCAAATACAGAAGTTCAAAGACAAACCCTTGCCCACTACAGACTACGATGCCCTCTCCTCCCATCACCCCTTGATCAACCGCGCAATAGCCATGCATCTCCTGCGGGAAGGCCAATTCTCCGTCGCCTCCACATTTCTTACAGACGCTACTACATATCCCCAACGTACCGAGTCCACTCCTGGGATATCGAATCCCTACGCTACGCTTGAGCGTGATCCGGGCATTGATTCCTTGAAATCAGAACCCCTGCGAAAACAGTTCGCCAACATGTACCATATCCTCCACGAGCTCAAGAACGAGCGCAACCTCCTACCAGCAATCGAGTGGGCAAAAGCGAACAGTGCCATCCTCGAACCCCGAGGAAGCAACCTAGAATTCGAGCTCGGAAAACTCCAATTCGTCTACCTCTTTTCCGGAGGCGGCACTTTCCCCTCCGACCACGGAAGCATTTTCTTAGGCCAGCAACAAGCTCTTGAGTACGCCCGCCGTGAGTTCACCCATTTCCAAGGCCGCTACCTCCGAGAAATCCAACAGCTTAGCGGCGCGATGGCGTTCTGTCCCAACCTAGCACAGTCCCCATACCGTCGCATCTTCCACGACACTGACTCCTGGGACGATCTCGCCAACTCCTTTACTCGAGAGTTCTGTTCGCTCCTTGGGCTTTCCGCCGACTCCCCTCTTTACATCGCCGCAACGGCGGGTGCGATCGCGCTTCCCACGCTCCTAAAATTGCAGACAATCATGAAAGAAAAACGGACAGAATGGACGACCCAGCACGAACTTCCCGTAAGCCCCATTTCTAGCCCCTGTCCTTAGCCACAACTCCGCTAACAAAACCCGTACCCGTAGGTCGAGATCCCTCTCCCTCCCGCCTACCACTTCCACTCCATCTTCGTCTGCCCCGTCTCCAAAGAACAAGCCACCGATGAGAACCCGCCGATGATGATGCCGTGCGGGCACGTAGTCGCACAGGAGAGCTTAAGCAAGCTGAGCAAGGGCAGCCGGTTTAAGTGTCCATATTGTCCAGGGGAGAGTCATTCCAAGGATGCGAAGGTGATATTTCTATGATGGTGGGGGAGAAACGAAGTTATGACGGGGAGATATGCATGGACTGGTGTTTTGGGGGGCATTGCTTGGAGTTTCGGGCCAGGGTTGTGGTGGTCAGGAAATGGCGTTTCTCTATCAGTGTTGGCTACCTTGATAGCTAGATCGCTAAGTAGAGAATGAGAAGACGATTGCAAGTATTCCTGCCTGCAATCTCATCATTTTGACGTCTTTCGGTAGAGCTTGAAAGGGGGATATGAATTTGTGGGAAGTGGGAGGGATGGCGGAGATTCTTGGTGTCATTGCCATGGCGTATGTTCTCACTGTATCTATCTCACGGTCTAGATCCTTGGTTCGGCAGCATAAAGATCCAGAAATGTTACTCGGCAGTCGCTGACCTCTACGATAAGATAAGCAGCCCCACCTAGAGGTAGTTCATGCACAGCTTAGTCCATCGTCAGCATAGCAAATACTTCCTTGAAAGACAGAAAGAACCTCTCTTTCCCCTCCCCCCTTCCCCCACCCTCCACACCCTCTACCTCTCAGCCCGCCCCCTAATATTCTCCCCCCTAACATCCACATTCCCCCCCCCACAACGCCTCCCAGCCAACATCGCACACTCCGTCCAGCAAAGCGAGCGCGACATGCAGGATCTGGGGGCTGCGAAATCTAATCCGTCCTTGCAGCGCCAGTTCCGCCACTCTCGTCAATCTCCATTGCCCCATTGCGTGACAAACGCAGACCATCCTGGACTTTGCCAAGATCGAAGCAGAGGCGTTCCGGACGATTCCATTGGTGAGAGTGTTGTTGCCTCCACCTCCCAGTCCGCAAATCCTAATAGATCTTGCCCGGAAAGACCCCACGGAAATTAGTTGCGGCTAGCATGGTTGACATGGCTGTTAGTGATCCGAGCGTGCGGTTAATCAGAGCTTTCTTGCCAGAATCTCAGCAGGTGATCGGATCATTCGGATGGGACCTTTCCATGGACCCTGCCGATCCCCCTTAGAGAAACCCTATTAAATGGCCCGCCCGGCGCGAATCTTGCTTTGGGGGAACGTTTCATGGAAGCGCTGTACAAGCCCCGGGACTCTCACATGCGCGGTAAAGCGTACTTCTTCATGCATATTCTTGCTGTGTTGCCAGAGTATCAACGACAAGGGGTTGGGAAGAGGATGCTGGAGGGGGTCTGAAACAAGCAGAGGAACTTGGGGTAGAATGTCCGATTGATGCCACCCCGGCGGGTCTGGGGCTGTATAGCAAGCTGGGGTGGGCGGAGGTGAATGTGGTGACGATAGACCTGGAGCCGTATGGCGGTAAGCCGGCGAGAAGGGTGTCAATGTCCAGCTGATTAGGCCGCCATGACTTCTTGAAGCGTGGGCTCGCGTCGGTTAGGAGTGGAACTATGACGATCTTGGATCCTCCTCATTCACAAACGTAGCAGGGTGTCTACGTCTTCTATCAACCTCCAGATCAAATACACCGAGTCGTTGGTATCCGCCGACAACATCATTGATACTGTTTCCCCTCTTTGCAATTCTCCAGATCAAGGCCCACATACAGAATACCCTCTTCCTTCTGAAGCATTTCCTTGGATTCTTTTGCGCCAGTCGTTGGATGAACGGTGAATGAACGAGGGATGCGCCTGTCGGGTCTAGAAACAGGGTCGCCGCTAGGTTCGGAATATCCTAACATCTCTTTGATCGCATCGATATGTCCCGCACACAATATGCCAAAGTATTTCGCCTCGAAGCAGTGCGCCGCGGCTCTGATCCTGTTTGCGGCGACACTGTCGTAGTTTGCATTTTGCGCAACTTCAGTACTGTCCAGAGCACTCGTAGGGTTTGTTTTTCTGGTAAGCCAAATAGCAGGCTACGAGGATATGTGTACCTGCTCCCTGCTCGCCATCAGGGCATACTGCGCCAGCGGGTTCGTAAATTTACCCTTGCCATACTTTGTCTGTGCCACCCGAAGCCCAAAGCCGTTACCAGGGCTCCACGTTAGCTTTTTGACAAATGTTGGTATTAGCTTGCGACGATGAATAAGTACTTCGCCGTTAGAGCCAATGATCAAGTTTGAGTTGAAAAGCGTGGCGGTGCTGTATCTCACTTTCTCGGAGATGCCGATACTGACAACTGTACCAGTCTTTCTAGCCGTTTCTTCGGTTGCATTGACTTCCTCACTGTCGGCATAGATGGACTCGTCGGTCATACGTTGGAAAAAGTTATGGTTCTTTGTGGGTGCAAACAGAGGACTCCAGATGGGGAAAGCAGGAATATATGACTCGGGATATACGACGAGATTAGCAGAAGAGCGGGATGCTTGGTGGATTAGAGAGATGCATTTGTTGGTAGTAGGGCGAGCGGAGAGGAAGATGGGGGAGACATGACACGCTGCTGCTCACTTCATTCAGCGAGCTAGAATTGAAGATAGATACACAAGCAGATGGATTGTTCTTTATGACGTGTTACAACAATGGAAGAAATAGATTGCTATTCGGAAAATCTGACGATACCTTACCCTTCCTCTCGTTCGGAAGGAAGGGAAAAAGGCGGAAAAGAGCTGTTGAATTTGAATGATCTGATATTAAAGTACGGGGTGGTGGAACTGGCGACTTGTACAACAAGAAAGCATTCATCCATTACCTAAGCTCAATATTTCTGATACAAGACAACAGAAATACGATCACCTCGTGCCATGAGTACTTGCTTTTACACAAATGGTATTCACTAGCCTGTTAATTCATACTTTATAGTATCGATCTTCCAAATCGATATGCGAAGCGTCTCTGCCTTCGGCGGCAGTTCCTTCATACCAAGAACTGGATATAGATATCGAAACTGGGCATAATACGAGTAGTCACATTGGTTGGTGAAGCTCGGGAGTCGTAGCGTCGCTTTACTTGCGTCTTTTGGAAGATCGCCGCACCGCCATCATTTGTGACAGGAAAGCAGGTCTCTTCTAAGCCTGACCTGAGCTAAACGCCGAGGAAATGGCACAAACACTATCGGAAACTTTGAGACACTTCCTAAAACCGGTTGTAGGTGGTTGCCTATCTTGCAGATCAATATTTATTAAAGAAATAGCAATCGCTGGATTCTCTCAGCTCTTTCGCTTCAG
>JAABUW010004923.1_pt1 | contig 17819 bp, 23 predicted proteins | sample 5560081 | NCBI WGS metagenome assembly JAABUW01 (sample SAMN10711882, study PRJNA513363) | rock metagenome | isolation source: Antarctica rocks | place: Antarctica: Victoria Land, Knobhead sud | reverse complement strand
CCTATGGTATGCAGCTAATCTATATGTATATGGTGTGTAAGCTCCAATCCATTACATATGGTGACACCACACCATAAAACACCACACCACATCCCCGCACTGGCTGTGGTTCTTTTGCCATGTTGTGAAGGTATTGGAAAGGAGAGCGGAATGTGGCAGTAGTAAGAGTAGGTGAGATAGGGGGTGTGAAGGTGACTCACCATAAGTTCAGGTCTGTCAAGTGGCACTGCTCGACCTTCTATGCGCTTATGTTGACAGAACACTGATATACTCACCGCAAGCCAATTCGCACCACACCCTACCTGCTTTGCATGCCATGCACCAACCAATACCAAAAAAACACCACTTCCGAACCTTACTCTGTGACAGCCCATTGAGCATTGCTCACGGTTGCCAAAACTTCACCAAGAAAAACTCATTCCCTTGCCTCCAGGTTCCTCCAGCATCGAGTCTCACCACTGCCGTAGAGCCCTCAGTCAATACGCGCAAAGAGGACCCAAAAGCTCCTAATGCATAGTCCACGAACCATCCCCTTACCGAACTCCGGACACTGGCTCTCCCGGCAGGCGTGTTCTCGTCCAGCTCATCCGCAAACCAAACTTGGAAACCGAACTCGAAGCTCGGCGCAAGCACGACGAGTTTGCGGAGGCAAGCTTGAAAGTCGTTCCGTACTTGCAGCATATAGTAGTCCTCGTAGAGAAAGAACGAAACCAGTATGCGCCGGACGGTGCTTCGCGCCATGAAGAACGCAGCCAAATCCGGTCGATGCAAAGAGATTTCGGTTTCTGGTTCGAGGACGTTGCCGTTGACGTCGAGGACGGCGGTGAAGAAGAGGGCGGGGGGTTGGCTTTGAAGCAGGGGAAGGGAGATGTTTGCTGTTATCAAGAAAGGTTCTGCTGCTGCTAGTACAGTCGATGTCTCAGTTCGATGGTTCACTTCCGCCTCGCCGGCGTTTCGGCCATGACGGCTGTGAAACTGGGGGTGGGCGAGGCAGGACGATATGGTGAACCTTCCCGGGAGCTCAGAAGGTCAATCTTGAAGGGCCGTGGACGACCTCGAGGAGTCTGACGTTCCGGACTCTTCACAGGGATAGGGGGAGGATCTTGCGGCGGTCCAGTGGATGCACGAGTTTTGGAGGTCGACCGCGAGCTGGGGTCGCTCTGCTGATTATTAACGGTGCCACTACTGCGTCGAGAACTCCTCATAGGAACGGAAGGAGGGTCTTGCGACGGTCCAGCACGAGTCCGGGAGGTGGATCGCGAGCTGGGGTCGGTCTGCTGGTCGTTGATGGTACCAGTGCTACGTCGTGGATTCTTTACAGGGATTGTGGGAGGGTGTTGCGAAGGTCCGCCGGCGGTACGAGTCTGGGAGGTGGATCGCAAGACAGTGCTGGTCTGTTGTCTCCTGATGGTGCTACTGCTCCGAGAGCTGCTGGCATCGTCAGCTTGCGACATAGAGCCAGAGGAAGGGTTTGGATTGGCCGCTCGAGGATGGTATAGTTATGTAGAAGGTTCGAGGAGCTATTGAGTGGTCTCGGATATACTGACGGACTGCTCGAGGATGATATGGCCGGAAGAAGATACGCAGAGCGCATTCTACAGCTGTTTATAGGCCCCGAGATCGAGCACTGATTGCTACCTGGACGCATGCATGTCTCTGACACTATTAGCACTGTCGCATTCAAGTCATACTCGACAGCCGCCTCACCTGATCAAGCTGTAAGCTTCTCATGGGTGCGGAGCAAACACTCGAGCACGTTCGGGTCCCTGAGAGCGTAGGATACGAACTTAGCGTGGAGCGTAAAGCCAGGAGGTCGAAGTAACTCACATACTAAGTAGACCACCACCGTCACACCAGCTCTGCGTAACTCACTCTCATCGACATACTCTCCAAAGCAGTCAAGGCTGTCGAACCCGGGTCGTACTTTGCGCCTAACGAGGCTCGATGACGAAGGTCGCTCGCGAGTCTTGCACAGACCCTATCTAGGGACCAAGATGATGCAAAGCATGATCGGATATTTGAACACAAGGAGACATTAGAAAGCACACAACTTACATACACAATACCTCATCAATGCACCACACCAGCTCTGCATCGCTTTCCAAGAACAGTGTATTGTCCTCAGAGGGAGTACAGCCTGCACGACCAGGTCTTGAAACATCATGATGGCTGGGAAAAGCTGACCAGCTTGAAGTCGATACCTTGTCCGAAGGTGTCATCGACGTCCCGCTTCACCACCGCAGTGGTCCTCTCCCTTAGGACCCCTAAAGCAGATATATGCCGTCCCAACGCATCGTCAATGAACCATTCTAGAACAGCACCACTAGCTAGTCGGCAGCCGGTCGGAGTATCGTCGAATAGACCAGGTGCCATTACAACCTGGAAGCCGAACTCGAACTCTGGCAGAAGTGACCTAAACACGTCCAGGCTGATTTCGATGTCTTCACGTTGCAGATTACTAGAGAATGTGAATTCGACCTGGCACTCAAAATTGACCAGGAGGCGTCGCACTCCCTGGCTCCGGTTTATGAGATACTGGCCTAAGTTTGGTCTGTTCATTCGCACTGTCTCAGCCTGCACTACAGCAGTGCCGTTGTCGTCGTGAACTGCCGTAGTGAACTCCATGTTCCCGTCATCCAGACTGCTGTTAAAAGGGACCACGAAGTATGCTGTCATGATGTACGGGTCCCTGCCAGGAGACCCAGGACGACGTTGAACTCGAAGCGGTGGTTGAAGCTTTGACTCGCCAACTCTAGTCGAAGGTCCAGCGACTGGTGAGTCACCGCGTTGGGATGCACTCCCAGAGCCAGCTTCTGGGCCGTGATGTGAGCTGCCTTCTGAAGTATCCCGGGAGCTCGGTGGATCGATCTCGAAAGGTCGTGGGCGACCTCGCCTTGGAACGGCTTGCGATTGTGTTGGCGGGCCAGGTGTGGAGTCCCGCTTAGGGTAGGGGGGAGGGCCTTGCGAAGGTACGGCGATCGCACGAAACTGCGAGGAGGATCGTGACCCAGTGCCGGCCTGCTGGTCTTGGGTTCTACTGCTGCTGCGAGAGTCGCCGGTAATGCTGGCTTGCGGCTGCGAGCGAGGTGCTGGTTTCGAAGACGATGCTTCATTCTTTCCAGTGGAATAGCCGGCTTGCGGTTCGACAGGTGGTGACGGTCGCGAGGATGAGGACCCGGCGTTCCTAGACGAAGAGCTTCCACCGCGTGTTGAGGACAACGATCCAGCGTTCCCACTTAAAGAGCTTCCGCTGCATCCAGTCCTGTTGGTACGATTTGACATTGTGGTAGGATGTCGGTATGAGCTTGATGTCGTCGATTGTGGTAGTGTCTTTGATTTGCTTGTGACTTTTGGCAAGGGAAGATTTGTGGATCGTTGTTTCAAGAGCGAGCAGGTCAGTTATAGCATCCACCGTCAGAGAATGTTTGCTGCGAGGAGGTCACCCACCTGTGACACCAGGTAACCATGTGTCGAGTCGACATGACCAGGCTCGCTGTGTTATCATATGTACATCTTTGCCGTCGAGCAGCAAACAGATCAGGGCTCCTAAGTGTCAGCAGTAAGAGGGCTTAGAGGGCTGGATAGGTAATGAAACATCAATCGTTACTGCAGATAGAGCACGAGCTATTCTCGAACGCCTAACCTTACCGTATCGCCATAGAGACAGGATACATACCTCACTCGAACCTGTTTGAGCACTTTCATCCATAGCACGTCGTTCTCCACAAGGAAAGCATAATCATTACCAACACTGTCCCCTAAGCTGTAGCTCGAGGCATCATGCTTACAGGCGAGAGAAGCTGATAAGCATGAATTCCTTCCGCTCGGCATCCTGGCGCCATGTATCGTTGACATCGGGTCTGACCACCGCCGTAGAGCCGGCGGGTAACCACGACGTACCTGACATATAGCGGGTGACTGCCATTCGTACAAACCAACCCATCACCGCGGTACGTGCCGACTCGTGCGCACTGAGATCATCGTCAGGACTATCGTCCGACGACAACACCACGGAGATTCCAAACACGAAGTCCTCCATCAGCGGCACCAGCAGTTGGAGGCATATTTCGATATCTTCACGCTGTTGTTGAGTCCAGAAAGGCACCCCGCACATTATCCGGACTAGTAGACGTCTCGCACCCCGGCTTCGAGTTCTGAGATAGTCATCGTTCTCGTTAGCGACATCGAAGTTAACCCTGAGATGTGGTTCGATAGCGTCTCCTTGGGCGTTATATACTGACGTTTCGAAGTCTATATGCGGAACGTGAACAAATGGCACCGTGAACACACACTCCATCAAGAACGGCTCTCCAGTAGAGCGACGACTGGGAAGTGCTGGTGGAGGCATCTTCAAACGCCTAGGGGCTGGGGCCACGATCGAAGGGGCCGCAGTCGAAGAGCCAGCCTGAGTGACTAAAGAGCCAGTTGGTGTATTGTAGCGTGAGCTACCGATGGAACTCTGCTGAGTACCCGAGCTGCTCTGAGTGTCGTTGCAGGAGGCTGGTCCATGCTTCCTCTTCTCGGGAAGGCTATCCATGGCGCCTCGATAAATATCAACTAAGACTGTTTGTTTCGATTCTAGCAGTACCTGTGACTTGCTCAGTGGTAGGCTAAGGTGATTTGGATGCTACTAGCTTATCTCGTGGTTGGTAAGTATGGTTGTGTGATGTAGTTCGAGGGTCAGCGAACGGAGTCCTTGTAGTCTCCATAGCTGCATACTGTTTGCTACAATGACTATGCGCACCTACGATACTATTAGCACACTCGAACACGAGTCACAGTCTCTGCTGGTCCACAAGGATAAATGACTAGACGTATTGCTTGCTCCACCCTGAGTAAGAGTTCTCATTCCTCCATCGAAAGGCCAGATCAAGAGACTATCGAAGCACGCCTAAATATAAGAAAAAAAAAAGCATACCTCACTTGAGCCTCCTCAACCATGTCAATTATTAGCAGGTCGTCACGGCAGGCACAGTCAAACCCACTTCAAAGCTTAGGTGGATAGTCCCGACTCATTAGCTCAACGGCGAGACAAACTGGACAATCGTGAAGTCGTAGTTTTCTCCGTCTTGTGCCCAGGAGTCGTCGAAGTCCCTTCTCACCACCACTGCGGAGCCGGGAGCCGACATCACCGTACTCCCTGGATTGTTTTCAGACAACCCAAAGGACACAAACCATCCTAGCGCAGCGTTTCGTGCCAATGCTCGAGCATTAGGAATCCCGTCCAGGTTACCAGACGGCAAGACTACTTGAAAGCCGTACTCGAAATCAGGCATTAGTGACAGCAGGACGCGGAAGCAGGAATGCATGTCTTCGCGCTGCGCCTGGTGCCAGAAATCGAGCTGGCACACAAAGTAGACGAGCACACGTCGCACCCCTCGGCTACGAGCCCTGAGGTACGCGTCCATGTTCTCCAGGTCCAGAGATACCTTTTCGAGCGACTCGAGTTGTCGCGCTCGCGAATCGCATACTGCCGTGCCGAACTCCGCTATATGCGAAGCATGATCGAAAGGGATGGTGAACATTGTCAGCAGCAAGAATGGCGGGTCTGTGAGTGAACCAATGGAGGGATCCGGCTCAGGGTCGCCAGAGCGCTGGAGGGCTTTGGCCTTAATGATATCCGATGGAGCTGAAGTCCGAGAACCCGCGAATTTCGAAGAGTTCGCCCCAGGGCCGCTGGATGAGCTACTATTGGAAGTCTGTTGGGAGCCCGAACTGCTCTTAGTCCCGCTCGGAGAGCCCGGGATTTTCTTTCCGCCCTTCGCTGGGCCTTTAGGCATGTTGAGCGAGGTCGATGTTTTCGACTACCAGTAAAAGACTCAAGTAGTGGAAAGATGATAGTGCTTGTGGTTGATCCAGTAGTAGGCTGTGGTGATACAAAAGTTGCCGGATGATCTCCTGGTTGATGAGTATTGTTGTGTGGTACGTTCCGACAACCAGTGAGGTTCTTATAGCGTTCGAGGCTGGGGACTGTTTGCTACAACCAGCACACCCATCTATGACACAATCAGCACACTCGAACTCGAGTCACATTGTCTTAAGATACATGACCTTACCCACTATTTGCCACACTCAAGCATGAAATCCCATACCACCATCACGACAGTGTATAGAAACTCACCAGTTTGAAACCAGATCCACGCCCCCAAGTAGCCTCCTTATCCCGACGCACGACCGCTTCAACATCCTCGGCCAATACCTCCATCTCCTCCACTTCCGGCCCCAACGCAAAATCGATGAACCACTGTAGCACAATCCCACGAGCAATCTGCCGCCCTGTAGCAGAATCATCATAAAGCCCCGCAGCGTACTGACTTTAAACCCGAATTCCTATGGAACAGAAGGGTAAAGGGGTCAGCAATGTCTTAAATCAGAGAGACACGTAGACAATTGTCAACGTGTACCCTTTTACCCATCAGTTCTTACCCAATCTATCAGCAAAGAGATGGAAATCCGGAAGCTGGCCTGAATATCCCGGCCTTGGATTTCATCGGCGAGTACGAAGTTCTGGTTACAGTTGAAATAGGAGAGCATGCGCTTCCCACCCCGGCTCCGCCCGCGGAGGTATTGATCCATGTTCGACATGAATGATAGATTACCTTTCGGGCAATAACACGCAGTGGCCATAGGCGTCGTAGACTGAGTTGAAGAAATACTCGTCCGTGGCGCCGTTGTAGGGGACGTCAAACCAGCAAACCTGCGCCCTCGGAACGGACTCGTTAGTAAATGCCTTGAAATTAGAGGGAGGGATAGGAAAGGGTTCTGCTCGACGGCGTGCTTACCATGAAAAACGGCTCCCAAGCCACAGGGCGACGACGTTCCTTCACTGGGTCTGGCGATGGTCGGCGACATTCGCCAGTAGTCGCCACGGGCCCGGAGGAAGGGGATCCGCTAGAGGAGGCGGAAGAGCTTCGAGCACCGGCTTGAGCACCTTTCTTTGAGCCGCCTGTCAAGGTCTGCCCAGGGTTAAGTATCAGCGAGTCGTGGCGCCCCCGGTCGGGGGTGGCAATGGGCACATCCGTGCTGCGATGCTTGAACTCTGTTTCGGACTCTGGCTGTGGATCCGTCGAGAGACGTTTCCGACTGGCAGGCGTGGAGCTGGGGGCACGCTTGCTTCTGATGGATAGATTCTGCAATGTCCGAACAGCTTGATGGTGATGTTGACTTCTGGTTTTCGTGTGTTGACAGTGATAGCAGAGATGGCCTGACGGTGGTGCTTCCTTTGATTGTGTTGTGAAGAGTGGGAATACAATTGAAGGGTAAACGAAGTCGATGCGAGCTGCTCTGTTATACCCTCCAAAGAGCGAAGAGTGATTGCTGTAAAGCTACAACACAATCAGCACACTCGAATCCGAGTCACCAATTGCCCGCGTGTCGAAGGACGATGACTCGACTTGTTATTTGCTACCGCTCAGCGACAAACAAAGTAGGTGCTGCTGAAGCCAGCTTCCACATGTCGAGAGACGAAGAACGAAGATGAGAGAAGAGCGGTGTCAACGTCGTTGAGGCGAGGACCTCAATAGTCAAAAGTAGAGCTGCACTTACCTTTCCACCCCTGCAGCGCTACCACGACACCCTCCGTGGCCCCCTGTCGCTCTCCCGTCACTCCCCAGCCTTGAGTTCCGACGACTCAGGTAGCATCGATTTCGGAAGGAAAGCCATGTACTCACACCTTCCTCCGGGCGTCCCCAACCCCCACAACCCCTCCCTATCTCGCCTCACGACCCAGCTCTCACCCTCCCTCTGCGTCAGCCCCCTCCAGACCCCACCCAACCTCCTATAAGCCTCATCCTTCCTCACCCTCACCTCCTCAAGCGTGCCGCAGCCCAAACTCCCCACAAACCCAACCGCAAACACGAAATCGCACCTCCGCACCAACGGCGGCAGCGTCCGCAAACATGCTTCCACATCCTCCGCCGTACCGGGGAACGCGAAATTTCGCCATAGCGAGAAATGGATCTGTAGGCGTTTGACGTCTGGGTAGAATTTTTGCAGGCAAGCCTCCAACACGCTATCGTCCACGAGATCGAGATCCCCGGATCGAGTTGTCTGGAAGGCGGGGCCGGAGCCGGAGAGGTGAAGGGTGCGACGTTGGGACTCGTTGAAGTGGAACGGAACTTCGAAGTCGAGGGTGAGGTTTGTTGGGGAGGTGAGTATGGGAGGTTCGGCTGCGGTGCCAGGCTCTTCGGCGTTGCTAGGCTCTCCGGTGTTGCTGGTTTGGTCGTCGGAGCGGAAGGTAGGGTCACAAATCGCTGTGCGAGTGCTGGAGGTGGAGCGGGAGCGGGAGGTGCTTGGATGGCGGAGGGCGGTGCGTGAGCTAGATTGGGAGGAAGATCGAGAGCGAGAGCGGGAGGGGGAGCGTAGGTCTCGTAGGAGTCTCAAAACTTGCGCCAGTGGTGGTGGAGAATCCGTATCGCGTCCGGAGCCAGAGGTATGGGTTTCTCCTGGTTCAGTGGTTGACATGTTCGGTACAGCTTTCTATGGTTGGTTGTGCCTGTTGTCGACGATCACAAGCGTGTAGAGACAGACACCTTCGACTTGCCCAAAATATGGGCGGCCAGTGTTTGCGAGCGGGTCTTGTTCACGTTTGCTAGTCGCTCTGTCCTGAAAGAAGATATCACCGTGCTGTGTCGGTCGTTGTACAAACTTACGAGGCCATTGTGCTCGAAGCGCCTATCCCGTGGTAGACCTTCTGCTGAGAGCGGTGCCAGAAGGCTGAAAGTAACGGAAAACGGCACGAGGCCTGGTATAAAATAATGCATTGCTCATCAGAACCGTAGTCCCGCGCGATCTTGGTATCATACCCATCCCCAAAGCAACGCCATGCCACCCATATATCCACATCACATATGCATGTACATCATCAAACCGCTTCACAGCCGCGCCGGGTTCGCAAAAAGTCATGGACATCGAAGACCAAGGGAAGCCTATTCCCCGACCTGACCTCGCGCAACCATGCTCCCCAGCACAATCATCCACGTCAAGAAGACCCCTCCCACGATCCAAAACGCGAAGACCGCGTACCAGCTATTGCACGTGCTGTTTTGTTGTAACCATGCTAGTGTCTGTTGGCTTACGCCGGTGCTTTTGCGGCCGTTGACGAAGACCTGGCAGTTGGAGGCGATGTTGCCTGCAGGGCCGAAGAGCTGGATGGCGGTCTCGATGACGCCGGTGATGAAGAGGATGAGGAGGATGAAGCAGCCGATCATGACGACGCCGGGGAGCAGGCGGCGTTGGTAGATGAGGATGACGAGGACGAAGACGTAGAAGATTAGGAGGGAGCCGACTGTTATGCCGTATGGCATGATCCTGGCAACAAATTAGCACTGATTTTCGATCGCAGATCCGGCGTATAGCTGTGCAAATTTACCACGGTATAGGCAACCCCAAAATCTGCTGATCCTGCAGAAAACTCGCAAATACGCCTATTATTGTCCCGCCCGTCGCTAACATGATGATAATCCAGAAATTGAGCTGTTGGTCCGGCCAGAGGTATGTTTGCCGGAAGACTCTCCGTTCCCGGTGGGTGGACACTGCGGAGCGCGCCATACTGCGACTGCCGATGGACGACGTGGTGGCGGTGGTAGCGGGCGAGGCCGCAGCGTACGCCTTATGGGCTGGCGGAGGTGGTTGGTCGGGCTACTGTTGTGTTTGCCAAGCGCTGCGCGCGTACCTGCAGATGTGGACGCTGTGCGATGTATGTCGTGTAATGTGGTATGCGTGGTCGTCCCGGGTTGTGGTGGTAGTCGGGATGTCGGTGTCGTGGGTTTGCACCGGAAATGGTGAGAGAACAGATATCCGCCTTGTCCCTCTTATGTTACTGTCCCAGACGTTCTCGCGGGTCGTGAGTGGAATGTAGTATTATCCCGATTCGCTATGGCCGACGAATGTGGTAGTGACACGAAGTCGCGCGAGCTGGAGCTTGAGATGAAGTTGATTCGTGGGGTGGGTTCGACGTGTGGCGAGATTGCGACAGTGAGGCGCGTAAAATTGTATAACGGTTACAACGGATGGAGAGAGCGTCGGAGGTCGTGAGTATGTGTATAGTTCGAATGAAAGAAGAGACGCAAAAGATCAATCTGAAAGGTGCTTCGTCTCAAGGTGTGGCTGGCAACGCTTAAGTCGAATGGCTGGCGCATGTGACTGCCAAGATATCGATATCGGATAAACTATCCCCCGGCCGCGGACAGCTCGATCGAAGATTTTCTCCAAAGCTCCAATCTCGACTTCACCATATCCACCGACGCACCACAACAGCCTCTACGCAAGGTCTGGGACAATCATTAACGCTGAAATAGCTGGTCGCGAATTATGCGACAATAGCGACACCATCACCAAACCTTATAACCGCCCAACATGTCCAATATCGACTACCTCCTCCACGAATCCTCAGTCGGGTATGCCATCTTCGCGGTGCGCCTGCAGAGCGATACTGTTGGCGCCCGTCTGAAGGAAGTCCAAGATGCGCACACCGATCTGGCCCGCTTTGGGAAGATGGTGCAACTGGTCTCGTTTGCACCCTTCCAAGGCGCCGCACAAGCGCTCGAAAATGCCAATGATGTGTCTGAAGGAATTATGAGCGAGTATCTGCAGACGGTGCTGGAGTCGAATTTGCCGAAGGGAGGCAAGAAGGAGAAGAGTAAGGTTGTGCTTGGTGTGGGCGATCGTGGACTGGCCGGAAGTGTGAAGGGTGCTTTTACTGGCGTGGAGTGCGAGACGCCTGATACTAGCGAACTCTGTGCAGACCTTTTGCGCGGCTTGAGATTGCATGCGGAGAAGTTGATGAAGAGCCTGCAGACCGGCGACATCAGCCGCGCTCAGCTCGGTCTTGGCCACGCCTACAGCAGAGCCAAGGTCAAGTTCTCCGTCCAGAAGAACGACAACCACATCATCCAAGCCATCGCCACCATCGACCACCTCGACAAAGCCGTCAACACCTTCTCGATGCGCGTACGCGAATGGTACGGTTGGCACTTCCCAGAACTCGTCAAGATCGTCTCCGATAACCACAAATACGCGAAATGTGCGCTCTTCATCGGTGACAAGAAGACCCTCACCGACGACAGCCTGCACGACCTCGCCAAGAACGTCGACGATGACGAAAGCACCGCACGAGCCATAATCGAAGCCGCTCGCGTGTCCATGGGCCAGGACATCTCGGACGAGGACATGATCAACGTGATGATGTTCGCCAAACGCACCGTCGAGCTCGCCAACTACCGCAAGTCCCTCGGCAACTACCTTACCGCAAAGATGGGCGCCGTCGCTCCCAACCTGTCAGCTCTGATCGGCGACATCGTCGGCGCACGCCTCATATCCCACGCCGGCTCCCTCACCAACTTGGCCAAATACCCTGCCTCTACTGTTCAGATCCTCGGAGCCGAGAAGGCACTGTTCCGCGCCTTGAAGACGAAGGGCAATACGCCAAAATACGGCCTCATCTACCATTCCTCTTTCATCGGCCGTGCAGGTCAGAAGAACAAGGGTCGTATTTCGCGATTCTTGGCGAATAAGACGAGCATCGCAAGCAGAATCGACAACTTCAGCGCGACGCCCAGCAGGACGTTTGGCGAGGCACTGAAGGCGCAGGTGGATGAGCGGTTGAGGTTTTACTCAGAGGGGATCAATCCTACTAAGAATGAGACTGCTATGGTTCGTCCTATTTGCTGCCACCACTAACCCACTGTGGATGTATACTGATATGACATAGAAAAACGCAATGGACGCCACCCTAGCCGCCATAAACGTCGTCGACCCCACCTCTGCAGGCGCAGAAGAAGAGATCTCCGCCCCAGGCGTTACGGACGAGGCCACGAACGAAGAACTTCGCAAGAAGGCTAAGAAAGCCGAGAAGAAACGTCAATCGAACGGTGATGTAGATATGGCAGACATCGACGCCGACGCCGCTGCTGTGGACCCCAAGGCGGCGAAGAAGGCGGAGAAGAAGAGGAAGAAGATTGAAGGCGGTGCTGCGCCTGCGGCTGAGGTGGACGAGGAGGCGGTGAAGCAGAAGTTGAAGAAGGATAAGAAGGAGAAGCGGAAGGCGGAGGGGTTGAAGGAGCGTGAGGTGCCCGAGGGGCAGATTGGGGAGAAGAAGCGGAAGAAGAGTAAGGCGTAGATGAGTGCCGGAAGTTTGATGGGTAGTGGGGTGAGCGGGGCGATGGTTCTCAGGGCGTTAGGGTGGAGGGCGTATGATGGTGTTGTTTGATCCGATTGGGGAGTCAGACGTGGTAACTATTGCAGATCGCTATATCGAATGTATTGTTCTATACAAGTCGACTATCCCCGATCTGGGAAGTCTTGGATCTCAGATTAGGTGCATATGTCGACGTCAGTAAGCAGGGCAGCGTTAGTGCGGAGGCAATGGTGGTCTGCTCGGTATGTTCTCCGATTCCTACCTCCTACTTTGTCGGTGCGCACGACCTTGCTAAGTTCTTCTACTGCGCTTCATCTTCGTACAGGCGTGCAGCGAGTCGTGCGTACGCTCGTATGTTTATCACGTACTGACGTCGTCATATGAGCGTGATCACGTCTCAGCCGCCGTGAGAATGACCCGACTCGATGGTGCTGCCGGTGCAGATGTACAAACCTCGCTATACAAATTGAATGTCTCTAACGAGAGCAGTCTTCGACAAGGTGCCTCTGTCGCCGCTCAGAAGAATACAGATCCGGTGTTGCATCCCACTTCGTATGTACTCTTGTTTTTCCTTTCTCTATACCCTCAAACATGCTGAATTCTTATGTCGCGCTTCATCTTCATGCATACAGGGACTCGTGCGACGCTCGTATGCTTGCTGCGGACTGACATTAGCACATGGGGAGCTTGCTGCTTGCTCGTGTTTCGGCAGGTGAGGAGTATGACTCGACTTCGACGGCGCTGACTCTCTCACAGTCATGCAAACTCGCTGGTAGCAATCATTCACGGACCCAGACTATAAGGGGCTGGTCTTGCTCGATCTCTTCCTGGACAACATCACACTCAAACCACTCAACATACCACAAAACCAAGTAACCTCACACCCACAAAGCGAAATGAGTGACAACAACAGCAGAAGAGGGCGCGACGACAGACCCTCGACTTCCGGTCCAAGTCCCTCACCTCCGCTGGCGCAGAGCACTGCTGCTAGCGGGTCTACAGTTCCCATTCGTAGCCGCAGTGCCATCAGGACCCAACAGCCGGATCACCGCTCTGCCACAGAGACCCTAGCTCCCCCCTCGCGCTCCTCAGATTCTTCCCCCTCTTCGGAGCCATTAGGACTACCCTTTTCGCTCGACGTGGATTTCGTTGTGCCCTTCCCCGACAACCAAACACCCCAACTTTGCTCCAAACTCTACGACGAGCAGAACACCGAGCTCACGCCGTTCGTGTATATCCCGCTCGACAAGCCCGACATCCCCGGGCGCCTCCTCTCTCGAGCTCCCAACGCTAAGCGCTTCCTCGTGAACTTCGAACTAGAAGCACCTCTGTTCTCCGAGCCCCAGGGTAAGGACCTCAAATCGTGCTTGGATCTACTGGCTCCCCTCATCGACCACGACATGCAGTTTGCATTCACTTGCTCAGGCATGCATGCGGTGGGTCTGGCTGCCATGAGTTCGAGGGAGGCGAGTAACATGTTCATGATGTCGTTTGTTGAACTAGGGTTCGAGAAGGGTTTCACGGCCGTGATGAAGCGGGTTAGTTTTGACACCTTGAAAGATGATCGCAACGGACATCAGACTATTGTCACCTTCTGTCGAACTTCAGGAGATTCGACGTCTTCGTAGATCAATGATCACGGGGGAATTGCGACGGCAAGAAGGCTGGACCTGGACGGTGAGTGCACTGCTGCTCGCGGTGGTTTCAACTAACATGTCTCAGGATCATCTGTGAGTGGCTGGGCACAATGTGGTGCTTAGGATGCTTCGAGCTCGAGTGAGCATACGAGAGACGAGCTGGGCTCTCCTGGTATGTACCTTTCCCTCAGTCTCTCAATCTCAACTTCTCAAGCACTCTGCTATGCCTCATGTCCATTGATACACGTACCTTTCGTCAATGCCTCGATCTCGAGCATAGTACTGTGCCTTATCTCAATTGTTACACAGTACGTCGATTCTTCGATTGTTTGCTATAGTGTGGAATGTGACTCAATCTCGACGGTGCTGATATTGTCAAAGACGAGCAAACCCCCTTGGTAGCAAATAGTGCTCGACGCCGGGGCCTATAAACTGCCAGCCATACAGCTCTCCGGAATATTCTACTGGACACTGACATCCTCGAGCCATTCATCAACACACCCAGCTATTAACTCTGCGCAACTATCTCACAGATACCGTTGAACCATATCAGACCATTTCGCACCAACGAAGCGTGATGGGCAATCCCAATAACAGAACACCGCGGGGAGGAAAGTCTTCCACTGTCACTCGGATTACCTCAGCGAGGAACCAACTAAGCCCTCCGCCAGCGCAAAATACCGCCGCTAGTGCCTCTGCACTTCCCATTCGTGGTAGCAGTGCTTCCACAAACCAGCCACAAGGACCTGCTTCTCAAACAGACCGCACACGACACGCTGCTCATGTGGCAATTGACTTGGAAATACGACGAACCACCTGGTATAGTTCTCCTGCTACTGCCTCTACAACTCCAATTCGTGGCAACAGTGCTTCGTCGCGAGCGCAGCAAATCACAGCTGCTAGCGGCTTTAGAGATCTTACTCGTGGCAACAGTGCTTCCAGCAACCAACAACCAGACGAGCGCCGCCGTGGACAAGCCTCATTCCCTGCTCTGTCCACCCCTGACTTGTCCGAGTCTGGTGCCACGGAAGCGGATCCTTTCGGACCAATAGGACCTCCTTTCATGACCGACATCCAGTTCGAGGTGCCTTTCTCCCCCGACTGGACTCCTTATCTCAAAAGCAAAGTATATGACGACCAGGGCAACGATGTCTTTCCAACCATCACCATTCACCTTCATCACGACGTAGTCACCGAACACTGCATTAGTCGAGCACCTGCTGTGAAGCGCTTCCTCATCCTGTTTTACGTGGGAGCACCTATGCTTTCAGAGCCACAAACCCACGACTTCAAGGCCTGCTTGAATTTACGATTGCCGCTCCTGAACCCCGACGTCCTATTCGGTGTGAAGTGCTTTTTCGAGGCAGGTTTGGAAGAACTTTCAAACCACTCCCCTGATGACTTGAGAGACGCGAGTAACATCCTGCTTATGACTTTTACAAATCTGGGGTTGGAGAATGGTTATGATGCCGTAATGACTCGTGACGATCGCGATGAATGGAGGGAGAATGGGAATGGGACACTCACTATTGTGAGGTTCGTAAGGAGGGAAAAGGGTTCGGATCTCTAAGATGGTTGGTCTTCTAATGTCTCTATATGTTCAAGTATCCGATCGTGGTACCGTACTCTGGAAACTCAGATGTCGGTATAAGCGCTCGTGCGCACTTCTCTTGTTTGCTGCTAGGTACCGACAGTGGCTTACGACACTAGTCATCGACCTTTGCTACATGCCACGGCGGAGCATGACTCGAATTCAACAGCAGTCCTAGTGGCAAACAATCCTTGACGTCGGGGGCTATAATAACCAGACAGTCGGCTCTCCAGATTTCCTACTCGACAATATCAACTTCGAGCAACTGGTCAACAACACAACCCACGATAAGCAACCCTACACCAACGAAGCGGAATGAGTAACAACAACAGCAGAAGAGCGGTCAGCTCTTCGACCGTCAATCCGACTCCTTCTTCTTCCAACCTATCTTTGCCAGCCACGAACACCACTGCTACCATCTCTGAAAAACCTGATCGTATCTCTGAGGACACCATCGTGCTCGAGGGGGACTGTGATCTTCGGGATGAGTTTATTTCGAAGGTAGTTGTAGACGGTGCTATGTAGATAGAGCGTCGTATCGGCCAGGATGGGCACTCTGAAACGTATTTCAGTGTAGAAAGAAGTGTCTGTGGTTGCGAGGGATTTCGCTCCCGCGTCAGGGAGTTGGGACGGGTCAGTCTTGGAAGGAGTAGGAACTGAGACTTGCTTCGGTCGTTGACTCCCGGGAACAGGTTCGCCACGAACAGCTCATCGCTCGAGCTCCTGGCGTCAAGCGGTTTCTTATTGTCCTCGACGTGGATCAACATATGCTGTCTGAACCGCAGACCACGCATATCAATGTCTGCATGAATCTGATCTCTCGCCTCGTTAGGCCTGGTTTCCAGTTCAGCTTCAAAGGCGTCTTTAAGGAAGGGCTGGAACTCAAGAATGACTCCCGGGAGGATTTGAGGGACGTGAGCAATTTCCTTCTGATGAGTTTTGCTGATCGAGGGCTGGAGAAGGGTTATAAGATCGCGATGGTCAGCGATCGAGATGCTTCTTGGGGAGATAACGACGCCGGAGAACTTACTATCCTCAGCTTCGAAAGTGCTGCAGAGGTCTCGAGTCTGTGGGGCTCATAAGGCTTGCAATGGGTAGCGCAAAGCCGCTGAAAGGTGAGTCTTCGCGCACAGAGTTGGAGACTTAATTAACACTTCACAAGGTCCTACGTGAATGACTGATCACGATGTGGCGTGCCAGGAACCAGGCTCATTCGAGCTCGAGTGAACGTTCGAGAGCCTTGCTGGACCCTCTTGGTTGGTATGCACTTTATCTTTTGGTCTCTCAATCTCAAGTACTCTGCTATGTCTCGTTCTCACGTAGGAACGATACTCGAGTCTCCACATGTTTGCTCCATGACAGCACTTGCTCATATGTGAACGCACAAGCAGCTCGATTGATGGCAATGTGACACGATCTCGACCATGCTGACAATGTCATGGCTGCCCGTCATGCCGGCAGCAAACATTTGCGCTGGACAGTATATGTGCCCGCCAGATACTCCACTCTCCGGATCTGCTTTTTCAGACACATCTCAACACTAGCAGAATCCCATCAAAGAACCCCATCAACATCCGACCACCTGCCAGCGAACCCAATGGACAACCTTACTATCAGAACCAAGCGCGGCACAAGCTCTTCAAGAGCGAGCCACAGCCAATCTCCTACAACGAGCCCAGCACCACCCTTAGGGAGGCAAGGCACAGGTCCTGGCGATTCCAGTGCTTCCTCTCGAGATAGTAGTACCACCAGGCAATCGCGATCTGTATCGACCATGCCACTTAGTAGCTCAAACAGTGGCCCCGAGCGTGGCCGCCCACAAAACACCGCTCACAACTCTTTGACAGGCTCGAGGCCGGCATCTCAGAGCGTCACACAGGAATCAGCTCGCCTCGGCTCTCCGACTAGCCCCCAATCCAGTGGTTCGCAACCAACAGATCCTCCCTCACTCGTTTCTGGCTCGTCCGACTCCCCGACCGAGGGCTCTCTGACAGGCCCAGCTCGACCGCCTTGTTTCATGGACTACTGCGTTGAGATACCCCTACCTACAGATGGGGTTGCTGCCTTTGATACTACCGTCTACGACCAAGAGTGGAACGGACTTCAACCGCTGATCGTCATGCCACTGGGGGGTAGTCATGTGCCAGCCCTCATGATGTCCCGAGCTCCAAGTGTCAAACGCTTACTGATTAGCTTCGTCCTGCAAGAAGGTACGACGCCTGGGAGCCGACAGCCAGATGTCGAGCAGAGCCTACTTCCACTCGTGCCACTTATAGATGAAGACTTTGAGTTCGGCCTCACCGCCGTCTTTATGAGGGGCTTGAGAGCTCCGATTCCAGAGGACAGTACCGAGGATGTGGAAGCTGTGTGCAGTAGTCTGCTTGGAACGTTTGTGGAGTTAGGGACCGCAACTGGCCGTGAGGCAGAGATCAGGCTCGATTGCGATGATGAATAC
>JAABUW010004920.1_pt1 | contig 17829 bp, 17 predicted proteins | sample 5560081 | NCBI WGS metagenome assembly JAABUW01 (sample SAMN10711882, study PRJNA513363) | rock metagenome | isolation source: Antarctica rocks | place: Antarctica: Victoria Land, Knobhead sud | reverse complement strand
AGGGAGACCGACAACCAGCACGCTGCGTCGTGCTGCTGATCGTGCTGGCCGCTGTCGGCGATCTTGCCCGACCTCATAGTCGGTCAGGAATGCCTGACCTGGCTTCCCACAACCTGCGGGAGAGCCGATTCTTTCGGCCAGAGAAACAGCCCGTATGTGTAAAGGATCCTCTGGCGAGGGCTGCAACTGGAGTATGGTCCGGATCTCTTCAGTGACCGAGGTCGAGGCCTCACGTACGCGACAGGCAAGCTGAGCGGCGCGCCTCAGAGGGCGAAGGGCAACGATCAAGAATTGCAGGTCAGCCCACCAACGGAAGACGAATGTCTCATCTTCCGGTTCCGTAGACCGTACACGACGTCGCTGCAGAGCGACCGTGAACATGGCTTCATTGGCGAAGCTGCTAGCTCGTTCAAGGATTACAGCGTCTGATGGCGGGCCCATTGCCTCTCCTCTTCCAAAAGAACACATGGCTCTTGCCGTTCTTAGAGAGGTCCGTCTCCACCATATGAGGCGGCCTGTTCGGCCAGAATCGACGCGTGCTCGCATCAGTACAGTGCGGGCGCCGTTCGTTGAGGTTGTTCAGCCCAGGCGATCCGCCAGCGATGCAGCAACTATGTGTAAAGCATCATGACTCTCCCGCACTTTTGGTGAAAAGGAAGGTCTGACCACAACCACTGGTCGCCGCAGTTCGGGGTGCCTCCCAGATCTCGTAGCCAGCGGGCCGAAATCATCAACTTTGCGGGAGAGCCAGCATCATATGGCGAGGTCTGGTATCGATGGTTGATATCTGGCGCTATCCACCCAACTGGCCGGCAATAAGCCGGCGTGTTCGTGCACGCGATGGGTGGTGCTGCCGGTGGTGCGGGGTTGGCGGCACACTCTTTGATCCACAGACATTCCGTCCGGTGCTGCTCACGGCCATGCACCTCGATCGAGATCCCAGCAACAACGAGGAGTGGAACCTCGTCTGTGCCTGCCGACCGTGCCATGTTGCTTACGATGCTCCTGACCTGGCGATTGCATGAGGCGAAGCTCGTCTGCGACGCCTTTTGGACGCTGGGCAACTTGAATTGCATCCTGAATGGGTTTGACCATCGGTGCCACTGTCCGTTTCTCGCTCACTTGACAACTCGCTCGTTATGGTATAATAGGGTCAATATGGTGACGAAGGCGCTCCCCCATCAGGACCGAATTGTGCGAGACCCTCAGGTTCTCGTCGGCAAGCCCGTGGTCAAAGGCACGAGAATTCCGGTTGATCTGGTGCTGGCCTATCTTGCGCGCAATCCCAACTTCGACGATTTGTTCCTTGATTACCCGCGGCTCACCCTGGATGATGTGAAGGCCTGTCTCGCCTATGCTGGTGCGGTTGTCGAGGAACGAGAACACACTGAGCGCTCTTCCTCTGGCAGTGCGACGTCCTCTCATGTATGAGGTTTCTGCTTGATGAAAATACCGAGTATCGGGTAGCGCTCTTTCTCAGAGACCAGGACCATGATGTCACGGCGATTGCCCATGACTATCCACACGCACTCGCCGACCACGACGTCCTTGCGATCGCGCATCAAGAACAGCGCATCTTGATTACCAGTGATCGCGACTTTGGTCACCTGGTGGCAAAGCAGCGCCGGCCGCATGCCGGCGTTCTGTACTTCCGACTACCTGCATCAACGGCTGAGCTGAAGATTGCACGACTGTCGGATGTGCTGGTGTCACACAAAGACCAGCTGGACCAGTTTCTGGTCGTTACTGGGACTCGGGTGCGCCCCTACCATGCTCAGAAGGAGCGCTAATTGACGAGCTTTGGCATACGCCAGTGATCTCGATGTCGTTCATTGGGCATTGTTCGACACACCTACTGCAGCGCCTCGTCTGCTTTTTCGGATTGCACCCCGCTGCCGTTAGCGGCTGTGATAACTACAGGAGCGCATTCAAGTCGACGAACAGTCTCTCAAAACGGTCCAAGGCAGGCTCAATCAACCGATTGTCGAACGAAGTCGAGTGCTCAATCAGGTAACGCGAGGGTGCGAAGTGATCGTACTCTGAGACCGTTTCTGGCAACGTCCGGAAGTGGTCGGCAACTTCCTGGGTCACTCGCTCGCTCGCACCTACTGGCCGTGTTTTCGGGAGCCGCTGCTTCCCGCTGAGTCCATATGTCGCTGCTACGAGCTCGACATATAGGCCGCGGCCTAGCACATCTTCTACATCGGCTTCGTTTCCGTTGTCGGCTTCCGCGTACTGGTCAGCGCTGAACACATGCCCCTCCCGTAACAGATCTGACTCCCGGACTTCCCGGACCTTTCTCTTGTCGCCTTGACCGTAATCGGTGAGGACTGCAACGTGGAGATTATTACCACCGAATAGGGCGAGGAAGCTTGGAATCTTGCCGATTCCCCCGCATGGTGTGACCGTCCATCGAGGATCTAGGTTAGTACGTCCCACCTGTCGGAGCGCGTCAGACGCCCACTGTAGATACAGCAAATCAGATGGTCCCTCGACAAGAAGTGAGTGCTCACCAATGAAAAGCGTTTGCGTTAAATCGTAGCCAAGCGCCGCTTGTAGCGGAAACAGGGTGTCATTGTCGGTGCTCAAGATCTGGTCACCCACCTTGGTTCCAAGCACCTCACCGTCGAGTCCACTAGCATCCTCGACGGTACGACAGGACAACAGGTTCCTGGGATCGATCATGAACGGCGAGTGCGTCGTGTAGATCAGCTGGTACTTCGGCAGGAGCTCATCGGTGAAGTAGCGGAGTAAGTCGGCCTGCGCCCGAGCGTGCAGTGTCAGGCCCGGTTCATCCAGGAGCACGACGAGGTTATCGCCGAATTGTTTCTGAACTTCTGAGAACCATACAAGGAAAGAGAAGAACCAAATGAAGCCCGTGCTACGCTCGTCCAACCGAATGGTCGCGTTGTGGCGCATGTTCTCAATTCGTGTCTGGAAGACCTTGCCACTGTTGAATGGAGCGGGGTCTCCCGGACTCGCCTGATCAAACCGGAATCGCACCTTGAGGTGCTTATTTTGCGACCAATACGTGAAGATTTTTCTTGAGAGCCGCGTCTCGACCGCTTCGAGTTTACTGATCAATTCCTCAGACGTCGTGATCTCATTGATCCGCTCTGGCGTTGTCCCAACCATGGAGAGCAAAGCTAGAAAAACGCTGGAGCCAGGAATAGCTTCTAGTGTCCCCTGCTGTTTCGCGGCCAGCAGTTGCTCAAGCGACACCCTTCCCGGCAGTCGGTCATACTGCGAGTAGTACACGAAGCGCGGCAGATGGTCCTCTAAGTACTTGTAAACCTTATTTTGAACGCTCCAGTTGCCCCACCGTGCTTCCAATTCGCCGCGCAAAGCAACCTGCCGCTGCGACGGATCGCTCTGCCCTTGCAAGGCCTTCAGGAGATCGCTCGTGGTGGAAACCCCTGCGAGAGCCTCCTTCTCAGCTTGGTTCAGCGACGAACTCTCAATTGTGTACCGCGCAACTTGGGTAAAATCGAAAGGCAGGTCCCACTCCAGCTCGTTGTCGTAGTGCTTCACGACGGTAACGGACGTGGACATGAGCAGAGACTCGTTCCCAAGTAGCGAGACGAGATGTTCTATCTCATCAACTTCGAGTTCCCATTCTGCCGCAACGGCAATATCGGTCGCTCCGGATTCTTCATATTCCGACCAGTTCATTCGGGGGTAGTCGGTCTGCTGGAGATTCTGTCGCTCAGGTCGTACCGACTTGAGCTTCTCTAGTGCCTCAAGGATCGCCGTCTTCCCGCTTTCATTCTTGCCCACCAGACATGTCAGATCTCCCAAGGAGAACCACACAGAATCCAGGGCTGACTTGAAGTTTCTGATGCGCGCACGGCGGAGTTTCATGGACGTGTTAATCCTAGCAAGGCCACAGTACGCCACTGGAACGAGCAGGGGACACATGCGGACCGGTACAAGAACATTTGTACTATCATAGCAGAGGCATAATGCGTCGAGTCAATATCTAGTGGGGATATCAGGTATTCCTACTACTGCTGGGACACGGACTCCATGACCCTGACCAAAGATGCGCTGCCGCGCGCCAGACAGCGCATCTTGCATGCAGCCTGACGCGGGGTTCGTCGCTGTATTCACCGCATCAAGTCTATGCAAGAGGTACTTTATAATCGGCGTTTACAGGAATCGAAGTAGGCTTATTCTTCCTTCAACTCTTTCTCAACCTGGGCTCGTATCACAGCGAGAAGAGCGCGCATCGCCTTCTCAATCTCAGTATCGGGACGAACCTTGAACTCAATTACGCCCGTTTGCTTACCGACCTTTGTGCTCAACGCGACCTCTGCAGTGAGCTGGTTCGTCTCTGATTCAAAGGACGCGTCGCCAACAGCTGCGGTGAATGGAGGCCCTTCCTTGAATTTTATCATCCCCTCTAACAAACGATTGTTGCCCACGTATTTTCCCTCCCAATCTGCTTTTCCCCCAGTGATGCCAGACGGTCCCCACATCTAACCGTAGCGCTATGCCAACAACCCGCACATTCGCTGTCTCACTAAACGACCATTTCTTGAGACAGGGCGAGAGGCTCTGACCGGCCGGAGTATGACGACCATGGTTTGCCCTGCGAAGGTGGCGGTTTGACGCCCAAAACGAGGATCTGGGTTGCTGAGACATTGCTGTCTTGTAAAGCCGTCTTATATTCACCGTCTTACTGATCGCAAGGTGAGTGAATATGTGAGACGGTGGACGCATGATTGTTTGCTATGCCCGGGGCTCCACTGGTGACCAGACACTTGCTCTCCAGCTCGACTCCCTGCAGGCAGTAGGCTGTGAGACGATCTTTCGCGACACCATCAATGGCACCAAGACCGAATGGCACTGGAGATCATGTTGCCGTTGTTGTCGGAGGCGCAGTTCCCGCCACTGCCGCTCCAGGGCTGATCCACCTCGCTCAGCCGGTTGTGATGAGAGCCAGACGGACAGCGCAGAGCTAATTTGTTTTCACGTCGCCTACACCGCGGAATCGACAAAGCTTCACTCAATCACCGTCAAAAGCCGGACCAGTGAGTATTGCGCCTCCCGACCCGGAGCAGTAGACCTGCAATTATCACTGGGCCTATCAGAGCGACAACCACCCCCCCTTCCCAAGAGAAACCAAAAGCGCTAAATGAGACCAAAGCAAGCAAAAACTCGCCAATCACCGTGAGCAACCACGCAGTCACGCGCTGTGTCCTTGTCTCCAATATCGGATGAAGGTGGCTGTTCATTCGACTGGACCCCGCTCCCGCGCGTCTTTTTTCCGAAACACGTGGAACCATTCCACCAAAACACCGAGGGCAGCGGCACCGAGGCCGATTGTGACAAACAGGTGATGCGCTGCTCCCGTGGCGAGAGCCAGGCCAAGTATTACGAGATCGGCCGCGAGCGCCAACAATAATAGATTTCTACGACTACCGCCGTGTATCATAGTCCACTCCTTGCGAGACAGAGCTTATGGGTGAGCAAGGCACTTAGCCAATTCAGTGGCGCCGAGACTACCACCTGTGAGAGCGAGTCCGAGTCCGACGCCGGTCTCCGCGGAGGCGGCTCCGATTAGACCGACAGTCAAATCTCCCGTGATGAGGAAATAGTCGGTAGAGTCGCACCCGCCGCTCTCAGAAGGGGAAGACCGACTCGGAGTAGCGGTGGGAGTGGGGGTCGGCGTCGGTTTCGGCACAGGCGTGGGGCCGGGTACAAGTTTTGGCTGCGCTCCAGTGCTCGGCTTTGAAGGCTTCGTCTTTTTTTGCTTCGCTTTATGCTTCTTCAGCCCAGACACGTCGTCGTAGTTCACCGGGTTGTCGCCGGTATACGCATAGCCATCACCCAGACTCCCCAGCTGCGTGAACCGCCCCACACCCGGATCGTAGTAGCGCTCTCCCATCAAGGCCATCGTCGAGCCCAAGCCGTTGTGCAAGTAGTAGTAGTAGGTGTACACCACGCCACTTGATTCAGTGCAGCCCGGCTCGCCTACCAGAATGTTCTCGCTGTCTACGTCTCCGTTTGGCGTAGCTATCAGTGCGTCAGTTCAGACTCATCCTTAACTCGCTTCTCGGCTTCCAGCCGGGCTAGCCTCTCACCCGTCTTACCCTGAGACATTTGCCTTCGTAAGCCGTCACGGAACTGTCTCCACTGAACGATGAATACGAAAATTACGACTCCAAACGAGGCGAGGGCGTACGACACGAGACCGGACGTACTGAAGGCGTAATGCGTCAAGGCGGCTATCGCGAGCCAGACCACAGTGATGCCTAGGAACATGCTCAGCGTTCGACGCGTATTCGGGTTCATGATTGCACCTACACGTGAGGCACGCCAACCGCATTGAGGAGACACCCAGCGGGTGCTCCCGCAAGTGCTACGGGTCCCGCCGCAGCCTGACCGGCTGCTCCTCCAAATGAAGCAGCAGGGCCGACAAAAACGATTCCCTTGGCGCCGAATTGCTGTATGCCAAAGAACCCTCCATATATCCCCCCGGCAACCGTACCGACGACACGTCCGCCAATCAACACATATGAAATCGCGGCTCCCGCGCCGTTGACACAGTTCTCGACGAATTTTCCAACTGCTCCAGCGGCTGACTTAGCAGCGCCGCCAGCAGTCCCCGCCGCATTACCAACGACTTTGACCACGCAACCAACTCCACTGCACCCGCTTGACTGCTTTGGCTTCGGTTTGCTGTGTTTCTTGTGCTTCTTGTGTTTGGCCAAGCCAGACACGTCGTCGTAGTTCACCGGGTTGTCGCCGGTATACGCATAGCCATCACCCAGACTCCCCAGCTGTGTAAACCGCCCGATACCCGGATCATAATACCGTTGCCCCATCTTGTACAGCCCGGTGCTACTGTCCAGCATGGCGCCAGCATACCGGAACGGGTTCGGCACTGAGCCACTGGTGCCACCAGCGATGGCATTGCCCCAGGGATCGTACGCATACCGATTCTGCACGGCCCCGGTACTGTCGACCAGGGCCATGGTCGACCCCAGTCCATCGTGCAGGTAGTAGTAGGTGCAGACCGCTCCACCCGCACCCATGCACCCCGGCTGGCCCACCGGGATGTTCTCGCTGACTACATCCCCATCCGGTGTGTTGGTAAAGGCGGTGCGGTTGCCGCCACTGTCGGTTGAGGTGCTCAGTCCGGTGCCGTCGTACTGGTAGTTCGTGGCGCCGTTGCTGGTCCGCTCGCTCTGTCCGCCTCCTGAGAAGGTGGCATTGATAGCGCTACCGCCGTTGGGAGTGATGCTGCCGGTCTGGTCCAGCCAGTTGTAGCTCATGCTGTTCCCGCCAGAGACCGTCAGCTGGTTGCCGTTGGCATCGTACCCGTAGCTGGGGTTGCCCGTGGCGGTGCTGCTGGTCAGCTGATCGACGTTGTTGTAGGTCATGCTGGTGGGTGTGGCCGTGCCGACGGCACTTGAGGTCATGTTGCCGTTGTTGTCGTAGCCGTAGGCGTAGTTCCCGCCACTGCCGCTCCAGGGCTGGCTCACGCCGGTCAGCCGGTTGAGCGCATCGTACTGGTAATTGGTGGTGTTTCCCGTGACGTTATTGGTCATGCTGTAGCGCTGGTCGGTCGTGGTGTAGGTGTTTGGGATCCCGTAGCTGTACGAGTACGAGGTCAGCGAGGCGTTGGGATTGCTGGCCAGAAAGCCCTGGATGGTGGTGATGTTGCCAGCGGTGTCGTACCGGGTGCCCTCCGAGAGCCCGTTGGGATAGTGCACCTGGGTCTGCTGGTCGTCCTGGTCGTAAGTATAGCGGGTCTGCTGCTGGTATGGGTCGCTGACCGTGGCCAGGTTATCCGCCGGATCGTAGCTGTAGGCTGTGGTCCCGCTCTGATCGCTCTTGCTGAGCAGGTTCCCCACCCCGTCGTAGCTGTACTGGATCTGCTGACCGCTGGGCAGCGTCTTGCGGGTCTCCTGATAGAGGCTGTTGAGGGTGTAGGTGGTGGGGTTGGCGGCGGTGGCGTCGAGCATGCTGGTCTGGTTGCCCACCGCGTCGTAGCCATAGGAAATACTGCCGCTACCGCCTTGCTGGGCGATCCCGGTGGGTCGGCCCATCTCGTCGTAGCTGTACGTGCTGTTCTGACCCATGCCGTCGGTGGATACACTCACCTGGTTGTCCACGTTGATCTGCCACCCCTGACTGCCCAGTGGCGCCGGCGGACTGACTCCATTAGGCAGCGCCACCCCATAGTTGGGCACCGTGGTGTTGGTGTAGTTGTAGTAGGTGGTGGTGCCGCCACCGTTGGGAGTGGTGGTGTTGTTGACTGTGCCATCCTGGTTGTAGCTTGCCGTGGACTGATGGCCCAGGGCATCGGTGATGACGGTGACCATCCCGGCACCGGAGGCGCCAGGAGCGCCATAGGTATAGCTGGTGGTGTTGTTCTCAGCGTCGGTGTGGCTGGTGGCCTGATACGGCCAGTTGGGATCGCTGTAGGCCCAGGACTCGCTGGCGCCATTGGGCAGCGTCACCCCGGTCAGGTTGTTCCGCCCATCGGTGCTGTAGGTGTAGGTGGTGGTGGTACCGCTGGGCGCCTGGACCTGGGTGACATCGTTGTTGCTGTTCCAGGTGGTGTGGCTGGTGTGCTGGTTGGGATCGGTGACGGCGGTGACTCGGTTACTGCTGTCGTAGGTATAGGTCGTGCTGTGCTGATTGGGATCGGTCACCGTGGTCGAGCCGCTGCTGTAGCTGAAGGTCCAGGTGGGGTTCACGGGGTTCGTGCTGTTGAGCCGGATGATCCTGGCAACCTGATACGTTCCGCCATTGTTGACATAGCTGAGCTGGGTCTGGTTGCCCAGCGGATCGGTGATGCTGGTCAGGTCGTGGTTGCCGTCGTAGCCCAGGGTGTAGCTGCGGGTGGTGTTATTGGGGCCGGGAATCTGCACCGTCTGCAGGTTGGTGTTGCCGTCGTAGCTGTAATTGAAGATGCGGTAGACCGGGTCGGTCCACTGGTAGATCCTCCCCTGGGCATTCCCGTACATCTTGGTCAGCCGGCCCTCGGTGTCCCGGATGCTGTTGGTCGAGCCACTGTAGTTGTAGTGGTAGGTCAGCCGTTGCCCAGTCCGGTTCTGTTCGGCGGTGAGGTAGCCGGTGCTGTCGAACTGCAGCTGCTCCTGGGAGCTGTTCTCGGTCAGGGTATAGCCGCCATCGATGGTGGCCACCAGCTGGGCGTTGAGTCCGGCTGGGGTGGTATACGAGCCATCCTGATTCCGGGTGAAGGTGGCCAGATACCCCGAGCCGTCGTGGAAGACGATATTGGAGGTGGGGGACGGGACATCGAGACCGATGTCCCTCCCGGTGTTGAAGGCCCAGCCGTAGCCCAGGTCGGTCTGCGTGCCACGGGAGGCACTGTTGTAGCGCAGGGTGACGCCCTGACCCAGTCCATTGACGCCTTGGGAGGAGGACTGTGCCATGGATGCCATTAGATTCCCATTGGCGACGTTGACGCTCAGTCCGATCAGCGGGGAGGGTGACATCCCGCTGAAGTTCCACCAGGCGGGCGAGCCACTACTGGTGTCATTGCCCCCGGTCCAGCGGGCGGGCGGGGTCCCGGTGACATTCAGCTGGACATCGTCGATCCAGAAGTGGGTGGGTTGGGCGCAGCCGTTGGGGCAGGACCCCTCGAACTCGACCGTCACCACCTGGTTGTAGTAGGGGGATACGGCGCTGGTGACATCGGCCGTCTCGTAGACCCAGCCGTTGGTATTCTGGTTGCAGATGGTCTGGGCGGTGCTGGTTGTGTTGTTCTGGAAGCGCAAGCGGGCCGTGAGGGTATCGGAGCAGCCGCTGGTCTTCTGGGTGGTGACCCGCACCCAGAAGCTCAAGCTGACGCTGCTGAAGCCGGTATCGGTCATGCCCACCCCCTGGCTCAACAGGTCGTCGCAGGTGGCATTGGCGACCCCACAGAAGCTCAGGCTGTAGAAGGCGGAGTGGAACTGGTTGGTGTCCAGGTGGCTCGGTCCATAGGCGCCGTTGTTCATCGTCCAGGGGAAGATGCTGCCGGTATCAAAATTGTTGTTGTCCAGCAACTGCTTGGTGCCCGGCGGTGGCACGTCATAGGTGACCTGCATTGACACGTCGTCGACATACCACGCTCCTGGGGTCAGGTCGTTATACGGCGAGGACATCGCAAAGATCAGCTGGATCGGACGGCCACCATAAGCGTCCATGGTCTGGCTGACATCGATGCTTAGGCTGGACCACTGGCCATTCGTGTTGCAGATGGTGTTCGGCACTTGGAAATTGCCAGTGCCGATACGGTGCATGCCCAGAGGGTAATAGGCGCCCCCACCGGGCAGGCCTATGGTCGCTGACAGACAGGCGGTGCTGTTGCCTCCCGAGTTGACCAGTGCCGAAAAGCTGTAGACCAGATGGGTGGGGGTGCGGGGCAGGGTGACGGTTTGGCTCAGGGTCGAGCTGCAGGCGTTGATGGTGTTGCACAGCTGGTAGCTGTAGCTGCCGCTGTGCGAGGCGGTGTTGGTGACCTGACTGTAGGTGGTGTCGGTATTGGTCCAGGGGGAGGCTGACCCGGTCTCGAAGCCGCCGTTCTGTACTAACTCCTGCGGTCCCATGCTGACCTGATCGTGGAAACGACCCGCGCGGTGATGACGTGGGGTTGCGACGGGGTGGCGCAGGGACGTGACGTGTCGCGTGCCGTGCAGGGGATGGATGCGGGGAGCGGGTTGATGGGTCAGCAGGGGCATGGGGCGAGCGGTCAGGTGCACGTCATCCACGGTGAAGCCGGTGGGGGTGCTGCCCGCGGTGCTGCCCACGAAGGCCACCTGCACTACCTGGCCGGCATAGGGCGTCAGCGCCGCACTCACCTCGGTGCGGCGGTACTGCCAGCCGTTGGTGTCGAAGTTACAGGCCACCCCCACGGTTTCGATGGGTGTGCCGGCTTGGGTTCGTAGCTGGGTATACAACCGGTCGCTGCAGACCCGGCTGGTATCGGCGGAGTCCACCCGGAAGCGATAGGACAGGAAGGACTGCTGGGCGGGGCTGGGCAGCTGGACCTGGGTGGAGAGTTCGTCGTGGCAGCGAGCGGTATGGCAGAGTTGGGCGCCCACGCCATGGGCCTGGCCGGCGGCGGCAAAGGCAGAGCCGCTGACGGTGGAGGCCTGCCAGCCGTCCAGGCCGTGCTCGAAGCTGCCGGTAGTGATCAGCTCGGGACCATCGGGAGTCTGCACTGCGGCCGTCCCCAGCGTCTGGGCGTGGGCCACCCCGGGCGAGCTGAGCAGGGGCGCGCCGGAGAGCACGCCGCTCAGGATAACCGCCAGGAGCAGGACGACAGTGGCCGGACGATGCTGACGTGACATGCGATACTCCCTCTCCACAGAGCTGGTAACTAATACTTGACCACACCTTAGCAGCCTCGAACCGGCGTGTCAATGGTTTTTTGCATCTTGCATTGACGAGGAAGATCAGCCGCCACGACAGCCCGGCAATGTCCAAGGCGATGAGCACCCCGCGTTCGGTCTGTCTCACCGGCTGCCGTGTGCGCTGGGCGCCGTCCGCACGGCGGGTTTTCCGGGGTGCCCCTACTTCTCGGTAGTCGCTGCTGCCGTATACTTGACTTATATTCCCGGTCAGGAGCTGTCGTGCAGAGAGGGAGCAGCCAGTGGTAAAGGCGGCAACGGCCCGCCGCAACGTGGAAGCGACCAATCACCTGGCCGCTGACGTGGGACAGCGGATTCGGGCGGCACGACACGAGCAAGGGTTGTCACTGGCAGAGGTGGGCGGTGAGGATCTGTCTCGCTCGTTTTTGAGTCTGGTGGAGCTGGGGCGCAGTCGTATCTCGCTGCAGGCGCTCTCCATCGTGGCCCGACGACTCAATCTCCCGGTCAGCTACTTCTTGGATGGCTCCGTGGGTTCCGCTGGGCTCGCCGCCGAACTGGTTCTTGATGAGGTGGAGCGGCACCTCTATCAGCAGCAGGCACATGTGGCACTCCAACTGCTTGGCTCTCCTGACGCAACAGCTGTTCCCAGTATTCGCCTGTTGTATCTGCACGGGTGGGCGTTGTCAGACTCAGGCCAGGGCCGTGAGGCACTGGCGGTACTCCAGCAGGGTGTTGTCCAAGCTGAACAGACATCCGATTGGCGTCAACTGGTCCAGTTGCTCTACCATCTCGCTCGAGCGCACTATGAGCTCGGGCAGCCAGACGAGGCATTGTTTCAGGCACGACGCGCGGTTCGCGAAGACCTGGAACATCTCGATGACCCGGTGCTGCGCGGCAAAATTACGGTTGGTTTGGGGCACATTCTGTACGTCCGGGGGCACTACGAGGAGGCACTGGCCCACTACGCTCGTGCCCGCGAGCTGTTTGGCACTCTGAACGATCCTCGCAACCTAGCAGCGGTCTACGCTGGTTTGAGTCGGGTCTATCAGCATCAGGGCGATCTGGCCCAGGCGCTCCGCTACTCTCGCATGAGTGTCGCGATTTACGGATCAAGGCAGAGTGCGCGCGACGCAGCACATGAGCTGGCCAACATGGCGGCTCGCTATGCGGACTCGGGGCAACTTGACGCTGCCCTGCAGTATGCGCAGGACGCAGTGGAGCGATCACAGGCTGTCCAGGCAACCGACGTGGAAGCACTGGCGCGCAGCACGGTAGCGCGCATCCTCTTCCAGCAGGGCGATGCCGACGCTGCCGAACAGGAAGCCCGAGCCGCGCTCCTCTTGAGCGGTGACGAGATTACGCTCGGCCAGATTGACGCCTGGCTGGTCCTCGCCAGAGCCGCTGAAGTCCGTGCTGACTTTGCCACCAGCGACGACTTCTACACCAGGGCCCTGGACGGCCTAAAGGCCACGGGTAATACCACCCAGTACGCCGATGCGGCGCTGGCCTATGGCTTGGCGTTGCGCGCCCGTGGTGATCTGGAGCAGGCCTTTACCTATACCGTACTGGCGGCACAGGCCAAGGGGACACGTCAGCCCTAGCTCCTTAGGGGCGCGTCCTCCACGAAGGAATGCTCTGAACATGGAGCCACCGGGGCTCTAGCACAGCAGCAGAGCACGCCCTCAATCGGCTGGTGACCCAATCCAGCTCGTGTCTGCGCTCTGGGCGCATCTACTGCTTCCGATCCAGGAGCCGGCAACGATACTTCATAGCACTATAACTTAGTTGCTATTACTCGACGACGTAGGTAGACTGTCCAGTATTACTAACTTACTGGAGGGTCACTGTGTTCCGTATTCACCGTTCTCGCTTCATCCTTGCCTCGCTCTTTGCACTCAGTGCGCTGGCGACAGCGCAGCAAGGCGTTCCGCACCTCAGCTCCGCTCTTCATCAAGCGGCGCATATCGCTGACGGCAATCCTCCTTGGCCGCTCTCCCCGCAACTCCCCACACTGCATTAGTCACCCGAACCGTTCGAACCGGGGTACGGGCGCTATGGCGCTTGTGCCCCGCTTTGGTATGTATTGACACAGCATCTTTGTTGAGGTGGATCACCACGCACGAGACGCCCTCGCACTTGCGGCAGTTCCCTGTCGATGAGCTCCATGTTGCGGTGGGGCGGCGCATTCGCGCGGCGCGACAGGAGCGCCACTTGAGCTTGGCGGAACTCGGTGGAGAGGAACTGTCTCGCTCCTTTCTCAGCCTGGTCGAGCGTGGCCAGACGCGTATTTCATTGCGCGCCCTGGCGATTGTGGCCCACCGACTGGGGTTACCGCTGAGCTACTTTGTCGAGGAGCCACCCATCCTCAGGGACCTCACCGAGGCAAACCTTGACCATGTGACGGCCGCGGTGGCATACAGCCGGCTGCTTTATAGCCGGGGTGAGATCGAGCAGGCGTTTCGCTACGCGCTCTGGGCCGCTGAGGTCCGAATCCGTTCGAGTCCCACGGACCATGTCTCCCTGCGCTAAGAACGCTCAGATACAGCCGGCGCGGGCTACGTACTATACCTGATGCGGTCAGTGAACTACGGCTTCGCTGCAGCCGGTCGGACGTGTAGCTTGACGAAGTCGCGCTGACCCGGGGCCCAGATCTCCCCGTCATCCGTGTAGACCACGGCATGCGCCAGGATCGGCAGTGCCGTGCACGCTGGAAGGTTCGAAGCGACCTCCTCTCCCTGCTGCAGTGGCGCCGGGATAACGCTGAGGGCCAGGCTCCCTGTCAAACGACCACCCAGCTGGGCAAACATCTCCCGGGGCAGCGCCCACACGACGCCTTGCATGACGCCGAGGCGCGACCCAAACGTCACTTTACTTACCGACCACTCGAAGCCCTCGGCCTGTGGGACGGTGTTGATCTGTAGCTTGGCCAGTGCTCCCAAGAGGTTACCAGCGTCAGCCACACCGCTCTTCATCGCCATCCCGGCGAGTGGTCCACCAGCTGCCGCTGCTGCCAATCCAGCAGCCGTGGAGACGGGAGACTGGAGCATTTTCCAGTCCTGGGCAATCGCCTCTTCCCAGGTGTGCTGTTCCTTGTACGGGGTGAGATATTTGGCGGTCGCCGCCAGTTCTTTGATGCGCCATCCCCCGCTACGCGGGAAGAAGAGATACACGCGGGCGGCCACGCCCTTCCGCGGCGCAAGGCGCTCCCAGACGTTGTTCGGCTCCTCACCCCACACCGCGTCCCATAAATGTCCTGTTTCCGGCGCGTGACCGGGGTGACCGATGGTCCACCAGTATTCGTAGATCGGCGCTGCCGTCCACCGGTCCTGGCTTGATCACCTCCCCGTAGTGCGTATCGAGCACCGGCGAGGTGTCGCCAAAGAGCTCAAGGTAGAACGGGGTCTTGGTGAGATCCCAGTGCGTCAGATCAGCAGGATAGCTGACAACCTCGATCATCATCTGCTCCTTTGCATCAATCGCCGACACCGAGCAACGCAAGGACGCTGCACGCGATCATGCTACACCTATTGTCAACGCATACTTCACGCTGCTGCCGGCGCCTGTGGTTGCGCTACAGGTTGTTGTGCTCCTCCTCGTTCGCGCCGCCCGATGCTGCCCAGGTTTTTCTTCTCTCTTACCGTCTCACATTCATCGTTTCATCTCTTGCAAAGTCAGTGGTTTTATGAGACGATGAGTGCATGATTGTTGGCTATGCCCGGGTCTCCACCGAGGACCAGACACTCGCCCTCCAGCTCGATGCCCTGCAGGCGGCAGGGTGCGAGACGGTTTTTCGCGACACCATCAGTGGCGCCAAGACGGAACGGCCCGGGCTGAGCAAGGCGCTGGAGCATGTTCGTCCAGGTGACATGCTGGTGGTCTGGCGGCTGGATCGGTTAGGTCGTTCTCTCTCCCACCTGATCGAACTGATTCAGACCCTGGAAGGTCGCGGCGTGGGGTTTAAGAGTCTCACCGAGCAGATCGATACCACCACCTCTGGCGGGAAGCTGATCTTCCATATCTTTGGTGCCCTGGCGGAGTTTGAGCGCAACCTGATCCGAGAGCGAACCATGGCCGGCTTACAAGCAGCACGAGCCCGTGGGCGCAAAGGTGGCCGGCCCAGGAAGCCCAACACCGACACCAAGATCGTGATGGCCAAACGGCTTCATGCCGATCCGACCAACTCGATCGCCGATATCTGCAAGACACTCGATGTTTCGCGTGCCACGCTCTATCGATACCTTGCTCTCGGAGAGACCCGCAGTGCGTCCCTCACCACGACTTCGACGGAGGCAACGACTGTCTCATGAACGGATACCGCTTCACCAAACCGCCTCGAATGATGCGCCACGCCCAAAAAGACAACGTCGCGCTGGTCCCGGGGAGTCTCCTGTCCCAGAAAGCGATCTATCAGCACATCGCCAATTCCCTTCCCCGTGGCGCTGTCCTGATCGTGCTGCCAGCGGACAGTCCAGTTCAGAAGCAGGCCATGCTGGATGTCGCCAAACAACTCGGTAAACAGGGGCTGCAGGTATCGGTGCTGCCGGCAGCGGCGCTGGCTAGAAATCGGCGGAGGGAGGCCGATGGTTGACTCATGGCGCTATCCACCCAAATGGCCGGCGATCAGTCGACGGATACGGGAACGAGATGGCCAGCGGTGCCGATGGTGCGGTGCCGGTGAGGCCTTGTTTGATCTCAACACCGGTCGAACCGTCGTGCTCACCGCGATGCACCTCGATGGCGATCCCGCGAACTGCGAGAACTGGAACGTGGTCACGGCGTGTCGGTCCTGTCATGCCGCCTATGATGCTCCCCAGCGCATTGCCGCCAGTGCGGACGCACGACGGTGGACCCGGACTGAAGCCGGCCAGCTCGAACTCTTCCCTGACCTCCTCTGACTCCCCGTGCCGTGGCCAGGCTGTCGCCCGCTTTCTTTCATTGACAATATGTGGTATTTGTAGTACAACTCTTGGTATCTCTCGGAAAGGAGGTGGATGATGGTTTCCTTTTTACACAGCAAGAAGCGGCCAGGACGGCCGCCACAGCACCCACGGATGACCTCGATATCGCTATCGGCAACCGATCTAGCAGATCTGGGTCAGGTGATTGCCGTGGGCCAGGCGGTACTCCAAAAGAAGAGTCCGGTGGTAGCACGGCTCAAAGCGGCCATGACTCGCATGGGTGTGCCGCTCCCGGTCGGCCTATGAGTCGAGGGGAGATGGAGCCCGTTGAGAAACCGTTCTGGCACCTGGATGAGGAGTTGGGGGAGATCGAGCTGCAGGAACATCCTTCCGGCCCCGATCTCTACACCGCTCGGCTGAAGGCGCGCACGATGTCCTTCCCCTATCACGCGAAGCGAGAACTCTACCCGCTGCGGCATGACGGCACGGAGCACGAGGTCGCCGGCAAGGCCTATATCCTCCTACCGGATATCACGCTGACGGTGGGACTCTTCCCCACACCACCACCATCCGGCGCCATTGGCACCGTGACCGACTCGGCCTGGCAAGGCATGCGACATCACGACATTGCCTCTGTGCGCGGATTGTATTACGAAGAAGACCGGTCTCTGGCCATCTGGGAGGTCGACACCTGGGGGCGACTCGATGAGTTCGGCCAGGCCACGCTCTGGCAGGGCTTCGAGCGCTGGTTGAGCAGCCGCTTTCCCGCTGCAACGCGGATCTTCACCGATGATGCCGAGCCGGGTGAAGATACAGCCGGGAATCGCGACTTCCTGCGTGGCCTGGGCTATGAGCATGTCGCAGGGACGCACCGGATCTTTGCCAAAGGGATATGACACCGCGTGGAACGCCTCGTTGAACCCGACCTCCAGTTCCAAGAGATTACGGCGACCGCCGTGATCAAATCGGAGTTGAGCTGCGGCCAGGCTCAGCTAGCGCGGCTTCTGGAAAAGCGTTCTGCAACACCGCCCACAACAACTACCTTAACTGCTGCCTGGCGGCCTCATATGCGGCGTAGCGCAAGGGCTAAGTTCCAGAGCCCCACTCCGATTCGCCTGATCAAACTGTGTTGCCGTCATGCCTTGCGGCAACCCTAAATTATCCGCTGGTGCAATAAATGCCCTGGCGCAGAGAAGTTTAAAGTTGCCTCTTCTCTCAAGTTGATTGAATTCACGTACAGTCATACCAGCAGGTCGCTCGAACTGAATCGGGATTCCCATCCCGCCTCCGCCGACGAACCCGTTGTTCCCCGGCTGGAAACATCGAGTGCTCTGTTCGTGGTTGGTCGGAACGAATACGTGCGGCGCCCCCAAGCAGGGAGGCGTGGCTACAGCTTGGAGTGAGTTCTGGGCCATTGAAGCACGCGAGAAGAAGAGTACTTCTACGGTCAGCAGCACGACACCACTACTAGAAACTGTCTGAAAAGGGGGTGACGAGGTGAGACACTGGAAGTACCATCTACCAGGAGTCTCACATGACCTCGCCTCCCCGTCTCTATCCTACCGACCTCACCGATGCCGAGTGGCAGATGCTGG
>JAABUW010004919.1_pt1 | contig 17830 bp, 21 predicted proteins | sample 5560081 | NCBI WGS metagenome assembly JAABUW01 (sample SAMN10711882, study PRJNA513363) | rock metagenome | isolation source: Antarctica rocks | place: Antarctica: Victoria Land, Knobhead sud | reverse complement strand
TGCAAGTTCGCGCACTAATTGATCAAGGTGCTTGTGTCGTGCGTTGGCCGATGACACTCAGAGCTCTCTCGCCTATTCTAAATCCACTTCTTTCTATAGCACGGAAGTCGACATTCCACTGCCAGCATCTCAAGACCTCTGGAACGCTCGAAGTGGGCAGGAGTGGAAGAAGATCATGCTATCTAGACGACCTCATCCAGACCACGGTACTCTATCAGCACTGGACGTTGCGAACGACCCAACCATGCTCACAACTCTGGGTGCCATGTATGATGTGGAACTGTGTGCACTCACGGCTCTCCATTGCATGTGGATATCGGTGGCATCGTTCCTAGATTCCCGATCAGTATACTGCCGCAAGAAGTCCGCTGCCTTCAAGCGCGGGACCACTCTACTGCGGCTCGAGGCGGAAAAGCAGGACCTGTACCAGAAGTTGAAGGTCTTCCACAGAACTATACGACAGCTGCAGCTTGCAAACGTCGAAGTCGGCATGACATGTGAGCTGTTTATGATGTCTCTCCATGCTGCACCAACAGATATGCAGACGATTGCAGGTCGTCATGGCGAGCAACAGGCTCGACTGATGCTGCCCTACCTCCAAGAGTGGTTCCACAGCGAAGACCATCGGTACGCTGTCTGGCACGCAGGCCAAGTCTTCTGGGAGGCGCAGAAGATGAGACCTTCCAGTATTTACGGCTTCTATGCGATAAGCGTCTATCACGCATCGCTCGTACTACTCATGGCCTCCGTGGTGACGAGGCTTACGCACGCAGCCTCAGAAACCAACCTCGACCAGGACCGTGACACAGACACGTACGTACCGCTGGGCGTACAGCGTCAGGAGCAAAACATCCCGGTCGTCTCGCGTCGCATACTTGTTCTGAACCGCGACAGGACCCCCGAAATCGACGACTATTTGTTGACTGGCCAGGGGATACTGGGCTTGCGGTCAAAACATAGCGTCGGATCTCTATCCGAAGCTGACCTGATTTTCTCCATCGTGAAGGACATATTTCATGACAACTGGAGCAGCGCAGAAGGCCTGCCGTCTCTATTGGGAGAGCTTCTAGCTTTGATAAAAGACTTGAGCAAGGCGGAATGATGTGCGCAGCGAGTTCTTCTAGCTAATCAGGCTTCTTGAGCGTCAAAACGCCATGTCTAGACCAGTCCATACCACCTCGTGATCCGACTCTACCTCCAGCTTGCACTGGACAGTTCTACGCCGTCTAGATCTTGAAAGGGATCGATGCCTCCAGCTTCTCGCCGCCAATCGACGGCGGCTTTGAAGCAATCAGGACGCACAATATTCTGGCCCACCGGTCGGTTTCATTGTCCCATCCATGCATCGTCGCCTGCTGCACCACTATCTCGTCCTTGGCTATTGCCGTTCTGGACCCATCATCCAGAGTAAGGATAATCGGACCCTCCAAGACATACACGTAGTCCAACGTAATGGATCGATGCAATGCGCCGAATGAGTGAGGTGGAAAGTCAACAATTCGGACGATAGTGCCTTGATTGGAGATGCTGAGCTTGGCTAGACCTCCATCCTCGCCCAGGTTGACATCAGGAGGAAGACTCTCAGTGGACCAGAGAGGAGCAATCCAGGGCCCATGAGCTTTCTTGTCGCCATCGATGAGGGAATCTCGCGCCACTATCGCCTTTCCGTGTTCATTGTGCGCGGTCACGACTCGCCGTACGGGTGGGAAGGGTTGCTGAATTGTGTTTGACATGGTGATCTGCTGCTTCCTGATTTCTACTGGCACGGAGACAATCTTATGTTTCGAGCGCGGCGTTCAATTACCTGAGAACGGGTGCAAATCACGGCACGGCTCCGCAGGGAACTGGGCTGCCCCGGATCCCGGAACAGCAAAACTAGGCTAAGGCGATTCAAGGCAAATTCAACGCAGATTCAACCTTATTCTCGGATGCTCCCCCACCTTTTCCGCTCCGCGCTCCTACTCGGTGGGGTAGGACAACGCCTCTGCCGGACCTTACGCAGTAACCCGATACTCTACCTACGTGCTGGACCCTGAGATGCCGAATGCCTACCTCTGCGGCTTGAGAAGTCTGAACTATTACTAAAAGTAACACTTTTCGGAACGATATATCTCGCTCTATTAATACTATATAAACGAGATTTCCTAATCGAGATGTAGGTAATATTACAGAGCGCTTTTTATATATATATTATATCTAAGATATCTTAATAGTTCTCGAGTTATATAAGAGAAACCGATATCTAGATACCTTTAGATCCCTTTGCCCTATAAAATGAATACTTATAATATACCTACCTTACTTTATAATAGAATAACGCCTTTACTATTCCGAAATAAGATACGATCTCGGGTTCATAAGATCTTTATATACTTACGTATAATATATTTTAATCCTATAAAAATCGGATGTTTCATTACAAAGATATATAAAGTCGAAAATTATGAATTTAGGCGGAGTCGGGGATTTTGGTCGAACTTCTTAAGCCGCGGAGGTAGCTTGCTCACCGTCGTCCGCAGAGCAGACCTCGCAGACATCACACTCCATGGATATACTTTGTCATTCGGTCTTGGTTATTCTCGCATTGGAGACACATGGACGCAGAGAGAGACTTCTTTAAAAGGCAATGAGGATGCGGAGAAACGAACAGATACTTGATAATCAGATGGATACTGTCCCATTGCTGGCGGATAGTCAGGCTATCCTACAACTCTGTAGCTATGCTGTAGGCACTGCAGCTGGGCGAGCTCCTCCGTGCCCCGTGACGGGAAACTTCTCAGCATCTTCAATACGGCCGGTGAGCATTGCTCGCGAGACATTAGGGCCCCACGTTGCCATGTTTGCCGGAGTAGCCACTTGGCGTGTCATCTTCGTCTGATTGTTGACCACATCTCCATCCGAGTAATGCTCGACGATGAAGCCGGACGCATCAAACCTATACATGTTCAGTAAGCAAGGAACCATGATGCGTCTGCAGTAAACGTTGGGCCTCACCAATAGTCGAAGATCTGGCTGCCAAGCATGTGCCGCCCAACTCCCCAACACTGTGTCCATCCCTTCTTCTCAAGGTGATCATGCCCAGCGAGTTCTGAGTCAAAGTTGTCGACCTCAAAACTCGAGTGATCAGCAGTACAATAATCCATTGGACCATGGGCGGCGTGCAGGAAAAGGCTCTGGAAGACAATCAGTTACTAGACAGTTGTTGCCGACTTATTGGTACACCCATACATGATGATCGCTGAACTGCTCGCCTAGATCGATGTGTAGAAAACACATCATGTCCTTCTCAGTGTTGGGATCGTACAGGATGTCTGTAGGTACAAGATTGAACAACTTCAAGTACCATTCCATAGTTTCTGGCAGTTTCGACCCATCCATGATAAGTCCATAATGGCCGATCTTGTGCACTTTGCTTGGGCCTCTCTGAGGGCGTTGGAATATTCCCTTTCTTGGTTTGTGCTCCCAAGAGTTCAATACGATTGCGTCAGGCTTCTCTTCCGCCAGCGTAGATCGAAGCTCAAGTCCATGCACCAACGTAATCTTGATCCCATTTGGATCGGTCATTTCGACAAAGTTTCCGTTGCCAGGCGCGGTAGAAGGCTGAACGGTTGTAGCTCCTGGTATTTTGCTGGCAACTTCAAGATCAGCATTGGTTGCAACCGTCCAGACCGCACCGACGAAACGTTTTGGGCCAGTGGAAACCTCTTCAGCGATGTAGATGTATGGATGCTCGCCGAATCCACGATAGTAGATCTTGTGCTCGTCACGTCGGGCGACTTGGAAGCCAAAGTCGGTGAAAAATCTGTGCGCCTCAGAGAGATTAGGGTGAAGATAGTGTGTTGCGAGCAGGCTCGTGAGTTGAACTCTAGATTCTCCCATCCTGCCGTGACGTGTCTCGAAGCAGTAGTCGTTCTGAAGCGGCCAAGCAGTTCAAGAATAAGTTGTGGTCAAGATTTGGTGAAGCGGAGAAGGTCAGATGCGTTTGTAGATTGTCGGTTCAAGGCGGCCTGCAGACCATGCCCTCGCGCTGGGTCGGCATATAACCAGCGATACTGTAAGTGAAGTCAGCCCCCCACCGCGGCCGTGGAGAGTACGTACTGCCACGGTCAACATCCAGACTCCGAGCCGGGATCGAGCCAGCCTTAGACGGACAGGAGAATGGGGGCCATCCTTCACCTCCGAGCAGGAGCATGACGGCCGCTTTACCGGTTTGTCATCGCAAGCGCGTGTGGGTCGTTCATGCTTCAAGCACATATCATCCCGAGACTAACGCTCACACGACTACGGTTGATACGTGGTGCGTATCTGCCTCTTACAGATCCCTCGCGTATGTATGCGTCTAGGTCCGTCGGCCGCGTATGATGGGATAATATCCGCGCAACCGGAGCGATTGACTAAGCGAAGGAGCAAATCCAACACATTGATCGTCTTCGTCCTATAGCTCTACAAATGGAACCTCTATGTAGCTCGCGGTTGAGCCTCCGATATGAACAACATGCCTTCCCGTATTCCGGGCTAGGAACTGGCCTCGAAGCGTGGGAAATTCCGACAAGTACATTGGGTGTCCACTGATCTTGAAGACCATCGACTCTCCCTCGTTGAAGATGATTCCACCAGGCCAGATGCTTGTTTCAATCTTCACCGAAGTGCCCGGCGTAATTCTCTCCTCTAAGTCGTGACGATGCTGAATGTAGTGAGGCTTCGACAAGTCGTGATCAACTGCTCGATGGCTCGCCCGAATCTGACCATGCGGGCCTAGATACACCGTTGGATTGATAAGCGGTAGTTCTTCCACGGGCACGCCCTGCGCAGACATGTCTTCTTCAGGTATATTGTGATACCGGAGTATCTTTCCGGTCGCGTCCAGCTTACGAATTTGGAGGAAGATGTCCATGTCGTCTGAGTCGGCGCAGGACATTGTGAGTACGGCTTTCACGCTGCCAAGGAAGTAGGCAGTCTTGCTAAAAGTGTATCTGAACCACAATTCTCCCGCGTCGTCGTCTGCTTGCATTGCTGGAGTATCCGCTTGATACATCACAGTGGACAATCCGCTGGGCGCAGTCAGGACCAGATGCTCATCTCCAGTCAGATACAGTCGCTGGTGCGATGTCGCAGGAACTGGCCACGTTGAAAAGGGGTGATTGACAATGTTTGGCTTCTCGTGATCAGCGACAGCATAAACTAAGGTGACGGAGTACTGTACTGTATTATAGCCAAGCAGCGAGACTCGTACTCTTGGTGTTTTCGTCTCAAAGTCGTTTGGAATATCCTTCAGATAGCGGTCGAAGAACTCTTGAAGTTCGTCAGAAGTCGACTTCTGGTACAGATCATGCCATTCTTGCGTAGCATGGATCCGGAGCATGCTCTGCGTTAGTCTTTGATCCAGTCAAGTAATCAAGAAGCGTACCATTTTTTCTCATGTGTAATTTCTTCGTAGCCTCTGAGGCTGCCTGGGAGGTGAAGGAAGGTGGAGTAGCTGGCGAGAATGAATGCAGGGACCTTGATCCGGTCAATCCTTGCCCTTTTGTCGCGCCAGTAGTCGTTCATGAGCGGGTACGCTCTAAGCATTGCCACGGGGTCTTCCATCCTGCCTCGACCTGTCGACTCTGTGAGCTGGCATGTCTCCAATATCTTGAAAATGTGGACACTCTTGTCTTCCATGCAGGCTCACCAGCCAATGACGAACTTACCGTGGAGATTACCCATCATCCAGTCGAGGAAGGGAGTACACGAAATCCCTCCCCTCACGTGTATTTCGCGGTATAGGTCGCCCGATCCTTCCAGAGGTGCTATGCACTTGAGAGATGGCGGACATTCGGCAGCGATATACCACTGGGCTCTTGCCAGCCATGAGTTGCCCGCAAGACCGACACTTCCCGAGCACCAAGGACGTTTGGCTAACCATTCTATGGCATCATAGCCGTCACGGCCTTCTTGTGTCCCGGCCCAACTGGAAGAGAGTTAGAGCTTAGCTTATAGCCTAAAGAACCCGACATTACCAGAGATATCCTTCAGAATCCCATGCACCACGAGAGTCAATGTTCACAACTGCATAGCCCCTGGCAGCCCATTCAGCGGGATCTGGAGCCTCGAATTTCTCGAATCCTGACAAGCGTGACTTCGACACGCCCATGCTCCCTGGCATGTCCGTCAAGCGTAGGCCTCACTCGTTAGCACACTTCCTCCAGTTGCATCAAAGTAAGGCTCACCGCGACCTGACTTGCCGTACGGGCTCCACGGGAGGAGTACTGGCACCCGCGCATCGCTCTCGGGTCGGAAGATATCGGCGCGCAATATTGTCCCGTCCCGCATAGGAATCTTGACATCTTTCTCGTACACTGTGGCCACTGCAAAAGAACAGTTCTCTGGCGATCGCCGGTATCCTTCAGGTAGGACTGTTGTAGTAGCCTCACCGCCATCGTAACGATCGCTGCTATCTGGATCTTTGGGGGTCCGAAAGAGCACTTCGACTTCGCCTACTCGGACAGGCGATTCAGCAGGCATTTGATGTTCGTTTGCCATTGAAGGTCTCTTCCCACTGCCAGCACTTCAGACGTAGTCTCTTTCGTGCGAGTAATGTCTTGACATTCATACTGCTTCTGAAGTGCCAAATACAGTGTGTGAGTAGGGCCCCATCCTGTTTCCGAACTCCAATGTCCCACCCACCGGACCTGTGCTTCCCACTTGTGGATCCGGCCTCTGGGTCGGAGGTCAAACGGACGGCCTCTTAACGCAATCAGTCGGAGCTCCGATCGACCGATGCCATCGTCGGGCTAGTATGTCATCGCCCTCGGTACTACGGCATGGCGCGCACGGAAGATATCCATCTAATGCTTGTCTGTCGCACGCGGGTGTGCACGTGGCTCTCGTGGCGACGGTCAAGATGGCCTCGGATTTCCATGGCCACTGTTACGTCCAAAGGCAGGAGGCAACGGATAGCGAGTACTCATCAGGCGTGTAATCTGTTGTGCCAAGATCTTCTGTTCAGCATTAAACAGAGCCTGACGGTGTTCGTGCAAACACGAGCTCGAAGCACATGCCGAAACTATCTGTTCCAATGTTTGATATGGTACGCTGGATGTCATTGCACACTCTCGAGGCATAGCTATTTGCATGTGAATCGCATGATGTATAGAACGCATGTCGTGTCATGTCCTTGCCGTCACAACGATCGCAGGTTCTGTCGGAGTATCTAGACGTTCGATGAACTCGACCCAATGGTGTAGGCTCTACTGCGAATCTGCTGGTCAACCCCTTTTCGCAGTGTAGCTTCCACTATTCCGAATATTGGAAGCTCAGCCAGCCTGTTCACAATATGATGGAGTGTTGGAATCAATTTGGCGTCAATGGCCTTGAACTGGAAGCCCGCATCTTTCGACGTAGCGTCTGAAGATTCCCTGGCAATGGTGGGTTCGTTAAGGGAGCCATTCGTCTCTTTGTTGCCCTGGCCGGATCCAATCGCTCTCTCATGGATGACAATGTCCTCATCAAGTGGAGTTCCGAGTCCTCTCGTGTCGGTCAATATCTTAGGCAGGCGTCGATGAACGAGAATATCTTTATTGGGAAGCGGCAATGCACACTGAGTTCCATCTGCTGATCTCGGGCTGAGATCTCGCAGCCACAGAGTCGCGAATTCATGGCCCTTCCAGGATATGCTGACCGTGTAGTTGCCATCTGTAGCGGCGGCGCTGATGTCGGCAAATACGCTCGGGTAGCCCAATTCCTCACGCTTGGTACAGATTGCCTCGGGAGAATTCTCGAAGACCACTGGCACATAGCGAGCACGGACGTTGGAACCTTCCGACTGGGTGTACGCCACATCATGAACTTCCAGCCGCACCTCGGTGGTCTCGTAGCTGTCCGGCCCCGGCACGTCTTGCTGCGAGCGGACACGCAGTGTCGCGAGAGCCACTGTATCTCTAGCTGCGAAGTCATAGGATTGACTTGGGAAGAGATTGCGAAGCAATGTAGCACTTGTCTTGAAGGTGATTCTAGCCTCAACAATGTAGCTGTTGTGGACTTCGTCACGGCCGCTTTCTGGCTCCGAGGGGCCGAAAACCTTAGGCTGGCGCCAGACAGCTTTGTGCAGTCGCGCCCACTCATGTTGTCGAAGTAGCTGGGTGGACGAATGGTGTTCGTCGTGGCTTAATGCATCAAGTGCGTGGTCCCGGCCTGGGCACCACTGAATTAGCCTCTCGAACAGAAGAAGTAGCACGACCTAGAGCTGGGAAAGGTCGTACTCACTGCTCAATTTGGTTTTTTCATCTTGGTCTGACCGGACACCATCACTACCAGCAATGCGACTATAATCCTGCATCGTGGTGGCTCTCTGATGTCTGGCCAGGTTGTACAAAGCCAGCCTTTCTTCAACTTGAGAAGCGGTAACTCCCTTGGAAAGCATGACCGCCAGTGATACAGCATCTTCGATGGCCTGTTGAACACGGAGTTAGAACCACCATGCTTATGTCTCATGTGTCTCACCGCCAGCCACCACGCCTATGACTTAAGGTAAGTACAGAAGCCTAGAAGCCGAGATTGTCTCCCAGGCAATCTCGACTAGTAGGCTCTCGTGCTCCTTCAAGACTAAGACACAGTGGCTGCGTGAGCAGGGGAGTGCTTCTAGGACCAATGACATACCATGGCACCACCTTGGCCAATGAAGGGAGTGAATGCATGAGCCGCGTCACCAATCAATGCCAGTCGCTGTTTGATGAATATCGGCATGGTGCGGGCATCCCAAAGAGGCCATACTTTGAGGGTGTCACCATCGCATTTGTCGAACAATTTCAAAAGTTTCTGGTCGAAGCCGCTGAACACTTCAAGAAGCGTGGCCTTGGATACTGGTTTGTCGTAAGAGTCCAGAGAGGCTGAAGACAAACGAGAAGGGTGTATACAAACGACGTTCAGTAACGTGTCGTTCACGCACGGATAGACGATCGCCTTGCATTCCGGGGAGAAGAAGAAGTCCATTGTGCCTAGAGCCTCTCCGAGTACTCGTGTCTCGGGATCTTTGAGCACTTCTGCTCTAGAGACCATGAAGCGGAAGGCGTTCTTTCCGAAGTGAAAACTTTCGTAAGCGTGTCCAGCAACAGCGCTTCTGCAAATAGAGTGCACCCCATCTGCGCCGATGAGAACATCGCCTTCGATGCGTTCGCCGTTGGTAAGGGTGACCGTGGCCATCTGCGCATCGAGATTTACAACGCGGGAGTGCAAGTGTATTTCAACAGGAAGTCCCTCTATGTGCGGATCTATTGCTAGGTCTTTCAGATGCGCATGCAGATGGCCTCGGTGTGTCATTAACCAGTCCTGAAACTCGTTAGAGTGGTAGTGCTCCCACTGAAAGTGCTACTTTCTCCTCACCTCTTGCCATCGATGGCTCTGTGCCTCATTGTCGACAACGGAAAGTAGCCGGCAGGAGGAATCGTAGTATCTCGTCTGCCACTTGTTCAGATCCCATATCCGACTCGGACCACACGAGGCCGTGTCAAGCGCGTACCTGTAGTAGTTTGACTGCCCCACGATTCTCGTGCTTGATTCCCAGCCTTCGAAGGACGCTGTTAGCGTTCGGGCTCAAGTGGATAGCTGCGCCAGTCTCGTTCGCCAATCTAGACTGCTCATAGATCTGTGTGCACCTGGTGAGTCAATCGCGGCTGTGCATATCTGGAGAACGAACGTGTATCTCATGGCCCTGTTGCCGCAATGCAATAGCTGCCGTGAGGCCGGCGATCCCAGCGCCCATGATAATGATCTTCAATCCGTCCGACATGGTTGCAATTGGAGTCTGACTTTGTCCTCATGTACGTGTTATGTGAGATGCTCAAAAGAGACTGAACGTTGCTTCTGAGAAGGGACTTGGACATGTGGTGAACTGTGGCGTATGGAAAATCGCTTCCTGTTGACTAGAGGCGTGAGATTGCCGCGTCTCTGCACAGCAAGGTCCTTACAATGCTCAGTCGGTCAATCAAGGTTTACAATAGGGCGGATGTGGAGTTCGACAATGTACCACATGGAACATTTGGCCGGTGGGGGAGTTGCAGGGACGAGAGAGTGATCTTCGGGGTGGGTGCAAGGTCGAATACGGAATCTGTAAGTGGATGGACCCATGAAAGCTGGACGACTTGCGCTTGCATCGCACTGTTTCCGAAGAATTAGTCTCGTAAGAGAGGAGATGCGTTGAAGTGTTCCAAGTGTTCTTGTTTTTGAAAGAATCGGGTCTCCCTTCAGGCTTTCCGGGCAAGTCTTTCGAGATGTCTGTAATAACAATGGCATCATTTTACATTTGCATCCTGGCTATCGCAGCACTCTTGGTTCTTGAAGTAGGTGCAATCTGTCGTAACCCTGATCAACGATATGGTTGTTGCATGCAGAGTCTAAGAGACCAGATGAAAACTCTGACTACTTCGCTCATGCACTGACCACCACATGACCTTCCCTGTCTTTCGTAAAATCACGCTAATTTCCATCTCAAGGGCGGTCGACGCGTGCTTTCGCATCCATTGAGACATATTCCAGGGCCATGGTACACCAGATACACCCACCTTTGGCTGAAGTTCAAGGTCATTCGGGGCGAACGTGTGCACTACATCCACGCACTGCACGCAGACTATGGCCCAATGGTACGCATTGCGCCATCAGAAGTCGCTGTTGCCAGTGTCAGCGGGTTCCGGGAAGTGCATCGCATCGGCAGCAAATACACGAAGAGCCCGTGGTATGAAGCGATTGTTCCTAGTCCTGACCCCATACTGTTCTCTATGTCGGACGCCAGGAAACACACCGCAAGAAGGAAATTGTTTGCCCATGGCTTCAGTGCTGCCGCGCTGAGGAAGAATTGGGAGACTGTGGTCTCACAAAAGGCTGAGGCAGCCATTGCCAACATACGTCGCGAAGCTGAACACGGCACCACGGATGTGCTCAAATGGTTCGTGCTGATGGCGACCGATGTGATCGCCCATCTCTCGTTCGGGCAGTCACTGGAGATGCTGGAGACCGGAGAGGTATATACTCTGCACAAGGCTCGGCACATAGCTAACAGGTGTTAGAAAAGCCAATATGTACAGGCGCTCGAGACGGCTCTGTTTTCTGATAGTCTTCGGGCGGAGCTTCCTTGGTTCCACGCCATGATGCGACACTGGCCAGTGAAGCGTATTCGAGACATGGTTCATTCTTCAGACGGATACATTCTGGAGTATGGAAAGAAAGCAATCGCAGCTGCACGAGGGCAAGAGGGTGGTCGCACTAACCTATTCGCCAATATGCTCGCTGAGGTTGATGAGAAAGACGGCTCTAGCTTGACGGATTCAGACATACAGTGGGAGGCCATGGGTCTCATCATAGCCGGCTCCGACACCACTGCCATCACCCTTACGTACTTGATCTGGGCTGTCTTAAAAAGGCCAGACTTACAGAAGCGGCTGGAGGCGGAGATATCAGCCATGGAGGGACTCGTGACTGACGCGCAACTGGAGAAACTGCCTCTTCTAAACGCCACAGTCGACGAGACTTTGCGACTGTATGGTGCAGCACCTGGAAGCCTTCCGCGCACCGTACCGTTTGGTGGCGCACGCCTGGATGGTCTCTTCCTCCCAGGTGGCACAACAGTGAGCACGCAAGCCTTTACGCTGCATCGCGACCCATCTATCTTCGAGGATCCTGAGAGGTAAGCTGCGCCATCACGCCATTCAAGAACACCGCTAAAGCTTTATAGCTTCGCTGTCGAACGCTTCATGGATAAAGCCACGTTGTCCGAGTATCAGAAGACCGCTTTCTCTCCTTTTGGTGCTGGGGCGCGGACGTGCTTAGGAGTTCACCTTGCTATGATGGAGCTCCGACGAGGCGCGGCATTGTTCTTCAAGCAATGCACGGGCGCTCGACTTTCTGAGGGTATGACCGACGAGATGATGAAGATGGAGAACAGATTCCTGATTGCTCCTATCGGCCATAGATGCGAGATTACCTTGCAATAGCCCCGCGGTGATAGTCTAGACGTGAGTAGCACGATCCAGGCGAGGTCTAACAACGTTCTTCTGCTTCACTCCAGAATTTGGTCCGGATTTCTTGGTCGCCAGCAGATTTCTCCGACTCCGATTCTCCTCGGCAGTACCACAACTGTTGTCGAGCTTTCCGTCCTGAGGCGGATCCTATTTGTTGTCCGCTGCCGCACTTCAGTCCGGCACGAGGACTCTTTGACAAGGGCATTCCGGTGGGGATTCCGTAGAACTACTCACTCCCCCAGGTCTGGCCCGGCTACCTCATCCGAAGCTGCCAGCATCACTCATTCTCAATGTATATCGTTGAGGTCCAGCAACATTTGAGACACAGCCAGATCTCGTACCAGTCAGGTCACTCACGACAGCAAAGATGGGAAAGCTACTCCGAGATCTTCAAGAAACTTTTGACGATGAAGAAAACAATCTCATCTTCGAAAAGAATGTCTCGATACCGATTCCGGGCACAGACCTGCCAATTCGCGCCAATGTTTACAGGCCGAAACATACCGAGAACAAGTACCCAGTTCTGGTGACCTATGGGCCTTACGGCAAAGACATTTGGTATGGCAAGTAGGTATTCTCCACAACTTCATCCTCATTGAGCAGTCGTTAATGCGCAAATTCCAGCTTCCACAAGAAGTCGTACAGCGAGGTCAACCCTCAACAAAAGTCTCAGTACGCAGCATGGGAGACTCCGGAGCCGGTATACTGGGTGAGTATTGATGTGTGAGGGTTTTCTGAGACCGCACCAACCCCAGTGGCGATGAGCGGCGCTCTGACACCATTTGAACGCGACCCTAGCCGTGAGACGCTCGCTGACCCGTTGACCCGTTTGTTCTTTAGGTCTCTCGAGGCTACGCAATCGTGCGTGCGGATGAGCGTGGACTAGGACAATCTCCAGGTATACTAGACACGATGTCGCGCGATACGAGTGACGCATTCGTACACGTCGTCGAATGGGCGGCGGCACAATCATGGAGCTCAGGAAAGGTCGGTCTACTCGGCGTTAGCTACTACGCAGGAAGCCAATGGCGCATCGCAGCACGAAGACCGAAAGGACTGGCTGCTATTATCCCGTGGGAAGGTATGTCGGACTACTACCGCGATCGGTGTCGACATGGCGGCATATTTTCGAATGGATTCATCAAATTCTGGTGGAGCCGGCAGGTTGTTACAAATCAATACGGACGACCAGGACGTGCGGCAGCTATGTGGGGAGAGGATACACTGGAGGGGGATCTTACACTGGAGGAACTGGAAGCCAATCGTCGCGACCAAAATACAGATAACGCGGGTGAGTCTCACGTCAAGATCGGCAACGCTGCGCTCGACAAGATGCGTCATGAACTAACGCTGTCCCTAGTGAACAGATATCTCGACGACGAATATTACGCGAGCAAAGACTATCGCCTTGAAGACATCGAGGTCCCAGTGCTTTCAGTTGCGAACTGGGGAGGCATAACTCTTCACCTCCGCGGTAATGTCGAAGGTTTTACATGGGCCGGGAGTGACAAGAAATGGCTCCGCTTTATCACGGGCAGGCATGATCTGCCGTTCTATTATCAGGAGCAAGTCGAGCTGCAGAGAAGCTTTCTGGACGCATTCCTTCGTGACGACGACTGGCACGGCTGGAAATCTGGCGCCGAGCCCAAAGTGTGCCTCACATTGAGGAAAGGCGACAAAGGGGTCAACGATGCCCAAGCAGAAAGAACGTGGAAACTTCGTTACGAGGACGAGTGGCCAATTGCTCGGACTATGTATACGAAGTATTATTTGGCGCCCGACAGGACACTATTTCCCACGTTGCCAGCCTCTTCGGGCACGATAACCTATGATGCTCTGGGAAGCCCAGCGGACTCGAGTGTGATCCAGTTTGTCACTCCTCCGTTCCAGTCTGAGACAGAAATCACTGGCCACGTTACAGCACATCTCAACATCTCCATGACGCCAGACGAGATGAGTCGACAAGGGAAGGGGAAATTCAATGCTGACGTCTTCGTAACCTTGCGCCACCTGGGACCAGACGGAATGGAGATCTTCTACACCGGATCGTCTGGTGATGCAGTACCATTGGCAAAAGGTTGGCTACGATTGAGCCATCGGAGAGTAGAAGAGATGCACCCAAAGCATCGACACTACCTCCCACGGCGCGAGTATCTGTCTACGGGAGTACTGCCTGTCGAGCCCGACCAGGTTTATCCCATAGATGTCGAGATCTGGCCAACGAACGTTGTACTAGAGCCTGGAGCATCCATCGTCTTTGAGCTGGCTTCCGGTGACACACAAGGATCTGGCTTATTCGAACACAACGACGCCAAAGACCGATCAACTGCCGTCTTTGGGGGTCGCAATCATATCCACTTCGACCACGACGCAGTGAACTATCTTGTTCTGCCTATCATTCCTGCAGCACAGGGCTGAAAGTTGCTATGGTCTCCAGTGGGGTGAGGATGCCGTTCGGCGTTGGCGAAAGGTTTGGATTCTCTAGCAACATGCCCTGCAACATGAGCGTCGAAAGTGGGTGCTTGCATGATAGCTTGGATGGTGTACGGTGGTGCTGGAGCATCACTCTTCCAGCCATTGCGATACGGACAATCTGCAATAGTGCTCGTCGACGGCCAGCCGTATATCTCCACAATGCCTTGTAGCGTGGTATGTTGAACAGAGATCGTGTGTCCTTTGCTACGGAGCTCACAACCAAAAGTCCTTGGGTGGCCTATGCGCGTAGGGCGGCGGCAGTGGCGGTCGCTATATGTTAGTGCTCCCGATCCTAATTAATTCGACAGCTATATATCAAAGGAGTTGATTAGACAACTATCCTAGCCTTGAACCGGGTTGACTACGGAGTTACGGCCTTTCATCATATTTTGAAGGCTATATTGACGCTATAAAGTAGCTCCCGTTCACCTACGCACGGTTCGCCCAAGGACTTTTGGTTGTCAGCTCCGTACTTTATCGACGTCGATGATGACATTCTCGCTACGGACGCACGTGGAGCGGTTGGACTGTCCTTTCCCAACCGCTCATGGGAGTGTAGGCGTGACCGCCTCGAGTCCGGCAGCACCGCCCACCTCTAGTGTACCTCTTACCGGGGTCCGGGGAGCACTCGAGCAGTCTCCCCCACTCTCTCCGTAGTCCAACAAGTATGATTCGCGGTGCCTAAAGCTAAGAGATAGCTACTGCTGACTGCCAACATCACAACTGATTGCTCACATCCCTACGACCGTACATTGACACGTCCTAACGCTGAAGATGTCAAGGTGGGCGTACGCCTTCCGACTCTCAAAGAGCGAAGTCGCTCTGAGTGAGCCACCTGGTACGCTGAGACTTTACGGTAAGTAGCGAGCAGCAGAAGTCGAGTGACCCGCTTCAATGGGAGGATGTACTTACTTACCTTTCGCCTAGACCTCGGAGACCTCCACAGTGCCCATCCAGAAGACAACATCCACTTGAATCCTCAACCATCGAGCAGTCCTGCGGATCCGCTCAATTGGTACGATATTGTCCAACATTAGCGAGCTGTGACAAATGCTGATGATCTTGTGCAGGCCAGCTTGGCGCAAATATGCCATTCTTGCGATAATGTCGCTCTACGCCGCTGTCACCAATTTCAATGCCGCAGTAGTTGGTCCAGCACTGCCGATCATGCAATATGAGGTGCAACCCGTACAGCCTTTCGCCAAGCTCAACTATCTTGTAGCTGTCAACGTCCTTCTCATCGGTACCTCCAACCTGATTTGGGTCCCTGTAGCGAACACAGTCGGTCGCCGGCCAGTGCTGATATTCGCAATGCTTGCGACGACGGCCTTCAGCGTCTGGTGTGGTGTGGCCAGATCGTTCGGGAGTCTTCTAGCAGCTAGGGCATTGCAGGGCTTCTCGACTGGTCCCGCGGATGCGATCGCTCCCAATGTTCTGGGCGAGGTGTTCTTCGTCCACGAACGTGGTCGAGCTATGGTAATCTGCACCATACGAGTCAATACACTACAGACCAAGCTGATTTATCAAAGGCCATCTACTCCGTGTTCCTTGCCGGCGGCGGCTTTGTTGGTGGTGTCTCAGGCTCGTATATCGCCAACCATCTGGGATACAAGTACATCTTTTGGCTGTCAACGGTACTGATAGGATTCGTTTCGATGCTGGAGATACTGTTGGTGCCGGAAACTTCATTCAGTCGCGGACGGGGCAATCAAGCGCAGAATCCGAGCGTTCAGCACCCACGGCCACCAATAGAGGATGACAAGCCCAGCACACAGGCCATCGAAGTCCATCAGAACAGCGAAATGAGCTCCGGGGATTTCACTTACCTAAGCAGCCTGAAGGTCGGGCTGGTCGGCGATTACCGCGACAGTATCTGGCAGCATGCGCTACGTCCGTGGCTTTCACTCGCCTTTCCGGGCACATGGATTGTCATGCTCCAGTAAGTCTATGATGAAAGTGATTCTTGCGCTCCATACTGATCGAATCCAGCTATGGCGGCCTTCTTGGTGGTCTTATCACGATCTCAACCATCGGACCGCAGTTTCTTGCAGCGCCGCCCTATCTGTGGCGAGAACACGTCGGGTTGCTCAGTCTTGGGGGGCTCGTGGGTTGCCTGCTAGGATCCGTTGCCACTTTCTTCACCGCAGACAGATTGCTGAGTCGCTGGGCGAAGCGAACGGGTCGCGGTCTCGCAGAGCCTGAGTCGCGCTTGCCGGCTATGTTCTTTGCACTTCTCCTCGCAACGACCGGCATCTGGACGTTTGGGTTCTCTGCCGCCGATCCAAGCCAACGTGGGTGGGTCGGAATGATAGTCGGGTATGGCATGCTTGGGTTCGGTATAACCCAGGTTCCATCGATTGGCTTCAACTACGTCTGTAGCAACCAGAGTCCATGGAAGACAGCGCGATGCTAACTATCGCCCAGATCATCGACTCTTATCCAGGCATCAGTTCTGACTGCTTTGTAATGACAACGGTCGCTCGAGCTGTGATCTCTTTCGCCTGGACGTTCTTCATCGGAGAATGGATCGCCCACGATGGTGCCGCACTGCCGTTCGGTATTTTTGGGATGATGATGGGCGTATTCAGTCTCTTGACTATACCCCTCTGGCTGTTTGGTAAGCGTATGAGGATTGCTACAGCGAGGTATCTACCCAAATCCAGCTTGGAGTGACCGGGCTTTCGGAAGAGATTTAGGCGAATGAATTGTGTTGTAGGCTGGTAGTACTGAGAGAAAAGTAGAGCATTTTCTGTGCCAAACAACCTTCCCAACTCCGCTCTTGCCAAAGAACCTTTTGATATCGCTAAAAGGTATCGTCAAAGCAAAAGGAGTTAGTGCTCATACAATCCCCACAGAAGTGGAGGAAGATTGTAGAGTGGCGCTGAGTATAAGAGGCCGTAAAGTCGTCATTGCGAGGCCAACACTTCGTTCATGATCACCGGCAGAGTGCAGTCCACTGCTCGACAAAGAATTCTGCGTCTAGATGTCGTCAGTGTGATAAGCTCCAGCAGTAGCCAGGCAGGAGACATACCATTGCTCGAGGTGAACTGCAGGATGTACAGCCCATCTCTGTTCTTGGGCGGCTCATATTCGCTAAGAAAGACATATGGCGGAGGCCGCATCGCTGCCAGACTGACGACACCATGGCCGTCATACTGGGCCCAGTCCACATCGCCCTTTGCCACGAAGCGGGTGACGAAGGCCGTCCAGAGCGGCACATGCTCCATTGGGCCTCGAGATGCCGTTGCTTCCAGTCTCACCACGTTCGAGCTGCGGTCTTCCCAGAGCCGCAAGGTATGCAACATCTGGCCATCACGAATAGTAGAGGCGTAGAGCAATTCTTCTCCCAGCTTGGTGCCGCTTTT
>JAABUW010004914.1_pt1 | contig 17840 bp, 2 predicted proteins | sample 5560081 | NCBI WGS metagenome assembly JAABUW01 (sample SAMN10711882, study PRJNA513363) | rock metagenome | isolation source: Antarctica rocks | place: Antarctica: Victoria Land, Knobhead sud | reverse complement strand
AAAAAATATTAACAATTATTGACAAATTTTTGTGTTATTCTTTCGATAAAGTTTCTTTCTAATAATTTTCTTCAATATAATAGATATTGTTTTGCAAGATTTCTAAATAGTACGCAAAAATATTGTAGAACTAAGTCGAATAATACAAATTATTATATAACAAAGAATTTATATAATAAGTTAATACAACAACTAATTAATATATTAACAAAATAAAAAATTAATATTTAGTTTGCTAATAAAATAACTGTTAATATATTAATAATTAATAGAACAATTAATATTTCTAAGATCGATAATTATTATAATTTTGTTAATTTCTATTTTCGATACAACAATTATTTGTTTTAAAGAAAAACAAATTTTTGTTTTTGTTGTTCGATTGCGTCTCGATATTAATAACAATAATAACAAAATATTTAGAAAAAGAAAATAGCAATATAGTAGAGCAATATTAATTATTAAAATCAAACGCGTCTTGCAAAAATAAGCAAATCTAATAGTTTGTAAACAATTAATATAGATTGAAGTAAATAGAATACAAAGTATAAGAAAAATATAACTAATAAAATATAAATAATTAATAAATCTACTACTACTAATTGCTATTTCTAAAATTGTTGTTGTATTTCTTAAACTTTTGAGTGCAATTGCAATTTTGAGCTAATAGTTAACAAGTATTTATTATTGCTTTCTATAGTTTTTTTTTGTATCTAGTTTTTCGATAAAGTCTTAAATAGTTATATAAGTTATCAATATAATAATTATTAAACGCAGCTCTAAATTAAGTTAATTTTAAACTTATATAAGTAAACTCTATAGATTAGAAATATTAACTAATTAAGAATACAAAATAATATTTTGAAAAAAATTGCTTATTTTGCAATTTTTTTGTACATTCTTAGCTATAAAGATTTTCGAGATAATTTGTTAAAAACTTTATTAATTTTTATTTTAAATTGCGTCTCTAGTTTGTTAATAAAATTAATAAATAAAAGACTTCTAAATATCTTGTATTTAAATTTTTTGATTTTTTTTAAATATTAAATTATAGTAGTATTACAAAAATACAATAATAGATTTTTCTTTATTGCAGCTTTGTCGACTATATAAATATAATTTTTTATTTGCTCAACAAATATAAAGATTTCTTAATAGATTGTTTTTTTATTTGCAAAGATAATATTATCTAATTTATAGCTTTTTGAAATATTTAAATAAAAAATTTCTAGATTTGCTACTTTAAAGTAATTAATTAAAGTAGTTAAGTTGTCTTAATTATTGTTCTTATTTAAATAATAATATCTTTAAAAATTCTTGTCGATTTAATCGAATTGTTAAATTTCTCGATATATTAACTTACGTAGCTACTCTATTATTTAAAATATAAATGCTTTGTCTTTTTAACAAGTTTTTAAATTTCTTAACTAACTTAATTAATTATAAATAATATTGCTATAGATATATAGATAAGTAGCAAAACTAGTCGAGTATTTAAACGCAAACAATATTTGATTATCGAAAGCGTTTTAATTAAAGTTATACTAATTGTTTAATATCTATTAAGCAAAATCAATCTATTTAAAGTTTTGCTATTTGCTTAATATTTAATAACTAGAAAGAATTTAATTAATATTATACTATTTGTTAAATATCTAATAAATAGAAGACTAAATAAAGAAGTTTTAAATAAGTAGAACAAACTAACTTTGTAAGTTTTAAGCAATAAATATATTTAAAGAAAAAGATTGCTTAATAATTGCAATCTTCGAAATATTAACTTGTTTTATTAAATTTTTTTTTTATTATTTTAATATAGTTTGATACTCTTATATATAACAAGTTGTTTTTATAAACAAATACAAGTTTTTGTTGTTTGCAAGTTCTAGAAAAACTATTAAACAAATCTATTATTCTACTATAATTGTTGCAATTTTTATATAAGATAAAGAATATTTAATAACAAGTATTCGATTTAAAACAATTTGTCAATTTGTCAAGAAAGTTGTTGTTTAGATTTCTAGATTAATTGTAAAACTTATTGCTTATAGTAGATTAATTATACAAATACAAATTGTCTAATAAATTAATAGTAATTAAGTTAATCAATTTAATAGAAAGAGATCAATTATTTAAATACAAGTTGTCTAACAAAATAGTAGCAATCGAATTAATTAATTTAATAGAAAAAGCTAAAATAACAAACTTAGAATTCTTGTGTTTATTTAAAAATTTCGAAATTGTCAACAAGTTTTCGAAAGTTAACAAAACAATAAAATTAATATATTTGTTAAATCGAATTTTCGATAATCTAAGATCTTAAGTAGTTGTTTTAAATTTTTTAACAATTTGTTTAAAAAAAAACTTGTTAGTAATTTATTTTGCAAATTAAATGCAAGACTCTTCTATTAAATAAATTCTATATTTGCAAGTTAATTAAATAGAAAGTAAAAAAAAGTAAAAATTTTTTTTAACAATTTTAATAGCAACTTGTTAAATAAAAGATAAAAGATAGACTAAGTACTAATAATTAGTAGATAGAAAAACAAAAAAATAATAAACTAATATAGATACTTTCTTCTTTATATATAAAGTTAGCTTAAGATAGAAACTAATAAAAGATAAATATTTGCGTATTTAATAGATATAGATTTTAAGTAAAGTTTGCAAATAAGCTAAAGAATAAACAAGCTAATTAATATTAACAAGTTGATCTACAAATTAATTGCGTAATTTGACGAATTGCTTTGCAAATTAGTTGTATAATTTAACAAGTATTGAGCAAAAGTAAATTGTTTTCGATACAAATATTTGTTTAACAAGTAATTAAAATAATTAATAAACTAATATATTAAATTTAGCAAAGAACAAAATAATTAATATAGTTTGTTAATTAGCTAATATAATAAGTTAGCAATAAAAAAGTACTTTATATATTTGTTGAAGCTACTATTTGTTACAAAAGCAAAACAAGAAATATATAAAGCAAATATTAGACAAGTTGTAATAAATAATTAAATTGATAATCTATTTAGCTATACGCAAATCTATCTTTACTTGTCAAGCTAGTTCTCTTAGAAACTAGCGCAGTTTGTCGAGTAGAACTTGTTAAGTAAAGCAATCTGCTAGCTAGATGTATAACACAATTTTAGAAAAACAAACATTTAGTATATTTTGTTTTTGTTAAAGATACTTATTATAGCTAAATCTTATTATTAATTATTAAGTTAAAGATTGTTGTTTTAATTTAAACAATTAGAAAAACTCGATATCTTATCGAAACTTTTAGATAATTTATTGTAATCTATACAAATTACTTAGCAATAATAGAGATTATTAAATAGACTACTCTATTGTTTTTGTTAATCGACAAATTAAATTTAAAATTAATTAGAGTTTCTTAATATTTGTTGCAATTTATTCTAGATATTTGTTATTGTTCGAATTAATTTAATACTATTTTAGACACTATATTAATATTTGTTGTTTTAACAAAAAAGAAAAAGTCGAACAACAATTAAGATATATTTAACAATATTGACGTCTTTTATAGTAGAGCGAAGACAATTGTCGAAATTAATATCGAAACAAATACTGTAAATAGACTAGTCGAGCAAACAATTAAAAAAAAAAAATTGTTGTACAAAATATAGCAAACAAAACAATTTCTTTTTATACTTATCTTATTAAAATAAGTATTAATTTTCGAATATATTTTACTAACATCTATATTTGCTTTATTAAATAATATAAGATTACACGATTGTATAATAGAAGTAGCGCTATTAAGACGCACGTTGTACGTATAAAGAGCAAAATAGAAAGATAGATCTACAATTATAGAAGAAATAAATTGTAAAAATTTAAAGAGAAATTCTTAAGAAAAAAACTTTTTATTGCTAAGACGAGATTTGAACGCTATCTTAGTATATAATATAATTCGATTACAAGTTATAATAGAGTTTAGAATATTATAATTATAGTATTACAATTGTTTTTTTTCTTTAGAATTTTAATTTCTAGAATTAATATTGTATTTGCTAATTGTTATACGCTACAAATGCGCAATAATTGCGATTATACTTTACGTTTGTTATCAATTTGTTTGTTAATAAAAATATATAAATAGACTTTTTTTGTATTGTTCTTTATATTTTTTATATATTATAGACAAGAAATTGTTGCAATAGTAACAAAAATGTCTCTCTTATATATTATTAAATAACAATCTCGTAATTGAGTAAGACTTTTATAGATACTTTTTAATTATAAATTAAGAATTCGAGAAAAGCTTTTTACTTATTGTATAATAGTAGTTTATTTTTAGAAATTACAATTAAATTATGTTACAATTTTGAATTAACTAAAATCAAAATATTATATGCAATACTCTCTACTAGATATTTTGTTTTTTGCGTAGTGTTAACTCGTAATTTTGCAATAAAAATTTCTTTGTTTTATAAATTATTTTGATTTGTGCGTTTAAGTCGAATTAAATTAGCGCAATATTAGATACAATAATAATATTTATTTACTAAAATATTGTATTCTTTTTATTATTATAATATATTTAAGATAGTTTTATAACAATTTTTTTGCAATTTCTTTTCGATATATATAATATTAATAGAATATATTTGTAGTTGTAGCAATAAAAACAATAAGTTTTTTTAATATTTTGTATAAGTTTTAGAGATAACGCAAATTTCTAGTAATATTAACTAATATTTGATAAAGCGCAATATTATTAATATAAATACGTATAGCAAAGTTGTTATAAAGTTTTGCTAAAATTAATGTCAATAGCAATTTTCAAATAAAATTAACAATTTTTTTGTTTGTATTTTTAATATTGTTTCTTTTGTATTTTTTTGTTGTTTACAATATTTGTATTACTTGCAAAATAATAAAAAAACAATAATAAATAAAGTTTCTTTTGTAGTTTTTCTTTTATATTAATATATTGTATAGTATATAAAGAAGAAAGATCTATATTATATTTATTGTATTGTTGTTTATTATTTTATAGATTTAGCTTGTATAGTTGTATCAAAAATTAATATATTAGTATTTTAAGATTTTTTGTCGCTTTTGTAAAAGAATTGTTAATTTGTTAATATTTGTACAACAAGTTTTAGCTAAAAATAGCAATTTTAAGTTGTTTAATTTTTTTGCTAAAATTAGATTTGTTTTGCGCTTTATTAACAAATAAAAGTATAACAACAAAAAATTGTTGTTTTTAACAAATTAACTAAATAGTATAAAGACTATTTTAGTATACTTGTATAATATTTAATAAAAAATACTAAATATAATATATTATTAAGCGCATTTATCGAAACTTTTTTTAAAAAAGAACAACTTTAATTCTTTGAAAAAAAAGAAATTTGTATTAATTAATATTAGTATTTAAATAACGTATTAAATATAATCTAAGAAAATTTTTGTTAAAAACAATATTATTTGTTTTGTTTTTAATTAAAAATTATATTAATTAAATTTTTCTAAAAAAAAGCAATATAAATATCTAAATAAAAACTTTTTTTGTATATTAATATTATTGTCGACAATATATACGATTTTGTTTCTTTAAAAATTAAACTAAATATTTTAATTAAATTTTTAAAAATATATTTGTTTGCGAAATAAAGATTGTTGCTAATTGCACAAGTATGTTTTTTATTGTAATTACAAAAACTTAAAAATATATTTGCGATTGTTATATTATTGCGTACAAACAATAACAATAGAAAATAAGTTAAAAATTAATATATATAACAATTAGAAAAGAGAGTTAAAAAAGAATTTTGTTCTTAAATATAATTAGATTAATTTAGATAATAAATACAATTAAAACTTATTATACGTTTACTAGAAGATTATTTGAGCTAGAAAATTTGTTTAGAAAAGATATAAAATTAGATAACAAAAGTGCATTATTCTTTATATTATTGTAATTAAATTTAAGAAATTGCGATTTTTATTTAATCTTTTATATATTTTAACAATAGTAGAGATTTTGTTTTGTTTGCACAATATTGTTAATTAAATTGTATCAATTTTGCTTTGCTAGATTGTTTCAATTTATTCAAAAATATAACTTTTTTGCTTTAAGAATAAGAACAACAACTTGTTATTGTTTGTAAAATTGTTTTAGTATTATATTTGCGTAAGTTAAGAATTGTTTTAATATTTAATTGTTTTCGCAAAAAAAAACTCTTTTTATCAAATAAAATAATAGAGTTTTTTTTATCTTTTTTTCTTGTTTAAAATTTTCTTTATTTTTTATTTTTTGTTTTTGTTTATTAGTATTATTTGCGTCGACTTAACAATATTAAAGTTTTAATAATAGAGTTCGAGAAACAAGATATAAAAGATTAAGTAAATTTGTTAATTGTTTAAAAGTTGTAATTAATATATTTATATTTTAACAATATTTATAATAGAGATTAATCTTATATATTTATAAAAAAACTTTTTTTTAAATTAAGTATTCTTAAAAATTTTAATAGAAAATATAACTTTGTTTTCTATTTTGTAATATTAAGACTTAATTTTTTTATTATAATATTTTGTTTGCGTTTTTTGTATATTTTTTAGTTGTTTTTTTATATAATTGCGTTTATTTTACAAGATTTGTATATACTTTTAAGCAACAAAAATATTAAAATATTTCTTATTATTCTAATTAAAATCGAAATTCGAATAATATTCGAACACAATTTTAAGAGATAATATATTTAAAAATAAGTAAACAATATTATTATATATATATTAAGTTATTAATAAAAGAAATTTCTAGTTGTCTTATTAATAATTGCAATAGCAACAAAAATAATATTTTAATATTTAATTTTATCTTTTTATTTGTTTATTTGTTTACAAATTAAAAACAATACTTAATTTTCTTTTTATATAAATACTATAATATATCGCAAATTAATAGTTACTAATAAACAATATATCTTTGTTAAATACAATTTTTTTTATATTTTTAAAGAAGAGAAAAACTTTTTTAAACAAAATATTGATTAAATTTTCTATTGTTTAGATTAATTTAACTAAAATATATAATATTATTTTGAAAAATTAATCTACAATAATAAGAATTGTATTATAGATATTGTTGTTATTGCAATTAAGAAGAAGTTTTATAATAAAATTTATAGAATTTTTTTTTTAAGATCGAATAAATACAAATAGTGCAAAAAACTTATTGTATAGACAATATTAAAACATTTTAAATTGTTAATATATATTGTATTTTCAAATATACAATTCTATTTTAATAAATATATAAAATTAATAGAATTTTCGATCGATTAATATACAAATTTTTTTAATTTTAAAATAATTTTTGTTTAGAAAGTTATTGTAATACAAATATAGCAATTCTAATTTTAACAAAACTTTATTTGATATATAGATTGCGCAAAAATAATAAAATAAATTGTTATTAAGCTTTTATTTATGTTTAGCATATTTGTTGTATTAAAAAAAGCAATTAATTGTTGTTTTACTTTAAGTATTAAAGTATTTTTTCTCTAAAATATCTCTATTACTATAAATAAAATCGAGAAAAAAAAATTTATTAAATTTTTGTGTTTATATATTGTATTAATATTGTTGTATTGCAATTATTAAGTTATAATATTTTTCTCTATATTCGAGTTAATATTATTAGAGATTTTAAGAATATTTTTAATAAGTATTTTATTAAGTATTTTAATATTAAAGATATTCTAGATATATAAAACAATCTTAATACAAATTAAAGTTAATATTGCTTTAGTTGTATTTCTAATTAAAATAAAAATTATTTCAATAATTATAATTGTAATATTCTTAAATTTGTTTTAAAAAATAAATAAATAAATTTTGTTATTTGTTTTATTTTTATAATTTGATTGTCTTAACAATTTATTTGCAAAATTAATTTTTTTTGTTCGATATTTAATTTCGAAGTTATATTTAACAAGCAAAAAAATTTATTAAAATTAATAACAATTAAAAGATATTATTGTTATAAAATACTTTAAGTTGTTATAATTTGTTAAAATAATAATTGACAAATAATTGTTTTTAAGATAGTATTATTATTGCTAAAATTTTGCGACAATAATTAACAACTTTTAATTATATATTTTATAGCAAGTTTTAGTAGAAATTATTTTTTTAAAGTAGAATACAACAAAATATTATATTGTTTAATTGTTGTTTTGCGTACAAAGTACAAGCTAGAAAAGAATAATTGCAATAGCAAATTTTAATATGTTAATTTCAATTATAATTCGATTTTTAAAATCGAAATATATTAATATAAAAACAATAATAAAAATATTAATAAGAGTTTAAAACACAATTAAAGCAAAAATATTAAACAAAAACAATTTATTTTGCTTTTTTTGTTTGTTACTTTTAAGTAATTCGATTAAAAATTTAATTATTTTTGCAAAATATTTAACAAAGCGTTAATAAAAGTTTGCAAACTTTAAAAATATTTGTAACTCTTGCAATATAGTAGATCGAAATTATATATAAATTAATTTTATTTATAATATATTTATAACAATACTTTTACTACTAACAATATAATTTAAAAACTCGATACTCTATATTAAAAAAGTATATTTAAAAAGTTTTGTATATAGCTTAAACTATTTTAGTTAATTAAGTATTTATCAAATATAATTTTAATACTTTTTGCAAATTTTAAAGTAGATTAAAATATTATTTAAATAGACAATACAAATATAGTTTATTAAATTTCGCAATACTTTGTTAATTAAAGTTTAAAAAATAATAAAAGTATTAAACAAATTAAAGAGCATAATTGTATACTTAAAGAGATTATAGTATATACAAAATACAATTTTTTATTTGTTTCTCTTTTATATATAAATACAATAGTATGTGTTTTTAAAATTAAATTTAATAAAATAGTATATATTTATTAGTTAATCTAGCGTTTCTTTAATAAAAAATAGTAAATATTTGTTCTTAATAATTATTAAGTTTAATTTTCGATAATTTATATAAAATTAAAAAGTATTATTTTTTTTAAAAACAAACAATATTAAAATATTTGTACAACTTGTAAATTTGCAAATATATTTTAATATTTAGTTTTTAAATAAATAATTTCGAAATATAGCAAATTTTTTTTCGAACAATATATATAGAAATTTAAACAACAACTTTGTATTAAGTTGTAAATTTATAATATAATTATTTTTGTTATATTTTAAAAATAGAGAAATATTAGTTTCGAAAAAACAATTTTTGTACAATAAAATTTTTATTAAAATTTGAAAAATTAAAAAGAAAATTGTTTTTGCAATAATATTAATATTATTTATTACAAATATATAGACTAGAGCGTTCTTTATATACAATAAAAAAAATTTAAAAAAATTTATTATAATTTTGTTTTTTATTATTTGATATTTTTATATAAGAGTTTGCTAATTAATATGCAAGTTTGTTTTTATTATTTATAATAGTTTAACAATTATATTTTAAACAATTTTCGAAAAAAAGTAAAAAACTTAACGCAATATATACTTTTTGTTATTGTTATTGCAAATTCTAATATCTATATTGTAGAACTCTAAAAATTGTATTTCGATCTTGTAAAAAATTTTAATTTTAATAGATAAAAGATTTGTATTCTTTAAATATTATATTTTTGTTTATTGTTTAAAAATGCAATTGATATATATTTTTTTATTTAAAAGTGTTACTTTTTTGTAATATTTATTTAATATATATATAAATAACTTTGTCAAAATTGTATTAACTTTTGTTTTGCAATTTGCAACAACAACAATAATTATTGTAAATCTTTTTAATTTTTTAAATTGTTAAAAATCTTATTAATATATTAAAACAATAGTATCTTTTGTATAATATATAATATATTTAGTTTTGCAACAATTGTTATATTAATTTGCAAGTTTTTTTTCTTAAAAAAAAAAATTTAAAAAAAAAATTTGCTAGTTATAATTGTAATATATACAAGTTTTGTTTATATAATTATTGTTATTTGCGTTGCTTTACAAAAAAAATATAATAATATTTTTATATTAATTTTGTTAAAAGAAATTGCGAAAATCTAGTTTAAAGACTATTTTGTTTAATTTTTGTTTAGAACAATTATTTCTTAAAATAAAACAAAATTTTTAACTTAATTTTTAAAATCGATTTTTATAATTATTTTGCAAAATAATAGTATCTTTTATATATATAATTAGCGCAATAAACGCGTTTCTTGTTATAGAAAAATTAGAAACAATAATAACTTTTTTATAAGTTTTGTTTCTTAGTTTATTTAAAAATATATTTTGTTTTTGAAGTTTAATAAAGAGTTCTAAATTTGTTTTTAAATTTTTTAAATAAGCAACAAAGTTACTTATATTTTGTGTAAAGTTTTACTTAATATAACTATATTTAATTGCAATAATTAATCGACAATTCTTAAATAATTTTATAAGATTTATTAGATATTGTAAGAATTGTTTAAATATTTAAATATTTAAAACAATAAAGTTTGTTTTTTTGTAGTTGTTTTATTGTATTGTTAAATTGTTGCGCAAAAAGAATTAATATTAACAAATTTTATAACTTTTAATAGAAAAGAACTTTAAGTTAGATTTAAATATAATTTTTGTATTTCTAATTTAGTTTTTTTATTTTTTAAATTTTTTTTTGTAGTAGTTATCTAAATAGAACAATCTTAAATCGAATATTAATTTTTGTTTTTTTAAAAATAATTTGTTATTTTTTAGAGTATTGTTTTTCGAAGATATTGTACAATATTGTTGTATAAATAATATATTTATTTTATTATTTTGTAATAAAATTTGAAGTTTCTAATTTTCTTTTAAAAGAAATTAATATTTACATTTAATAATAAGTTATTTCGATTTTTTTTTTTTTTTTTAGAAGAGTTTTGTAGTTAATTTTGAAGTTGTCAAAAATAGAGTTTGTATTTGTTTCGAGTTTGTTTTTAATCAAAAATTTGTTATTGAAATTGTTATATTTTTTGTTTAATAATTTTTGAGAGTTAATAACTACAAAGAATTTTTTAATTGCAATTGTATTGCTTTTTGCAATAGTTGTTTTTATTACAAGTTTGCTTTTGTTAAAGCAAATTGCTTTTTTAAATTTTTAATTTAATATTTTAATAAACAATTGCTTTTAGAAAATTAGACAATTTATTATTGTAAAATTATATAATTGTATAATAGAAATAGCGCTATTAAGACACACACTATATATGTAAAAAACAAAATAAAAAAATAGATCTACAATTATAAAAAAAAAATCGTAAGAATTTAGAGAGAAATTCTTAAGAGAAAAACTTTTTATTGCTAAGACAAGATTTAAACGTTGTCTTAAGATATAATATAATTTGACTACGAGTTATAATAGAGTTTGGAATGTTATAGTTATAATATTACAAATAAACAAAAATTTTAAGAATTTTGCAAAAAATTTCTATATTTTTTAGAATTTAATTTACGCTAAACAACAAATTTATCTATTTTATTAATTATATATAAAGAAAGTATCTATACTTGTTTAAGAAGTTTAAGAAAGAAATTTTTAAACAAACTTATAATAGTAATTATTATATAGATTTCTTAAAAATATATAAAATAATTATAATAAATTTTTATTTTTAAAAGCTAATTAAGCAACTAAAACAATATATAATTTACTATTGTTAATATAATATATATTAAATTAAGTAATATTAACTATATAATAATCTTAATTTAATTATTAGTTTTTTAGTATTTTTTTATACAATAAGTTTCGACTTTATTTTAGTACTATTAAATATACAAAATATAAATTCTACTATATCTATTATCTGCAAATTCTTAAAAAAAATTACTATTTTTTTAAAAAAAAACTATCTATACTGCAAAAGATTGAGCAACAATACTAGTTAACAAATTTGCAAACTAAAATATATTAAAAGTATTTATTTATAATTAAAATCGAAAATTTCTTTCTAAGTTCTAAAAGATAATCTTTAAGAAATTTAAAATTAATTTTTTGATTTTAATTGTCTATTATTTGCAAACAAACAATCAAAGCAAACAAATTAATTAAATAGTTAAAATTGTATTTTAATATACAATAATTAACAATTCGAGTCTTAACTAAATTGTCTTTTTTTTTATACTAAAAGCAAAACTTAATAATCTTTTTAATTTATTAATTGAATTTTTGTTTAACAAACTTATTATAGATTTTAAAATACAAAATTCGATATTGCTACTAAAATTAAATAAATAAAACAAAAGTTAATTTAAGAAAAAAACAATAAATATTAGCAAGATAGAAGTTTTTATAGTTTGAACTAATATAATTTTTAAACTTATCTATAACAAGTATTATCGATTTTTATTTTTTAAAATAAAGAACAAAACTTTTTTGCAACTATACAAAAGATATAGTTTGTTATTAATAAAATTACTTAAGCTTGCTATTTAGTATATAGATTTTTTTAAAATATTTGAAAAAAAAAGTAATCTAGTTTATCAACTTAAATTGTCAAAAGACTAAAAAATTTATTTAGTTATTTCTATAGCAAACTTAAAGTTTGTATTAGTTAATATTAATTTTTACAATTATACAATATTAGACTATTTCAAATTAATTAAAAAATTTAACAAGAATTAATATTTATATAAGATTGAGACTCTAGTTGATTATCGAATATACAAATATAAACAAAAAGAGTTTATCTCAAAATTCTTAGTTTAATAGAAAAAATATAATTCGAAATTTAACTATTAATATAATAAGAATTTGCTTAACAAAATTAAAGAGTTTGTTTAAACTTATAAGAAGAAATATAGTATATCTATATTAAACGCTATTTGTTGTTCGAATCTATTAAATAGTCAAATTATTACAAAAAAGAAAAATTAAGTTTTCTTACAAGCTAACAAGCAGAATAGCAATACATTATTTCTTTTATAGAATAACAAACAAGATAGCAATCTACTATTGCTTTTATACTTTAACAAATAGAACAATAAATATTTACTACAAACTATTAAGTAGAACAATCTTTTTATTAAATATTAACAAAATAGATTTTGCAAAATAAAGACAGATAATCTTGTCTAAATCTTACAACTATATTTGATTATACTAAAGACGTTAAACTTATATTTCTTATATATATTGTTCTTATATATATTGTTCTTATATATTTGATAGAAACAGACTAGTTATATAACTATTAGACTAAGATTTAAGATCGCAAGATAATGCGCTTAATTTTACTATTTATTTACTTAACGCAATTACAAGTCTTAGCTAGCGCGTTTTTGTTTTTTAATATACTTTAATTCTCTTTTACTTACTTCGATTTTTAATCTATTACAATTATTAAATTATCGCGATATTGTTTGATATCTTCTAAAGACGTTTTTAGCTTAAAAGTTAAAATCTCTTTTGCTTTGTTATCTATTAAAAGAGTTGTAAATAGCAAGTTGATTTTCGAGTTAAATTTAAATTACAAAGAGTTTTCTAAAAATCTTTTCTATACAATCGAAAACTTAGAAATTAATATAACAAACAAACAAACTTCTAACAACAATATTAATTTGCGCAAATTAAAGAAATTGAAAATTAACAATTAAGTTATCGAGATTACAAGTAGCAGCAAAAACAACAATTAATATATAATTTATCAATTTAAAGACGCTTGCGCAACTTCTATATATTACAATAGTAGAAATATTATTAATATTAGACTAATAGATAATGTATATTTGCTGCAATTGTTATAAGATAACGCGCAAATTCTATATATATTAGATATTATTTTTACTATTAAAATAGATTATATCGAAAGACAAAAAAAGATAAATTATCTAATTTTAGATATAAGAATTTTTAAAAATTGTTATAGAAATAAATTTAAAATTAAGAATATTTAGTTAATATTAAATTAAACAAAAAATACTATTAGTCTATTGTTACTAAACAATATCTTTATAAATAATAAAGCAATCTGCATTGACAATTCTGGAATCTCTGCTTAGAAAGTGTCTGTTGCGAATTCTACTAATTTGACTATTAGCTAACTTAAAATTCGTTTAGCAACAAAAGTCTTAGCGTTTGCTTGATAGAAATTCAATTTTAATATTCGAGATACGCACGAACTTCTGCAATGTTTCGCTTACGTCTTTATTTATTATTTGTCTATATTATAGTAATTTGTATAGCAAAATCGAACAATTCGTAAGATTTCTACGCGCGAGTTATGCGCCAACGAAGACGTCTCTCGTTGTGCGCATAATAATTGTGAATTGCGTTCGTAAATTGTGTTCGTAAATCGCGCTCGTAAATTACGTTCGTAAAACTTAACAATGTGCGAAGTTAGATCTTAGCAAAGCGCGTATCAATTACGCGTCTGCAAATTCTGCTAATCGCAGCCCAATCCTACGCTTGATTATATAGAGCGAATACATCGACATATTAGCTAATTTGACTATTAGTTACTAATAGTACTATTAACAAGAGTTCCGAAATTGCCAATATAATCAGAATCTTATATAGATCTAAGCTGCTATAATATTTGTCAAATTGTTATTGCGCAAATCTCTATTAAAATTTGCAATTATATATAAAAAAAAAACTTTCGATATTAACAAAAACATATTAAATAGATATCTATCTCTAGATTTTGTTGCTATTAATAGCAATACAAATTGCGTCTATATTTATAAGCAACGTATTATATTAATTAAAGAGATATTTAGCAACAAACTAAATTTCGAAATATATATTCTCGACTATACTTTTAAGCAGTATAATCGAAATATTTTTGTTAAAGTTGTTAGCAATATATACTCGAATACAAATAATATTCTATTAACAAAACTAAAGTTTATTAATAAGTACAAGTACAAAATACTCTTAAATCTTTCGAATATTATTTAGTATATCTTTAATCTAATAAAAATTAATATTAAAAATATTGTTAATTTATTAATTAAGTTCCGAGTTTCTACTTAATTATTAATTAAAAACAAGAAAATTAAATTTTCTATTTATTTAATTAAAGTTGTCGAGATACTTAATATTGTTTTATCTAGCTCTATACTATTTGTTATATCTAACAATATAAAATTAAGTTTTCTAGTTTTATTATTTCTCTCTTTTTTAACTTCTACAAAAGATATTTATAATATAGTTATTGCAAAAAAGATTAGCAACTATTTAGACAATCTATTTAATTTGTAGATTATAGAAATAACAAAAAAAAAATTTAATAAAAAGCGATATTAAGAGCTATTGATATAACTCTTGCAGACAACAATTAGATTAATTTGAAAATTATTTTAACACAAATTCGAAATTTTATCAACAAAAAAAATAGTATTTTTGAACAATTCTTAATTCTATATTATTAGATAGAAAATATATTTTTGTATTTGATTAAATCGATAGACAACAATCTTAACAATATCTATAACAAAACTCTTTAAACAAATTACAAAAAATGTTATTTAAAATTTCTTGCGTTTCTCGATATTTTCGACAACTAAAAAACAAAAATATAGAAATATAACAATTTGTAGACAGAACGTATTATTGTTAATACAGAACAAAGAATTAAGATTAATATAGAAATCAATTATTAAATAGAAGATTTTCAGCAAATTTAATAAAGAAAAACAATCGACAAAAGCGCAAGAGCGCAAGAGCGCAAGAGTAATAGATATAAAAGAACAATCGACAAGAATATTGCGAGCTTTTTGAAACAAGAGTATTTAATGCAAATATTGTCTACTAGTTAGTTGTCGATACAAGTATTATCTAGTTAGTCAGAATTTATATTAGTTAGAATCTATCTAGCTAGCATTTGTTTCTAGTTTAATTATTAATTATTATATTATACAATTAGTTGTCTTGCTTGTTTTGTGTTTACAACAGTTATCTTTCTTTTCGTATTAGAGTATCTATTTTAAAAAAAGAAAATAACAAAAAATTTCTCTAAATATTAAATATAGAATTACAAAATTAAACTTAAATTAGATAAGCAATCTATATTTGAATCTATATATATTTTATTCGAAAAAAAGCTCGAAACACTGCGCAAATATCTGGTCAAAAACAAAAAAAAAGAATTTATTAGAAAATTTCAATTATAAACAAAATTTTCAATTCTTTTTGTGTTTAAGAAAAACATTTTTTTCTATCTATATATCGATTATCGAAAGCTAAACAATATTACAATCAAGAATTAATATCTATTACTTAATATTAATAAGCTTCAAAATTAATTATTCGAAGCAAAGTATTTTATTAAACTAAATCTATAAAAAGTGTACAATTAAATTACAATAAAGACAAAAAAAAAGTAGAAAACAATTTTCTATATACAATATAGATTATATAAATATATAGTTATACTATTTGAACTTACAAATATCTCGACAATATATTAGAAAATAATCAATAATATACTATAACAATATCTAAATCGATTTGTTATAATATATTTAGACAATATTATAATTTACTTAAGTATTTTAAAAAAATATATTAATTGTATTTTTAAAGTATTAAAATATCTAAATAAAAGAAACTTATATCTTAAATTAAAGAAATACAAATTTTATTAAAAGAAAGTTAATCTTCTTTAATTTGTTGTTAAACAATATAGAATATATATAGATTTCGAAAAGCTACAAGCAATTAAAAAATAGAAATTATCTATTAATATTAAAAGAATTTAATCTTTTCTAGATTTTATAAACTATAACAAGAAGTTTATTAAAAACTATTCTATAAATACAATATTAATAACAAATTTTACAAAAAAAAATATATTATAGATATAGAGATTAGCAAAAAAGAAATTATTTTAAATTTTTAAGCTAGAATACTTGAAGAAGTTAATATTAAAAATATATAATCTATAGTTATTAAGTAGAATTGAAATCGATATATCAAATCTAGCTATTAATATATATTTTACTTAAGAGCATAAAAATATATAGTATTTAATAGTATATATTTTGAGAAATTTTTTGTTAATTAAATAAAATTATAATATTTATAACAAAAAGCTATTTGCTATTGTAGTTTTTTTGAAGTTATAGAAAGTATATATCGAAGAATTATTAGAGTTTACAATTTTTACAAACTATAGGAATTTTGTATACTTTACTACTATTAAGTAGCTTAACAAAAGATAAATACAATAATTAAAGCAATTTGAACAATACAAGTTTAAAATACAATATATTTTAGACAAAAATAATAATAGAGTAGACGTACTTAGCAAAAAAAGTAATTATATAGAAACAAAAAAAATTGTTTAACTTCAATATTAATGCGAAAACGCACTGTAAAAAGAACACTAGTAATAGGAATTATAATTGTATTGTCTAACTATCTAAAGAGAAATCTCCTGTTTTTCCTCTATAGAACTATTCTCTATTGGGATTTTCCTATAGAGGAAACTATCTATCTAGAAGGAACACATGCTAGGCAAAAATATAACAAATATATTTAAAATTAACAATAACAAATTACTATTAGCAAATAAATATAAGTTAAATACTATTTTACAAATACTTAAAGATAATACAAAGAAATTTTTAATAAAGAAAGAAAAACTTTAGATATCTATCGACAAAATCGACAAATATATAAGAGAATACTATAATAGATTATTGCAAAAGTATTTAAAAATAATTAAAATTCTTTAGCTTTTATATTAATATTGTTAATTTCTATAGATAAGATAAGTTGTCAAAATATATATTAAACAATATTTTAGCTATTAGTAAAACAAA
>JAABUW010004912.1_pt1 | contig 17842 bp, 6 predicted proteins | sample 5560081 | NCBI WGS metagenome assembly JAABUW01 (sample SAMN10711882, study PRJNA513363) | rock metagenome | isolation source: Antarctica rocks | place: Antarctica: Victoria Land, Knobhead sud | reverse complement strand
ATACTGCATGGCTACTGGGGCTAGACGTTGCTTGTAATAGAGCTTTTGCATATCGCTGAGGATGACTTCTAAGCTGATACCATCCATGTTGATGTGGTGGTAGCCAATTATTAATTGATGTACGTCCTCTCCCAGAGTCAGGAGCACCATTTGCATAGCCTCGCCACGATCAAGAGCGTAATGATGATTCTTGATTCTTGTATATTCGGCGGCTATTTCGTCATCTGCGTGGATGTAGGTGTGCTGCAGCTGAATTTCTGACTCTTTCAAAACCCCCTGCATTAATTGATTGTTTTTGTCCGTGAAAAACGTTGTCCTCAAAGCCTCATGCCGTCTCCCCAAAGCCCTTACGGCTCTTTTGAAGTTCTCAATATTCAGGTAGCCATCCACACGGATTGAGGTGGTGATATTGAAGGTAGCTTGGTCTTCCAGATAGATCCTAAGAAACCAGAACCGCGCCTGTCCAAATGACATTGGAACTACTCTCTCCAGTCCATTATCGCTCTTTTTTGGGAAATAGTCATCGATATTTGATTCCGAGGTTGGAGGGGTTGACCTCCTCGATCTGCCCATTGATTCATTCTCAGGATCCGAGTCTAAGGACCTGTCAGAGCTACTCCCTCCTGACTTGATAATCGATGCTGGTGGGCTGATGGAAGTGTCCCTGGTTGTCCCAAATTCCATTTCGTCGGGGTTCGACGAGACCTTGGTGCTTTTGGGAAGCTGTCCGGAGTGGAGAGACTGATGTTGTTCCTGAGCGACCTCGTTGGACTGATCTAGCACTTCAAGGTCTCGTGAAGCTGTGTACACTGGGAGTACTTCGTCTTCATCAAAGGCGGTAAAAGCGCCCTTATCAGTCGCTGTAGTAGGCTTCATCTCTGGCTCTGGAACCTTCTGTTCAACCTGCCCTCCTAGGGTAGTCTTAAGAGATGGATCAATTTCCTTGCCAAGATTCGGAATGAGAGACTCATCAAGAGCTTCCTGGGCTGCAGTGACAAGTTCCGAGACAGTGAACCCTCCCAAGATCTTAAGTACCGGCATCTCAACCATAAGCTCCTTAATGAACCAGCTTCGTAGTTCAACCGCTACTAAAGAGTCCATTCCCAAATTATCAACATTCATGTTGATTATAGAGACAGCAGCATCAATCTGTAGCGACGACTTCAATTTGGCGACGAAGCTCTCTTCGATGGCTTGTCCAACTTCCTCCGTTGTAGTTGCGAGGAATAATCGCGATTTGACAGAAACATTCTGCTTCTCCATGACGGCATTTGCGCTGTGAGACTCGGGGATGAGAACGTAGTGAGAGAATTTGGGATTATAATACCACGACAACACATTCTCATCTCCTGTACCCGCTATAGCCGGGCGTAATCCTGTCATGAGTTCTGGATTGTCGTTTGAAATCTCGTTGCCAGCGACGACGGCTTCAGCAAATATTTGGTGGAAGTCCTGTTCTGACATCGGCATGTAACCTGATCGATCGAGAAACTCCTGTTGTCCTTGTGTCAGATGTTCTGTCACGTAACCATTACCATAAATGGATCCTAGGTGCATCACAGAACATGCCAAACCACGCTTCCGTCGCTGAGCCACAAGGGCGGCCATGAACGAATTAGCAGCGGAGTAGATCGATTGCCCCGCGTTGCCCGATACGCTCGCCATGGACGAGAAGAAAACAAAGAATTCAAGTGGGGTGCCTGAAAATATCTCTTCTAAGTTCATAGATCCTTTGACTTTGGGACCCATGACTCTCTGCACACGTTCAAGATCCAGGTCGATAAACATCGCATCTGCGAGAACCATTGCACCCTGCGCAACCCCACCAATGGGTGGGAGCTCATCACAGATTCTCTTATACAGTGATTGAACAGAGTCTCGGTCCGTGATATCGTTGGGGTACACCTTGACCATTGCCCCTTGCGCTCGGATGTGTTTTTCCCATCGAGAATTCACCTTCGGATTGCGACTTGTGAGAGCGAAATATTTTGCCCCGTTTTGCACCATCCATTCACAAAGGGACAGACCGAGGCCGCCGGTGAGGCCCACCAGCCAGTACGTTTTGTCTGCCGAAAAGAGAGGTCGTGTGTAGACAGGTGTAATCCGTACAGGGATCGTATCTGTTGAGATCCAACTGAATATTGCGGTTTCCTCTGTTGGGTGATTTCCAAGTGTCAGATCAGAGACAGGAATAACGGTTGATTTCTTGTCTACGCTGCTCACATCGTGATGTGCACGAACAAAGGCTAAGCGTAGATTCGATGGTATAAATGCCATAGATGAGAAAGAATCTATTTTCGAAGATTTGAGAGTAAAGAATTCTTTGCCATGGACTTCGCAACTGGATGGCAAACAGGCCACCACAATCTCCGCGAATCTATCTTCGTTCGAGCATACAATCAGGCATGAGGCGTTCATGGGCAGCTTAGAGCTAACAACACGCTGAGGCAAATTTGGGTGTATGGAGATCCAATTGCTGCTTTTGGCCTCGTCTTTAGTCGTCATCACTATCTTGATGTCTTTGTCGGCCGCGAGGCGTGATAGAATACCACCAAGCTCCTCACCAGGCTCGAGGAGGATCAAGGTCTGACCACTTGAGAATTCAGAAATTGTGGCCAAAGCGATCAAGTGATTTTGTATCATCGGCATAAGGCGGAGCGCGGCATCTCTGGAGATGCTGCAAGGGACAGTCCACGAATCAAAGACTCGGACAAGAGAGTGCCTTTCTGGAGAAAGTGCAAATACTTGTTCTTTGGTCCGCAGATTTGTGCCTAACACAAGGTACGCAAAATCGGTCCCGGTGACGCGAATCGCTTCTAATGTAGAGTCGGTGACTTGAATCTCGACCCTCCCATCGATGACATGTTCAGTGCTCGCTGGCATTTCTTCATGGAGCTCATAGTCTTTTCCTGACCAGCGAAGGCCTATATTACATCCTGCGGGGCTCAGATCTTTTGTGATGAGTCGCCTCGCAGAGTTGTATCGATCGTTGCGAACTTTATTCCTAATCAGACGCGGAACAAAGCAATGTCCTTTCTCGTAAGAGATTTCGACTTCCGTCGACCAAAGCATATTTCTAGCTAAGCCCTTCTGATCCCATATCTCAGTGGCTTCCAATTGGAGCAGCTTTTCGGTAATCAGGCTAGCCGTGAATTCGGATATTCCGTCCAAATCCAGAGATTGGTAGCGGAGGTGGCTCATTTCTAATCTTACCACTCTTGCCATCCCAACAGACATATTCTGGTATGGACTTTCCTTGTAACACCCCTGCGTGATCCATAGACATGATCTAGATTGCTCGAAAAGCACTTGGATGCCTTTCAGGGTGTCTGCTTCCATATCTTGGAAGATGGGCTTATCCAAATCTGTCAGGCAGAGCACAGTGCCCATCAGATGAAAATCGACCATGTTGACTCCTGATAGCAACTTGACTGTCGTGACTCCACTGTAAAAAGGTTCAAGTAAAGTTGCGGCATTATGAGCAAGCTCTGCCACCCTACTTGTGCTGCCACCAACGATAGTCAAATGCGAGCCGAGAACCTCCAAAGAACTCGGTACAAGCGGTTCGCGAAGAAAATTGACGTATTCATCAACAGCTTGACCAACGATCACAACCATAGACACAGGAAGGTCTGGTGGAATAGGGGTTATAGCGTCCACACCGGAGAACCCAACCTTCTTCATACATGTGTCCCATGCTTCTTCCGACATCATTGGAGAAAGCTTGCGATTGTCATCATAGCCCATCCACCAGCCAGGTAGGGACCCAAAGATGAGACCCGTCCGATTCTCTATATACTCACCCAGTTCAAGAATGACGACGTGGCCACCGGGCTTGAGCAGTCTTCTGACATTTTTCATGGTGACTTCCATTTCATGCGTTGCATGCAACACAAGAGATGCGACGACAAGGTCGTAGGAATGCTCTGCAAAGCCTTGCTCGGTCGGGTCTTTCTCAATGTTGAGAGGTTTGAACGTCATCTTCGATTCAAATTCTTGGAAAACCTCCTTTGCCTCCTCAAAGAAGCCGGTAGAGATGTCCGTATATGTATATGATCGAAAGCTCTTGCCTAGCTTCTTGAAAATGCGTTTCGTGGCGCCGCCGGTGCCAGCACCTATTTCTAAGATATTCATGTGCGGATACCTGTGACTGAAATGGCGAACTTGCTCTGCCATGTTCTCAGTATACTCTTCGAACCCTATACCATGTACGTATAGGTCGTTGAGCATGTCATCCTCCCGCATATATTCAAGCATGGTCGTTGTCCCGCGTACGACCGGCACCAGATGCTCCCCTACAGCGTGCATTAACCTCATGTCGATGCTTCGTGGGTATTTGTTGACAATGTCTTGCACTTGCGAGTGGGTATCATCTATCCATTCGCGCTTGTTATATTTTGCTGTGCCCGTTTTCACGCTAGCCACGGTATAGTCGACGTATTCGAAGAAGATTTTGTGATGCATTTCCGCCTTTTCGCGATCTACCTGGGTTGCAACATCGCTCAAATGGCGAAGATAGTAAAATGCTACCCGTTCGATATCGAAAGACAGTTGTACTTCGTTATGAAAGGATGGTATGTTCCTAGCTGACATTCCTCGGCTAGGCTCAGCAATATCCCAAACCGCCTGCGCAAAAATTGGAGTGTCGTTATCAGCAGTATCATTTCCAAGTGGCTTCGTTTGCAAGCATTCGACGTGCATGAGCGCACCCTCCCCTCTTTCGTCATATACTTCAACATCTCCCTGAATGGCAAGCGATCTTTCGCTCGTAAGGGTGGATTTGAAGCGGAGAGAGACTTCTTTCCCAGCAGTTCGCTCGCAGAGAAGAGGGTTTATTTTGATCTTCTTTATGCCGATGGGTAAATGGACAGACCGAAGCCTTCCATCACCCGGATAGCAATAAGTGAGAAAGATGCTTTGGAAGGAGCCGTCCAGGGCTGCTGGATGTAGCAACAAGTTGTATGCCGGATCTGTACTTCTGGGGGTCTTGATGATGCCGGTCGCTTCGCCCATCTTTCGATGCAGAGAGCTTAGACATTTAAAAGACCCAGTTAAGTCAAACCTGACCTTGCGAAATGGTTCGTAGAAGCGTTCAGAATCAATTTCGAGCATGTTAAACTCTTCGCCCATCCTTCGCGGAAGCACATTTTCTTCAGGCTCTCCTAGAACAACTGAGATCTTTCCGAAAGCATTACGATCCATGACCATCGGGTTCCTTTGAGACGCAGAATAGAAAGAGAAGAAACCATGCCACAGTCCTTGATTGATAGTAATATCGGTAAGCGTGAACTGTGTCTCGACGCTAGCATACTCATCGTTGAAAGTGAGCGCTTGACCGATGACAAAGTCATCGATCTCCATAACCTTGACAGCTTGTCCTCTTGTGAGAAGCTTCGCAGCTTCCAGTGCGGTAGAAACGTACCCTGCCGCTGGGAATACTACCTGACCTTGGATTTGATGATCAGCTAGCCAAGGAATCTCGGAAGGTCGTAGCCTGTTTCTCCAGCGGTGCTGTTGCTCTGAGCCATCAGGGCACTTGGTACCAAGGAGCTCGTGGATAGGTTCGGCTTCTTTACGACTCGCCATGTATTGGCGTGACTCGTGCCAGAAGATGCGATCATGATCCCAAGCGTAGGTTGGAAGGTTTGACAGTACAGGGGGAAGTGGCATATCAGGTCCAGTGGCAAACCTCTCGAGCGACCTGTAGTCGACTGCATTGTCACTTAAGGCTTGCCAAATATACCCAAGGCCTTCAGCAAAAGCTTCGTTGTCATCCCTACCGCGACTCAAAAGACCGGTATATGGGATAGAAACTCCAAGACATTCTTGAAGAACTTGCAGAGATGGACCTTTGAGCGCAGGATGAGGTCCACATTCGATGGCAATGTCGAATGGTGCCTTCTCAGCGGCAGCAAACTCGACCGCCTGTGCGAATAAAACAGGCTTAGTCATGTTTTCGATCCAGTACTGGCAGCTCAATTCATGTCGGTAATTCAGGGCATCCTCGCCGTACACACTCGATATCCAGATAGTGCCATTTCGCGTTTGCCGCAGTACTTTGATGTTGCAATCTACCAGTGACTTTCTATATGCATCGGCACAGGCGAGCATGTGATGGGAATGATATGCCTTATCGACTTTCAACAATCGTACGAATTTCTTCTCATCTTCAAATATATCTTTAGTCCTCTCAATGGCGTCCCAATCTCCGGACAGGGTCACACTCGCAGATGAATTGCTCGCAGCGATGCTCACACGGCCTTTGAACGCAGGTAAGTCACAGAATTCTTGTGCGTCCGCGATGGAGGCCCCCACAGCTATCATAGCTCCCCTTTCCCCTTTGGGTCCTTGAGCGGAATGAAGATGATAGCCGCGGTAGTATGCTATGCGAATGGCATCGATCGCGGAGAGGTAGCCGGCCGCGTACGCGGCAGCTATTTCACCTGACGAATGACCAACAACTGCTGCAAATTGCAAACCCGCACCTCGTAATAAGTCCACTAGGACCACCTGTATGGCTGTGCATAGTGGTTGGCTTATTGCAGCCTCATTTAATCTGGATGCATGGCCTGTTGCAATAATTTCATCCTTCAGAGACCAAGTCGGGCCATCAGGCAGTTCCCTTAGACTTCTCTCGAGGTCATGGATCATGGAAGCGGTAGCTGGGATAGTGAGCAGGAGATTAGCACCCATGGCTGCCCATTGAGCCCCTTGACCAGTAAATACCCCGAGAATCTGAGGTTTAGAGGACAATAACTTGGGTGGCACCTGCACCAAGATTTTGCTCTCTGCCTGGGCTCTGGTCCGTAACCTCTGGCTGAGCTCTGACGCTGTGGTTCCATAAACTGTTGTACGTACCGCGAACCTGGATCGACGGGTATTAAGTGTCCAAGCCAGGCCACGCACATTGATCGACTTGTTTTCATCCAGGAAATCGGCATACTTGGAGAGGGTGGCACGGAGAGCACTCTCCGAAGCTGCTGAAAAGTTCAAAGCAGCTATGACTGGAACATCTGAGCCGGATATGGTCTTAATTGGGCGATCGGGCTCGGGTACGTAAGCCTCGAGAACGGCGTGGGCATTGGAGCCACCAAAACCGAAGCTGTTGACACTCACACGGGGCACCGCTCCTGGCGCGAGCGCCGGCCATGGTTTGGCTTGGATGGTGGCAACCTCAACGTTGGCATAGAATGGCCGAATTTTAGGATTAAGAGTATCAAAAAGAAGATTCGGAGGGATGCAGCGGTGTTGGAGGGCAAGGCTGGCCTTCAAGATAGCAGCAATGCCAGCCGCGCCTTCGGTGTGACCAACGACAGTTTTTATGGAACCGACGTAGAGGGGCACATCACCACTGGACTTGCCATTGGAATTCTCATCGCCGTTACTGTAAAAAGCTGTGTGGATAGCCTCGGCCTCGATGGGATCCCCGGCCGGTGTACCAGTTCCGTGACATTCAAAAAATTGGGGTCTATCGCTTGCCCTACTCACGTCAAGACCTGCTTGCTTGTATGTTGCTCGGATCAATGCTGCTTGTGCCGTGGCACTGGGCATGGTGAGCCCTTTAGTTTTGCCATCTTGGTTGACCTGCGTACCGCGGATAATGCAGTCAATGTGATCTCCGTCCTTGATTGCCTGTGACAGCCTCTTCAACACCACGGCCCCAATGCCTTCTCCGCGTGCGTAGCCGTTAGCATTGGAATCCCACATCCGGCTCCTTCCCTCCGGACTCAACATTTTCAGGTTAGACAACGCTATGGATTGGTCTGGGATGATGATCAGGTTTGTTCCGCAAGCAACAGCAACGTCGGTCTCAGTGCCAGAGCGCAACACCTGCACAGCCTGGTGGACGGCCACCAGGCTCGATGAGCATGCCGTATCGATCACCATCGAAGGGCCATGCCAGTCATAGAAATAAGACACTCTAGTCGACACATTAGATCGAGCGGTTCCCGTAGCGGAGTAGGTTGGAACGTTGTCCCGGTCGTGGATCTGCATGTCTGCATAGTCGTTCGTCATCACGCCCACATAGACAGCTGTCTGCGAGCCACGGAGCTGACTGATGGTTAGACCAGCTGCCTCAATACCTTCGTAGACCGTCTCTAACAGCTGCCTCTGCTGAGGATCCATCGAGTTTGCCTCCACGGGTTTGATGCCGAAGAACTGGGCATCGAAGACGCCGATATCTTCCTCTAACGAGTAGGTATGCCGAACGTTCGTTGTACCATGGTGTGCGTTGTTGGGATGATAAAAGCCATCGACGCTGAATCTACTAGTCTCTTTGAGCACATCGTGAGGCTTGTGTAGAAGCTTCCATAGTTTCGAGGGGGAGGTAGACCCCCCTGGAAATCGGCATGCTGAGCCAATTATGGCGATTGGCTCATTGGCAAACTTCTCATATTCTGGACGCTGCATGGCGGTTCTAGAAGGAGACGCTCTAATGCTGCTTCTTTTACCATAAAGTGACAATTTTCGCTCGCTGAGAGAGACTACAACTCAATTTAAGAAGGTCCAGACTCTGGATATTGACAGTGAAGGTATCTTAAGCTCCTATGAGAACAACAGGTGAATGGATGATAAAGCTGCGGCCATCTACTGAACCAGCCAAGTATGGAGACATGATCATGTCAGCACCTTACCGTCTTCAATGTCCATGGGAGTCCCCTAGATTTCCCGTGTCCGATAGCGCCATTTCGGGGGGTGATGTGATTCGGCAGTGCGAGAGGAGTCCATTCGGAGACTCCGTTCGGCTACACATCGGAACATTTTTAGGTCTAAAAATATGTTGCAAAACGTGGTCAGCACGTTATGGGCTCGCATGACGCATAAGTCTAGATCATCACGCACTGCGAATGGTTGGGGGAGGTGTCAACTGGTGGAAGTAGCATATTCAGAAGTCTGAAGACAGATCGTGGAGAAATTAGTCGTTAAGTGCTAGAAGGGTCCCGCCGAGCTAGGCCCGAATAGGCAGCGGCGTTTCACGTGACAGAAAATTTACTTAATTCTAGTCATATAATCTATCACATGAGTTCTGGTACCGTAGCCATAACAATGCCAACAATAAGAATCATCTATATAGTCCATGCACCGCCCGTAACACGGTGCAGACGTTAACATAGACCCTCCCCGACTAAATCCCGGAGTATTGCGATCTAAAAAGCGGCGACTTTTCTGGAAAGATCAAAACTTCTGTCATCCCAACTCCCAAGAACTGTTCTCTCGCAACACGTCCACCTTGCACAGAAGCGATGAAGCCCGTCCCACCATGCCCACCTCCAAGTATAAATTCGAACGCCGTTACCTCGTGCTCGACAATAAATGTCCAATGTTTCTTTTGCCTGTTGGAGACCAGTTCCAGCTCGTACCCTGTTACTTTGTCACGCAAAGCGGCCTGAACCCGGCCATGGTAGGTCTTCGTAAAGGTGAAGTAGTCCTCCGTATCTGACTCCTCAGTACGCTGGCTAGCAAATATAGGAATGCCATCTTCCCAAAGCGCTACTGATGGATACACTTCCCCTTTCTTGATGTTGGATGTGAAGGTAAACATCGTCAACGCATACGGCCCCACGAGCGTACGGATGAATTGCATTCCCTGCAGACAAGTGAACCAACTAAAGGCACCGAAAAGCCTAGTCATGCCACCCATGCCTTTCCACACAAAAGGTTCCCCCTGGATGGTCATATCGACATCTGTAATCGCGGCAGGTATCGGGTCCACAAAATGGAAGTGCGGCAACGCTTCCGACGTCGAGTTCTCACTCGGGTACGTCTTCCCATCGGGATACCGCGGGCGTGCCACAGAGCTCATAGCAATTACACCTGAGAATTGGGACGTCTCCATTCCGATGCGAGCTGTCTGCAGGTCGGCGGTCACCTCGAATTCATAGCTGTAGTCGTCCGAGCGCCAAATCCCTCGTGTACCCCAGGAACACTCTTCGATGATGCTCTCAGACGGGTAGTCTATCTGAGCAAAACGGGTACCATTTGCCCATACCATCTCAGCACTCACACGCAGATTGCCTGTGCCGAGGATGGAGTAGTTTGGGTCGTGGTAGAATCCGAAGACGAAGGCCTGTTTTGCGTCGCTCGAAACGCCATCGAACTCCCATTGCTCACCCGCAGTGTTATTGAGAGGGTAGATCTTGGGGCTGAGGAAATGGTCGAGTCCTCCTGTGCTGAAGAAGATTGGATCGTTGGATTTCTGCATCTCATATGCCGTTAAACGGGTGACTTTGCAGCTTGCATCGCTGAGCAGCGTTTGCTGTGCACCAGGATCGGGGTTCCATTTGCTTTCCCATGCAGACGGCCAGTCGTATGACCAACCGTGTGCCGTGGCAATGAAGATTGAGATCGTTGAGGCTCGCATGACGGAGAATAGATGAAGTGAATACGGATTACAGTACGGTAGATGGTTAGTGTTATCAGGTCTATGAAATCGGCTTCATGATGGGCTTTCCTTCTCTTCACAAATCGGGTTACATTCTCTCTGAGAAGGTCCGAAATGGTAAACACATCCTAGTGATGTCCTCGGATAGCCCGAAAGCCGATCGGGTATCCGAACCCGTAATCATATCTAGACTAATTAGAGCCTAGGTCGCCATTATGTGTATGTTTAGCTTGTTAGTTACCTTTAACAAAGTCTAGGTAAGTAGATCCATTGGTAGAAGAGTCTCGGATGGTGCAGAGGCACGGACACCGTATTACTGTTCGGAGATGATTAATGCTTCGGCCTCTCTAGCTTCAAGGATTCGGCTACCTGCTGATTCGATTCGGTTACCCCAACAGTCCATAGCGAAGAGCCAATCTGTGTTCTACAGAGAAAGCCCTGCAAATGCGCGCTAATCTGCTTCGGACTATCATTTGCGCTACATTTCTGACCACATCCGAATACTCCCACCATCGTATATGCAACGCATCAAACTTTACAAACTAGATCCTTTACCTGATTTGACAGTGGTTCGAAATTAAGCAGACTCCCTATTACTATTAGACACTTTCAACGGTTGCAGATGGTCCTTCCACTACCCCTTATCACTTGTCGTTGATCAGTCCGCTTCCGCGAAGATGTTTGAAGAAACCATTGAAATATGGCAAGCTATACAGCAAAGTTTGAAGCCACTGCGATTGACTCGGTGGCAGTTGGCAAAACTGTTCGCTGCCCAAGTCAATCGTGACAATCCAATCTCGGCGAAATTGGCAATCTTATTCATCGTCGGTTTATTTCTATACGCCATTTCTGTTGCGACTAGACCAAAGAGGTTGGACAAGGTGATTGGGCTCCCAGTGCTTCGTGGATCGAGAAATCGGAAAGACTCTCTATTGAATGTTGTTAAAGAGGGGAAGCAAAAGGTAAAGTCGGCGCATTCGAAGACAATTGGAAGTCCATCTGGAAGTTAACGCTGATTCTTTCTTCGCGCAGTACCCGGACACAGCTTACATCGTCGATGCGGCCGACCTTCAGTACGTGGTATATCCACCTGCATTGTTCGATGAGATCAAGCGTCTCACAGAGAAAGGAGCTTCTGTTCAAGACTTCTTCCGAACTATTTCCCAGGGTTACGTCAAAGCCGAGACGGACGCTCTATGCAAAACTATTGCTGTGGACCTAGCCCGCAGTATTCCACTCCAGATCCCTTCGCAGCAGAAGAATGCGCGCATCGCGTTTGATATGTACGTGGGATATTGCCCGGATTACAAGTCTCTCGCACTCTTCGACACCTTGATGAAGATCGCTGGGTCTTCTAATGCTTCTTCTTTTGTTGGACGAGAGACTGGAGCTAGTGATTGGCCTAGGGTTGTTCAGCGGCTAATTATGGCGGTCTATGTTGCTGTGAAGATACTCAGCTGGATTCCAAGGTTATTCAAGCCAATCCTTCGACCGCTCCTGTTTCTCCCTGCTCTTAAAGCGGAGAGGGACCTGCGCCATATGGTCACACCTGTGATTCGTCGCGACATGGAAGAGTACGAGCGAGCAGCGAACAGGAAGGAATTTTTGAAGCCAAGTGAAGACGGCAAGCTCCCGTTCACTCAATGGCTTATGGCTCGCTACGAGCCTAGTCAAGCAACACAATACCAACTGACTACCGACCACCTTCTCGTCAACATTGAATCGACCCTGAAGACCGCAACTGCGATGTACAGCATTGTCTTAGAGCTCGCGCGGCGACCTCAGTTGCAGGATGAACTTCGCCGCGAAGTCGAAGAGGCTACCATGTTGGACGGCCAACTTCCCTCGACCAATCTGAAGGAACTAAGGAAGATGGATAGCATGATGCGTGAAACGGCCCGTGTGAATCCATTTTCTCTCTGTGAGTTGTTGCCCTTCGCTTCATCTCAGACACTCCTTATTTTCGGCATGCCTTGCGACTAACCTCACCGCGTATGGTTAGTCACTCTCTATCGCAAAACCCGTCAGCCGCTGCAGCTTTCCCTAGGACCATTGCTTCCCGCTGGGACAATCCTGTGCGTCGATTCGTACCATATCAACAGATCCGCCACGATATTTCCAAACCCCGAGAACTTTGACCCCTTCCGCTTTCTGAGTAAGCGCGGAAATGTGGGCACGGAACACATGTTCCAATTTGTGTCGACAGGACCATCTGACCCGAATTGGGGAGATGGAACCCAGGCGTGTCCTGGCCGCTTCTTCGCTAATAGCACGCTCAAAGTGTGCCTGACTCACTTGCTGATGAATTACAACATCAAGCTCGGCGAGAGTCAGTACCAACAAAACATGGTCAACATGCCGAATGGAATCTTCACACCAGATATGGGGGCTCGTGTACTTTTCCAATCCAGAAATTGAGTGGAAATTTGGAATTATTATTATGAGAGAAATAGCTCAAATTAGATTCCTGTGCTCAGTAGTATCGTTGATTGTTCATCGGTCACCGTTCAGTAACAAACCTTCTATCTTCTTCATCATGTCCCGCACGATCTTTGTACCGGTCTCATTATCACTTGAAGAAATGTAGCCCTCCTGCTGCAATGAGGATTTGAGCAAAGCTTGGAACAAAGGACTGGAGAGCATTCCCCCTAGTGCTTTTTCAACGGAGTCGAGCATGTAGGTGCTAACCTGAATCAGGACTTTGATCTGCAGATCATGATGATTTTGCAAGACGAAGCCATTGATCCGGAGACCTGTTATCGTTTGCGGAAGCTTGGGGAATACAGTCCATTTGCGAGAGACCTCGAACGAGAGGTAAATGATGGAAAAGACGGACTCATAAATTTTGATGAGACATGTATAGCATGTTAGTAATGCAAAAGTGGAAGGCACGTCCCCTTTCGGCTGAGGTTTGTAGCTCTCATTTCTACCGGGAAGATTTCCTGTGGAGTCGTCGCCAGCAACGTAGGTCGCCCTGTTGAGCACCGCCTGCATAAACCTCCATCTCTCTTCCATTCGAGCTTCTAGGCTCGTCACGGAGGAATCAGTGATTCCCTCGGATTCACCAAGATTGTCAGTTTCCGCGTCTGCAGAATGCTCCGAGTTTGGACAGGAATGATTGAGAGGAGGTTGATGCAAAGATTGCACGGCCTCCAGAAACCTCTCGGTTCCGTGTAGCATCTTTTCGATAATATAATCGGAGCTTGTGGTACTATCCATCGTCTTGACGAAGTACTCAGCCGCAGTGGTGTCAGAATGAGTGAGTAGGAACGAGCTTGCAGATTCGTACGTGGTAATGCGATGTAGATCTTTCATCAAGATTGCACTAAGATCTGAAAGCAAATTTATGTTCTTGTCCTTGAAGACTGCCAATGGTATGCCAGATCTATCAACGGTATCCTGCTCTGGCCAGCGGTCAGAGAATGTGTCATGGCCTTGCAGTGGCACGGAGGTCTGCTCATGTGAGAATCCCGCCAGATTGGATTCGTTTTCAGCGAGGTGTGGGTCTGCTGTTGCACTAGACCAGGCCCGAACTAGGCTAGGGGCTGAATTTCTGTAAACCCGCCTGACAGTGGCTAGCTCAGACATCTCGTTGGGGGAAAAATTGCTTCCAATAATGTCAGAGACTGGTGAACTTGAGAATTGGTAAGTCGGCGTGAACGTTGGTTGGTTGACCGATGCGCTAGAAAGCATTGCGTCGCTAGAAAATACTGGCGTTGGCAAAGTAGCAGCTGCTGCAACCCTTCTGACATCTGATTCCTGGGTTTCGTAGAGGGTGGTAGCAAATACGTCCTGCCATGAAATAGATTCGGTGGGACTGTGTACTTCGGGTGCGGCATTCAATGATGGAGATGGTTGGCAAGCGGGTTGGGCGAGATTGCTCATATCGAGGTTGGGTCTTAACGTTTCACTTGTGACTGTAGCTTGAGCTGGTCCCAAGTCTGATGCTTCAAGAACTTGAATTAGTAAGAGGTACTGAAGTGCCTACGGCGGTAGAGGCCCACCAAGTGTAGTTGCAGTATTCGAGAAGTCTCTTGATACACTTGATAACCTCCTTCGCCGAGTACCACGACCAGGACCAGCTTCTCTCCGAGACGAGGATGAGGCTATAGTACATTCTGCTTTTGCTTTGCGGCACCGTAGGCAGGGGCTGCTGGCCAGAGCCATCAAATCGCGATTGCAGCGAAGCTTTTGTCCTCTGCAGCGATCACATGCATAACGGCGTGAGAAGTTGAATGCGAGAGGGGTAGATTGTTGTTGTGCTTGAGCAGCGAGAGAAGAAAATCCAGCGTCCATGGTATAGCTATGCAACTTACCAAAACAATGCAGATCGAAGGGGAAACCCCCAACATATGAGCACAAATGGTAGTAATTATTATCAAGGGTAATCCTCCACTACAGTCAGAACTTAAACCTACGTTGGCGTCTGTAACATCGGTCGATATAAGCCTAGCATATCGGCCCGGTCTTCCAACAGACTTAGGGGCGCGGTTAGGATTCTGATTCCCCGGATTTCCGTAAGTCTCACTTTAAGTAAAGTAGTGGAGTGTATATCGTATCCATGTTGATTGTTAGCACGCCAAGCACCCATGTGTCTGAAACCAGGCCTAGTCCGCTAGGACTCTAGTCTCCTTACAGGGGCACGTATAGTAGGCTACTAAAGCAGCGGCCAGGCAGACGTCTTGGCGTGCTAACATCATGCTAGCGTGGCTGGATACCCACGACACAGTAATACTTCCTTCTCCGGGGCCGCTCTGATTGCAAATGTACTATGCTGCAAACGACATTTCGCCGGCTAGCAGCTGGTACTAAGCACCGCCTTAGTCACTGTCTAGCATTGGGGTCTGGACTGGGATCGCTCGGCTTTCTTCCGGGTCCGAACCCCGAAGGAGCGTTTGGGCTTGGTTGTCACACTCGCAAGATAGCGAGGGGGGGAGAAGGCTGAATGCTGTGGCTACATATGTACTATGCTAGATCCGACTTTCTGCCGCCCGGCAGCTGGTGACAAGCAGTCCCGGGCTGACACCGCCTGGAGACGTGCCACGCTTACTGTGCGTGTTCCCAGCCAACCAGAGGTGCCCCGAGCCCATTCCTGTGTGACGAGGTCACCGCCTATGTGAAATCACCCGCAGCGAAAGCAGTAGCTCTTCCAACCGGCTTAGAGACTTGCGAGGGATTAATACGTCGTACCGTACTGTATTGAAGTCGCAAAGAGTAGAGTGGAAACTGTGGGATGAGGGAGTCCGCTAGAAAACTGCATCGCTCCCCTTGCACACTCATTTATTCTCCGACTCAGCGAATGATACATCAGCAAATCGGGAAAAGCGGCCCTGGTTCCGCCTGGCGGCATATTCAATCCCAAAGCAATACAACCTGACCGTTGAGACACAGTTGTCCTTGGGGATCTAAGACACCTGTATACATCAGATCTGTACCTGACCGCTCTCATGTGTTTGCTTTTTACATCTCTCATGAAAATTGAACGTTCGCTTTTCCGCAGATAAAACATCAATCGGAAACTCAAGCAATGTCAGGGTCATGGGACCATGGGCTGTCTGACTGTCTCAGTCCTATCAGCACACGTGGGTCCCCAAGATCATCTCTAGTCCTCTAAATTGTCAATACAGGGCTGGTCAGCTACCCAGTACCCCTGTGTTCTCCCCGATGCTTCGTTTTGTAACGGTAGTGTTAGTCTTCCTCTCCTACACATCATCCGCCCTGCTAAGTTACGCTATGGTTATTATATAGGCTATCGCGCTCTTGACTTTGCTCTCTTCAAAGTATCCGCCAAGTGGTCAGCCGCAGCAGTATGAGCCACTAATATGGTATCAAGGGCCATGGCTGCAGCAACTGCGCGAGCTCCTGCTTCTGTGGTTGCTACGCGCTGGCGTAGGAGGATGAGGAGGTGGACGCGCAAGAGAAGGAGGATGAGCAGCACGCTGCTCCGGAGCGGCAGTCACCGATGATGGACGCGCGGCCGCAGCAGCGATAGGATCAAGACCTTGAAAGCACGCGGAAGGAGCAATCCTACGAGCTGCTGGGTGATAGCGCTGTAACCTTTTAAGAGAGAGAGTGAGATCTCATCTTGTACGCTATTTCTTTCTACTGAATAGTCCGATCGAGCGTATACCGTCTGTAACTAATAGTGTGTGCCTCCGTAATTTACTACCAAATGCACGTTTTTTTCAGGGCTATCAAAGTGGAAGATCCCGTCAGTAAGGGAACGACGAAAATTGAAAATGCATGTATCGGCAGTCCTAAAGCCAGCTAGGGTTAGCGCCGTTGTTGTTGCGTCCAACGGCGCAGTCTTAGTGTCATCCATATGGAGGTGGAGGATTCGTTTCGTCTTGCATGCCTTTGTACGGCTTTTCCTTCCGTGATAGTCGATTTACAGATGACCTTGTAGACTGCGACGGGTTGGCTGTCTTCTCTAATGTAAGGTATCTTCTCACCACATACGAATACCTCAAATCGACACTGTATATCTAGGAGTCCGAAAGGAACAAGGTCGAGGCACTATGCTAAGAACTGGCAAGGTTAGTAAACGTCAAGATGCATTGTTCCCGCTTACTTCGCCCCGGAATTATGCGTCCGAAGTTCCGTCGGTCACGATTTATATCCGAAACGACTAGAGAGGAGACGATAGATATTTACAGGTTGCATGGAATCGTGATTTTGCTTCCGATGACTCTATACGCTAGTGTTGAGGTGTGGGTGCCTGGAATGGCTTGCCCAGCCTCGGCTCGAGCTACCCTCGTCCCTTTTCTAGTACCTAAGGTAGACTTCGCCAGGATTCTTCTAACGATCATGAATTTCTTCGGCGGAAATTTCGTTACCGGATTTATAGTATTTTATAAAGGTATTAGCTAGATACATCTACAAATGTCGTTCGTGGATAAGTTCTTGCTGGAGCGCCTAGAGCGAGCTCATCTGGCTCAGCAAGATTCAGGTGCTCAGTGTCAGAAATACCTTAAATCGTCCTAAAGAACGAACTCATCCAAGCTTATCTAGCTTATCATTGTAATACATTCATGCGGCGGTCTTAGCATTGCGGGAGAAAATCGCATTAACCGTCAGCATGTTAGTATACTACCTGATTAAGCCTAGCGCCTTCTTAGCATATAGGTAGATCGCTAGCCTACCCTAGGCGACTTATAGCCTAGCGGCGGCCTTCTAAGGAGTCTTATCCTTAGAGCTTAGGGCCTTAGTCGCAAAAAGCTCCCCTAAATCAAGAAATCTACCCCTAGCTATAGGACTATTGAATAGATAGTTATATTAGACTTAGTAGGTCTTATATATTAATTTAAGTCCTAAATTAATATATATAAATACAGAGGACGTAATATATACTTAGAGAAAGGAAAGTAAGGTAGAGAAGTTAATTACTTATTAAATTTATAATATTATAAAAAAGTAGTTATAAGACCTTAATAATATAAAAAAAAAATATTAAAAATA
>JAABUW010004905.1_pt1 | contig 17855 bp, 12 predicted proteins | sample 5560081 | NCBI WGS metagenome assembly JAABUW01 (sample SAMN10711882, study PRJNA513363) | rock metagenome | isolation source: Antarctica rocks | place: Antarctica: Victoria Land, Knobhead sud | reverse complement strand
TCAGACGGAAGCATCCGTCTGATTTGCACCACTAGCCTTTGTTTGGTGGATCGACTCACCTAACGCTTGGGAACCAAGCGTTAGGATCGGACCACTAGGACTTGATCCTGGCCATCATCAGCTTGGAGACCATGCCTAACGAAACGCCTTCGCCCTCAAGCCTTGTCAGCTCTTCCCGCGTTGCTGCGACTGCACCTTCGATGTCCTCGCGCCTATGCTCGGACGAGATGAAGAAGCGGAGCCGCGCCGACTGCTCGGGCACACCGGGCGGTATGATGGGAAAAGCGTTATAGCCGCGCTCTAGCAGCCGCTCGGCCAGCAGGATGGTGCGAAGTGAGTCGCCGAGAATGACCGGCGTCACCGCATAGCCCCAGCTTGTCCCGACATTGAGCCCGGCCTCACGCGCCTTGCGCAGGAAGAGCTGGCCGTTGGCCTGCAACCGGGCCACGCGCTCCGGCTCACGCCGCATCAGCTCGATGGCGGTCAAGGCCGCTACCGCCGCAGGGGCGGGCAGTCCGACGCTATAGACCATGCCGGGTGCAGCGAGCTTCAGGTAATCCACCAGCACGCGGCTGCCGGCCACGTAGCCACCGCAGCTGACCAGGGCTTTGGACAATGTACCCAGCCACATGTCGATCCGCTTAGGATCGACGCCTGCCATTTCGAAAATGCCTTTGCCAGTTTTGCCGAGAACACCCAGGGCATGGGCGTCATCAACCATCAGCCAGCAATCGAATTGCTCTTTGATGTCGACCAGGCGCGGCAGATCCGGCCCGTCTCCGTCCATGGAATAGAGTCCCTCCGACACGATCAGCACGCGCTCGAAGCGGTCGCGGGTCGCGGCAAGGATTTCGCCGAGCGCGTTCATGTCGTTATGCGGAAAGGCCCGCCGCGTTGCCCCGCAGAGCTGTGCGCCGACGACGACGCAGTTATGGATCAACGCGTCGTGCAGGATGAGGTCTTTCGGCCCCAGCAAAGCAGCGATGGTCGAAATTGCCGTGGCGTGGCCACTGACGAAGACAAGCGAGTCCTCGGCTTCGTAGATGTCGGCGATGGCCCGCTCGAGGTCGCGGTGGAAGCCGCGCTCGCCCGCCGTGATCCGGCTGGCGGACACGCTGGTGCCCCAGGTCGCTGCCGCTTCGGCCACAGCCCCAGTGATGTCCGGATGCCCGTTGAAACCGAGGTAATCATAGGAGGCGAAATTCACCACCGGCTTGCCGTTTATGACGCTGCGCGCCCCGGCCCGGACGTCGTGGGCACGATAGAATGGAAAACCGATCTTCAGGCTATCAGCCAGCGCGCGCTGTGTTCTCATTTCCCGATAGGCGGGCAGGCTTTCAAACGACGTGTCATGTCGGCTGACGCGGGCGACCGCCTCGATGCGCGGCAGCCTGCCGCCGAGCGGCGCGTTGCGCATGGTTTCCAGCAAGGCCGCCTTGACGCCTCGGCTCAACCGGCCGCGATTAGGCTCGTCGGTCATAGCAAAGCCACCGCGGCCTGGCGCTCCTCTATCGCGTCGGTGACGGCCAGCACCTCGGTCGCATCAACATCGCCGCCCCCGTGCAGCATGATCAGCCGCCTTTCGGCCTCGTCCGCCGGCCGGGATGCCCCACCGTCTCCCAGCCCCGCGATGAGCCGGGACGCGAGATCATTCACGTTGATGCCGGAGCTGATGGCGACGATGGGCAACTCGACGCCGAACCGCTTTTCGATGCTCATCCGCAGCTCGAGGCTCATCAGGCTATCCATCCCAAGCTCATCGAGCGGCCGTATGGCGTCGACCTCCTCCACCGAAAGCCTCAGGATATGTGCCACCTCCGATGCGACCAGCCCCGCGACGGCACCCCGCGCCTCGCCCTCGTTCTTGCCCGCGATCAGCATGGCAAGGTTGATGCTGGCCTCTCGATCGGTGCCTCCGGCCGCGGCGAAGAGTTGGGCAAAACCGGGAGTTTTCAGCAATTTCAACCCCTCGAAAGCCGTATCCGGTCGGAACATGGCGCAGTAGACGGTGGGCGGATACGCCGAGGGCCGGACCAGCAAGATGTCTAGACAGGACAGAGCCTCCGCGACGGGCATGGCGACGAAGCCGCTGATCCGCTCCAGCTTCGCCGCGAGATTCGGATCGCGCGCCAAAATGCCCGCATCGGCGATGGCGCCCCAGGCAACGGCGAGCCCGGGCAAGCCCTCCGCCCTCCGGCGACGCATCAGGCCCTGGAGATAGCCGTTGGCGGCGACATAGGCGGCCTGCCCGGGATTGCCGACCATCGTCGTCGCCGAGGAATACACGACGAAGTAATCGAGCGCGGCCCCACGCGTCGCGCGGTCAAGGTTGGCCGCGCCGTCCACTTTCGGCGCAAGCACGGCACGGGTACGTGCCGACTCCAGCCCACTGATCAGCCCGTCATCCAGGACCATGGCAGTGTGCACGACCCCCGCAAGCCGCCCGTGCGTGCGAGCGAGCTTTGCAATCAGCGCGTGGACCGCGGCTGCGTCGCTCACATCGAGCACCTCCACGATCAACTCGGTGCCCGCCGCGCGGATCGCGTCGGCCCGCGCCTGGAGGTGGGGCTCGACCCGACCGCGCCGCGAGGCGACGACGACAGTCCCGGCACCCTTTTCGGCAAGCCATGCGGCCGTCTCGAAGCCGAAACCGCCGGCTCCCCCGATCACGAGATGCACCCCTGATCCGGGCTTGAAGGGCTTCTTCGCCCGAATTGTCGCGATCGGGCATGCGGACGGGCGGACAATCAGCTTGCCGACATGGCCGGACGCTTGCATCAGTTGGAACGCCTCGCCGGCCTCATGCCAATCGAAAGCACGGTGGGGCAGCGGGGCCAGGTCGCCGCTTTCGAAGTGCCGGACCAAATCGTCCATCAAGCGTTTCGCAAGCGGGAGGTTGGCCGCGAGCAGCTGATCGAGATCGACGCCGTAATAGGCCAGATTGCGGCGGAACGGTCGAAGGCCCATCGCGGTGTTGAGCACGTAGTCGCGCTTGCCCAGCTCCACGAAGCGGCCGAACGGCTTTAGGCATTTCAGGCTGGCCAGCATGGCGTCGCCGGTCAGCGAGTTCAGGACGACATCGACACCGCCGATGTCATTGCGGATACCGTCCAAGAAGGCGGTGCTGCGCGAGTTATAGACCCTCTCCGCCCCGAACAGCTCAACCAGGGCGCGCTTGTCGGGCGAACTGACCGTCGCTGCGATGCGCGCCCCGCGCAGCCTGGCGATCTGCATCGCCGCCAGCCCGACGCCGCCGGCCGCACCATGGATCAACACCCATTCGCCGGGCTGAAGCTGGGCCAGGTGGACCAGCGCGTACCATGCGGTCAGGAAGGCGACGGGAACGGTGGCCGCGGCCTCGACAGGAAGGCCATCGGGCAGGACGGTAAACACCCGCGCATCGGCGGTGCAGTGGGTAGCGAAACTCTGGCGGCCAAAGCCCATCACCGCATCGCCGATCTTGAGATCGGTGACATGGGTGCCGACACGCACGACCCGGCCGGCGCATTCGAATCCGAACACCGCCCCGGCCAACCCGTCATCGAGCACGTCGTCATCCAGCAAACCGGTCGCCAGCATGATATCGCGGTAATTGAGCCCGGCCGCCGCAATCTCGATCTCGACCTCGGACGGTCCGGGATCATGCCGTCCGATTTCCACCCAATCGAAATTGGCGAGAACGCCCTTGGACCGCAGCTCCAACCGTGCTGCCGGCACGGCGTCGTCCGCATCGGCGCGGCTCGTGCCGGAAACGACCCTGATCGCCGAAAGCCCGGCCGCGTCGATCAGCAGTTCCGCATTGCCGCCGGGGCAGGCAACGAGGCCGGCGAGATCATGAGCCGCCGTCTCCGCATCGAGGTCGAGCGCGACATCGACGAGCTTCAGGTCGAGCGAGGGATACTCGTTCATGGCGACTCGGGCGAAGCACCACACCGCCTCGGCAACGGGGTCGATCGCGCTGGGGACAGCTGCTTCGAGCCCTCGCACCAGGACCCATAACCGGCATTTATCCGGCTGGACCGCGTCGAGCAGCGCCGCCAGGTGGGCGAGGGAGCGATCGAGCCCGCCCTGGTCGGCGGCAAAGCTCGAAAAGACCAGATCGACGGTCTCGCCCAATGCGGTCGAGGCCGAAATCATCTGCCAAGCCAGCGCATAATCCCGCGTCTCGTCCGCCGCCAGCACTTGCACCGCACGCCCGTCTGCCCGCAGGTTCTGCGCCAACTGGATCATCAGCGGAGAGTCCTGGCCGACTAGGACAACCGGCGACGAATGGACATCGGCTTGCACAGAATGCCGCTCCGGCGAAGCCAGCAGGATACTGCCGGCGCCCGTGCCCGCCGAAATGATGTCGACCGCGTTGAAGCCGGCAGCGACCAGCGCGCGCGCGCCATCCTGCGCCGCCGCAATCCGGCCGATCGGATAACGCGGATCGGACGAGGCCGCGAACCACCCGTCGCTGGTGCCCAGCAGCACGTCGGAAACAGCGTTATCCGGCGGCTGCAGCACGCAAAGCAGCCCGATCGGCGACAGCCGGCGGGCAATGGCGCGACCTAGGACCGCGTCGCCGTCGAAAACCGGCCCAAAGGCGAAGCCAAGCGCCAGATCGAACAGCGCCTCGCCAGGGACATCCGCGTCGCCGTCGATTTCGAGAAACTCGATGCCGTCAGCCGCGCCGCGCCGCGCCGCCGTATGGTGCAGGCGCTTGGCGTCGGTCCCGATGACCGTGACGCTCGCACGCCCGGCGCGCAGCAGCGGGGTGAGGATCTGCAGCAGGCCGAGACAAGACGGCTCGGCCACCAGGACGCGCAGCGGATCGGGGCCGACCCACGCCGCCAAGGCGTCAGAAACCCTGCGTGCCGCGGAGAGTACAGGCGCGAACAAGATAGAGCTGCTTTCAAACTGTTCCAGGATCGAATTCCGGATTGGAACCGGCTTCCCCGTTCGCAATGTGCCTTCCAGCCCCGCCAGAGCCTGGGCCGCCAACACGATCTCCGCCGTTGCCCCGGAATTTTCCGCGGCGAAGGTTTCCATGATCTCAGTGGGGCTCGGCAACCCGCTCTCGTCGGCCAGTGTCCAGCCCTCCGGCGCCTCCGAGGCTAGGCCGGCGGCAACCAGGTGTTCGCAGAGATTGAGCATGAGCGGCAGCGCTGCATCGCCCGCCTTCTCACCAATCGCGACCGCCTGCGGCAGCACGGGACTACCGCCGAACACTTTCCGCAAATCCCGATAGGCAAGGGACCGCGCGAAACCCTCCAGGATCAGCCAAGAGTCGGGCAGCGCGTCGAGCTGCATGCCTGCCAGTGCCGCGGTTGCGAGCGCGCGTGCGTCGCCATCGCCGGCTTTGCGCGTCAACCGTACTTTCTTCTGATGGAAGAATAGCTCGGCTGGCTTACGCCGGTCGAGCACGACCGCGCGAAACAACCCGCCGGTCAGCGAGGCAATGAAGTTATCGTAGGCGTCGTAGAGCGTCACGCCGATCGTGATTGAATGATCGGTCTCGCGGTCCACCACAATCCGCGCCCGTGCCGGAACCGCGCCATCGCGATCGACACGCAGTGCGGCGAACCGCACCGGCAAATAGGCATAACGTTCACCCGCGCGCCGCTTCATGTTCTCGAACAAGGCATGGAAGGCCGCGTCGAGCGCAATCGGGTGAAGCAGCTGCTTCCGGCTGGCAAGACCCGCACCCTCCTCCAGCGGCGACAACTCGACCTCGATGGTCTCGTCATCGCGCTCGGCACGAAGCACGCGGCGGAAGGCAGCTCCGTATCGGACCCCGGCCGCGGCGGCGCTTTCATAGATCTCAGCCCCGGTCATATGATGCGGCAAGGCCTGCCTTGGGATGAAAGCAGGCGCCGGTGAGACGACCTGAACAATGCGCCCTCGCGCATGGAGGGTCCATTCGTCCGCGCCCAGCCGCGGGCGGCTCCAAATCCCCACGGTCCGCGTGTCACCGCTCAGCCGCACGGAGATTTCCCGCATGCCATCCGGCTGCAGTGGCAGCCATTGCAGCAGGTCGAAATCCTCGAGTCCGATAGGGCCCTCGGGGAAGATCTCGCGCCCGACAGCCAGCGCCATCTCAGCGAAGGCCGAGCCGGGAACGATGATTTCATCGTCGATCCGATGGTCGCGGAGATAGGGCACCACCGTCGAATCGATCAGGGTGCGCCATTCCGGTGTCCCGGGCATCAACCGCGCGCCGATCAGCGGGTGGCGTGGCGTGCTGCCATAGAGATCGAGCGCCTCGCTCGTCTGGGGCTGCTGGAGGGGCTTTCGCTGCCATGCGTAGGGCGGCAACCTCATCCGCCCAACCGGACGCGGGCCGAACAGCCGTTCGGTGTCGAGCCGGCAGCCCATCACCAGCGCCCGCGCCGCGACGAGGATGAGCGGATCGCCCGTGCCCTGACCCTCATTCTCGACCAGGCTCGGCATGACCGCACCATCCAGGCTGGCCTCGCGCAGTGTGTCGGTGATGTTGGCGGCCAGGATCGGCCGGGGCCCAATCTCGATGAACGCGGTTGCGCCGGACCGCGCCGCCACCTCGACCGCATGGCGAAACTGGACCGGTTCGCGCACATTGCGCCACCAATACTCCCCATCGAGTTCGCGGCCGGCGATCAGCTCGCCGGTGACGGTCGAAAGGAACGGGATATCGCCCGGACGCGTCGCCAGCACCCCAACCGAGTCGAGCAAGGGCAGGCGAAGGGGCTCCAGGAGGGCGGAATGGAAAGGGTAGGCGAGATCGAGAACCCGCATTGCGATCCGGCGCTTGCGGGCGATCCGGCCCAAGCTGCGGATCATGTCGTCCGGCCCCGAAATCGTCACCGAGGCCGGGCTGTTGATCGCCGCGATCTCCAGGCCGAGAAGCCCGCTGCTGCCGATCAGCGCCTCCGCCTCGTTCGGAGATAGGCTGGCCACCGCCATGGTGCCCAATCCATGCGCCTTTTCCTGATGCTCGCTGCGATGGAAGATGACATGGATCGCCTCGGCCATGCCGATTGCGCCGGATGCCTCTGCCGCCGCGACCTCGCCTACGCTATGGCCCAGCACGATGTCGGGTTTCAGCCCCCATTCAGCGAGGCCGGCCGTCAAGGCCGACTGCACGGCGAAGAGCAAAGGCTGCGCGACCCGCGTGAGCTTTAGCCGATCGGCGAGCGCCGTATCATGCAGCGCGCCGACCAGCGACCATCCCGCCAGCCGGCCAAAAATCTCATCGATTGCCGAGAAGCGCCGGGCAAACGCCTCGTTGTGGGCGAAGGCGGTACGGCCCATCCTGGCCCATGGCGAGCCGTTGCCGGAGAACACGAAGCATACTTTCGGCGCGACCGAGGGTGCAATGCCGGCAACACCGGCGGCGATGCTGCCGGTTTCGGCAAAGCCGCGCAGCGACGCAGCCATCCCGGCCGGATCGCCCAGCGGCACCGCCACCCGATGCCCTGCCAGGTCACGCTGCCATGCCGCGGCGGCCGCGGCCTCGGCTGCGACTGCAAGGTTCCCATCAGCGGAGCCGGTTTCGATGAGATCAGCAAAGGCCGCGGCGGCGGCGGTCAGCGCCGGGCGCGAGTAGGCCGATAGCATCAGGAGTTCGGCTTGCCGTCCGGGCGCGCTGTGGGCCAGGCTGGCCGGCAGTTCGGTCGCCTCTGGCTGACGGATCACGACATGGGCGTTGGTTCCGCCAAAACCGAAGGACGAGATGCCCGCCAGCCATGTGCCGGTCGGCGGCAGCGCCATGGTCTCGGTCGCGACGGCAAGGTTGAGCGCAGTGAAGTCGATTGCGGGGTTGATTTCGTCCAAATGGAGTGAGCGCGGCAGCTTGCGATGCTCCAGCGCCAATATCGCCTTGTAGAGGCCGGCCAGGCCGGAGGCCGGCTCCAGATGGCCGATGTTGGATTTGACTGACCCGATCAGCAGCGGCGTGCTGCGCGGCTGGCCGAGAGCCTCGCCGATCGCGGTCGCCTCCGCCGGATCGCCGACGCGGGTGCCGGTCCCATGGGCCTCGACGAAGGCCAGGCGGCGCGGATCGATCTCGCCCTGGCGGTAGAGCCTGTCGAGCAATTCCCGCTGACCCTCAACCGCAGGAAGCGAGATACCGGCGGTCCTGCCGTCGGAGTTGATCCCCGAAGCAAGGGCGACCGCGCGCACCGGGTAGCTGTGTGCGACCGCAGTTTCCAGCTTGACCAGCAGCATGGCAACGGCGCCCTCGGCCCGGACATAGCCGTCGGCCTGGGCGGAGAACGGCCGGCAGAGCCCCGTGGGCGACAGCATGGAGGCGCGTGAGAAGCCGATGAAGGGCATCGGCGACATCAGCAGATTGACGCCGGCCACGATCGCCATGTCGATCCGCCCGGACGAGATGGCGGACTGTGCCTCGGCGAAGGCTACCAGCGACGACGAGCAGGCGGTATCCACCGTAAAGCTCGGGCCGCGCAGGTCGAAGATGTAGGAAATGCGGTTGGATAGGACGGACAGAGTGTTGCCCGTCATGAAATGGCTCTCGATCGCGGCCGGGTCGGTCGTGTGCAGATTGCCGTAGTCGAGGCTCGATGCCCCGACATAGACGCCAATGTTGGAACCGGCGACGGCGCTGGGTGGAATGCCGGAGTCTTCCAGCGCGCGCCATACAACTTCGAGCAACAGCCTTTGCTGCGGGTCCATTTCGGCAGCCTCGCGCGGCGAGATGCCGAAGGCGGTAGGATCGAATCCGAGTGGATCGTCGATATACCCGCCGTCGAACGAGTAGCTGAACCCCGGCTCGCTGGCACGCGGATGGAAGTAGCGCTCCGGCCGCCAGCGTCCCTCCGGCAATGTTCCTATGGCGCAGCGCCCTTCATCCAGCATGCGCCAGAACTCGGCTTCGTTGTTTGCGCCCGGCAGGCGGCCTGCCACGCCTGCGATAGCCAATTTTGCGAACCCGGCCTGCGCGGGCCGGACCAACGATGTCATGCTATCGTGTTCTTTCTGTTGCGGAGATTTCGATAAACAGGATTTGGTCCACTCCCAGCTTGCCCTCGTTGATAGCAAAACCCAGTCTTTCGTATGCCCCGGTTCCCAGCGAGTTGCAAAGCTGTTGGCATGGGTCCTTCCAAGCTCAGCATTATCGTTGAGCCTTTTTTATCTCAGGTATGAGCGTTAGAGCGGCGATGCTGCCGGTCCGTTGCTAGAGTGACCAGGCGTTAAATATTTGGTCCCGGGACCGAGGTGTTCCGCGCCGGGCTGATCGAACTGCGGGGACGCGAAATGCGCGTCTAAACGACTGCGCTGGCGATATCCTGCGAGTATGGGACCGTCGTCTGGAACGAGGACCGGGTCATCAAACCGTTCATATAGCGGGCGAGGTTAGGATGTAGCGGGCGAGGTTAGGATGGGTCGCGCGCCAGCCGAGTTCCGGGAAGCGCACTTCGAAGTAGCCGAGCGCGCTTCCGGCGGAGATGTCCGCGATGCCGAACGCGTCGCGCACCGCGTAGGCCTGGTTGTCCACGGCGCGAGCGATCTCGGCGATGCCGCCGCGCACCTTGCGGAGTTGGCGATCCGTTCCAGAATGAGGCTGCTCTCCCATACCGTTGATCCGTCGTCGAGGATCAAGACGGGCAGCTTCTCCAAAGGGTTATACGGCGGCAGATTGGTGTCGTCGTTTCATGGCACCTCGGTCAGCAGCTCGAACGGCACCGACTTCTCGGCCAGGGCGATGCGAACCTTGCGCGCGTAGGGGATGGGTGTGGCGCTGATCAGTCTCATAGCGTGTCCTTCCAAGAAAGATGATGCCGATCCTCATGCCCAGCAACGCGCCGCCCTGCTTGAGGATGGAGGGGGTCGGTCAAATCATGGACAACTTCTTGGGATGCGCCTCTGCGAAATGTGGCCCCTGTGTTTCCGGATCGCAGCACCGTAGGTGCGTTGTCGCCGGCATTACGCCAACAAGTAGAAAGAGCACGCCTATGAAAGTTCAACTAAAGCCGATTGCGGACCAAGTGGTCGCTATTACCGGTGCCTCCTCCGGCACCGGCCTCGCGACGCCGCACCACGTGCCCCCAGTCTATGCGCCGGAGAGTGGGACACAGCCAACACATCGTTACTGCTTTCGTATGACGTAGTGAAGGAATTCTTTGGCCCTAGAGGAAGTCAAAGGAAAGCCGTCCTCGCCGAAAACCTCCAACAGACCATCGAGTCCAGCTTCCTTGAGCTGGCTCGCCTGCTCCGCCGCCGTCACGTAGTATGTTTGAAGACCGAACTGATGAGCTGCGTCGTTCAAGATCGCATAGCGATCTGCGCGCAGCTGCTTGCCTGAGTGACGAAGTCGGCCGCCTATGGATCGCCTCACCCTCCCAAGAGTCTGCACGAGTTCAGCCGGCGACCTCCGCCGGAACACCGAAGCCCAGCGCCATCCCACCTGAGCATCGACCTCGAGGTTATGACTACTGAACGCGAACGCGCCACCTGGCCGGAGAACGCGTGCCACCTCGGCGAGAATTTTCTGTCTGTCTTCATGGTCTACGTAGTCGATACCGTTATACGAGAAGAATACAAAGTCGAAGCTTGCTGTTCCGAACGCTGTCAGGTCGCGCGCGTCCCTGCACTCAAACCTCCAACGCGGGAAGCGCTGGCGGCATTCCTCGACCATCCTTGGGCTATAATCGACGCCAACATACTGGAGCGCGTGTGGCGCCAGCCAAACTGCGGTCCGCCCCGCACCAACCCCGAGATCCAGTACATCCTTGCCGTCGAAATCGGCGCGGTATCGGTCGAGAATCACTCGCTCGGCCGGCCGGAGGGAGTGGACGTCGGAGTACTCGGCAACGACGTCGGCGCGCTCGAAGACGGCCCGGTTGCTGTGTGCAAGAGAGTCCCGAACAGCAGAAGCAGGTGAGCTCCCGTCAGGAGGATGGTGTGGTGTCAATGACATACTGCTCGCAAGTCCCTCAGGCGACCGGCTCAAATCGCGTTGTGTTCGCCTCGCTGGCTAACGGCGCATTCGACGCTGCCCGTCGGCGGTAAAGCTTGCGGCCGCCGAGTTCGGCGAGCCAGCCTCCCGGAGTACCGGCAAAGGTGAAGTCCCACAACTCCTTGCTGGCGTTTGCGAGGCTGGCCTTATACGGGTCTGCACCCTTCATGAAGTCAAACGCAGACAAACCATGATCGACACACCATTCAATCAGCTTTATGAGTAGGATTTTTCCAGGCGAGTAGGCCGCCCAGTCGAGATGGTACGATGGCATGTAATAATACAGAATGTTCTGATATATAAACCCAAAATGGACCGCAAGGATTTCATCTCCGGAGCAGATCCATGATAGATGCATGGTTCCGAGGCCAGCGGCGGCTTCGGCCATGCTTTCCAGGAGCGCAGCAGCCGAACTCGGATCATCGAACAATCCTTGCTTTTGATTATAAGACGACCAAGCAGCTTTTTGTCGGATCAGGGCGCTGATCACCACTGGAGGTGCGGGCCCGGTGCCGTGGACGTGGAAGCTGAACGCGCCTTTGGTGTGGATCTGGCGTTCCTGTCGGCGCAATGCTTTGCGTTTTGAGGGCGACAAAGCCTCCGCGTGCCAAGCAGCACCACAAGGCCCTTCCAGGTTGATCCGGTAGATCGTGTTGTTGCGGAGCGGGCGGCCAATGCCGCGAAGGGCTCCATAACACGTGGAGTTCGCTTCCATGCCTCGTATGAAGCCGACGTCATATCCCTTGCTGGCCCGGATGCCGTGCCACATCGCTTCGCAACCGGCGTGGTCTTCCAGAAGCATGTCATTGTAGTCGAAGACATTTGCTCCGCCCCACTCAAGGATGCGCAACCCGTATCGACGTGCGACAACGAGCGGTGCCAGTGCGACGAGGCGTCCCTCGTTCCAACCGGTCGCAACATGCAGGACGCGATTGCCTTCCCGCCCCTTGATGTCCCACCAAGCCATAAAAAAGGCCGGGTCGTTGAAGAAAGAGCGCCCAATTCGCAGGTGAAGATCCCTCCAATTATCAAACATGGCAAGAAGCTCTTGCTCCGACGAGGTAATTCGGACGTCCATCAACCGGTTCCCAACGTTTACCTGCGCGCTCAACTCTGTCGAGCACATGTGTTTGCAATGCTGCATGTAAGAACGAATTTGCGCGGTGAAACAACATTCGTCATGAGCACTGGTGCCTAGTCTTCAACTTGGCTTTGCACGTGAGGGTGATCGGCAGGCGACGAGCAGTAGGCGGCTGGGCACGCCGGCTGAGAGTTTCGGCGCGTCTCGGTCAAGGCGCGAGTGCGCGAAAGTCGGCGAGGTTCATAGTTCACGGCGGGTTAGAGTCTTTTCCTGCTGTCTCGAATCGCATTTGGGCGTCCGCAACGGGCCGCTGATATGACTCATCTATTTCCGGTGGTGATCGGGGGCTGGAATGGAGTGGAGCCACGGGCAATCACGCTGTTCGTGGCGCTCGAACTCAGTTGGTCGAGCTGGGTCGTTTTGTGGCCAGTGCGCCTGGCGGAAGCAAGACCACTACTACGATGCGCTAACATTTTGCATCGAACATTCCATGGGGGGTGGACAGCGCTGATCAACGACGGCCAGCGCTACAGGACCGGCAACGCGATTATTCAGGCCAGCCCCAGTCAGACCATCACATCGAACTAAGCCAAGATACGATACGCTTACTCCACGCATCCTGCACAGTGTCATAGTTCTGTCCTTGGACAACACGTCGGCTCTCCCTCCATGGAGGGCGGAGCTCTAGGGGATGGCATGATCCGGTCACTGACTCTCACCACTTTGCTGCTTTCGGGTCTGCCTATCCAAGCTGGTGCCGAGCAGCCATCGGTATCCGCCACCTGCATCGCCGACCACCCTGCCGATCAAAGGCGAGAAAGCTGGAAGTCTAACGTCCTCAAGCCGCTCGGTATCAGGGTTGATGGGCCGAAGGCTGATGGTGTGTGCAACATCATTGTCACAGTCGAGCGTGCGGCCCTGTCGACAGAGCTGACGACGTTGCAGGCACACGGCGCCCTTTCCCGCAGCATCGCAAGCGAGGACGTGGAAAAGCGCCCAGCATCCTACGCCAACGTGCTGACCTTGCTACTGACATCCTACGCGGTCCGCGACCTGTACTCTGGCTATCCCTACCTTGGCGCGACCCGCTGGACGGTGCTGCTGTCGCCCGCACCCGGCGACCCTAGTCAAGCTATTCGGGAGATGTTCTCGTTCACGTTTGACCGCCCGATGTTCGAGCGCATTGACTGGGACCGGCTCCCGTTCACCGAGTTCCCGAGAGCTGCCGCTGGATTCAGCTACAATCTGAGGTTTACACTAGAGATGTCGCGCGAGGTCGACGGCAGCATTGCCGACGACTGAGACTATCGCGCAGACCGGTGGCAACGCCGGGCGCGGGACCATCGGCCCGCGCCCGGTGCCTGGCGTTCTACTGCAATCCGACGGTGCGGTCCGGATAGCCCGCGGCGTCGAAGTAGTAGGTGGTGCCAAGCATCTGGTAGGCTAGGCGGGTGACGTTGCCGTTGGCATCCGGCGCGGAGTCGAGCGTCTGCCGGCTGGAGCTCGGCACCGGACCGCCGCGCTTCATTGCCTCGGACAGCACGCGACCGACCAGCTTGCCCTTCGCGGGAATGTCGAGCCGCAGGATGCTTGCGATCGTCATGCCGAGGTCGGCGTTGCTGGCCGGCGCTGTGTCGGTGAAGCCGAGGCGGAAGTCCGGTCCGATCGCGCCCATCGTGTTCATCGTGTCAGCCCGGCCAAAGGTGCCGTGCATGCCCTGGCCCTGCTGCAGCCCACTGTCGGCGACCTCCACGCCGCAAGCGGTCGGCTCGCCGCAACCGGTGTCCGTCGTCTTGAAGCTGATCGCAATGGACGGCTGCGGGGTCACGGCCGAGCCCTTGAGACCGACCGCGCTCATCGGCAGCGTCCCCGGCACGGTGCCGAAAGCGTCGTCCACGAACAGCCCGCCCGTGTAGTCCTGCGCGCTCAGAATGCCAACGACCCGGGCCAGCGTGTCGCTATCGCCCTGCCGCACGTAGATCAGGTCCGACCCGCCGTTTGCGGCGACGACGACGAGGGGATCGTTCGGATCGTCGCCGATCACGGCGTTCCCGCTGGCGGTATAGGCCGAGGTCGGGTTCACCTGGGCGTAGTTGCTGTCTGGATCATACAACGACTGCCCGAGCCCGATCGCGAGGTCGATCCCCACAAATCCGCGCGGCAGGAGACCGGCCGGCACGCCGGGATAGCTGTAACCCGGCTGTATCGCGTAGCTGGTCGCGCTTTGCTTGGAGATCGTGGAGAAACCGTGGTCCGAGGTAAGGATCACGTCCGTCGTCCGGTCGAGGCCGAGCTCGTACAGCGCGGCGAAAAGCTGCTGCAGATCGTTGTCGGCGTTGCGCACGGCCGCCCTTGAGGTCGGACCGTTGATGCCCGGCGTGAGGCTGAGCAGGCTGTCGCCCTGGTTGTGCTGCGTGCCGTCCGGGTCACGCGACCAGAACACCATCGCAAACGGCTTGGAACGCTGGGCCAATAGCGGCAGGACGACCTGCGTCGCCGCGCTGGCGAAGTATTGCTGCTGCACAGTGTTGGCGACCTTGGTGCCGGGCGCCGTCGCGGTGCCGGACACGCCATTCGCACCCCGGCTCGGTGTCGCGAGCGGCAACCCCGCTGCAGTTAGCGCAGGCTGAATTGCGGACGCGAGCGGGATGCCAGCAGCGGTCCCCGTCGCGTCGTCGATGTTTATCGTGAGCTGGCCGCTTGCTTCGGTGGGATCGAAGATGTGGACCGGGCCAACCTTGCCGATGGTGGCTGTGGAGTAGCCCTGGGCGCGTGCGGCGGCGAGGATCGTCTCCTCGTTGAGGTAGTTGCCGCCGAACTGCTGGTTCATCTGGCCGAGCACCGCGTCGTTCTCGAGGAACGGGGTCACGCTGTTGCTGGCCGCAGGAACCCGGAAGCCCGAGAAGATCGTGTTCGAGAAGTCGCCGGTGTCGCCGAGCAGGTGGCCGGTCGCCATGGTCGAGGCGTTCGCGGTCGTGAACGTCGGGAAGATCGAGTGCGAGTTCTCGAAGCGCACGCCCCCAGTCAACAGCGCCGTCATCGTCGGCGCGGTCCGCGGCGTCACCGAAGACGGGCGCAGCCCGTCGGCGACGAACAGGATGACGTTGTGCGGGGCTGCCTCTTGGGCCATCCCGCTCGTCGCGAGTGCCGTGCTGACCAACAAAGAATAGTAGAACAAGCGCATTCCGAGGTCTCCAATATGGCCACCCGTGATCGGGAGCACGAACCCGCGTCGTGAGGGCAGCGGTGATGAAACGATGTTGTGGGTTCCGCTCGATTGCGTGTTAGTCGGAGCCGAATGTCGTCGGCGTTACCCGGGCACAATGCCAGCCTCCACGTCGCTTAACTTGACCGGCGGAGAACCGACTGTAATGGACGCCCTCTGGCACCAGGCATCCACGATCTCGTCGCGCAGCTTCACCACGCCGGCAGCAAGCTGCTTCTTCACGATCGCGACCTCCGCCGGCTGCGCCGTCCTGTAGTTGTCGCTACTCGAATTCTGCGCGGCTTGGTAGGTTGGCACGATCTGGCTCAGCGTCTCGGCGAGATCGAGCGTAACGCTTTGCTTGATAGTGGCGGCACCTCAGTCGGTATACGGTCGGACCAGGCCATTGACCGCATTGAAATGAATGAAGCTGCGCACAAAGGCACGGTTTGGGACGACAGCGAGGAGGGCTGCGACCGCGGCGCTGGCGAACCAAGCATAGCGCCGGGCGGCCCGGTCGTAAGTAGCGTTGGGGCATCGTGCCTCCTTCTGCATTCGGAAGTGGGGGATCGCCTTTGAGGAAGGGGCGTTGGCACGGGCTCCGACATGTTAATGCTTGCCTTACTACCATCGGCCCGGGGACACGCTGGATGACGAATGAATGAAAGTTTCACCCATTCGCCGGTCAGGGCTTGGACGGTTAAGATGGCAGCGTATACCGCCGTTCGATCGCGGCCTGGACCGCCTCGCGGGCTACCTCGAACGGCTGCTCACCTTGCTCGATCCGCGTGATCTCGTCCGTCAGCTCGCGGTCCTTGATCGACAACCCAACCCAGCGCGAGAAGTCGCCCTGCATGCGATGGAACTCCCAGGTCTCAGCGTCCACCCCCGCCGCGATCTCGACGAACATCACCAAGTTGGTGGCGCGCAGGTTGAGCTTGCCGTCCGGACCGCGGAAGAAGAACGAGCGGTCGTCTGCAAGCTTGCCTTCGGCGTATTTGCGCAGGTGCCGACGCCGCGCGCCGGTGCCGGGGATCACCGCCATATGGCGCAGCTTTTCGGTCCGCGACAGGGTCAGCATCTCGCCCCGCGGCACCGCCGCAGCCACGCACCCCGCTTATAGGCCGCTCGCGGTGCAGAACACATCAATCGCCGCCCCGGCCTGGTCGCCTACCGCGATCATGCGATCCACGCAGGCCACGACCCGAGCGGATAGCACCTCCGGTCGGACGGTCACGAACAGGATGCCCTTGAGGTCCACAGGCAACGCGGCACCGCCGGGATCATAGCTTTCGGGCAGCATGTGATGCACCTTGTCCACCACGATAAAGTGCGGCCGCCCCGCGCGAGCGCGCAGCGCGAGCAACTCCGGCAACAGCCCGGCAAAAAAGGCCGGACGGTCCGGCAGCTTCACGCCGAGTAGGTTGACGGCGACCCCGGCGCCGGATTTGCGCAGAAGCTCGACAACATTGTTGATCCTTGGCGCCTCGTGCGCCGAACCGGCGCTGAGAAGGCTGTTGAGGTCGTCGTAGTCGCCCTCGGGGTCGATCACGAGCACTTGGAAGCCGCTCGCCGCGAGCCGCTCCAGCAACCCGGTGGTCAGCGTCGTCTTGCCGCCGCCGCTGGCGCCCGCGAGCAGCAGGCTCTGACGCTGCGGCACGATCTCCAGCGTCTCCCCGCTCTCCAGCGGCGCCGCGAGCGCCACGAGCTGACGGGTGTTGCCGGCATCCTGCTCGGCGAGGTCGGTCGCCAGCAACCGGCCGATCAGCTCCGCAACGCCGGCACCGCGCACCCCCCCGGTCACCAGCACGGCCGCCTGCTTCAGCATCGGCAGCGCGTTCGCAACGGCGACCGGCATGCCGCATAGATTAAAGAACGTGAAGTCGTTCTCCGCATCGCCGATCGCAACGGTGTTGCATGGCCAGATCTCAAGCTCCTCCAACGCCGCGCGCAACCCGCTCTCCTTGGTCACGCCGGCCCGGCAGCACCATCACGGCACCCTTGTTGAAGGTGATCTGCAGCTCGAGCCCCAGATCCCGGATCGCCGCCAGCACCTTGGTCTCATTCGGCTCCCAGGTCGCGACGATCGCCCGACCAACCGAGAGCGGATCGACCGCCGCGGCGCGCAACGCCTCCACGAAGGCCCGTGGCGGCGCAGGCGCCAGCAGCCGCTCCTCGCGCGTCTCCGGCCGGTAGAGGACAGCGCCGTTCTCCGCCACCACGCGATCGAACACGTCGCTGCGCGGCATGACGCGGATCAGGTCATCAAGCTCACGGCCCGTCACGAGGATCAGCTTGCGGTTGCTGGCCCGCAATCGCTCCAGTGCGGCGAACGTAGCGTCATCGACAACGCCATCATGGACGATGGTGCCGTCATAGTCCGTGGCGAGCGCGACATAATGCATGCCCGGCTCAACTCCGCGAAACCAGCGAAGTTGTAAGACAGTTCTGTGAAGTCGTCTGAGCAGTACTGGCAACATGACCCGGCCGTATGCAAGTCATAACCGAACCCACAAGGCTCTTGTCGGGTTCCGGGGTGGTGATCTGGGTGGTGCTGCTGGCGCGTATCTGCTGTGATGGCTAAGTGCCACCAGCCAACCGGCTCGCGCGAGGAGGCTCCGCCATCATGC
>JAABUW010004894.1_pt1 | contig 17884 bp, 16 predicted proteins | sample 5560081 | NCBI WGS metagenome assembly JAABUW01 (sample SAMN10711882, study PRJNA513363) | rock metagenome | isolation source: Antarctica rocks | place: Antarctica: Victoria Land, Knobhead sud | reverse complement strand
TTATGAGCGGATTTGTTGGGAGTTTAATGAGTATCAGGCTGGGGCGTGGTGTGATCCTTTGGTTGGGCAACAGGGTGAGCTTCTCGGAGAAAGATGTTGTTGAACAGCTGCTGACTGGCTTCCCAGATCTATATCTACCCAGCTACTTCCACACGGAGAAACACACAGTCTTCGTCGGCGAGCACACGAGCTACACTCACGCTTGGATATGGAGTGCATTGGAGAGCGCAGTACGAGGTACGACGCAACTATTGCTCGACATGGGTCTGGTTGATGAAGCCAAGGAGATTACTGAGTTCTGGATGGCGAGATGGATCAGCGTGTAGCCGGTCTGTCATAGATCATTGTACAGGATGGCAATCTATCATCTATCTCGTCCGAACCTGATACATCCCATATGGCTGGGTCGCCGAATGCCGCGAGTCCTGCGAGTTTCGCGAAGTCTCTAAGCTCTGCCGTACACCTTCTTCCTTGATACTGCCGGCCCTCCTCCCCGTGATCGTAGCGATCATCGTCGAGGCGGGGTTCTGGAACGCAGAGGTGATGGACTCGCCCAGAAACGTCGCTCCAGTGCCTGTAGGAAAGAGCCGGCTCTCTTGAATCTCGACAGCGTGCTGTGCTCTTGCACTGCTCGCTTCTTGGTCCGATATAGCCACGCTGTATGCCGGGTTCGTAGGATCGCCGAGAGCAGGAGCACTACCGCCTGGAGGTTCGATGGGGATGCGGCGCATAGCTGCCAGTAGCTCGCACATGAACTTGTTACGTCGAGTTGATCGTAGCAGCTCGTCCGAGAAGTTGGACTTGTGACGGATCTCGACTTGAAGGTCGAGCTTTTGCATATTGCCCAGGCTGATGAGCTCGATGTCGAACTCGGGCCGGAAGTCGCGCCTGTTGTCGTCGGCGGTGACGAACTTCTGGAGCTCGGAGCGGAGTGCCAGGATGTCTTCGTTGCTTGTCGTGGCGGCGACCGACAACACTAGGCGCTCCTTCATCGATCGGCTGCGGCTGATGTTCTCCACCCATAATGTATTCGCGATGTTGTGTGGAATCTGGACGGTTTTGTCCGAGTCGACGCGGCGGAAGACTGAGTACATCAGGCTGATGTGCTCGACGATCAGCTGAACCTCGTTAATGTCAACCCTGTCGCCAACATCGTATGGGTGTTTGATGAAGAGGAAGATGCAGCAAGACAAGAACTCCGTTACTGTACCACCAATAGCGAAGGCAAGACCGGTGAAAGTAGTCCAGAGGGAGGTGATCTTGGTGGAAAAGTCGGGGCTGAAGAAGGCAGCGAAGATGAATGCAATCGCGACCAAGACGACGAAAGAGAGCAGGCGATCGAGCACGGCAATCGCTTGGCCGATCTCGTGCATGCTCGTGGCGCGATTCTTGCGGTCTCTGCCAACGCTTACACAGAGCATGGTCATCTCGTCAAGAGAGACATCGCCATTGCCGTCACGATCGAGATTGGCGAAGATCTCGTCGACATCGTCCATGCGATGTTCGCCGAGTACTTCTAGCAAGTCGTGCTTGTAGAGCTCCTCCCGCCCTTCGCCGACGAATGAGAGCCACAGGCGGCGTGCCAAAGCCTTCGATCCTCTTTCAGTCTCAAGTGCTTCGATGACGATCGAGTGTGCGCCTGTAGTATTGAAGACTTGCTTGCCAGAGATGTCCGACACCATGGCGCCGAAGGCAGCAGTAGCCTTGTCGCGAGCTCGACCCATATTGTTCAGGACTTTGGTTCCCATGCCTGTCTTGACCAGCCCTCTTCTCACCTCGGCGAGATTGTTGCCCTGGATGGCTTCGTCCTCCTCCTCGAACTCTCTGCAATACTCTGGGAACAAGGTGCGAGAGGCTTCGTAGAGCAGATCCAGCAGCCAAATGACCTTCTTGCTCTCCTTGATCTTCGCGTCGTATTGTTTTCGGTGGTAGTCGATGGAGATGAGCTGGACGACAGTTTTCTCGGCCAAGAAGATGGCTGTCACCACGATCATGGCCAGGAACACTCTTTTTAGAGTCAGGGGCCAAGGTCGGTCACCGTCCACTTCCTTGCAATAACGAGCATAATAGTACTGATCGGGATGATTGTCAATATAGGTCTGATTGGTCTCCGGGTGGGTGTTGAAGGTGCAGATGACTGTCGAGCTGCCGAAAGCAGAGATTGACCAAAGAAATAGAGATAGTGGGATCTCCAGAGCGATCATTACTGTAGTGTACTTTCGAATGCCGGTACTGATGACACCCGACAACGCCTGGAATATGTGAGGTGCGATTTGCGAGACCAGCTTGCAGATCCAGAGGAGAACCCAGATCATCTCGATCCATATGAATAGTCCGAGTAGTCGAATGCCGCCCGCTTTAGCGTCGGTGTAGACCGTGGCTGTGAGCACGAGCGGGATGGACAGTAAGGAGGCAACCGGTATGATGTATAGAGCATATCGTGTTAGGACTGACGCCTTGTGTATCTTCCAGAAGAAGTTGCCAAACTTTGTGAGTCCGTCTTCTTCGCCTTCGTAGGCCTTTTTCGGAGGCTCCAGGCCGTCTTGAATCTTCTCGCTCGTGGTCTTCCTCCGTCCGAGGATTGGTCGGGAAGCGAAGGACTCGACTGTGATATTCCCTCCCTTCTTTCCGCTCTCAAGGTCTGACATAGCGATAGCGGTGGATTCGCTCGAGGCAGTTTGTGGTATCGACATATTGCTGATATGAAGGTTACGAGAATGACAGTGAACAAGGAACGATACCAGTGCGACCAGCACACGTAACGAGCGTCCAGTGAGGTACAGCAAGAGGAAGGTGACACGCTTACGAACGGAATGATGAGAGTTGAAGATATGAGCGAAGCCTGGTCAGCGCTTGGACACACCCTGAGGTCTAGAAACGAGAGCGTTGGCGAACCAATGGTTTGTTGGGATGGTGAAACTGGAAGCGCGTCCCAGGAGAAGCCACTGGGATGAAACGCGCCGCTCGGGGATGAAGAGGAGTTCTTGGCTGCTTCGTCTTTGCTTCGTCGTTCTCGAATTGTCTACTTCGAGGATGGGAGAATATCGCGTCGATGATGTCGAGGATCGACCGTGATATCCAACACGATTGAAGAGTGTGCAGGCCTGGCTGGTCGGACAGAAGGAGAGGTTCATCGGAGGACTTCGTCGCCGGCAGAGAACGCGAAGTCACGGGATGGCGTGCCGGAGATGATCCAGCGCTCACTTCACTTCATTTTCATCTCCTTCGGTCGCTCACAACGACAGCGGTATGCTCTAAATGCACAGATGTGCAGCTTCTGCATCATGGGCACAAGCGGCGGATCTTGATGTCAAGAAGATGAACGAAAGATGAACGAACGATTCACTCGCACATGTGAAGCCCATTGTCATGTAACATGTCACTCGATGTGTCGACTTGATCTCCGTCACTTGATAGGGCCTAAGTGTACCTGAGGTAGGAGGGCATCGAGTGCGTCGTTCCTTCCCCTCGTTTTCGGCAAGCTCTGGTGAGACACGAACAGCATCTGCCAGATAATACCACCTTACAACCTAGCACATACCTTACTTCCAACCCGAAAGAAGTGCACGACGGCAGAATGGCTTCCGTCAAGAAGCTGGAGGAGGTCGCAGAGCTAAAGCGGACAAGGTGACTGCCATCGTGTACGCCGATATTGGTTGCACACACTTACACGTCTATCTTCAGAACCGAGTACGAAGACGATATTGAAGTTCTAGTTGGACCCGAGCGAGCGAGATTCGTTGTCCACATGCACATTATTTGCAAACGCTCAAGCTTTTTCGAATCAGCATGCTCCGATCGCTGGATGAAAGAGAGGAAACCGATCGAGCTCGTGGACGACAAGCCGGACACCTTCAGTGCCTATCTCAAGCTCGTGTACGAAGGTGAATTGAGGTCCTCTCTGCCGCAGAATGAATACCTTGAGCTCGTCCGCCTATACGTCCTCGCAGACCGGTCGAGAGATCTGCGAGCAGCCAACGCCGTCATCGATGGCATCATCCGGTACAGCGACACAACCTGGTCACTGCCACCGAAGTCTGCTATTCGTCTTGCGATGAACTCCACACCTCCAAAGTCCGCTTTGCAGCGGCTTGTCAGAGACTACTGTGTGCAAGAAGCGGGTCCGCAATGGATCGTGGATCCTGAGAAGCCTGACGATGGAGAAGAGCTTCCGCGATCCTTCCTGGTAGCTGTGGCGGAAGAGTTTATGACACGCAGGAGGCAGGCGAACTACGGCGAGAGGGTAGCGGACACTTACAGCCGCCGCATCAAAGAGATGCCAAGATGTCACTATCACCAGCACGATGACTCCTGCCCTCCTTGCAAGAGCGCCGCCACAGCGAAATGAAACGGGTGAAAGGTGGGCAGAAGTGCGGCGAGCTAGGAATCATGGTCAAGTGGGATTGTTGTGAGCGTCGATTCAACTGGGCGTTTCTGATGTGCAACGACAATCTTGCACTGCTTGGAGGCGGGAAGAGAGCGAGACCGTAAGCTTGGGCGTAGACTCTGGCGGGCCGTGGTAGTATTAATGGGCATCCTAAATGAAGAGACGAGGTGCATTTGTGAGTACAATTTCGATCGGTCACACGCGTTTAGCCATTCTATGCTTGCCGACCGGGCTGGGTTCATCTACATCTACCATATGGACAGCGGCATACGCCACACTCGCTCCCTTCCCTTTCACATGCGTTAATGGACATCTGAAGACCTCTTCACTTGCCAACGGGGTTACCTTCACTAAACGATGGGTGTGCATCTTTTGTATGAGTTCAGATTCCTTCACTATCTCTCTGCACTGTTCAAAAAGGCTATATGAGAGTCACCAACCCCCCTCGCCGCTGCTCGCCCTTTCAATCCCAGCCTCTCCTCACCTGGCACACCACCTGATCCTTCCCACCCACGAGCCATGATGACGGAACCAGAGCAGAACTCTGCCACGGCGACGGAGACTGGCGTGGCCGCTCCAGAGACTACGCCAGACCAGCAGGGATCGATAAGGTATGGGTGAATCGAGACAACTTAGTGTCCGCCTTCTGACGTCAAGCGACCGCAGTTACGCCCATCAAGAAATGACCGAAGTCATCGTTGGACCGGATCGTGCGAAGTTCTTCATCTACACTCATCACCTTCGTGAACGGTCGACGTTCTTCAAGAAAGCTACATCCGATACCTGGAGCCCGAATAAGAAACCAATCGCGCTCCTCGATACCGATTCCGACATCTTCAACTATTACCTAGGCTACATCTATAGCGATGAGTCGCTGGACGACTACACAACCGACCAGTCTGTCCACATCCGTGGTCTCGTCTATATGCTCGCCGACTTCTTGGGAGATAGCAAGGCTACGAATGCTCTTATCGGGGAGATTAAGGAGGATATACGTGGAGAACCTTTCTGTCCTGCATGGAGTGTGGTCAAAGATATGCGATCTCAGGTACTCGTCGACTCGCCACTACACAAGGTCATGGTGGATTCATACGTCTGCGCTCCACCTCTTGGCTAAATTGAGAAGCTCTGTGAGGATGCGGAGAGTGACATAACACGGGCTTTCTTAGTAGCTATGGTCAAAGCATCGCATGAGAGACATCAGGATGCTGGGTACGGACGGCACAGCTCGTCGTGCAAGGTCCCCTTAAGCGAATTCCCGACAACCCGATACCACCAACACAACGAACTGTGGATTGTGGAGGAATGCGAGGAGTGCACCCCGAAGAAGAGGCGCCGTCGTGCTTGAGCAAGAATTCTGGCGTTCAAAGATGGAGGATTTGAGCTTGAGGATTTGCCACGCGGGCGAGGCGGGAAGATGCTGAAAAGAAGAAAGGCGAGGCGAGACCATCTGAACACACTTCCCTAATCGATAAGTACCTACCACACAGGCAGCGATCAGCGATCAGCGTTGAGTAAGTTGTCGAGTTACAGACGCCAACAGCTCGATCCGCGTGCTGAATAGTGAGTCTCCTGAATTGATGGAAATTCGTATCCGTTCTTTGGAAGTGATGCTTTCATCTCCCGTCGTGGTTTCACTCGAGAGTTCGAAGATGGTCCTTTCCTCTTTCGGCCTACTGCGCCACTTCTGCAGCTAGATGACGTGCTGTCACATGCATGAATGATCTTAGCCTCACTCTCTGTCACACCTTCGATTCTCGACACACACTTTGCACATCGTACTTGCGGATGCCATCGCAGTCTACATTGTGCCATGGCCAGCGAAATGGAGCGTTCGAGGTTCGTTTGCTGCAAAATCTTCGCTCTAGATAGCCACTGACTTTGGTGCCTGCAGCAACCGATTCGCGGAAATCGCCGAAGTCATCGTTGGCGAGGAAGGCGTAAAGTTCGTCATTTATGCCAACATCTTTCGCGCTCGCTCGATGTTCTTCCGATCAAGGCTCTCAAAAGAGTGGAATACGAACAAAACGCCCACCATCCTCGAAGACATCGCCCCGGGCCACTTCGACGACTACATCGCTTGCACCCATAGCCTCCAATCTATGAGTGGTCACGGAGAATCGGATTACTTCACTCAGTTGTTCGACATCTATGTCCTTGCGGACCGATTTGGCGACTCTGCGGCTATGAACACGATCGCCGACGAAGCTGTGAAACACAGCGACAGCGTCAAGAAAGTTCCTGCATGGAAAGCTCTCAAGCCTTATCTCGCCCAACTGCCTGTCACGTCCCCACTCTACCGGATCATGGTTGACATGTACATGCAAGAGGCCAGTCGCGGCGGACTCCAGAAGGTCTTAGATGATGAGAAAGATGAGGCAACACAAACATTCCTTGTCGCCGTAGCAGAAACATATCTTCGCGAGAAACCGGATAAAAACGCACCTGCCGCGAAGCCACTCCACAAGATTTTCTATGGTACCGTCAGCGGCAACCCAAAATGTCACTACCATCAACATGACCAGCTCTGCCTCAAGTGCCAAGAGTAGCATGGTGAGGAGGTTGTTGAGGAGGGTGTCGAGGGTGTTGTTGAGGAAGATGGTGTCGGAGGATCGCGAGATGGAGGATGGTGAGGAGGACTAGACCATGAAAGGCCCTCCAAGGAGGTAATGGACAGTACCCTGGCAACGTTTGATCCGCGAACGGTCACCTTCACCCATCCGGCTTTCACTGAGGCTGCCAAGACCCATGATTTCGTTGGTCTGCGACCTCACTTCATTGCGTTGTCTAAGCTCACGTGCCTAAGTCTTGATTTCACATGTTGAACATGAGCAAGTTTCTTCGTCACACAGCTCATCATAGCCAGCAAGGCCTTTGCATGGTCTTTGCTGCCGCATCAGCGTAACCACAATCAACATGGACGAGAAGAGGTAATGTGTATGAAACGATTGGCTTCGCACCTTCTAACACCATTCTCCGCAGATATGAATATCAAGAAATGGTCGATTTTACCGTTGGACCGACGGCAACGAAATTCTGTGTCCCTGCTGCAGTAATCTGCCATCGCTCTCCCTTCGTCAAGGCCGCGCTATGAAGAGGTGGAACGCCGTCCAGAAGCCGGTCGAGCTCATAGATGTCGATCCCGAGCACTTCAACGAATATCTCGCATACATCTACAGTCGCGACGCTATCGCAGACATCCAGAACGACGACAACTTCTCACTATGCACCAGATTGTACGTACTAGCCGACAGACTGGGAGACTGCGACACCGCAAACGACTCGATTTTGTGGATCATCGACGAGATTGATGATGGGGACGCATCTCCGTCTTGGGGCTGCGTTAAGACGATCTTAGATGCAGTTAGTTCTGATTCACCGCTTCATCGGCTTTTGGTGGATTTCTACGTCCATGCAGCAACAAGCGAGCATATGGAGGAACTCTGGAGCGACGAGGCCAACCAGCTTGCGCTATCGTTCGGCTTTGCAATCGGTAAAAGGCACCGCGAAAGGGAGGCAACAGCAGTATACGGAGATACCGTCTGGGAGATATTTCACTGTAAGCTCAGCAGGCTGCCACGAGACCGGTACCATCAACACAATGACTCCCACCCCAAAGACAAATGCATGGACTGCATGGACACTTAGCGCGACCATGATTGCTGTGTGATCTGCTCATCGCGCTCTCGGGAGCTGCCGAATGGATGTCTCAATGCTTGTAGCAAACCTCTACGAGCCCTGTCTCAGATGTGAGTAGGGGCACTATGGGTGGAGTGAATCGTGGAAGGCTCTCCAGGAGATTGTGAGGACCGTTCAAGTCAATTACGTCTTACCTTTGCTAGAGACTTAGCTCACTATACTGGCTTTTCACATGAGGCTCGCAGGGAATTTGAAATGCAATTCACTTGGGTATTGTTTTCACATGATCGCGCTGCTGCCTGCCCGGTTCTTCATGTCCCAAACTTCTCTCTTCGCTTTCATCCAAGGGTTCTGCAGACCATACCACCGATCAACCACAGTCATCAACTTACTTACACAATTCGGACTGTCGAAAGAAGGCCAAGGGTGGCGATATGGAATCACATAGGTGAGTGGTCCACTGGAAATGCTTATGAACACCGTCTAAATCATTCGGTCGGCAGGTTCGACTTCGCAGCCATGACGGAGGTCATTGTAAGCCTGGACCAGAAGAAGTTCCTCATCCACAGTGACCTTCTCCGCGCTCGCTCGACGTTCTTCAAGGCTAGACTCTCACAGGCGTGGGATACGACGAAGCAACCGATTACGCTCACGGATATGGAGTCGTCACATTTCAACAACTATCTGGCAGTCGTCTGTGGGTCTGGCTTCGCGAAAGCTATGAAAGACTCCGACCGGGTTGTGCAGCTCGCGCGCCTCTGGGTGCTAGCTGACAGGTTCGGTGACTACAAGTCCGCCAACATCATCATCGACGAGATCATCGACCATGTTAGCGAGGCCATCGAGTGGGATGTGTTCAAGGACATGACGGCTGGCTTTTCTCACGATGCTCTGCTGTACCGCCTCCTGGTCGATGTTTGGTTGCATGAAGGTCGGGAAGCAAAAGACGCCATGCTCTACGACGAGGAGGCTTCGGAGGAAGGTCAAGAAGCGCGAGCCTTTCTTGTCGCTATAGCCAAAGCCTATCGCAAGAAGGAGATCAAGGCGGAAGACGAAGCCACTATTGAAGACACGTTTCGTGGCCTGGTCGAAGAGCAGGACAGAGCTCAGTATCACCTGCACGATGATCTCTGGCCAAAGACCGAGTGCGACCAGTGCGAAGCGTGAAGCTGAAGTGATTGCGTTACCACTATACAGGTAAATCCTATAACAATGATTGGTATCAGGCCTTGCTGCAAGCAGAACACAAGTTGCGGATACTGGAATTCATAAGTCCTTGGGAGGCGGTGTTACTGGTCGACAGCGGAATGCCACACAGAAGAAGAGGAGGTGCGTGTGAAATTGGCCGGAGCGATGGAAAAGCGGGTTGAGCTCTGAACGTTATGAACTGTGTTGTTCTTGAGCTGAGTGCTGGAGGACGGGAGTGCGGGCCCACGAGTCTCAGGGACAGCGGAATGAAGGGAGCGCTCGTGCGAGAGGTTTTCAACGCCATATCTTTTAATCTTCGACGAAGCACACAATATGCACCAGATGCACACTCTACCCGGCTACCATCAACCAGGTGTGCCCCTACCATCGATTCATCCTAGAACCCACGACGGCATCCTGGAGATTCTGCTTCTGCTGACGTATACAACTCCGAAACAACCATCACCACCCAGCACAATGTAGAAGCGGTAAGAAATGCGTTATCCTGTCTCATATAGCGTTGAGAGTATGTCAGGCAAGCAAAGTTCAGTCGCAGCATGGCGTAGTTCGCTTCACTGTCCTCTGCATGACCAGCGATCGTCGGAGGCTCCTTAGTGGTCGTAGTGTATCGCATTGCTTGCGCGTTCGCCTGAAGGTACGGGAGTGATGTTAAATGTCCTATTTGCTGATCAAGGATGGATGCTCTGGGAGAGGTTGTTCGTCCATACTGCAGGGTTGTTGGGTGGTATATGTCCTCATATCAGCAACACTTCCAGCGTTACATCTCCACCTAGCCAATAACAGGCTTCAACAGCTCCGGCACCAACACCGCCGCATCGCCAGCAAACATCCAATCCCCCTGCTTCCAACCACCGGGAGGTGCATCCGAATCCATGTTGACAACACAAACTCTAGCACCGCGAGCTCGAGCCTGGCCAATATAGCCAGCGGCCGGCCACACTTGAGCGCTCGTCCCAATGACCATGATGAGGTCGATGTTCTCCGGGGCAGCCAGATAGTCTTTCGCCTTATTAAGGACAACCTCGGGAAGCGCTTCGCCGAACCAGACCACTCCAGGTCGGAGGAGGTTCCGCTTGCACTCTGGGCAGTGCGGAAGGTCGTAGGTCGTGAGTGACGGGAGAGCGACCATGGAATCAGAGATGTCTACAACGCTGCCTGCCGGCTGTGCTTGATCCGCCGGAATAGCCAGTGCAGGGACTACTGGATCCGTGTAGTTCTCCTCGCGGTAGTCGCAACGTTCATCCGAGCATTTGAGGTCGAAGAGAGTACCGTGAAGTAGGTGTAGTCGATCGGATGGATGGTCAGCCCGCTGCGATAACCCATCCACGTTCTGAGATAGTGTGACGAAGCCAGGCATCTTACGAGCCAGTTTGGCGAGTGCATAGTGAGCTGGGTTCGGCTCGACCGAGAGTGACATATGTCGACGATAATTGTAGAACTGCCATGACAGGCCTGGGTTGCGGGCGAAGGCTTGCGGGGTGGCGAGATCAGTCGACTTCACGGACCTCCATAAGCCGCCCGCGCCTCGGAAAGTTGGAAGTCCAGATGAGGCTGAGAGTCCGGCTCCCAGAAGAGCGAGCACCCTCTTGGACTTCTTGAGATGGGTATGGAAAGACTCAAGATCGGTCTGGGGCTCAAACACGGAAGGCTGTCTATCGGCCATCGTGATGTTGCTGCGGATTGAAGAGGAAGCTGATGGAAAGGACGTTGCCTGAGGTCGGTGAAAAGGAGAGGAAGCAATCGAGAGGGGAGGTTTGTACCCTTTGTTGAACCGACTCACATGTTGCAGGCAACCCCGAAGCATGTCACCCCATGTCGTTGCCTTTCGTGACTTCCGGTGAGGCTGGTTTGTGTTTCACAAGCTTCAAGCTAATGTTAGGGTGCGGGCCGCGTACCCGCGCATCGGGTCGGCAGGCTTGACATGTGACGATGAACGCTGCTCGCGTGTCTACTTTGCATACCACGACATGAGACGCAACGCCCAATTGGCACTACGGACGGCGTCTCGTCCAATACCTACATTCCGAAGTAGACCACAACTCGTCGCGCAGTGCAGACATTCATCTATTCGAGCTGCAGACCTGCACTTCGGCCAACCGCTGCATGAGACCCATCCACACCTCATCAAGCCCGGCGAGCGTAGGTAACGCGCAGCAAACATATCGCAGGACACGATGCTGATGTTTGTGAGCAGTCACGCCTGGCATATCCGCCCTCGAGTACCACCATAGACGCGCCGCGCTCGCCCGAAAGCTCCCTCGAAACAGTATCGCTGTCCTTGCTGCGAATGAGTTGAAGTTCAGGTCCGGGCCGGTGTTCTACGAGTACCACCAGGATCCTAGCTTCTACTACCTGACTGGTATGGAGCCAAGTTGTAGCTTGCAGCAGCATATGTGTTGACGCAGAAGCAGGTTTCAACGAACCAGAAGCCGTAGCAGTAATCGGTAGGTACGTTATCTGGCTAGCTATGTATAGTGTAACAGCTGGCTGATACAGCAACAGAAAAGGGTAGTACAGACGTCGAATACACCTTCCATCTCTTCGTCCGACCCAAGGACGCCCAAGCCGAACTCTGGGATGGCGCAAGATCGGGCGTGCAGGCTGCACAAGATGTCTTCAATGCAGATGAAGCTGGAGATATTGGCAACATCGCCTCATCCCTACCCACCATAGTAAACAGCGCAAGTGAGGTCTACACGGACATCGGCTCCTTCGAAAAGAGGAATGCAGTCTCGCGATTCTTCGCCGGCTCCTCAACAAAGATCGATGGCTTCGCCAAAATACTGAAGAACTCGAAGGTCAAGTCCTTGCGACCACTCATGAATGAGTTGCGCGTGACGAAGTCGGAGGCAGAGCTGGACTGCATGCGGAAAGCGTGCAGCATATCTGGTGCCGTGATTACAGAGGCCATGAAGAACACCTACACCACCGAGAAGCAACTTTGGGCCGATCTTACGTATGGCTTCAGGTCGCAAGGTCTGGATGGCGAAGCCTACGTGCCTGTTGTTGGAGGTGGTACAAATGCTCTTAGCATACACTACGTGCGCAACAATGCCGAACTCCACCACGGTGATATGGTTCTGGTCGATGCCGGCGGCGAGTACGGGAACTATATCTCCGACATAACGCGGACCTGGCCTGTCAACGGCAGATTTACAGATCCACAGCGGGATATGTACAACATGATCCTTGCCGTGCAGAAGTCCTGCGTTAGCCTCTGCAGAGAGGATGCAGATATGACACTCGACAAACTTCACAAAGTCGCCGAAGATGGGCTCAGAAACGGGCTGAAGGATCTCGGCTTTGACATATCGAAAGCCGGCTGTCTGGACACGCTATTTCCGCATCATGTGGGTCACTATATTGGACTGGATGTGCATGATGCTCCTGGCTACCCACGTACGGACAAGCTGGAGGAGAACCACTGCATTACGATTGAGCCGGGCATTTACGTGCCTGTCGACGACGAGCGATGGCCGGCCCACTTTCGAGGGCTCGGGATCAGGATAGAGGACTCTGTACGAATAGGAAAAGAGGAGGTCGAAGTGCTAACAAGTACTGCTGTAAAAGACGTAAAAGAGATAGAAGCCATGAGGTCTTGATATCACCATCCAACCTATGTAAAGCACATCTATGTTCATCCCATCATCGATCATCACTTCCGTCTCGCGGTTTCATCCCTCATACATGAATCTGATAATTCAAATCCTGCTCATAACCCACACTCAGCTGCGGCACCTGCGTATACTTGCCCTTCAGCACCTGCCTTGTATTCGTCAGCACCTGGATATAACTCTGCTTCGGCCCATGCTGCTTCATGCTCTCCAAGAACGCGTAGCTCATCGCTCCTACGTGACTGCCCTTGATCGTCGCATCTGCGGACGTCTGGTCGTCTTCACAGCCCGAGTACATCCACACGTTCTTCTTCTTCTCGTGCTCGTACTGGTCTGCGAAGTCCTGCTCTGCGAGCCCGTCCTCGTCGTCGTCGCCGCCTTGGTGGCTCATGCCTTTGAAGAAACTCTGGGCGCCGGCGAGGAGGTTGCGGGCTTCGGGGACGGAGGAGGCGGAGAAGCCGCCTTGGATGAGGTTGTTGGCTGCGCCTACGAGACGCATGCCGGCTTTGAGATTGTCCATCATGCTGATGTTGCCGTCTTCGTCGCTCTTGTAGATGTATGGCAATTCGGCCACGGAGCCGGAGTGGCAGCAGTCGAAGATCATGAACAGCGTGCTCTTGGGCGGGAGACGGGAGACGAGGGTCTTGTGCAGAACGCCGGATGGGATCTGGCCTTTTTGCTCGTAGTCGTATGGCACGACGGTGCTGTCGAAGCCGCTGACGCGGTTGCCGTCTGTGTCGGCGATTTGCCCGCCGTGGCCAGAGTAGTGCAGGAAGTTGCAGGTACCAGGTTCGGAGACCAGCCACTGCATGGCCGCGAGAATGTTCGCCCCAGTTGGCCAGAATCGGCCGTTTGGATCTGTGTGCTCGTCGTCGCGCATGATGACTTGGCTGCGCTGGTCGTTTGGGTAGCCTTGCGAGCTCAAGAACCTGTGGATGTTCTCGACGTCCTGTTGTACACGTCAGTGCCTTGGATATCTTCAAGTTCGAGAGGTAGTTCTTACCTGCTGGCAGCCGGCAAGGGCATGCTTGGAGCCGACGTAGTTGATTCCAATGAGGAGAGACTTCTTCTTCTGGTTTTCAACCGGCGGAGGTGGGTTGGCCAGCCCAGCCTGACCTCCAACAGCACGCTGAGCACCCTGCACGTCTCGAGCGTCGTCGTTCTTGTTTCCCATCATTCCGCCTAGGCCACTCAGAGCACTGCCAATGCCACCGGCGCCTGCCATGGCACCCATGCCTCCCATTGAGCCCATGCCTTGTTCAGCCATGCGGCCTAGGCTTCCCAGACTGAAGCCACCTCCATTGTCGTCGTCGTCCCTTTCCCTTTGGCCACCTCCATGTCCGCCTCGGTGGCCTGGTGAAGAAAGTTAAACAACAAGCTCCAAAATGGTCGGCAAGGCCCGCGTGTATCACATACCTCCGCCGCGACCTCCCCCACCTCCTTCTCCACCACCACGATGTCCCATTCCACCACCTCCTCCACCTCCACCGCCGCCATGATGTCCCATTCCACCGCCTCCACCACCGTGTCCACCACCACCACCACCTCCATGTCCACCCCCTCCACCATGACCTCCACCTCCGCCGTGACCACCTCTATGAGCCATTGTGAGGGATTGGAAGCTTTTGTGTTACTTCAAGCTGAGAGGTTTGAAAGACTCAGAGATCCAAGAAGGTAACTCAAGAAGAAAACGACGACAACAGGAGCTAGGCTACTTGATAAAGGGTTTGGCGGTCCAAGTCCAACGAGAACATCCAAGATCTAGACGCCCAAGGTGGGGCAATCGAGCGTACCTGCATCAGAGGATGAGCTAAGAGGAGCCAACCCCGCGGCACGTGTTGTCGCGAAAGGAGCGCGTTCTACAGTAGATAGAAGTGTGTATTTGGTAAGGCAACTCAGAGCTGTGAGGCATATGGAGAGTTTCTAAACGTACTGTAGAGAATAGTGCGGTAATGAGAAGTACAGATGATACGAAATGGGGCGAGTTCGCCTGGACGACTTACGCTCTCCTCCACGCCTCTGCTTGCCGATAGCGTCCTGGCGTTGCGGTCGCAACCTAGCCTTGAGTAATTCGTGAATGTCCGTGAGACTGGTGATAGTTCCTGGAACATCGAGCTTGCCATCCAGGGTCGTCGTAGTGAGGTCGGATAGTCAGGTGGGAGGTGGGAGATGGGAGGTGGGAGGTCGAAAGGCTCTCTTGCGCAGCCACTACCTTATTCTTGGGTGAGGTGGAAGCAGCTTTCAAGATGATGGCAATGCGACGAGATTTTTGAGACACTGGCACCGGTTCTTATTCAGCCATGACGTTTGAATATGAAGAGTCTTGCTTGATACCTGCCATGTTCAAATGTCTTGAAGGATTGTTCAGAGGCGGTTGCGAAGAGAGGCAGGCATGGAGGCGCTAGTCTAGCAGCAACAAACAGACGCTCCGACCATCACGACACTACACCAACCACCACAACCCGCCATACTCCCAGCAACACCTCGCTCTCACTGCTGTTGCTTGCTCATATCTTCCTCGCTGTCCCCGTGAGCCCCAATGGCATCCCGCTGCCTATACTGAGCGCGTCAAGACCTGTGCACGCGCCTGCCCCGCAACCGCACCTCGAGGCATTTGCTTGTCTCGCTGCCACTTCTGGGTATTGATATATGGCAACAGCATCTATACTCCACCCGTCAGCAGATTCCTTTGCCATGACGAGCAGGAGGGAGCCTCTGGCCAACGTGCCCAACGCGGTCAATTCGCCGTTCCACACCATCACCGCCGGCGGGAAACGCACGCGAGCCCAAGCTGGCGACCACCGAGATGCATTATCCGGACAACCACCCGCCAAGAAGCAGATAATGGAAATACCGGACGAGGATAGCGAGAACGTGGACCCGAAGAAGCGGGAATTCGTGGCAGTTGGTGCCCGAGATAGGCTGGACGAGCCTTTCATGAAAAAGACTTCAAATGCACAACCCACGTCTTTTGAACGCAAACTGGCTGCTGCACGCGAGAAGAAAGCCACCCCACAACCACGAGTCGAGCCTCAGCCAAAGGTCAGCGCAGATAACCTCGAGACTATCCGCCAATGGAAGCGGCACTACAAGAAGCAGTTTCCTGGCTTCGTGTTCTACTTCGACAGCCCCTCCGATGAAGCTCGTCAGCGGACTTTACGTCCGCTTCAGCATCTTGGAGCACGCGAGGAGAAATTCTTCTCCAAAGCAGTGACACATGTCATCACGACGCGTCAGATACCGCCAGAGCTCACCAGCACGAGTCCGAATGAAGACGATCAGTATGTGGGCAACTCACTCAAGTCGATACAGCCATCTGCTCCTCTCCAGGATCAACGCCGGACAACCAACCTTCTCGATGCCAACTTGCAACGGCGTGCTCAAAGTCAAGCAGCAAGTGCCGACATACTAACACGAGCCCGTGAGCTTGGCATCAAGATATGGACGGCAGAGAAATTCCAGCGTATCATGAAGACAATACTGGAGTCGGACAACGTCGATCAGAATGCCACCCAAGACATTCGGAACCACGCCACCGTGCACAAAGCCACGAGCAAGCCTGCTAAGGAAGTCGATCTCGAGCAACTACTGCGGAATGAGAAGATCAATGGCCCTGCTGATCGTGACATGACTGTTGCCGCCCAGGACATGGTGTCCTTCAAAGGCTTCTACGTCTACATCCACGACATGGACGAGAAGACGAAGCCTGTCATGGTGCGAGACTACCCAAAGCCGAGCAGCAAGGAGCAAGGCAAGTGGCCTCAGTTCCGCCTAACGCCAGCTGGTCGCTGTCCCTTCATCGAGGATCCTCTTCACACGAAGAAGCTTCAGCAGCTCGAACGTGAGAATCAAGCCGCCAAAGCGGAGCAGGAGCTTGCTGCTCAGAGAAGGACACGTGGTGCAGCTGCCATCGTTGCACCTCTGCGACCACTTGCTGAGCGTGAGACAAACCTCAGGCGCTCGCCTCGTAAGGCTGCCCAGCCTCCTATTGGCGATATGGCAAAGCCACTGGATCCTCCCAAGCGGTTACCTACTCAGCGCCAATCATCTGCGGAAGGCATGCCAGCTTTGTTTGGCAGTGCTCAGCAAAGCCTTCGAGGCCTACCACGTCTGATCGGCGGCGAACCGGTCGCATCAGGTATGCAGCAATCCAATGTCACTTCAGCGATCCGATCACAGGCAATATCGTCCGCTGCGATTTCCTCCACTGCTCCGGGCATGCATAGGCGCGTCGGCGACAGCAAGGAAGTCTCGGCTTTGAGACGTCAGATGTTGGAGCGCAACGCGAGCGTGCCTTCTAACTACAGCATTCCATCTTCGTACATGAACGACGTCCGCGCTGCAATCAACGATGACAACAATCCGCCTCCACGTGCTGCCAAGCGCAAGGCCCAAGAAACGCTCGGTGTGCTTCATGAAGATGAGGAAGACACTCATGATGTGCCTCGTCCACCTCATCGGAAACCTCCTGCGCCCAAGAAGCGTAAGCCAGTGCAAAAGGAAGCGAAGCCAGGGTATTGCGAGAATTGTCGTGACAAGTTCGACGACTTTGATGATGTAAGTACTGCTATATCGGCGATCATATCGGATCTTTACTGACTTATTCGCAGCACGTCGTCTCTCGCAAGCATCGCAAGTTCGCAGTGACCCAAGAAAACTGGAAAGAACTCGACGACCTGCTCGTCCACCTCAAGCGTCCGCACAAGGTCCCGCAATCAGCATAAATCATCGTCGCTGTCAACGAAACACTAGCATCCATAAATCGACACCCACGAGTCTACACCACCACTTTGCTTTAGCTTTTGCTTTTGAAGCATCACGATACTCACACGGCATTGCGCTGCATCTTCTTTCTGGTCCCGTTGGAGCATGTTCTAGGGGGCGTTAGTCACGAACAGCATGAAGTTCTAGGGAGGGTTAATGCGTTGGCGCTTTACGGGTTGACTTTGAGCTGGTTGCTGGAGTGAGCATTTGTACGGAGCATGTGAGATTATCGCAACTGTATATACTTGAGCGTGCTCGAAATGAAAATCAA